>Ga0209376_1000292_pt1 | contig 55835 bp, 57 predicted proteins | sample GraSoiAngelo_134_FD_185891 | JGI IMG/M metagenome (GOLD analysis project Ga0209376, IMG submission 185891) | Grasslands soil microbial communities from the Angelo Coastal Reserve, California, USA - 14_0929_05_30cm (SPAdes) (version 2) | ecosystem: Environmental > Terrestrial > Soil > Grasslands ...
GCTCGAGAAGCTCTCTCCCGAGGAGCGTGCGATCGCCGAACGAAACCTCGAGCGGTGGCGCAGCCTCTCGCCCGAGGAGCGGGCGCGCGTGGTCGAGAACTACCGTCACTGGAAGTCCATGTCGGCCGAGGAGCAGCGGGCCGCGCGGGAAAGCTTCAAGCGCTTCAAGGCGCTCCCGCGCGACGAGAAAGCACGGATCCTCCAGGACTTCCAGCGCTGGAACGAGCTGCCGGACGCGCGGCGGCAAGAGCTACAGAAGGCCTACGAGCGCTTCCAGCAGCTCCCCCCGGAGCGGCGCGAGCACATTTTGAAGACCTACCGCCAGTGGGAAACGATGTCGCCCGAGGAGCGGGAGCGCGTCACGAAGAACTACGAGCGCTGGAAGAACATGAGCCCCGAGGAGCGTGCTCACAAACGCAAAGAGCATGAGGCGCACGAGCGCTGGCGCCGCATGCCCCCGGAGGAGCGGGAGCGCCTGCGCGAGCAGTGGAAGAACGCGACGCCGGAGGAGCGGGAACGGCTCCGGCAGCAGTATCGCAGCCAGCGGCCGCCTCGAGGCCAGGAGCCGCCGAGGTGACGTGGCTCGCCCTCGTCCTGCTCACCCTTGGCGCGCTGACAGGATGCGGCGCGCCCGCGTTCGGCGCCGGCGCGGCCCCGCCCACGGGCGCGGCGCCGGCGGACGCGCTGCGCGTCGCCCCACCTCTGGCCGAAGCGCGACGGATCCTCCACGTGCTGAACCGCGTCGGCTTCGGTCCGCGTCCGGGCGACGTCGAGCGGGTGCGGGCGGTCGGCCTCGAGGCGTGGATCGACCGCCAGCTCCATCCCGAGACCATCGACGACCGAGCGACCGAGCGGGCGCTCGCCGAGCTGGCGTCAATTCGCCTGTCGATCCCCGAGGCGCTGCGCGAATACCCGCGACCCGATCCGGGGCTCAGAGAGAAGGTCCAGAACGGCGAGATGACGCGCGCGGAAATGATGGAGACGTACCCGCCCGAGAAGCGGCCGTTCAGGATCGCGGCCGAGCTCCAGGCCGCGAAGACGCTCCGCGCGGTCGAGAGCGAGCGCCAGCTCCAGGAGGTCATGGTCGACTTCTGGTTCAACCACTTCAACGTCTTCGCGGAGAAGGGTGACGTCCGCTGGTACGTCTCGGCCTACGAACGCGACGTCATCCGCCCGAATGCGCTGGGGCGCTTCCCCGACCTCGTCCGTGCCAGCGCGCGCCATCCGGCGATGCTCTTCTACCTCGACAACTGGCTCTCCGCCCGACCGGGGTTCACCGTGCCGGTGGGCCCGAACAAGGGCCGGAAGGCGGGGCTGAACGAGAACTACGCGCGCGAGCTGATGGAGCTCCACACGCTCGGCGTGGACGGCGGGTACACGCAGACAGACGTCACAGAAGTCGCGCGCGCGTTCACGGGCTGGTCGATCGACCGCCCGCAGGTGGAGGGGCGCTTCGTCTTCCGCCCGCGCATGCACGACACGGGCGAGAAGGTGGTGCTCGGCCACCGCATCCCGGCGGGCGGCGGCCAGGACGACGGCGAGCGGGTGCTCGAGATCCTGACCCACCACCCCGCGACCGCCCGCTTCATCGCCACCAAGCTCGTACGGCGCTTCGTAGCGGACACACCACCGCCCGCGCTCGTCGCGCGTGTCGCCGCGACCTATCTCAAGACCGAGGGTGACATCCGCGCGATGCTGCGGGCGATCTTCTCGTCGCCAGAGTTCTACGGCGAAGACGCCTACCGGGCCAAGGTCAAAAAGCCGTTCGAGTTCGTCGCGAGCGCGGTCCGTGCGCTCGGCGCCGCCGTGGACGCCCAAGCCGCGTTCGGCCTCGCGCGCGCGAGCGCGGAGATCGGTGAGCCGCTCTACCAGGCGCAGCCCCCGACAGGCTACCCGGACCGCGCCGAGGCGTGGGTGACCTCGGGGGCGCTCCTGGCGCGGATGAACTTCGCCCTCGCGCTCGCGAGCGGCCGATACCCGCGCGTCACCGTGGACCCGGGCGCGCTCGTCGCGGGCGCGGACCCCCGATCGCCCGATGCGGTGCTGGACCGGCTGCTCGCCGTGCTCGTCGCCGGCCAGACGAGCGCAGAGACGCGCGCGGTCCTTGCGGCGCAGCTCACCAATCCGGAGATCACGCGCCTGAGCCCTGACGACCGCGGCCCCGCGAACACCGACGTCGCCAAACTCGCCGCGCTGGTCCTGGGGTCCCCGGAGTTCCAACGGCGATAGGAGACACGCGATGAACCGACGGATTTTTTTGAAATCCGGGGCGTGCTCGCTCGTGGCGCTGGCAGGTCCGCCACGGTTCCTCGTCAGGACGGCGGCGGCGGACGCCCGGGGCAAGGTCCTCGTCGCCGTCTTCCAGCGCGGCGCGGTGGACGGGCTCAGCATGATCGTGCCATACGGCGACCCTGCGTACGCCACCGCCCGCCCGACGATCGCGCTCAAGCCACCCAAACGCGGCGAGGGCGACCGGGCGCTCGATCTCGACGGCTTCTTCGCGATGCACCCTGCGCTGGCGCCGCTCGTGCCGCTCTGGGAGAATCGCTCGCTCGCGGTCGTCCACGCCTGCGGCTCGCCCGACACGACCCGCTCGCACTTCGACGCCCAGGACTACATGGAGTCGGGGACGCCCGGAGTGAAGGCCACGCCCGACGGCTGGCTCGCGCGCGCCGTGAAGGCGCTCCCCGCGAAGCCGGCGCCGTTCCGCGCCGTCGCACTGGGCCGCGCCCTCCCCCGCGCGCTCCAGGGCGACGCAGGAGCGATCGCGATGCAGTCGATCGACCGGTTCGACATGCGAGCAGCGGACACCACAGCGCGCGGCGGCTTCGAGGCGCTCTACGCCCGAAGCGTGAGCGACGTGCTCTCGGGGACGGGGTACCAGACCTTCGAGGCGATGAAGATGCTCCGGAGCGCCAACGCCTCGCGCATCCCGCCTGCGAATGGCGCCGAGTACCCGCGCGGCCAGTTCGGCGAGGCAATGCGCCAGGTCGCCCAGCTCATCAAGGCGAATGTCGGGCTCGAGGTCGCCTTCGCCGACACTCAGGGCTGGGACACCCACGTCGGCCAGGGTGCCGAGCAAGGCCAGCTCGCCGCCCGGCTGCGCGAGTTCGCCGGGGCGCTCGCCGCCTTCGCGCAGGATCTCGGCGACCGGATGGCGGACGTCGTCGTCCTGACCATGTCCGAGTTCGGCCGCACGGTAGGAGAGAACGGCAACCGCGGCACCGACCACGGCCACGCGACCGCGATGCTGGCCCTGGGCGGCGCCGTCCGCGGGGGAGTTGTCTACGGTCGCTGGCCCGGGCTCGTGCGGCAGCAGCGCTTCGAGGATCGCGACCTCGCGGTGACGACCGACTTCCGCACGCTCTTCAGCGAGGTCGCCGCGCGCCACCTCGGCATCCCGTCGGCGCCGCTTTTTCCGGGCTGGAAGGCCTCCCAACCGCGGCTCGGCCTCTTCGCCTAGCGCCGCCGCACTCCCGGTGGTTTGAGGGCGGGCACGGCGGGGTGCGTTGCGCGGCCGGGTGGCCGTGTGTTACCGTCCGCGCGTCATGGGCGACAACGTCACGCTCGTGCGCGACGGCGCACTCGCGACCGTCACGCTGAACCGACCCGACCGGCGCAACTCGCTGAGCGACGCGATGCTGACCGAGCTCGGGGCGGCGTTCGGCGAGCTGCGGGACGACGCCGCCACGCGCGTCGTGATCGTCACGGGCGCGCCGCCCGTCTTCTCCGCCGGCGCCGACGCCCCGCTCAGCTCGAAGATGACGCCGGACGAGCGGCGGCGGGCGTTCGCGCAGCGGAAGAGCCAGTTCCGCCGCCTCTTCGAGCGGGCGAACACGCTGCTCGAGAACCTCGAGCAGCCGACGATCGCGATGATCAACGGGCATGCGATCGGCGGCGGCTGGGGGCTCACGCTCGCGTGCGACTTCCGCTGGGCCGCGACGGAGGCGGAGTTCTGGATCCCCGAGGTGGACCTCGGCGTGCCGCTCGGCGTCGCCTCCACCACGCGCTTCGTCCGCCTCGTCGGCCCCGCGCGCGCCAAAGAGATCATCATGGAGTGCCGGCGTTACTCGGCCGCCGACGCCCACGCGATGGGCCTCCTCCACCGCGTCGTGCCGGGCCCATCGCTCCTCAAAGAGGTGCGGGCCTACGCCGAGCTCCTGGCCGCCAAGCCCTTCGCGCCGCTCGCAGAGGCCAAGGCGCGGCTCAACGCCGTCGCGCGCACGGGCATCCCCGAGGTCAACGCAATGACGGAGGGCTTTCTCGACCGTGGCTGAGACGCGGATGATGCTCGACGGTATCCGCATCCTCGATCTCTCGCGCGTCATCGCCGGGCCGTATTGCGCGACGCTCATGGCCGACCTCGGCGCCGACGTCGTGAAGGTCGAGCGGCCCGGCCGCGGCGACGACCTGCGCGCCTGGCGCGGCGACGGCATGAGCGCCACGTTCGCCGCCATCAACCGGAACAAGCGGGGGATCGCGGTCGACCTGCAGCACCCCGAGGGCGCCAGGCTCGTGCTCGAGCTCGCCCGGCGCGTGGACGTCCTCGTCGAGAACTTCCTGCCCGGCGTCGCCGACAGACTCGGGCTCGGCTACCAGGCGGTGAGCGCCGCGAACCCGTCGGTCGTCTACGCGTCCGTCACCGGCTTCGGCCAGACGGGGCCGCACGCGCGGCGCGCGGGGTACAACACGATCGCCCAGGGGATGAGCGGCATCATGGCTCTCACCGGCACGCCGGGGAGCCCACCCACCAAGGTCGGCGGCTCGGTGGCCGACCTCGCTGCCGGATTCCTCGCCTTCGGCGCGGTGAACGCCGCCCTCGTCCACCGGCTGCGGACGGGCCAGGGCCAGCACCTGGACGTGAGCTTGCTCGCCTCGACGCTCGCGCTCCTCCCCGATCCTGTCGCCCACTACTTCGACTCTGGCAAGCGCCCGCCTCGCCTCGGCAACCGGAACCCCAACCTCACACCGGCGGAGGCCTTCCGCACCAAGGACGGCTGGGTCCAGGTCGTCATCATGAACCCCGACCAGTACGGGCGCTTCTGCAACGTCCTCGGCGACGAGCAGCTCGCGACCGACCCGAAGTTCGCGACCAACGACAGTCGCCTCGCCCATCATGACGAGCTGAAGGCGCGGATCGAAGCCGCCCTTGGCGGCGCGACGACAGCCGAGTGGGTGAGTCGCTTCGAGGCGGCCCAAGTCGCGGCCGGACCGATCTACGAATTCGACGAGGTGTTCGAGGACCCCCAGGTCAGGCACCTGGGCCTCGTGACGGAGATCGATCAACCGGGCTACGGGAAGGCGAAGATGCTCGCCTTCCCGGTCCGCGCGTCGGCGACGCCCGCGACGATCCGCCGCCCGGCCCCGCGGCTCGGGGAGCACACCGCCGAGGTGCTCGGCGAGCTCGGCCTCTCGCGGGTCGAGATCGAGCGGCTCGCGGCGGCCGGCATCGTCGCGCTCGCCTGATCGGAGGTGGACATGAGACGGCTCGCGGTTCTCCTGGCGCTGGCGGTCCTCGTGGTCGCCGGCGGATGCGCCGGGCTCAAGGCCGGGCGTATGTTCCCGTCACCCGATCCCGCGCAGATCATCGTCAACGTGACCGACAAGGCGGCGCTCGTGAGGATGTTCGGCGAGCCCTACCAGGTCGGGCTCGACAGCGGCGATCCGACGTGGCGCTGGTTCTACGCCGCGCACGACGCCGGCGGCGAGGTTAGCAAGGACTTCTCCGTCCGTTTCAATCCGAACGGCACGGTCAAGTCCTATTCGTTGACGTCGAACTTCCCCGACGACATGAAGAAGCTCAGGTAAGGAGGCGACGGCGATGCCCAACATCACGATCCAGTGGTACGCGGGACGCACCCAGGACCAGAAGCGGCAGCTCACGGCCGCCATCACGGAGGCGATGGTGAAGATCGGCAAGACCACGCCCGACCAGGTCCACATCGTCTTCCAGGACGTCGAGAAGTCGAACTGGGGCTGGAACGGCAAGCTGGCGAGCGACTAGGTGTCTGGGGCCTGCCGAAGCGTGGTATCTAATCGGCGACGTCAAGCCCATCCCCGGGAGGACAGAAATGGCCCGATTGATCGCGCTGTTGGTCGCCCTGGCGTTCGCCCTCCTCTCGCTCGGCCCCTCGCCGCTCCTCGCCCAGACCCCGACGAAGAAGGACGCGCCTGCCAAGACCGACGCGAAGAAGGCTGACGACGCCAAGAAGGCGGAGAGCAAGAGGAAGGAGAAGCTCGACCTCAACAGCGCCTCGGAGGCCGACCTCAAGACGCTGCCCGGGATCGGCGAGGCCTACGCCAAGAAGATCGTGGAGAACCGTCCGTACAAGCGGAAGGACGAGCTGGTCAGCAAGCACATCGTCCCGAAGGCCACGTACGACAAGATCAAGGACGACATCATCGCCCACCAAGGGAAGAAGTAGAAGCCTCTGACGCCCTGAGTCGTTGACAAGGAGCGTGGTTCGCGGATAATCACGCAGCCTCGCTCTCCGGGAGGATGACATCCATGAGCCGACCAGGGCGATCCGCCACCGGGGCCAGCAGCTCATCCATGGCCCGAGCACTGGCCATTCTTGCCCTCCTCCTCCTCGGATGGACGGCGCCACTCAACGCCGCGCCGGAGGGGACGATGACCTGGGGGCTCCACGTGACGCTGGCGTCGCGATGGCTCGACCCCGCCGAGACCGAAGCCCTCATCACGCCCTTCATGGTCCTCTACGCGATCCACGACGCTCTGGTGAAGCCTATGCCAGCGGGGCCCAACACCCCGAGCCTCGCCGAGTCGTGGTCGGTCTCGAAGGACGGGCTTACCTACGAGTTCGTGCTGAGGAAGCTCGCGACGTTCCACAACGGCGACCCCGTGAGCGCCGACGACGTCAAGTTCTCGTTCGACCGCTACAAAGGCGCGGCGGCCAAGCTGCTGAAGGACAAGGTCCGGGAGGTTCAGGTCGTCGACGCCCGGCGCGTGCGCTTCCACCTCAAGGAACCCTGGCCCGACTTCATGACCTTCTACGGCACCTCGGCATCCGGCGCCGCCTGGATCGTCCCCCGGAAGTACGTCGAGAAGGTCGGCGACGACGGCTTCAAGAAGGCGCCGGTCGGCGCGGGGCCGTACAGGGTGGTGAGCTTCACGCCGGGCGTGGAGCTGGTGATGGAGGCCTTCGACGGCTACTGGCGCAAGACGCCCAGCGTCAAGCGGCTCGTCTTCCGCTCCATTCCTGAAGAAGCGACGCGTGCCGCCGCCCTGAAGAACGGCGAAGTAGACATCGTCTATCTGCTCAGTGGGCCGATCGCCGAGGATGTCAGGCGAACCCCGAGCCTCCAGCTCGTGCCCTCGCAGCCTCCGGCTGTCTTCTGGCTGGAGTTCCTCGATCAGTGGGACCCGAAGTCGCCCTGGCACGACCGGCGCGTGCGGCTCGCCGCGAGCCTCGCCATCGATCGGCAGGCCGTCAATCAGGCCGAGACGCTGGGCTTCTCCCGACCCACCGGGAGCATAATTCCAAGAGCCTTCGAGTACGCGCTGCCCTTCGACCCGCCGCCCTACGATCCCAGGCGAGCCAAGCAGCTCCTCGTCGAGGCCGGCTACCCCAACGGCTTCGACGCCGGCGACTTCTACCCGTTCCCTCCCTACACTTCGATGGGCGAGGCGGTGGCCGGGTATCTCCAGGCCCTCGGGATCCGGACGAGGATCCAGACGATGGAGCGCGCGACGTTCCTCACCGCGTGGCGCGAGAAGAAGTTCAGAGGGCTCGTGATGGGCATCACCGGAGCGGCGGGCAACGCGGCCACCCGCCTCGAGGCCTACGTCACCAACGGCGGGATCTATGCGTACGGAGTCGTCCCCGAGGTGGAGGACCTCTTCCAGCGTCAGGGCAGGGAGCACGACCGCGCCAGGCGCGAGGCGCTCCTGCACCAGATCCAGAAGATCCTTCATGAGCGCGTGATGCACGCCCCGATCTACGAGCTGGCGTTCATCTGGGGCGTGGGGCCGCGCGTCGAGGAGTCGGGGGCAGACCTGATCAGGGGGCACGCCTACTCGGCGCCCTACGAAGACCTTCGCTTGAGGAAGCAATGAAGGGATACATCCTCCGGCGTCTCGGCTACTCGGTCATCTCCCTGTTCCTCTTGTCGGTGACCATCTTCCTCTTCGTGAGGGTCACCGGCGACCCCGCCGTCCTGCTCGTCGAGCCCGGTGCCTCCAAAGACGACCTCGAGATGATCCGCCAGCAGTTCGGCCTCGACCAGCCGCTCCCGGTCCAGTACGGGAGCTTCATCACCAGCCTCCTCCGGGGCGACTTCGGCCAGTCGTTCTACTACCGGACCCCGGTGCTGGAGCTGTACCTGAGCCGCCTGCCGCACTCGCTCCTCCTGGCCGGGGCGGCGATGGTGTTCTCGCTCGTCGTCGGCATTCCGACGGGGATCATCGCGGCGGTGCGGGTCAACCGATGGTGGGACAGCGTGGGGAAGATCTTCGCGCTGCTCGGGCTGTCGATGCCGTCGTTCTGGGTCGGGCTGCTCATGATCCTCTTCTTCTCCGTCTACCTCGGCTGGCTCCCGTCGTCCGGGTCGGGCACCCTGCTCCACCTCGTGATGCCGGCCATCGCGCTGGGCTGGGTCTTCGCGGCCGCCCATATGCGGCTGACGCGCTCGTCCATGCTGGAGGTCCTCGGCTCGGAATACGTCAAGCTGGCGCGGCTCAAAGGGCTGCCGGAGGCGCTCGTCATTTCCAAGCACGCCTTCAAGAACGCGCTGATCCCGGTGCTCACGCTGGCCGGGATCAACCTCGTCATCATGGTCAACGTGGCGGTCGTCGTGGAGACGGTCTTCGCCTGGCCGGGTGTCGGGCGCCTGCTCTACGAGGGCATCGCCTTCCGCGACTTCCCGGTGGTGCAGGCGACAGTCCTGCTCGGCGGCGCGATGATCGTGATCGTCAACCTCCTCGTGGACATCCTGTACGCCGTCATCGACCCGAGGATTCGATATTGAACGGTAGATCCGCGACGAACGACAGCCGTTCCGCGACCCTGACCCTCGCCTGGCGCCTCGCGGCCTTCCGCACGGAAGGGTTCCCGATCATCCCGACGGCGATCATCGTCACGGTGGCGCTGGTCGCGATCTTCGCGGACGCCCTCGCCCCCTACAATCCCGAGCTGGGGACGCTCGGCGACCGCTTCCGGCCGCCGGCGTGGCAGGCGGGCGGAAGCGAGAAGTACCTGCTCGGCACCGATCACCTCGGGCGCGACGTGCTCTCGCGGCTCATCTTCGGCGCCCGAGTCTCGATGATCGTAGGCTTCACCGCCGTGATCGTCGCGGGGTTCATCGGCACCGTTCTCGGCATCATCTCCGGCTATCTCGGCCGCTGGGTCGATCAGGTCATCATGCGGCTCACCGATACCTGGCTCGCCCTGCCCGCACTCACCTTCGCGATCTTCCTGGCCGCCATCGTGGGGCCGAGCGTCAACAACATCATCATCATTCTGGCCGCCGTCTACTGGACACGCTACGCGCGCGTCATTCGCGGGGAGGTGCTCTCCGTGAAGGAGCGGGATTTCGTGCGCCTGGCCGTCGTGGCCGGCTGCTCGAAGTGGACGATCATGCGTCGCCACATCCTGCCCAACGTCGTCAACTCCGCCATCGTGCTGGGGACGCTGCAGCTCGGCGTGGTGATCATCACCGAGGCCGCGCTCTCCTTCCTCGGCGTCGGCGTGCCTCCGCCCCAGCCGGCGTGGGGGTTGATGCTGGCCGACGGCAAGAAAGGCCTCATGGCGGGCTACTGGTGGCTGACGGTGCTGCCGGGCTCCTGCATCATGCTGATGGTCCTCTCCGCGAACCTCCTGGGCGACTGGCTTCGGGTCAAGTTCGATCCCCAGCTCCGCCAGCTGTGAGCGGTCCGCTCCTCGAGGTCCGGAACCTGTCGACGCACTACGTCAGCGCGCGCGGCACACGCGTGACCCGCGCGGTGGACGACGTCACCCTGACACTCGAAGCGGGCGCGACGCTCGGCATCGTCGGCGAGTCTGGCTCGGGCAAGACGACCCTGGCGCTCTCGCTGCTGCGGGTGCTCCCGCCGGCGGGCCGGATCGTCTCGGGCGAGATTAGCTTCGAGGGCGAGGACCTGCTCCGGAAATCCAACGCCGAGATGCGCCGGATCCGCGGCAAGCGCATCGCCATGATCCTGCAGGACCCGATGGCGTCGCTGAACCCGCTCTTCACGGTGGGCGACCAGATCGCCGAGCCGATCCGGGTCCACGATGGCGCGAGCCGGCGCAGCGCCTGGAGCCGGGCGCAGGAGCTGTTGAAGGCGGTCCGCATCGCGGCGCCCGAGACGCGCGTGCGCGAGTATCCCCATCAGCTCTCTGGCGGGATGCGCCAGCGCATCGTCGGGGCGATCGCGATCTCGTGCGAGCCGCGCCTGCTCATCGCCGACGAGCCGACGACCAGCCTCGACCTCACGATCCAGGCGCAGTACCTGAACCTCCTGCGAGACCTCCAGCGCGCGCACCACCTCGCGCTCATCTTCATCACCCACAACCTCGGCATCGTGGCCAAGATGTGCGACCAGGTCGCGGTGATGTACGGGGGCCGCCTCGTCGAGTCCGGCCCCGTGGCGCGGATCTACAACGCGCCGGCGCATCCGTACACCCGGGCGCTCCTCGAGTCCATCCCGCGCCTCGGCGACAGCCGCACGCGGCTCACCGCGATCGACGGCCAGCCGCCAGACCCCGCCGCGCTCCCGGGCGGCTGCGCGTTCCACCCGCGCTGCCCGAAAGTCATGGACCGGTGCCGCGCGGAGGCACCGCCCGAGTTCAGCGTGGCCAACGCTCATACCAGCCGCTGCTGGCTTTCCGGCTAGCATGGCCGGACCCGTCCTCGAGGCGAAGAACCTCACCAAGCACTTCCCCGTGCGCCGCGGGCTCTTCGCGCGGGCGACGGCCGTCGTGAGGGCGGTCGACGACATCTCGTTCACCATCGAGCCGGGCAGGACGCTCGGCCTCGTGGGCGAGTCCGGCTGCGGCAAGACGACCACGGCGAAGCTCGTGCTGCTCCTCGAGCAGCCGACGGCTGGCCTCATGCGCTTCGAGGGGCAGGACCTCCAGACGCTCGAGCGCGGGAGCCTGCGCCACTACCGGCGCTCCGTGCAGGCCGTCTTCCAGGACCCCTACGCGTCGCTCAATCCGCGGATGCGCGTCGGCTCGATCATCGCCGAGCCGCTCGTCACCAACGAGCCGCTACCGTCGGCGGAAGTGCGGAAGCGCATCCTGCGTCTGCTCGAGCTGGTCGGGCTCCCCGAGCGCTCCGCCGATCTCTTCCCCCACGAGTTCTCGGGCGGCCAGCGCCAGCGGATCGCGATCGCACGGGCGCTCTCGCTCTCGCCGAAGCTCGTCGTGCTCGACGAGCCGGTCTCGGCGCTCGACGTGTCGATCCGCGCCCAGATCCTGAATCTCCTGCGCGACCTGCAGGCCCGGCTCGGCCTGTCGTACCTCTTCATCGCCCACGACCTGGCCGCGGTGGCCCACATGAGCCACACGATCGCGGTGATGTACCTGGGCAAGATCGTGGAGATCGGCGAAGCCGAGACGGTCGCCAAGGCCCCCAAGCATCCCTACACCCAGGCGCTCTTCTCGGCGGCGCTGCCCTCGCACCCCGACGAGAAGCGGGAAGAGGTCGTCGTCACGGGGGAGGTTCCGAGCCCGCTCGCGCCCCCGTCCGGCTGCCGCTTCCACCCGCGCTGCCCACACGCGATGGCCCGCTGCGTGACCGAGGAGCCCGCGCTCCTCCCCGAGACGGGTCGCCTCGTCGCCTGCCACCTCTACACGGGCGTCAGGGTCTACGCCGGCCGCTGAGGCGCGCCGGGCAGCCGGTCGAGCGACTTCTCCAGGCAGCGCTTGATCTCGTCGCGACAGGCGCGGTACACGTCCTCGCCTTGGCCGACGGGGTCCGCGATGTCACCGTCCTCGCCGACGAACTCCTTGAGCGTGAAGACCGGCCGCCCATCCGCCTCGGCGAGGGCGGCCAGCTCGAGCTTCTGCCGCGCGGTCATCGTCAGGATGAGGTCGGCGGAGGCGACGAGGTCCGGGTGCTGGCGGAGGTCGGTGGAGAGGATCGCGGTCTCCGAGAGTTCGATCCCCTCCTCGCGGAGGACGAGGCGCGCGTCGAGCGACGGGATCATGCCGTCGCGCGCGGTTCGGCCGACGCCTCCCGACCGGACCCGGATGGGCGGGTCCCCATTCCGCTCCGCGAGCAGGCGTTCGAGGATGGCCTGGGCCATCACGCTCCGGCACGTGTTGGCGTGGCAGACGATGAGGACGGTCTTCACGGCTCCTCCCACGGCGACTGCCAGAACCGCACCCCATCCCCCAGGTCCTTCCATTCGTCGAGCGGGCGCTCCTGGAGGCTCTTGCCGAAGAGCGTGCCCGGTGGCGGCCTGAGGCCTCGGCCGAGCGTCGCGGGAAAGAGCGCCGCGAGCGCGTCCGGCGTGAGGCGCCGGTCGGCCTCGAGCCGGCGGACCGCCTGGGGCTGGGCGAGCAGCGTGTAGCCGTAGCCGAAGGAGTGGAACACCTGCCCGGTGACGTGCTGGGCGGCGTCACTCGCCAGGAAGACGACGAGCGGCGCGACGTTGTCGGGGTCGCGCTCGGTTCCGGCCGCCAGCTCGCTCGGCCACTTGCCGGTCTGCTCGAAGACCTCGCGGCCGCGCGGCGTGGAGTCGATCATCCGCGTGGCGCCGCTCGGGAAAATCGCGTTCGCGGTCACGCCGTATTTGGCGAGCGCGTTGGCGGTGGACCACGTGAGGCCGAGGATCCCGGCCTTCGCCGCCGCGTAGTTGGGCTGGCCCGGTGCACCGAGGGCGGAGACGGAGGACATGCCGATGATCCGCCCGCCGCGCTGCTCGCGCATCGCCACCGAGGCCGCGCGCGTGCAGTTGAACATGCCGTCGAGGTGGACCGCGATCACCGCGTCCCACTCGGCCTCGGTCATGTTGAAGATCATCCGGTCGCGCAGGATGCCGGCGACGTGGACGAGGATGTCGATCCGGCCCCAGGCGCGGACCACCTGTTCGACCATCGCCGCCGCCCCGGCGAAGTCGGCGACCGAGCCGAAGTTCGGCGCCGCCGTGCCGCCGGCCTTGACGATCTCGTCCACCACCTGCGCGGCCGGGTGCTGGTCGCCCCCCTCGCCCGAGAGGCTCGCGCCGAGATCGTTGACGACGACCTTCGCCCCCGCCTTGGCCAGCGCGATCGCGATCCCACGACCGATCCCCCGCCCCGCTCCCGTCACCAGCGCCGTCTTGCCGTCGAGCATGCCCATGGTCACTCCGGAAGAGGTCGGTAATACGGGTTGCCCGCCTTGGTCCACGCGCCGAGCATCTCGCGGAACTCGGGCCCCATCGGGTCGATCCCGCGCATCGGCATCGTGCCGCGGCGGATCGTGAAGTCGTGCGGGGCCAGCTCGCCGGCCCGCTCGAAGTGGCGCGCGGCGGCCTCGGCACGCCCGTGCTCGAAGAGCCACTGACCGAGGCCGAACTCCGCCCGCGCCTGCTGGTGCGTCTCGGTGGGCAGGGCCTGGAGCTCCCGCGTCCGCCCCTCGGAGAGCGGCGCCGCCTCGCCCCTCACCCACGCCCGGAGCGCCCCGAGGTGCTTCGCGGCCTCGAGCCCCGTGATGTGCTTGAAGGTATCGGTGCCGAAGGCGACATCGTTCGGTCGGACGATCCGGCCGCGCGCGTCGATCCAGACGATCGTCGGCACGTTGACCATGTTGTAGAGGTCGGCGACGACGTGTCGCGTGTCGATCAGTGACGGGTGGGCGGGCTTGGCGGCCTCGATCCACGGGCGCGCGGCCTCGGGACTCTTGTCGAGCGCAACGGTGACGATCGTGAAGCCGAAGCCTCGGAGCTCCTCGTGGGTCGCCTGCCACACGGGCAGGTCGAGACGGCACCCTCACCAGGACGCGTACGCCACCAGGAGCACCTTCTTCCCGCGGTGGTTCGAGAGCGTGTGAAGGCGTCCGTCGAGGTCGGGCAGCGTGAAGTCCGGCGCCTCGAGCGACGCGAGCGCTCGCGCGCGCACGCTCGCCGCCACGCCCAGGTACGCGGCGCGCTCGTCCGGGTCGATGGCGACGGGGCGCCCGGCTCCTTGCGCGTGCCTGGCGCGCTCGACGCCCTCGGCAGGGGCCACCTCGACCGCGCGGCCGTCGTCGATCACCGTGAATCCGAGCTCGGCCATGACCTTCCCTCCCTACGGGGCGCCCGGCGGGGCGCCCGCGCGGCTCAGTACGCGGGCAGCTTCCCAGCTTTCACGCCGGTCCTCCGCACGGCGGCGACCTCCTCGGCGGCCTTGGCGGCGAGGAAGCGGTTGTCGCTGGCGAGCGTGACGAACTGGTAGCCCGCGGCGATCATCCTCAAGGCGTAGGCGGCGGTCGCGTTGTGGATTCCCGCGACCACGCCGTGCCGCTTGCAGGCCTCCGCGATCATCTGCTGCGCCTCCACGACCGGCGGGTCGGTTTGATCGAGGCGCGGCTTGCACCCGAGGGCGAGCGAGAGGTCCGCGGGGCCCACGTAGATTGCGGCGACTCCCGGCACACTGAGAATCGCGTCCAGATTCTTCAGCGCCTCCGCGGTCTCGATCATCGGCATGACGACGATGTCGTCGTCGGCGCGATCGCCGTAGTCGCTTCCGGCGTAGAGCGACGCGCGCACGGGGCCAAAGCTCCGGTAGCCGCGCGGCGGATACTTGCACGCGGCGACGAGCGCCTCGGCCTGGGCGCGCGTCGAGATCATCGGGCAGATGACGCCGTAGACGCCCGCGTCGAGGATCTTCATGAGTCGCGCCGGATCGTTCCAGGGTACCCGGGCGAGCGGGATCACCGGCGTGGTCGAGACCGCCTGGAGCATCGTGACGGCGACCTGGTAGTCGACGACACCGTGCTGCATGTCCACGGTGAGGGAGTCGAATCCCTGGTGGGCCATGACCTCGGCGGAGAATGCGCTCGGGATCGACAGCCACCCGTTCACGACCGCCTCGCCCCGCGCCCAGATCGTCCTCAGCGTGTTCTCTCTCACGTCACCCTCCTCCCGGTCAGGCGCCGAGCTCGGGGCGGCAGACCGCCCGGAAGTTGCACCAGCGACAAATCCGAAGGTCCTCGGTCTTCTCGAAGTCGGCGATGGCCGCGACGTTCGCCGCCGGATCCGCCAGATAGGCCTTCATCGACCGGATCGAGAGGCGGAGCTGCTCGCGAATCGCCTCGAGCCGCTCGTCGCTCCAGTGGATCCGCGTCACCTCCGGCTCGCGCAGGTTCGCCTCGAAGAGGTCCACGCGCGCCGGCTCAACGCCGAGGACATCGTGAGCGTAGAGCGCGTAGCAGCCGAGCTGGAAGGCCGCGCCGTTTGGGGAGGTACCGCCCGTCTTCCAGTCCACGAGCGCCAGGCGCCCCTGCCCCGTCCAGAAACCGAAGTCGGGCGCGACCCACACCGCCGTGCTCTCGAAGTCGAAGACCTTCGACCAGTGCTCGATCGACCAGTGCTCTGGCGTCGTCTTGCGGATTTCGGCGAGCAGCGGCAGGCGGAAGAAGTTCCGGAGACAGGCGGCGACGTTGCGGCTGAGCGCCTGCCACGCCTCGGGCGCCAGCTCGACCCGGTACTCGTGCTCGAAGAGCGCCGTCGATTTTGGATTTTCGCGGTAGCGACCCGCCTTGGAGGAGCGCCACTCGCCCCGCATCCGCTCGATCACGTCGGCGATGAAGGGCTCGACGGGAATGTCGCGGCCGTGGGCGAAGGCGTGGAGGGCCATCTCGATCGCATCGTGCACGGCGCGCCCGGCCCACTGCTGCCGCGACGCGAGCTGCTTCAGGATGTAGAGGCGACGCACCTCCTGGGGCGCCGCGGCGTCCCAGCCTCCCCAGGCCCCATAATAATGGTAGAAGTATTTGCGCTTGCACTCCTGGAAGGCGTTGTCGCGGCTCCGCGACCAGGAGAACTCGTTGGTGAGCTCCGCCATTTCGCCGGCATTGTCGCACGACCTGGGGCGCCGCGCCGCGCTTGACGCTCCTCGCGCCCGCTGCTACGTTGGGCTCGTGGCGAAAAAGTCCTTCACGGTCGAGTGCCCCGCTTGCCGGGCCAAGCTCACGCTGGACCCCGAGCTCCGGGCCGTGATCGCGCACGAGCCGCCGCCTCCGACACGGACGGTCGAAGATCTCGGGGCGGCGCTCGACAAGCTGCGCTCGCGCTCCGCTCAGATCGAGGAGCGCTTCCGCCAGGGCGTCGAGGCGGAAGGGAAGAAGGGCAAGCTCCTCGACCGCAAGTTCCAGGAGGGCCTGAAGAAGGCGAAGGACTCGCCCGACCCGCCGAAGCGTCCGTTCGACTACGAGTAGATGGCCGACGACCTGCTGGGCGACCTCCTGCGGCAGGTCAGCCGGAGCTTCTATCTCTCGCTCGCGATCCTCCCCCGCCCGCTTCGCGAGCCGATCGGCCTCGCGTACCTGCTCGCGCGCGCGGCCGACACCGTCGCCGACACGCGCCTGATCGTGCGGGAGGAGCGCGTGCGGCATGTCGAGACGCTCCGGCGCGCGTCTGGCGGCGCCGCCGCCGACGTCGCCGCAGTGGCGCGCGCGTGCGCGCCGCGCCAGGCCCACGCCGCCGAACGGCGGCTCCTCGAGCACGTCGACGAGGCGCTCGCGCGCCTCGAAGCGCTCCCGGCCGCGGATCGCGCAGAAGTTCGGGCCGTCGTCGCCACGCTCACGACTGGCATGGTCTTCGATCTCACGCGCTTCCCCGGCGAGGACGCCGCGAGCCTGACCGCGCTCGACACGCCCGACGAGCTCGACCGTTACACGTATCTCGTCGCCGGCTGTGTCGGCCCCTTCTGGACGGCGCTGCACGTCGCCCACCGCCCACGGCTCCGCCACTGGGACCTCCGCGACATGAGCGAGAAGGGCGTGAGCTTCGGCAAGGCGCTCCAGATGACCAACGTGCTCCGCGACGTCCCGAGCGATCTCCGAAACGGCCGCTGCTACCTGCCCGCGGCCGAGCTGGCGACGCTGGGCCTCGTCCCGAAGGACCTCCTCGAGCCCGGGGCCGCCGCGCGCGTGCGCCCACTCTACCGGCGCCTCCTCGCGACCACGCTCGACCACTATGATGTCGCGTGGCGCTACACGCTGGCGATCCCGCGTCTCGAGTGGCGGATGCGGCTCGCGTGCGCGTGGCCCCTCTTGATCGGCCTCGCGACGCTCGTCGCGCTCGCCGCGAGACCCGATCCCCTGGCGGCCACGATCCCGATCAAGATTCCTCGGCGTGCCGTGCGCGCGCTCCTCGCCCGCTCGGTGCTCACCGTCTGGTCCGACGCCGCGCTCGCCGCCGACGCCGCACGCCTCAGGGGGCGCATCGCCCTCTAACTTCTTTCTTGCGCAGGCAGGGGTACGGGCGGCAGGGTAGGGCAGGCGATCCAACCTTGCCCCACATGGAGGAGACGATGGAACGCACGTACGGTGAGCCCCAGCCCTGGATGCCCACGTCCGCTCCCCCCCCGTCCCCGATGCCGCCGATGGCGCCGTCCGGGCCCAGGATGCCCGCGGCCCCGAGGCCAGCCGGGGAGGTAGCCAAGCCCAAGGCGAAGGCGGAGCCCAAACGCAAGGCGAAGAAGAGGGCGCCCGCGCGGCCGAAGGCCAAGGGCAAGGCGAAGGCGAAGAGCGCGAAGGCGCGGCGGCGTCGCTAGTCGCCGAGGGTCAGACCCAGGAGGGCTGTCGGATCCACCCGCGCGGCGCCGACCTGGGCCCCGAAGTGCAGGTGGGGCCCGGTCGCCCGACCGCTGGCCCCCACGCCCCCGATCGTCTGGCCGCGCTCGACGCGCTCGCCCTCGCTGACCGCCACCGAGTCGAGGTGGAAGTAGAGGGTGTATAGGCCGAGGCCGTGGTCGAGTACGACCAGGCGGCCGGGGAAGAAGAACTCGCCGACGAGGGCCGCGCGGCCCGTGTTGGCCGCGACGACCGGGGTGCCGAGAGGCGCAGAGTAGTCGATGCCCCCGTGCGGCGAGCGCGGGCTGCCGTTGATGATCCGGCGGGCGCCGAAGCCTGTGCCGGGCTCCGTTCCCGCGACGGGGCGCGTGAACCGGCCGCGCCAGAGGCGTTCGGCGGTGATGGCTTTGAACAACGTCGTGAGCCGCTGCGCCTCGGCCAGCGCGCGCCGTTCAGCCTCGGGGTCGAGGTCCACCACCGCGCGTGGGAGCGTGAGGTGCTCGACGGGGAACCGGCGCGGCTCGAACCTGACCGCGCCCCGCGCCGTCCGCGGCTCCCGGCCGCGCTCGACGACGGCGATCCTCCACGGACGAACGCCGGGTTTGGCCTCGAGGTCGATCCCCACGAGCGCGGCCTGACCGCCGGCATAGGGGAAGAAGGTCAGCGAGCGCCCATCGACGGAACCCTCGACCGTCGCGGCCTCGGGCACGTTCCTGACGTGGAGCCAGGCGACGTCGCCGACGCGCGGACGCGCCGGGTGCCAGGCGACGTCGGCCGTCTCCGCCGCGCGCGCAGTGCCTCCAACCAGCGTGATAACGAGAGTCCAGCCAGCGAGGATACCTGCGCCGGCGACCCGGCTCACTCCGGCCGTTGCTGCCGCAGGAACTGCTCGATCTCGGCGACGAGCTCGGCGGCGGGCGGCAGGTCGCTCCCCTGGCGCGGCTCCGCGGCCGGCTCTTCCGCGTCGCTCGACTCGAGCTTCTTGATGTAGCTCGCAATCTTGGCGTTCTGCCGGACGATCTCGGTCAGATTCCGGTCGAACTGCTTCACCGCGTCTTCGAGGTCGGTGAGGTCGAGCGTGGCGCCGAGCAGCGGGAGCACGCGCCGCACGAGCGCGAGCGTCGCCTTGGGATTCTCGATCCCCGAGATGTAGTGGGGCACGTTCGCCCAGAGACTCGCCGTCGTGAACCCCTGCTCGCGGCAGATCGTGTTCAGCACACCGACGATGCCAGTGGGTCCCTCGTACTTGGTCGGCCGGACACCGAGCCGAGCGGCCAGCTCGGCATCGGTGGCGCCGCCGACCAGGCGGACCGGGCGCGTGTGGGGCACCTCGGCGAGGAGCGCGCCGAGCGTCAGCACCAGCGTCACCTCGCACCGGCGCGCGAGATCGAGCGCGTTCGCGCAGTAGGTTTTCCACTTGAGGTGCGGCTCGGCTGCGACGCCGACGACGAGGTCGCGCGCGAGCTCAGGCGACTGGGTGATCGAGAACTCGGTCGAGGGCCAGATGATCTCCCGCTCCGTCTCGGAACCCGCCTTGAAGCGGACGTACGGACGGGAGAGGCCGAAGTGATAGAACTCCTCGGGATCGATCTCGGCGAACTTCGTGGCGCGGAAGGCGGTGGCCAGGTAGCGCGCGGCGGTCGTCGCGGCCTCGGCCGCGTCGTTCCAGCCGCTGAACGCCATGACGAGGATGGGCCGCCGCAGGCCGGCGGGCAACGCGTGGATCGTGAGCATGGCGAATCTCCTCGACGAACTCACCGGTGAGTCTAGCACGAACCCAGAATTGACCAGGCGCCGCGACGCCAGTAGCATAGCGGTATCTGGACGCTGAGGAGGCTGACACATGCGAGGCACGGGTGGGCGTCTGCCCCTGGCCGGGGCGGCGCTCCTGCTGATGGCTGGCTGCGCGACGAGTGAGGAGTGGACGACCTGGAAGGAGAACCCCGCCCACTTCGCGTCCGGCGACCACTTCAAGTTCTCGATGAAGAACGCCCCGGGCTCAAGCCCGCGGGTGTCGCGGGAAGACCTGGAGGCGGCGCGTGCGCAGAACTGGTGGGGTCGGCCCATCACGGTGAGGCAGGAAGAGCTTCTTGAGCGCTAGGCTGCTCACCGCAGCCCTGGCGCTCAGTCTCATGATCGTGGGGGGTGCTCTCGCAGCGCCCTCCGAGGACCGGATCCTGCCGGTCGACCAGTACACGTCGCAGAAGGCACGCACGCTCGCGCAGAAGTACGCGCCCGCGCTCCGCGCCCTCAACGCGGGGATCTATCACTGCCTACCCTGGCTGGACGTCCCCAAGCAGTCGATCGGCTTCTTCCGGCCAAAGCACCTCGCCCAGCCGCAGGACTACCGCTACCTCTCGCTCCGGATCTACATCGAGCAGGAAACGTCGCCGCAGTTCGCCGCTCTCGGCCTCAAGGAGCGCGCCTCAGCGATGTTCTCGCGCTACGTCGGGGCCATGCTGCGGCGCATGACGGAGCGGGCGGAGCTGGTCACCGAGCCGCTCCTCGACGGCTTCTCCGTGATCCTCGGCTGGGTCAAGCCCACGAGCCAGCCCGGGGAGCGGCCGGTGCACGAGACGATCGCGGTCTTCGCGGACCGGCCGACCATCGCCGACTACGTCGCGGGACGCGCGAGCATCCGCGACCTCGCGGGGCGCGCGGTGGTGCTCGGCTATGACGGCGAGACGCCGCTCGGGCGGCTCAAGATCCAGGCGTGGGAGGACAACTTCCTCAAGACCTTCCAGATCGCCAACTACAAACCCGAGCCGGGCGTTATCTGCCGCTGACCCAGCGCCGCAGGAGCCGCCGCAGCCCGGGAAACGCGATCTCACGATACGGTATCGCCCGCCGTCGGAACCAACGCGCTTCGCTCACGTCGTCCCCCGGCCTGAGGCGACCGGGCCCCGGCATCACCCGGTACACGAGCGTGAGCAGCGGGAACCCTTTCGGCCCGTAGCGGTCGAGGGCGAAATCGACGAACCGGGCCTGCCGCGCCCTCATCCCCAGCTCCTCCCGCAGCTCTCGACGTAAGCACGCCTCGGGGTGCTCCCCCGCCTCGAGGAATCCGCCGGGCAGGTCCCAGGTCGCCGCGTAGGGCGGCCGCGCTCGGCGCGTCAAGAGGAGGCGCCCGCCCCGCGTGACGAGCGCCACGGCCGCCGGCACTGGGTTGCCGTAGAAGGTCCAGCCACACCGTGGGCAGCGCCGCCGCGTGCGGCCCTCCTCGCGCACGGCCACGAGCCGGCTCCCGCACTGGATGCAGAACTTCGGGGCCGAGGTCACCGCCGTCGGCTTGAGGGTTCGGCCACGGCCATCACGACGCGGGCGCTGCGATCGCCGCCCGGATCTTCTCGGCAACGGCGGTGAGCGCGCGGGCGGCGGCGCTCTCCGGTGCCCGCGCCACGAAGGGCTCGCCGCGATCCGCCGCGGCGGCGAGCGCGGGGTCGAAGGGCACGCGGCCGAGGAACGGGATGCCGGCGTCGCGGGCGAGAAGGGCGGCGTCGGGGCCGGGAAAGAGCCCGGTCATGTTCTCGACGAGGCCGAGGACGGGGGCCTTGACCTGGCTCGCCACCGTGATGGACTTCCTCACGACGAGGTGCGAGACGTCCGACGGGATCGTGACGACGACAGTCCCCGTCAGCCGCTCCACCAGCGACGCGATGGTGACGAGCCGGTCGGTGCCCGGCGGCAGGTCGAGCAGCAGCGCGTCGAGCTCGCCCCAGTTCGTGTCCGCGAGGAACTCGCGGAGCGCGCTCGCCTCCATCGAGCCGCGCCAGGTATGAGCCTCGGCCTGGGTCTCCGCGTCCCACGTGAGCGGCGCCGAGTCCGATGGCAGCAGCAGGTCCATCGACATCACCTTGACGCCGAGCGACGTCCGGGGCGGCTCGACGCCGCCCGATGCGAAGACGAGGCGCTGGCCGCGCACGCCGAGCATCTTCGCCATCGTGGGCCCGTTGAGATCCGCGTCGAGGACGCCGACCCGGAAGCCACCGAGCGCCAGGCAGCAAGCCAGGTTCGCGGTCAGCGACGACTTGCCGACTCCGCCCTTGCCCGAGACGATCGCGACGACGGCGTGGACGGCGGCCAGGCGCTCGCTGAGCCTGGCCTGTTGAGCCTCGACCTGGCCGACGATGTTCGAGCCGCCGTCGCCCGCGATGTCCTTGTACTTTTTCATGCGGCGCCTTCGGCGGCGTTGGTCACCGCTCGCCTCGCGTCGCGGCGGCGATTGGGCTCGCCCGACTCACCTATCATCGCTCGCCTCGCGCCGCTACGTCGACTCGGCTCGCACGACTCACCTATCATCGCTCGCCTCGCGCCGCGGCGGCGCTCGGCTCGCACATCCACGCGGCGCGCGCCAACATGGCGGCGGTCACCGCGGCGACGAGCGCCATCGGCCAGGCGCCGGCCGGGCTCGGTGGCACCCCGCCGCCGAAGCCCGGCATGCGCATCGACTCGGCGCCCACGAGCGCCAGGCGCGCGACGTACACGGCCCGAACCGCGACGAGCACCGCGAGGATCCGCGTGAGGTCGCGCCGGGAGAGCACCCAGCGCTCGAACCACCGGCGCGGGCGGTAGAGGAGCCACGGGACGCCCACGGCGATCAGCGCGCCCGCGCCGAACCAGAACAGCGGCGCGCCACGCACCGGGAAGACCGCGAGTTGGAGATAGAGGGCGGTGAACCAGTACACGATGCCGTACCCGAGGTACGTCCACGCGGCCTGCCGGAATCGCGACTCGCCCGCGGTCACGGACCCGACGGCCGGAAGCGACCGCCCCACGTCCTTCTGACCTCGGCCAGCAGCTCCCGGGTCACGACAGTGTCGCCGCGTCCCCGCGCGTACGCCTCGACCGCCTTGACCACCATCCCGCGGGCGAAGGACGGGATCGCCCGGAGCCGCTCGCGCGCGGCCTCGTCCCACACGAGCTCGCAGGCCACCGGCAATCCGAACGTCAGCGTCGCCGGCAGCTCGACGACCGCGCCGCCGTGGGCGCCAGGCTGGTAACCGCACGCGGGATCCTCGGCGAGGTAGTCGCCGTATGCCGCGTAGGCGCGGCATCGGCAGCCGCCGCAGATTTTCGAGAACTCGCACGCCCCGCAACGCCCGCCGAGCTTCGGGTCGCGCAGGGCGTCGAAGACCCGTGCCCCGCGCCAGAGCTCGGCGAAGCTCGCAGCCCTGAGGTTCCCCGCCGACACCGGCATGTAGGGGCACGGCGTCACGTCGCCCTCGGGCGTGATGCGACAGTAGTGCTTGCCCGCGGGACACGAGCCGTGGGCGTAGTTCTGGAGCAGCGGCGACGACGGGTCCAGCTCCCACAGGATCCGTCGGAAGTGCGGGGCGCACTTGGCGCGGATGAGGAGCCCGTCCGCGCGACCCACCGGCGTCGACCACGGATCTTCGAACTTTTCAGTCGCCGCGTGACCAACCGCCTGAACCCTCGCCAGGTACGTCAGGATCTCCTCGTAGGCGGCGGCGTCGATGTCGGTGAGGTCCTTCCCCCGCCCCGTCCGGACGAGGAAGAAGAAGTTCAAGACCTTCGCCCCGAGCGCCTTCGCGAGGTCGATCATCGCGGGAACCTCGCCGACGTTCCAGTCGGTCACCGACATGTGCAGGGAGAAGTCGAGGGCCGCGTCGCTCAGCACCCGCGCGGCGCGCACGGCGCCGTCCCAGGCGCCCGGGAGGTGGCGGAACGTGTCGTGCTTGACGCGGTCGGTGGAGTCGAGGCTGATCGACGCGCCGAGGACGCCGTGCGCGCGCATGAGCTTCGCCTCGCGCTCGCGCAGCAGCACGCCGTTGGTGCCGAGCACCGTGGTGAAGCGCCGCTCGGCGGCGTAGGCGGCGAGGTCCCAGATGTCGCGCCGCAGGAGGGGCTCACCGCCGGTGAGGATCAGGAACACGTTCGGGTTGATCTGGGCGATCTCGTCCATCACGCGCCGGCACTCGGCGGTGGTGAGCTCGCCCCGCGTGTCGGCGCCCCCGAACGCCGACATGTAGCAGTGCGCGCACTCGAGGTTGCACCGCTGCGTCACGTTCCACGACACGCTGTACGCCGTGTACGGCGGGCGGCCGGGGGCATGGGGGACTCCTCCGGAATGATCGCGGGGCGCGGGGGCGGGGGGGAAGGCTCCGAAATCCGTTGTAGTCAGGGTTGACCTCACACAGCGTCGCTGACGGGTCGTAACGCGCCTTGCCGCAGTCGGATTTCGGAGCCTCCCCTCACGCCCCCGCGCTTACCGCGGCTTCTTGTTCGAGACGTATCCCGCGATCACCTCGTTCATGGTCTCGCGCGCATGGCCAATGCCTTCTTCGCAGACCGCGACGTCGATCGCGGTCACGCCCTTGTCGGTCGCGACGCGCTCGACCTCCTCGCGCGTCATGTCGCGCATGAACCCGGCGGGCACGCGGTTGAGCCGCGCGGTCGCCTCCTCGGTCCAGACGAAGCCGTTGCCGCTCCCCCCCGTCGCGGGCGCCTGGGCGGGCTCGAACCTGGTCCTGGCGAGGAGCGTGTCCCAGCCGGCCCCGAGCTTCTCGCGGCCCACGGTCTCCTCGATCATCGGGAGTGCCCACTGGCAGGTGATGACGGGGATCTTCCGCGAGCGCGCGTACTTCTCGATCCGCGCCTTGGCGCGCCGGCGCAGATAGGCGTCCGTCACCTCGCGGAGCGCGTCGCGCGCGTCGGCCGACCACTTCACCCGCACGCCCGGCATCGGCTCCTCCTCCGCGATGCCGCCCTCCTGGGTGGCGATCGCCTCGACCACCTCCCGGGAGATCACCTGGAACTTGTCGGCGGACGCACGGCACACGGGGCACGTGACGACGGGGTGCGGGCCCCTGACCGTGTAGCCGCACACCGAGCAGATCGCCGTCGCGGCCTGCCGCTCGGCGCGGAGCTTCGCGACGGCGAGGTCCTCCGCCAGGATCTGCATCTTCTCGGCCATCCGTGTCGGCATGAAGATCGCCATCGCCTCGTCGATGACCTTGTTGGTGATGACCGTGTGGCCCTGCTCGATCGCGTACCGGAGCAGCGCCGTGCGGGCCACGCCCTTCACCTGAGGCGGCACGCGCTCCATCCGCGCCTCCGCCTCCTCGGTCCAGGCAATGATCTCCTCCGCCTTGACGTCGAGCGGCGGATAGAACTTGCCGCCCGTCAGGAGGACGTTGCAGGGCGCCAGCCGCAGGAGGTTCTCGGTGTTGGAGCCGAGGTCCACCTCGGTCTCGTCCGAGTGGACGCCGATGCGCCCCAGCACCAGGAGCCAGGGCGCCTCCTTACGGGCGAACGTGAGCATTTGCTCGAAGCACTTCCCATCGAGAAGGGTGAGCGCGAGATCGACGCCATCTTCGGCGGCGAGCTTCCGGCCAATCTCCAGATGCGACTGATAGATCTTGGCCAACCCGGTATCGATGATCTCCTCGTGCAGTTGCTCCTGCTCTTTGAAGCGAAAGATTTTCGAGGCTTTCTCATTCAGCACGCCGACGATCCCGTTGAACATGGCGTAGTGGAGGTACGGGTCGTAGACCGCGACCGCCCGGAGCGGGCGGCCGAGCGCCTTGGCGAGGAAGATGCCCAGCTTCAATCCGTGGAAGGACTGGGGAGAGCCGTCGAGGCCCACGACGATCGCGCCCTGCGAACCCGAGAGTCGGTCGGCGTTGCGGACGACCAGCGTGTCCTTCGGAACCCTGCGGACGAAGCGCTCGGTGACGGAGCCGAGCTGGCTGTCCTTCACGGCGCCCATGCCGAGGGCGCCCATGACGACCAGGTCATAGTCGGAGGCGAGGCAGTCCTCGACGAGCACCTTGTAGTGCTTGCCGTCGACCATCTTGCGCTCGAAGGCGAGCCCCGCGGCCTCGGCGCGCCGGGCGATCACGTCGAGGTAGGAATCGGAGATGAGCTGCAGGCCCATGGCGATCAGCGAGTCGTGGATCTTCCGCTGGCGCTCGAGCTCGTGCTCGTCCTTGTACTCATCCGGCAGCGTGTACTCCATCTGCTTGAACCGGTAGTCGTGGAGCCCCGCCGCGTACACGTGGATGCCGGTCAGCCTGGCGCCGCACGCCCGACCCAACTCGACGGCCAGGTCGATCGCCCGGTTCGAATAGTCGGAGTTGTCCACCGGAACGCAGATGTGCTTGAACATGGGCCCTCCCTATCTCAACTCGAACTCGACCGTCGCCACCGCCCGGGGCGCGATCGTCACCTCTTTCGTGATCGTCCGCGGCTCGTCGTACACCGGCCGGCCATCCTTGTCGGCGCCCTTGGGCCGGAAGCCCGCGTGCCACATCGTGACCTTGTAGGTCCCCGGTGGGACGTCCGTGATCCGAAAGGCCCCGCGCTCGTCCGTGACCGCGACGTAGGGGCTGTCGTGGACCAGGATCCAGGCGGACATGTGCGTGTGGGCGTCGCACAGGACGTGCACGACCCCGGGCTTCGAGAGCCGCCTGGTGATGTCGATCACCTGGCCCTTGTTGGGCAGGGCCAGGTTGAAGACCGTCGTGCGGCCGAGGAATCCGTGAGTGTTGTGGAGGACCGTGTCGGAGTTCTTCACGTGGGCACGGTCGCCTCGGCTCAGCGCGGTGACGTGGGCGATGAAGAGGCACTTGCGGTTGTCGAGGATCACGTCGCCGCCGCCCGCTTTGCCCCGCGTGACGCCCTCGATCAGCACGACGCCACCCTTCACGCCGTGGTCGGGGCCGAGCACGAGCGCCTCGGACGGGTGCGTCTCGCCGCAGACGTCCCGGTTCTTGTTGACCGGGATCGGGTCGAGCTTCGGCGGCGTGCCGACGAACTTCAGGGTCCCGGCCACGGCGCCGCCGTCCACCACGGTCACGACCTCGTACGCCGCGCCGGGGCCCGGCGCGGTGAGCGCGAGCACCGCGAGGAGGACGAGCGCTAGGGTTCGGGGTTGACTGCGTACTCGAGCGCCAGCCAGAAGCTCCGGCTGTACCGGAAGAACCAGATCGGAAACACCACGACCACCGGGAGCCACAGGGCGAGCTGCGCCGCGGTCGAGAGCTCCGTGAACGCCCAGAGCAGGAAGTAGCCGCCGATCACGATGACCGTCGTCACCGCGTAGTTGACGTAGATCGCGCCGACGAAGTAGCCCTGGGCTCGCTCGAAGGTGAGACCGCAGGCCGAGCAGGCGGGCGCCATCCGGAAGGGCCCTCGGAACAGCGGGCTCCGGCCGCAGCGGGGACACACGAGGCGCGCCGCCCGCCCGAAGGCACGCCGCGCGCGGACGACTCGACGCTCGGGCGCCATGGACCACCCGGGAATTCCTCGCCTGCGCCACTCAGTGCTTCGGGGGCGCGCTCACGGCGGCCTTCACGCCCACCGTGCGCTTCGCGACGGCGAGGCCGTCCGGGAGGAGCAGGAACACGAGGAGCGTCGCGATCATGAGCGGCGTGATCGCGACCAGGCCCAGCGTGCGCGTCTCGAAACGGAGGTGCATGAAGTACATCGCGACGAGCGCCGCCTTGCCGAGCGCGAGCGAGCACAGGAGGACGACGATCGTCACCTTCGGCAACGGCGCGTAGATCACCGCGATCTCGACCACGGTGAGGATCGCGAGGTACCAGAAGATCGCCATGTAGTTGGGGTGCTTGTGCTCTGCGGCCGCCATCGCCTCGGCCCCCCTCAGATGAGATACATGAAGGTGAACACCATGATCCAGACGAGGTCGACGAAGTGCCAGTAGAGCCCGGTGATCTCGACCGCGTTGTAACTCGCCTGGGGCTCGCGGCGGTTCGTGACGTACCGGATGATCGACAGGAGGTAGATCACGCCCCCGGTGACGTGCAGCCCGTGGAATCCTGTGACGAGGAAGAAGGACGTGCCGAAGAGCGAGGCGCCCCACGGATTGCCGTTGATGTGGAGCCCCTCGTGGATCAGCTTCGACCACTCGTAGGCCTGGAGGCTCACGAAGATCGCGCCGCCGAGTGCCGTGAGGAAGAGAAAGATCCGACACTTCGTCCGGTCGCCCTTCCCCAGCCACTCGAGCGCCTTGACCATCGTGACGCTCGAGCAGATCAGGAGGAAGGTCATCGCGGCGGTCAGGTTGATCCCGAGGACGTCGTATGGGCTCGGCCAGTCGGCGCTCGTGACCCGCATCCCGCCGTAGGACGCGAGCAGGACGCCGAAGCCGACGGCGTCGCCCGCCAGGAAAATCCACATGCCGAGCTTGCCCCAGCTCTCGGGTGTGAGCGGGGACTCGGCCGGCTCGACGGCCGAGTGAACGGAGGCTGACGGGCTCATATCGTCTCCTTGATCGTTTCAGGGGCGTCGCCCGCGGCGTCGCGCGCGACGAGGCGGGTCACGAACGCGCGCGGGTCGAATCGGGCACTCCGCGCGAGCACGATCACGATGGCGGCGCCGACCATGAACGGCGCCAGGATGAGGCTCAGGTACGGCCAGTTGAACGACCGGTCGCCGAAGGCGGACGCGACACACCACGTGCACGCCGCCGCGGGCCGGGGTACCACGAGCGCCAGCAGCGTGGCGGCCGACGCCCGGGCGAGCACGCGCGCCAGGCTCCCCGCCCGGCTCATAGCAGGTAGACCGCGACGTAGAGAATCGGCCACAGCCCGACCACGAAATGCCAGAACATCGCGCACGCCTTCACTGGCGCCGTCCGGCCGTGCCGGAAACGGCCCCGGGCGGCGAGCACGAGCGTCACCGAGAGCCAGACGAGGGCGCCGAAGACGTGCAGGGCATGAGCCCCGATCAGCGTGTAGAACGTGGCACCGTACGCGCCGGCCGAGACCGTCAGCCCGTAGCCGATCAGGCGCGCCCACTCATAGCCCTGGACCAGGAGGAAGAGCGCGCCGAGGCCAGCCGTGAGGACGAGCCGCTTCACCAGGACGACCTCTTCGCCGCGCGCGAGCGCCCGGAGGGCGCACACCATCGTGACGCTCGAGGCGAGCAGCACGAGCGTGTTGACGCCGGTGACGCCCACGGGGAGCCGCGGCTGGAACGGCGGCGGCCAGAGCGGCTGGCCGAGCCGAAGCACGAACAGCCCAGAGATGAGCGCGGCGAAGAACATGGACTCGCCGCCGATCAGGAAGAGGACGGCGAGCCTCAGGTTGTCGAGCGCCGGACGCCCCGGCGAGGGCTCGCGCTCCGGACCGTCGCCGCCGCCCGTGGGCGGGGGTGGTGGCAGCACGGGCCCGTTCGGCCGGTGCGTGACCGGACCGCGCTTGGGCGGCGACTCGAGCAGGCCCGACGTCACCAGCGGACCCCTACGAGGAACGAGGCGACCACGAGGGCTCCGATGATCGCGAGCAGGACCCACAGCGTCTGGCGGTTCTTCACGTCGGCTGTCATACCTTGTCGAACGCCAGGAGGGCCAGGAGGGCCGGCAGATAGAGGAGTGACGCGAACAGCACGCGGCGCGCCGCGACCGTCGAAGGTACCAGCGCCTGCCGGGCGCCCAGCGCGACGAACGCCGCGCCCAGGAGGAACGCGCCGACGAAGTAGACCGGACCCGCGATGCCGATCAGCGTCGGCAGGAGGCTCACCACGAGGAGCGCAAGGCACCCCGTCACGATCTGCCGCTCGGTGCTGCTCCCGTCGGCGTCTACGACCGGCAGCAGGCGGACACCGGCGCGGGCGTAGTCGTCGCGGTACAGCCGGGCGATCGCGAGCGTGTGCGGGAGTTGCCAGAGGAAGAGGATCCCGAAGAGGACCCACGCGCCGACGCCGAAGCCCTCGCGGGCCGCCACCCAGCCGGTCACGGGCGGGAGCGCGCCGGGCACGGCGCCGACAAGCGTGCAGAGCGGCGTCCTGCGCTTGAGCGGCGTGTACGCGAACAGGTAAAGGGCGGCTGTCGCGAGAGTGATTGCGAGCGCGAGCTCGCCGACAAAGGCGCCAGTGTAGACGAGGCCCAGGGCCGTGAGCGTGCTCCCGAACAGGAGCGCCTCGAGGGGCGCCAACCGCCCGTCGGGCAGGGGTCGCGCGCGCGTGCGCTCCATGCGCGCGTCCACGTCACGCTCCCAATACTGGTTCAGCGCGAGGGCTCCGCCCGCGGCCAGGAGCGTGCCGACCAGGACGTGCAGCAGGCGCGCGTAGTCGGGCGCACCGGTGAGCCCGGCGTAATAGCCCACGGCCGTCGTGACGAGGATCATGAGGACGACCCGCGGCTTCGCGAGGGCGAGCAGGTCGGCGAGGACGCGGCGGCGATCACGCGCGATCGCGGCGCCGATGACGGACGTCGCGGGAGCCACGAGATCGCCGTGGACGGTCGGCGGCGGCGTCATTGTAGTTGACCACCCGCTGCGCGGACCCGCGGCGGATGAAATGAGGTAGATTCGCCGCAAGGCGTCGGCACCGAGGTCGGCCCCGCATTGGTGCGCAGAGCCCGTATTGTAGTTGGACCCGGAGCCCCGCGAGCACCCCGGACTGCCGCCACCGGTCCTGGACCGGAGAGCGCGCCTTCTAGACTTCGCTGACGCGGGCTCCACGCCGACGCCATCGTACCGAGGAGGTCGCGATGGACGTCCTTCATCCCAAGTGCGCCGGTCTGGACGTGCACCAGCAGACGGTCGTCGCGTGCGCGCGCACGGGCGCCGGTAAAGCAGTCACCTACGACGTACGTACCTTCGGTACAACGACGGCCGAGGTGCTCGCGCTCAGCGACTGGCTCACGGCCCACGGCTGTACGCACGTCGCCATGGAGTCGAGCGGGGTGTACTGGAAGCCGGTCTGGCATGTGCTCGAGGGCCACTTCGAGCTGGTCCTCGCCAACGCCAGGCACATCCGCAACATTCCCGGCCGCAAGAGCGACGTGAATGACGCCCCGTGGATCGCCGACTTGCTGGCCCACGGCCTCATCCGGGGCAGCTTCGTCCCCCCGGAGCCCATCCAGGAGCTGCGGGACCTCACCCGGACCCGTAAACAACTCGTCCGCGAGATCGCCCAGCACCCCCTGCGCATCCAGAAGACCCTCGAGAACGCCAATATCAACCTGACGGCGGTCCTCGCCGATGTCTTGGGGAGCAGTGGCCGCGCCATCCTGCGGGCCTTGGCCCGCGGCGAGCGCGATCCGGCGCGCCTCGCGGAGCTCGCCAGCGACCGGGTCAAGGCGTCGCGAGCCGAGCTGGTCGCCGCCCTGCACGGACGGGTGCCCCCCCATCACCGCTTCATGCTCACGCTGCACCTGACCCAGATCGAGGCGCTGGAAGCCGCCGTGCGCGAGGTGGAGGCGCGCCTGGGCGACGCCCTCGCCCCCTTTCGCGCCGCCCTCGACCGCCTGATCACCATGCCCGGAGTCAGCGAGACCGTGGCGCGCGTCATCGTGGCCGAGATCGGCTTCGATATGACCCGCTTTCCCAGCGCGGGCCATCTCGTCTCCTGGGCGGGCCTCTGCCCCCGGCTCCACGAGAGCGCCGGCAAGCGCCTCTCGAATCGGACGCGGTCGAGTAATCCGTGGCTGACGACCACTCTCGTGCAGGCCGCGTGGGCAGCCGCCCGGAAAAAGGACAGCTACTGTCGGGCCCAGTTCCTGCGGATCAAGAGTCGCCGGGGCCCGAAGAAAGCCGTCCTCGCCGTCGCCGCCTCGATGCTCACGGCCGCCTACTACATGCTCAAACACGGCGTCCACTATCGCGACCTCGGCGCCGACCACTTCGATCGCCGAGACAAGGCCAAGCTCGCGAAGCGCTTGATCGCACGCCTTCACGATCTCGGCCTCACGGTCGAGGTGCGCGCAGCTTGACTCACGGGGCATTTCTTTCTAGCGGGGCCCGCGAGGCCGGTGCGAACGGTGGGTGGCCTGAGACGAGGCGCGATTCGGCTTCGTTCCTCGTGGCGCTCCTCATTCCACGGCCTCCCGCGAGGCTGGCGCGAGCGCCGCGGCGATCGCGGCGACCGCGTCCAGGAGCCGCGGCAGATCGTCGATGCGCAGCATGTTCGGCCCGTCGGACAGCGGCCGCCCGTCCGGGAGCGTCCGGTCGGGATCCTCGTGCATCTCCATGAAGAGCGCGTCGATCCCGACGGCGACCGCCGCCCGGGCGAGCGCGGGGACGTACTTCCGCTCGCCTGCGGAGCGATCCCCGGCGCCGCCGGGCAGTTGAACGGAGTGAGTCGCGTCGAAGACCACGGGAAAGCCCAGCGCCCGCATATCTTGAAGTCCGCGCATGTCCACCACGAGGTTATGGTAGCCGAACGAGGTTCCGCGCTCGGTGAGGAGGATCGAGCGGTTCCCGACCGAGACGATCTTGTCCACGATGTTCTTCATGTCGCCGGGCGCCAGGAACTGCCCCTTCTTGACGTTCAGAGGCTTGCCCGTTCGCGCCACCGCGACGACCAGGTCGGTCTGGCGGCAGAGGAACGCGGGGATCTGAATGACGTCGAGCACCTCGGCCGCGGGGGCGACCTCCGACACCTGATGCACGTCCGAGAGCACCGGCACGCCGAGCGTGTCGCGCACCTTTTTCAATATGCGCAGCCCCTCAGTGAGGCCGGGCCCACGATACCCGCCGATCGAGGAGCGGTTGGCCTTGTCGTACGACGATTTATAGATGAACGGCACGCGCCGGTCGGTGGTGATCGTGACGATCCGCTCGGCCGTCACGAGCGCGTGCTTCTCGTTCTCGATCGCGCAGGGCCCGCCGATGAGCGCCAGCGGCTGGCCGCCGCCGATGTGGAGCGGGCCGATCTGGACGGTTGTCGTGGGCGGAGCGTGGCCGCCCACCGCGGTCGCGGCGTTGCGCGCATCCGGCTCGTGCCGAAGGTGGCCTGGACCAGGTGCCCGGGGCCCCCGGTCGCGCGTACGAGTGCCGGGCGACTTGCCTGGGCGTGGCGGCGTCATGCGCCCGCGTGCTCCAGCGCGGCGCGGATGAAGCCGGCGAAGAGCGGGTGCGGGTCCCAGGGCCGCGACCGGAACTCGGGGTGGAACTGCCCGGCCACGAAGTACGGGTGCTCCGGAATCTCGATGATCTCGACGAGCTGCTTCTCCGCCCAGATGCCCGAGATGCGGAGCCCGTGCTTCTCGAGCTCGTGGACGTAGTCGTTGTTGACCTCGTACCGGTGGCGGTGACGCTCCTGGATGATCCCCGCTCCGTACAGGCGCGAGGCCAAGCTTCCCTCGCCGAGCACGATCGGGTAGAGGCCGAGCCGCATCGTCCCGCCTTTGTCGGCGATCGTGCGCTGCTCGGGCAGGAGGTCAATGACGTTGTGCGCGGGGCGCGGGTCGAATTCCGTGGAGTTGGCGCCGGCCAGGCCGCAGACGTGGCGCGCGTACTCGATCACCGCGCACTGCATCCCGAGGCAGATCCCGAAGTACGGGACGCGCCGCTCCCGCGCGTAGCGGATCGCCTGGACCTTGCCCTCGATCCCCCGGTCGCCGAAGCCGCCGGGCACCAGGATGCCGTGGACGTCGGCGAAGTGGGCCTCGGCCCCCTGGCGCTCGACATGCTCGGCGTCCACCCACCGGATGTCCACCCGCGCCTCGCTGGCGATCCCGCCGTGGGCGAGCGCCTCGACCAGGCTCTTGTACGAGTCCTTCAGATCGATGTACTTGCCCACGACGGCGATCCGCGCCTCGACGCGCGGTGACTTCACGCGGCGCACGACGGCCTCCCAGCGTGCGAGATCGCACGGGCGCGGCTCGAGCCCGAGGAGCTTCGTGACGATCTCGTCGAGCCCCTCCTTGTGGAAGACCAGCGGGACCTCGTAGATGGTCTCCACGTCCTTGGCGGTGATGACCGCCGCCTCCTCGACGTCGCAGAAGAGCGCGATCTTCGATTTGATGGCCGGTGGCAGGTACCGGTCCGTGCGGCAGAGGAGGATGTCCGGCTGGATCCCGATCGCGCGTAGCTCCTTCACCGAGTGCTGCGTGGCCTTGGTCTTGAGCTCCGACGCTGCCTGGATGAACGGAACGAGCGTCACGTGCACGTAGATGACGTTCTCGCGGCCGACGTCCTTCTTGAACTGGCGGATCGCCTCGAGGAACGGCAGCCCCTCGATGTCGCCCACGGTCCCGCCGACCTCGACGATGACGACGTCCGTGTCCCGCGACACGCGACGGATGGACGCCTTGATCTCGTCGGTGATATGTGGGATCACCTGGACGGTGCGGCCCAGGTAGTCGCCGCGCCGCTCCTTCTGGATCACGGAGAAGTAGACCTTCCCCGTCGTCACGTTGTGGTCGCGCGTCACGCGGCCCGAGGTGAACCGCTCGTAGTGGCCCAGGTCGAGGTCGGCCTCGCCGCCGTCGTCGGTGACGAACACTTCGCCGTGCTGGTACGGACTCATCGTGCCCGCGTCCACGTTGATGTACGGGTCCATCTTCTGCAGCGTGACGCGGAAGCCCCGCGCTTCCAGGAGTGACCCGATCGAGGCGGCCGCGAGGCCCTTGCCCAACGACGACACGACGCCTCCGGTCACGAAGATGTATTTCGTGGCCACCTCAGCCTCCTCTCGTCACCCGGTGTCGGACCTGTGCGATCTCCATCGCGCGGTCCGTGATGCGTCCGTCAAGACGCCCGTCCCGCAACTCGGCGAGCACCCGCGCGACTGCCGGCCCGCGCGGGACCCCGAGTGCCACGACCTCGTCGCCGGAGAGCGCGACGAGCGCGCGGTCGAGCCCGAGGTACCAGTCGAGGACGGCGCGTGTGCGGCCGTCGCCCACGAGCCAGAGCCACGCGAGCACCACGGGTGCCTGCTCGCGGAGTACGCGCGCGCGGGCGCTTGGAGCGTTCGCATCGCGCAGCCGTGCGACGAGGGCGCGCCCCTCGGCGAGGGCGTGACGGAGACGCGCGAGCGGTTCGCCCGCGAACGCCAGCCGCTCGAGCGCCGCCGTCGCGATCGCCTGCGGCTGGTCACCGGTGATGGCCAGCACGCCGAGCTCGACCGGCTCGACGCCGAGGCCGCGCGCCCGCACCCACGCGAGCGCCCCGGGCAGCTCGGCGACGAGGTGCGCGGTCGAGGCGGTGAAGCGGTAACGAGGGTCCAGGAGACGCAAGGCGCCGTCCGTTCCGAGCCGCGAGAGCGTCAGCTCGGCGCGCGCCTCGGCGAGGATCCGCTCGAGCTCGGCGGCGAGCCGCTGCCCCGAGAGCGCCGCGTACGGCACGAGCCGGAGCGCGAGCGCCCGGGCCCTGGCGGTGGCCGCGTCCTGGGCGAAGCCGAAGCGCGTCGCGTAACGTGCGGCCCTGAACATGCGCGTCGGATCCTCGACGTACGACAGCGGGTGGAGCACGCGCAGGCGCCGGCGCACGAGGGCGGCGCGCCCGCCGAGGGGATCGAGCAGGCCGAAGGCGCCCGAGTGGAGCTCGATGGCCATCGCGTTGATCGTAAAGTCGCGCCGCCTCAAGTCCTGGTCGATCCCCGCCGGCATCACCCGCGGCAGCGCACCGCGGGACTCGTAGCGTTCGCTCCGCGCGGTCGTCACGTCGATCCGTCCGGTACGGGGCGCCTCGACGGACGCCGTGAGGAAGCGTCGATGCTCGCGGACGGAGCCGCCCAGCGCGCGCGCGAACTCGCGCGCCACGGCCAGACCGTCGCCCTCGACCACGACGTCGAGGTCGGCGGACGTCATCTCCGCGTCACGCCAGAGGTCGCGGACCATTCCTCCGACCAGGAATGCGCGCGCGCCCCGCGCCGCCGCGAGACGTCCGATCGACTCGAGCAGCGCCCGCGTGTCGGAGGACAGGCGGTCCGCCACACGGCGCGCCGTGGGCAGGGTCGCCGTCGTGGCGCCCCGGGCCGCGACGGCGCCCACCGGGCCCCGTCGGTCGCGCACGACCACGAGCGGCGCGCCCTCGGCGAGGAGCCGGCGCACTGTCACCTCGCCCGCCCCCGCATCCACGCACGGGAGATCGCGCGCGACGGCGGTGGACGCGAGGTCGTCGAGGCCGAGGAGGCTCGCCCGGACGAGGTCCTCCCGCAGCGCGCATCGCCCGTCCACCACGACTATCGCCGCGTCGCGCTTCCGCGCCAGGCGCAAGGCGGCGCCGATGGCGATCGGCGCGGGGGCCTGCGTCACCGCGGTGTTCACGAGGTCGACCGCCACGAGGCTCACCTGAGGGTAGGCATGGGCGCGCTTCGCCACGGTCATGCTCTCGGGTGGAATTGCCGGTACATCCGCTTGAGCGCGGCGGTCGGCAGGTGGGTGTACACCTGCGTCGTCGCGATGTCGGCGTGGCCGAGCATCGCCTGCACGGAGCGCAGGTCGGCGCCGCCCTCGAGCAGATGACTCGCGAAGGAGTGGCGCAACACGTGGGGCGACACCCGGACGCGGAGGCCCGCGCGCGCCGCGGCCCGGCGGACGAGGATCCAGAGCGATTGGCGAGAGAGCCGGCCCCCGCGAGGGTTCACGAAGAGGCGGCCGCTATCGCGCCCGCGCGTGTCGCGCGGCCGCGCCCCCTTCAGGTAGCGCGTGACCCACGCGGCCGCCTCCGCGCCGACCGGCACGAGCCGCTGCTTCCGACCCTTGCCCGTACAGATGACATAACCGGCCTGGAGGTTGAGGTCCTCCAGCCTGAGGTCGAGGCACTCCGAGGCGCGCATCCCCGTCGCATAGAGGAGCTCGAGGATCGCGCGGTCGCGCACGCCGTGCGGCTCGGTCGTGTCCGGCGCTTCCACGAGCGCCGTGGCCGCGTCGCGCGACAGCGTCCGCGGCAGCGAGCGCCCGCGCCGCGGGACCTCGACGTGCTCCGTGGGATCGCGGTCGAGCGCCCCTTCACGCAGCAGGTGACGATAGAGTCCGCGCACGGCGGACATTCGGCGCGCGACGCTCGAGGGGCGGAGGCCCCGCTTCCGCAGGCCTTCCAGATAGACGACGAGGTCGTCGGGAGCGAGGTAGGGAAGCGCGCGACGCTGGCGGCGGAGGAACTCGGCGAAGTCGGTGAGATCGTGGCGGTAGGCGGCGAGAGTATTTCGGGACGCCCCCTGCTCCGTCTGCAGGGCCCCGAGATACTCAACGACCGCCGCGGTCATAGTGTGACCACGTCGAATCTTACCACGGCGCTGGAGAATCACGAAACCCGCGCGGCACGGATCGTTCGAGCGAGACGGGAACGCGAGCAGCGGGGGGCCGTGACTCAGGCGCCGACGCCTTCCCGGGGCTCGGCGCGCGGAAACATCCGGAGGAGTGCGGTGCGCTCCGATAGGCCAAGGACCACACTGGCCCCCCAGTAGAGGGCGACACCGCCCGCGATCGCGCCCCCGAGCCACACGATGTTCACCGGGAGCGAGCGCGATGCGGGCCACAGTGCGAGGACCAGCGCGCACCACCCGATCAACGGGATCGACGCCGCGAGCGTCCGGGCGGCGCTGGCGGCGAGCGCGCGGCCGCCGAGCGGCCCGAGACGTCGCCGGGCGACGTAGAGGAGTGCCAGGAGGTTGACGTACGCGCCGACGGAGGATGCGCCGGCGAGCCCGGCGTGGCCCAGCGGTCCCATCATGAGGAGCGCGGCGAGCACGTTCGCGCCTACCGCGACGATGCCGAGGCGCACGGCCGTGCCCGACTGGCCGAGCGCGTAGAACACCTGCGCGGCGATCCGCGAGCCCGCGAAGCCGACGAGGCCGATCGCGTACCACGCGAGCGCGTCGGCGGTCGCCCCCGTCTCGGCGGGCCCGAACTTGCCTCGCTCGAAGAGCACGCGGACGATCGGCGCGCGGAGGATCACGAGCCCGATCATCGCCGGCAGGGAGGCGTACAGGGCGAGGCGGAGCGAGAAACCGAGGGTCTCGGTCAGGGCCCGCGTCTCGCCCGCGGCGGCCTGCCGGGCCATCACGGGCAGCGAGGCCGAAGCGAGGGCGATCCCGAAGATGCCGAGCGGGAACTCCATGACCCGGTCGGCGTAGTAGAGATAGGAGATCGAGCCGGGGCGCAGCAGCGAGGCGAGGAGCGTGTTGACGAAGACCATCACCTGCACCGCGGCGAGACCGAACACCGCGGGCAGGAGCAGGCGGACGAGGCGCGCGAGCGCCGGGTGACGGAACTCGGCCGCCGGCAGGACGAGGAGCCCGCACCGGCGAAGGCTCGGCAGCTGGATCACGACCTGCCCGACCCCACCGACCAGCACGCCGATCGCGAGCGACAGGATCGGCGGGTCCACGCGCGACGCGAGGAGCGGGATGGCCGCGATCATCGCCACATTCTGGACGGCGGGGCCGAGGGCGCTCGCGAAGAACCGCCCCTGCGCGTTCAATGCGCCCGTGGCGAGCGCCGCAAGTCCGACCAGCACGACGTAGGGGAACATCACGCGCGTCAGGAGCACCGCGAGCCCGGCCTGTGCCGGGTCGTCGGCGAAGCCCGGCGCGATCGCCTTCAGGATCCACGGCGCCGTCGCGATGCCGAGCAGCGCCGTTACACCGAGGGCGACGAGCGCCAGCGCGAGGACCGCGCGGAGCATCCGAAGGACCTCGGGCCACGACCGCGTCACGAAGTACTCCGAGAAGACCGGGATCATTGCCGTGGCCAAGGCACCCTCTGCGAGGAGACGGCGCAGGACGTTCGGGATCCGGAACGCGACGAAGAACGCGTCGGTCACCGGCCCGGCGCCGAACGCGAGCGCCACGACGACGTCGCGGACGAAGCCGGCCGCGCGACTCAGAGCCGTAGCGCTGCCGATGGAGCCGAGTGCCTTGACGATCTGCCGTTCGGTCGAGCTCACCTTGAAATCGTCTCGCCGTTCGGGCATGATGCAGCGCGTGCGACGCGCCGCGCTGCCGGCCTCTCCGCCGCCGCGCATGGCAACGGGTCTTCGACGAAAGGAGCGTTCGCGTGGCGACCACGAAGTCGGCGGTGAAGCGCATCCGCCAAAACGAGCGACGGCGGCTCCGAAACCGGACCGTGCGGTCGCGGGTGCGCACCCTGGTCAAGGCGGCGCGCGCCGCGGACGGCCAGGCCGGATCTGCGGCGGTCCTCGAGGCGATCCGCGCGCTCGACAAGGCCGTGTCGAAGGGCGTGCTTCACCGTAACACCGCGGCCCGCAAAAAGTCCGCTCTCGCCCGCCGTCTGTCCGCTCACCGCTGATCTCGGCCGGCGAGCTCTTGGAGTAGCTCCGACGCCGCGCGCGTGAGGCGTGTGCCCCCCTCCGGCCCGTACAGGCTTGCGCACGCGACGTACGCGGTCCGGTCGTAGTCCTCGGTCGTGAGGAAATAGCCCAGGTAGTCGTTCGACACGCCGGCGACGAAGGCGGACACCCCGGCGGCCTGCCCCGCCTCCTTCACCGCCCGTCCGAGCCGGGCCTGGAGCTCGCCGGGGATCGTCACCCACGCCGTGGCACCGAGCGCGCCGGCGATCAGCTCGGTCTCCCGGGGCAGCCCACGCCCGAGGGGCACCGTCAGCGCCCTCGGCACCCAGGGCCGGGTGCAGTTCCGGAGCGAGAGGGACGGTGCGGGCAGCCGCACTCGCGCGGTCCTGATCGCGAGCGAACCCACCGGAGCGGGGACCGCGCGCCCCCACGCCTCTTCGACGGCGGTGGCGAGTGTCCGGCCCTCGGCGAGCACCGCGGCCGGGCCGTGGTGCCTGGGGCTCACGTCGCCGACGGCGCCGTTCACGAAGAGCGCCGGGACCCGGAGGCGCCGCTCGAGTTCGCGCGAGGCGACGCCCATGACGTCGCCGGAGTACTTGAGGTTGCGTGGGCCGAGCATCGTTCCATGGATCGCGTAGTTCCACAGGAGCGCGATCGGCACGCCCGCGGGCGACGCGAGCCGGAGCACGACGAGCTCAGAATCCACCGGCTGGTCGAGGCGGCTCGCCGTCAGCGCGGGTCCGTCCACGCGCGCCGCACCGACGCGCGTCGGCGCTCTCCCCGTCTCGGCGCGCTGCACAGCCTCGACGACGGTGTCCGCGAACGCCCGCAGCACCTCGCCGTCGAAGCGGTCGGCCGCCAGGATCCCCATCAGCCACGAGTCGAGGAAGGCGCCGGGACCGGAGTGGGTGTGCGACGCCGAGACGACGAGCGTCCCGGGCCGTGACCCTGCGTCCTCGAGCCGCTGCCGCAGGGTGTCCACGAACGACCGGTCCACGGCGACGAGATCCACCGTCACCCACGTGAGCCTGGCCGTCGCCGTCTCGAGCACGAGCGCCCGCGCGGCGGGCGCGTCGAGCTCGCCCTCGGCCGGCTTGAACCAGAAGGCGTGCGGGTGGAGACCGAGGAGGTCCGGCACCAGCAGGCGGCGTCGGCTGCTCCCATAGCCGGCGAGCGGCGTGCCCGGCGGGACGCGCAGCGGGACCATCGCCGCGCCGGCCTGCAGGGCCTCGTGCGGAGCCCCGCGCGCCTTTGGCGGGCCGCCGGCGGCGGAGGCGACTGCGCCCCACCCGATACAGAGGATGAAAGCGACCGCGCGGACGTTCACCTCTCGGCACACAGGTCGGCGACGAGCACCGTCAGCTCCGCACGCGGCTCGCCGCTCGACTTGACCCGCCGCTCGACGTCCCAGCACCGTGCGAGCTTCTCCGCCAGGCGCGCAGCCGGATCTCCGCGGCCGAGCGTCTCGACCACCGCCGGCGGCAGTCGGAGGGCGCGCGCGATCTCCGCGGGCGACTGGCCCGCTTCCGTGAGCGTTCGCACCGTCCACGCCAATCGGAGGTCGCGCGCCAGGAGCGCCAGCATGCGCATCGGCTCCTCGGTGGTGAGCAGCCGCTCGAGCGTCTTGAGGGCGAGTACGCAGTCCCGACGCTGCACCGCGCGGGTGAGCTCGAAGACGTCGGCGAGCCGGCGTTCCCCGACGATCGCGCCGACCTCGTTCACCCCGACGCTTCGATTGTCGGCGCCGCCTGCGAGCGCCGCCTTGCGGACCTCGCCGAGCAGCACTGCTCCGTCCTCCCCCACCCACTCGATGAGGAGCCTCGTGGCCTCCTCGCTGACCTGGAGCCCTTCGGCCGCGGCGCGCTGGCGAAGCCACCCTGCGAGCTCGCGGCCCTGGCGGGCCGGGAGGTCCACGATGGCTCCCGCCGGCAAGGCCTGGACGAGCCAGTGATCGGCGCGCCGGTCGCGCGAGGTGCGCAGGCCCTCGTCGGCGAGGAGCAGGAGGCGCGTCGAGGGGTTCGGGTCGCGCGCGTAGGCGCCGAGCGCCTCGGCGTGCCGTTGGCCGAGCGCCTGGGCGTGCCGGACGACGACCAGCCGCACGCCGCCCAGCAGCGGGAGCGTCATCGCCGAGGTGACGACGGTCTGGGCGTCCGTCTCGCGCCCGTCGAGGACCTCGCGGCCGAACGCGGCGCTCGCCGTGTCGGGGAAGAGGCGGTCGGCGACGAGAGCGAGCGCGTCGTCGAGGAGCTGGGCGTCCGGCCCGTGGAGCAGGAGCACCGGAGGCAGCTCCCCGCGCTCGACGAGTCGCAGGAAGCTCGTGGAGTCCAACGATCAGAAGCGGTCGATCGCGAGGCTCACGATCGCCCGCCCGATGTCTACCGCCGCCGCTTGCAGCGCGGTCTCCTCGCGGGAGATCGTCTGTGAGACCGCGCCGAACACCCGGAAATCGGACTTCTCCTGGAACCGCGGCTGCTCGAAGAGCAGCGTGTTGCTCCGCACGTCGCGCATGCGGAGGTTCATGGTGACGACGAGCCGGTACTGCTGGATGTTGGCGCGCGGGTCGAATGCGAGCGCCAGGATCTGGTAATCCACGACCTCGCCCTCGAGGATCGCGTCCGCCTGGTCCGGCTTGACGACCCGGAGGCGCCCGTTGGTCGAGAACGCCTGGACGACCGCCTGGGTGAGAATGTTCTCCACCGCCGGCTCGGACGTCCGGTTCATGAACACCGGGACGGCGACGCTCCTGATGTGACCCGGGAGGTTGCCACGGAGCGAGTAGCCGCAGCCGGCGAGGGCTACGGCCATGAGCGCCAGGGCCCGCCGCGTCACGCGCGCGTCACGATGTTGACGAGCCGGTTCGGCACGACGACGATCTTCTCCACCCGGCGCGAGGCCACCCACGGGCTCACCCGTTCATCGTTCAACGCCAGCTGGCGGAGGCGCTCCTCGGCGGCGTCCACGTCCACGAGGAGCCGCCCGCGCACCCTGCCGTCCACCTGCACGACCACCGTGACCTCCGTTTTCTTGAGCGCGTCGGGGTCGGCGGTCGGCCAACGCTGTGCGAAGACGCTCTCCCGATGGCCGAGCCGCGACCAGAGCTCCTCGGCAATGTGGGGGCAGAACGGCCCGAGCAGCAGGGTGATCGTCTCGACCGCTTCGCGGAGCAACGCCGCGCGCTCGGCGGGCTCGACGGTTCCCGCCGAGGTTGCTTCGAACCCGTGCAGGGCGTTCACGAGCTCCATGATCGCGGCGACCGCCGTGTTGAAGTGGAACTCCCGCTCGATGTCATCGGTCACGCGCCGGATCGTCTCGTGGATCAGCCGCCGAAACGTCCGGGCCGTGTCCGACGCCGGCGCCGCGCGGCCCGGGGTCGGCGTGCGTAGCTCGTCCAGGTGCGTGAGCGTGAAGCGCCACACGCGGTTGAGGAAGCGAAAGGCTCCTTCGATACCCTGGTCGTTCCACTCGAGGTCCTTCTCGGGAGGCGCGGCGAAGAGCTCGAAGAGCCGCCCGGTGTCCGCCCCGTACTTCTCGCGGATGTAGTCGTCGGACACCACGTTGCCTTTGGACTTCGACATCTTCGCGCCGTCCTTGATCACCATCCCCTGGGAGAGGAGCGCGGTGAACGGCTCGTCGACCTTCACGAGCCCCAGGTCGCGGAGGACCTTCGTGTAGAAGCGCGCGTAGAGGAGGTGGAGCACGGCGTGCTCGATCCCGCCGATGTACTGGTCCACGGGCATCCAGTACTCGGCCGCCGCCCGCTCGAACATGCCGCCCTCGTACCGCGGCGAGCAGTAGCGCAGGAAGTACCACGACGACTCAACGAACGTGTCCATCGTGTCCGTGTCTCGCCGCGCGCGGCCACCGCACCGGGGGCACCGGGCGTTCACGAAGCTCGCGACGTTGGCGAGCGGCGAGCCGCCCTTGCCGCTGATCTGGACGTCCCGCGGCAACTCGACGGGAAGATTCTCCTCGGCCTCGGGGACCATCCCGCACCGATCGCAGTAGAGGATGGGGATCGGCGCTCCCCAGTACCGTTGGCGGCTGATTCCCCAGTCGCGAAGGCGGTAGTTCACCTTCGCCTCGCCGAGGCCGCGCGCCACGAGCCAGTCCGTCGCCCGGCGCTTGGCTTCGGCGACCGTGAGGCCGTCGAGGAACCCGGAGTTGATCTTCACGCCGTCGCCCGTGTACGCCTGGCCGGCCCACCCGTCGGGGCGTTTGACCGTCTCGATGATCGGCAGGCCGTGCTGCGTGGCGAAGTCCCAGTCGCGCTGGTCCTCGCCCGGCACCGCCATGATCGCGCCGGTGCCGTAGCCCATGAGCACGTAGTTGGCGATGAAGAGCGGGATCTCGGCGCCGTTGAACGGGTTCACCACCCGTGCCGTCAGACGGAGGCCGCGTTTGGGCCGGTCGGCGGCGAGCCGCTCGATTTCGGACTCTCGCGACACTTCTTGCCGGAACGCCTCGACGGCCGCGCGCTCGGCGTCGCTCGCCACCAGTCGATCGACGAGCGGATGCTCCGGGGCGAGGACCGCGTACGTCATGCCGAACGCGGTATCCGGCCGCGTCGTGAACACCCGGATCTTGAGCTCCGGACGTCCCGCGACGGCGAGGTCGAACTCCGCGCCCTCGCTCTTGCCGATCCAGTTGCGCTGCATCGTCAACACGCGCTCTGGCCACCCCGGGAGCCGGTCGCACCAGGCCAGCAGCTCCTCCGCGTACGCCGTGATCTTGAAGAACCATCCCTCGATCTCCCGCGGCATCACCTCGGAGTCGCAGCGCCAACATCGTCCGGCCTCGACCTGCTCGTTGGCGAGAACCGTCTGGCACGACGGGCACCAATTGACGGTGGAGCGCCGCCGGTACGCCAGCCCGCGCTCGAACATCTTGATGAAGATGAGCTGCTCCCACTTGTAGTACGACGGGTCGCAGGTGGCGATCTCGCGATCCCAGTCGTAGGACAGGCCCATTTTCTTGAGCTGTGCGCGCATGTAGTCGATGTTCTCGTACGTCCAGATGGCGGGATGGACGCCGTGCTCGATCGCGGCGTTCTCGGCGGGCAGACCGAAAGCATCCCAGCCCATCGGGTGGAGCACGTTGAGACCGCGCATCGACTTGTAGCGGGCGAGCAGGTCGCCGATCGCGTAGTTGCGTACGTGTCCCATGTGAATGCGGCCGGAGGGGTACGGGAACATCTCGAGGCAGTAGAACTTCGGGCGACGCGGGTCCTCGGTCACGCGGAACTGCTTTCGGTCCTCCCAGATCCGCTGCCACTTGGCCTCGATCTCCTGGAACGGATATCGGTCGCTCGTCATAATTGGCCCAGAGTTTTACATACTTAGCCGACAGGAGCAAGAACCGCCGAGAGCTCCGCCGGGGCTGGCGAGCACGAGGGGTGGGGTGGAGGGCGGAATCCCAGGGTGGGGGCGGGGTCCTGAGCGGACGAGCCGCGCCCCCACCCTGGGAAGCTACTGCTTGATCCCGAGCAGCCCGAGGGCTTCGTTCGCCTCCGTGACGGAGTCCGCGTGCTTGCCTTCCTTGTGCAGCGCCTCGGCCTTGTCCAGCATGGACGCGGCCTTCTTCACCTTGTCGCTGTTGGCGTCCATCTTCGCCGCCGCGTCGCGCCCCTGCTTGATGAGCGAGGGGCACTGGAACGCCATCGCGGTGCCAGCCGTGAACGCCAGACCCACGACGACCGCGGTCGCTGCCATGAGCGTCTTCATCCGAGCGTCACCCCCCAACGTGCCCGGTTGGCTCCAACCTTACTAACCGGCCGCCCCCCGCTCAGGTTCCACGGATTCCGCCGGGTGAAAATGCTCGAAGATGCGCTGCGCGAGCTTCGGCGTCACCTTGGGGACCGCGGCGAGTTCGGCGACTGACGACTCGCGCACGCGCCGGGCCGAGCCGAGCGTCTTGAGCAGGCTCGTGCGGATCGTCGGCCCGACACCGGGGATCGTGTCCAGCACCGACTGGAGGGTCCGCTTCGACCGGAGCTTCTTGTGGTACGTGATCGCGAATCGATGCGCCTCGTCCCGGATCTTCTGGAGCGTGTGGAGCGCCGGCGACGTCGGGTCGAGCACGAGCGGGTGGAGGCTCTCGCCGACGTAGACTTCCTCCTGCTGCTTCGCGAGGGCGACGACGGGGAGGTAGTCGAGGCCGAGCTCCTGCAGGACCTTCAGCCCCACGTTGAGCTGGCCGCGGCCGCCGTCGATCAGGACCAGGTCCGGCAGCGGCGTCCCCTGCTCCAGCGCCCTCGCGAACCGCCGCGTGAGAACCTCGGCGAGCGCGGCAAAGTCGTCCGCGCCGGCCACGGTCTTGATGCGGAAGCGCTTGTAGTCCTCCTTCTTCATGCTCCCGTTTTCCCACACGACCAGGGAGCCGACCTGCTCGCTGCCCTGGACGTGAGAGATGTCGTAGCCTTCGATCCGGTTGGGCAGCCCGGGCAGGGTGAGCGCGCGACGCAGCTCCTCAAGCACGACCTGCTGGCGGTCGTCGCGGGAGAGGAGGTGATTCTGGAGCGCGATCGCCGCGTTCGCCTCCGCCATCGCGACGAACTCACGCCTCGGCCCCCGCTGGGGCACCACGATCTGGACCCGTCGGCCCGCGAGCGTGCTCAGCCACTCCGTCGTGAGCTCCGCCTCCGGCAGATCCTCGGAGACGAGGATCTCCGGCGCGGGCGCGACCGCCTTACCGTAGAACTGCCGGACGAAGGCCGAGAGGATCTCGCCGTCCGCCCAGCCCGCGACTCTGTCGAAGAAGAACGCCTCCTGGCCGACGAGCCGGCCCTTCCGGACGAAGAAGAACTCGACGCAGGCGTCGCTCCCCTGCCGCACGACGCCGATCACGTCCTGGTCCACCTCGTCCGTCGAGATGATCTTCTGGCGCTCGCGCACCTTGTTGAGGGCCTGGATCTGGTTGCGCAGCACGGCCGCGCGCTCGAACTTCGTCTCGACCGCGGCCTCCTCCATCTCCCGCGTGAGCCGGAGCGCCAGGTCCTCGTCCCGGCCCCCCAGGAACTGCGTCACCTCCCGGACGGTCTTGGCGTAGCCTTCGCGAGTCTCCCACCCCGTGCACGGTGCGTTGCACCGGTGGATCGAGTACTGGATGCAGGGGCGCTCGAGCGTGCCATCGATCGTGATCGAGCAGGTCCGCAGCGGGAAGAGCTGGCGGGTGAGCTTGAGCGTCTCGCGCATCGCCGTCGCGGGATAGAAGGGCCCGTAATATGTCGCGCCATCGTTCTGGACCCGCCGCGCGACCAGGAGGCGCGGGAACTCCTCGTTCGTGGTGAGCTTCAGGAACGGGTAGTGCTTGTCGTCGCGCAGGATGATGTTGTACCTGGGTCGGTGCTTGCGGACGAGGTTTGCCTCCAGCATCAGCGCCTCGAGCTCGTTGTCGGTCACCACGTACTCGAGGTCGCGGATCTGGCGCACGAGCGCGTCGGTCTTCGGGTCACGCGGTCGGGACTCCTGGAAGTACGAGCGCACGCGGCTCCGGAGCGAGGCGGCCTTGCCCACGTAGAGGACCTGGGCCTTGGCGTCCCGGTAGATATAGATGCCCGGGCGGTCGGGCAGCCGGGCGAGCTTTTCCTCGAGACTCACAGGAGCTCCGCTCTCCGGAGCGCCTTGATCCGGTCGCGGAGCTCGGCGGCCTGCTCGAAGTCGAGCCGCCGCGCCGCCTCCTTCATCCGTGCCTCTAGCTCCGCGATTCGCCTCGCGAGCGCCACGGGCGACTCGAACTTCTCCTCGGCGGGCGCCTCCACCTCGACCGTGTAGTAGTCCCGCTCGTAGATCGTCTGGAGGAGCTCGCGGATCGACGACCGGATCGTCTCGGGCGTGATGCCGTGCTCCCGATTGTAGGCGGCCTGGAGCTCGCGGCGCCGCTCCGTCTCGCGGATCGTCGCCGCCATCGACTCCGTGACGTGGTCGGCGTACATCATGACTTCACCGTTGACGTTCCGGGCGGCGCGCCCGGCCGTCTGGATGAGCGAGGTGCCGGACCGGAGGTAGCCCTCCTTGTCAGCGTCGAGGATCGCGACCAGCGACACTTCCGGGATATCGAGCCCCTCGCGGAGGAGGTTGATGCCGATCAGCGCGTCAAACTTGCCCAGGCGCAGGTCCCGGATGATCGCCACCCGGTCGAGCGTGTCGATGTCGGAGTGCAGGTACCGCACCCGGAGCCCGACCTGCTGGTAGTATTCGGTGAGGTCCTCCGCCATGCGCTTGGTCAGCGTCGTGACCAGCACGCGCTCGTTGCGCTCGGCCCGTGCGCGGATCTCGGCGAGCAGGTCGTCCACCTGATCCTTCGCGGGCCGCACCGTGATCTTCGGGTCCATGAGGCCGGTCGGGCGGATCACCTGTTCGGCGACGGCGTCGCCGGCCAGCTTAAGCTCGTACGGCCCCGGCGTCGCCGAGACGTAGATCGTCTGGCCCGTCGCCCGCGTGAACTCCTCGGCGGTGAGCGGACGGTTGTCGAATGCCGACGGCAGGCGGAAGCCGTACTCGACCAGCGCCTCCTTCCGGGATCGATCGCCGTAGTACATGCCGCGGATCTGCGGGACGGCCACGTGGCTTTCGTCGATGATGATCAGCGCGTCCTTCGCGAGGTAGTCGATCAGCGTTGGCGGCGGCTCGCCTGGCCGCCGACCCGTCAGGTGGCGCGAGTAGTTCTCGATCCCGTGACAATAGCCGAGCTCGCGCATCATCTCCATGTCGAACAGGGTGCGCTGCTCGAGTCGCTGCGCCTCGAGGAGCCGGTTGCGTGGCTTGAGGAAGGCCAGGCGCTCCCCGAGCTCGTCCTGGACCGTCTGGATCGCGCGCTCGAGCTGGCCCGCTTCGGTCACGTAGTGGCTCGCCGGATAGACGTGGACCGCGTCCGCGCGCTCGAGCACGGAGCCCTTGAGCGGATCGATCCGGTAGAGGGCGTCCACGACGTCGCCAAACAGCTCGACGCGGAGAGCCACCGACTCCTCGCTGGCCGGGAAGATCTCGACGACGTCCCCCCGCACTCGGAACGTGCCGCGGTGGAAGTCGTAGTCGTTCCGCTCGTACTGGACGGCGATCAGCCGCCGAATGATCTCGTCGCGGTCGATCGCCTCGCCCGGGCGCAGCTCGAGGTGCATGCCCGCGTAGGTGTCGGGCTCGCCGATGCCGTAGATGCACGAGACCGAGGCGACCACGATCACGTCGCGCCGCTCGAGGAGCGACTTCGTCGCCGAGTGACGCATGCGATCGATCTCGTCGTTGATCAGCGCGTCCTTCTCGATGTACGTATCCGACTGCGGGATGTACGCCTCGGGCTGGTAGTAGTCGTAGTAGGAGACGAAGTACTCGACGGCATTCGAGGGGAAGAACGCCTTGAACTCGCTGAAGAGCTGGGCCGCCAGGGTCTTGTTCGGCGAGATCACCAGCGTCGGGCGGCCCGCGCTGGCGATGAGGTTGGCGATCGTGTAGGTCTTGCCCGACCCGGTGACGCCACGCAGGACGACGTGGCGCCGGCCCTCGCGAACGAAGCGCGTGAGCCCGGCGATCGCCGGCGGCTGGTCGCCGCGGGGCGAGTACTCGGACGTGAGTCGGAACACGCCGCTGGACGACGTCAGGACGGCGTCGGGACGGCGAGCAGGTACTTCCGCCACGAGTCGAGGAGCGAGTGCGCGTGCGGGTGCCGCAGCATGTGCGTCGAGAAGACGAACTTGGGGTGGATCGGCTCGCGGATCAGCCGCATTCCGGCCTCCTCAGGCTGTCGGTTGCCTTTCCGCAGATTGCATCGGAGGCACGCCGCCACCACGTTCACCCACGTCGTCTCGCCGCCGCGCGAGCGGGGCACCACGTGGTCGACGGTCAACCGCTCGCCGCGCCGGTTGCAGTACTGGCAGGTGTAGCCGTCGCGTCGCAGGATGTTCTTCTTGTTGAAGGCGACGCGGTCGAGGAAGGGCTTGCGGATATAGATCGCGAGCCGGATCACCGCCGGCAGCGCGAAGGCGATCGACGGCGAGCGGACCACGCGCGGGGATGCCTCCACGGCCTCGGCCTTGCCGGCGAGCAACAGCGTGATGGCGCGGCGGGCGTTGGTGAAATGCAGCGGTTCAAACGTGTAGTTCAGCACCAATACCGCGATTTCATCCATACTTAACCGCTTAGCATAGTCGTCGCTCCGGACAGTGTCAAATCACCCTGACGACCCTCTTGGCGGCCGCCCACCTGGCGAACGCCAGCGCGCGGACGCGTGGCGGACCCGCTTGCGATGGAGCGCTGGCGAACCTGCTAGCGACGGAACGCGTGGCGGAGGAAGAAGACGAGGTTCGCCGGCCGCTCGGCGAGCCGGCGCATGAAGTAGCCATACCAGTCCTCGCCATACGGCACGAGCACCCGGAGCCGCAGACCGTCTGCGGCGATGCGCGCGTGCAGATCGCTCCGAATCCCGTAGAGCATCTGGATCTCGAACCGCTCCCGCGCGATCCCCTTCGCCCGCGCGGTGTCGCGGGCGCGCGCGATCAGCCGCTCATCGTGAGTCGCGAAGCCGACATAGACACCCCTCGCCTGGGCGTCCGCCGCGAAGAGCCGGTCCATCAGTCGCGCGTAGTTCGCGTCCACCTCGTGCTTGTCGGGGAACGCGAGCTCCGGGGGCTCGCGGTACGCGCCCTTGCAAAGCCTCACCGTCGCGCCGAGCTCGATCAGGCGCTCGACGTCCTTCGCGGTGCGTCGGAGGTAGGCCTGGACCACGCAAGCGGCGTTGGGAAAGGACGGCCGCACGCGCGCGTACAGGTCGAGCGTCCGGTCGGTGTAGGCGCTGGACTCCATGTCGATCCACACGAGCGTCGAGCTGGCGCGGCCGCGCGCGAGCACCGCTTCGAGATTGGCCCGGCACACCGCCTCACCCAGGTCGAGCCCGAGGTGCGTGAGCTTGAGGGACGGGACGGCGGAGAGGCTCCGCCGCTCGATCTCATCGAGGAGCTCCACGTAGGCGCGCGCCGCATGAGCGGCGTCGACGGGGGTGGCGACGTTCTCCCCGAGGTAGGTCACGGCGCAGAGGAGGCCCTGGGCGTTCAACCGTGCGATCACCTGGAGCGCGTCCTCGGCGCGCTCGCCGGCCACGAAGCGACGGACGAACCGCCGCGCCGCCGGCAGACGGGCCATCGCGTCGCCGATCCGGCGCCGGGTCGAGAGGTTAAGGAGCAGCGTCCGGAGGGGGCTCGTGGCGTCCCTCGAGCGCGTCGGCGAGGATCCCTTCCCGCAAGCCCCAGTCGCTGACGACGAGCGTCGCAAGGCCGAGGGCGTCGAGCGTCGCCGTCACGATCGCGATGCCCGGGATGATCAGGTCCGCCCGCCCGGGCTCGACACAGGGCAGCGCTGCCCGGGCGGCCACCGACAGACCGCCGAGGCGGCCGAGGAGCCGCTCGATCGTCGCTCGGCTCAGCCGGTGGCCCTGGACGCGCTGCGACTCGTACTCGACAAGACCGAGGTCGAGCGCCGCGAGCGTCGTCACCGTCCCGGCGGTGCCCACGAGGTGAGCGACGCGCGCGCTGCGGATCTTCTGAGGGAGCTCGCGCTCCAGCCGCGCGCGGACTTCGGCGAGAAGGACCGCGTAGCGGTTCCAGTCCACCCCGTCGGCAAACGGGAACCGCTCGGCGAGCGGGATAACGCCCAGGCGTATGCTGACCGCCGCGCCGATCCGTTCATTCTCCGCCAGGATATACTCGGTCGAGCCGCCGCCGACGTCGAAGGTCACGATCGTACCGGCGAGGCCCCGGAGGCCGGACCGCACGCCGCGGAGCATGAGCCGCGCTTCCTCCTCCCCGCTCACCACCTCGACGCGTCGGCCCGTCGCGCGCTCCACCGCGGCGACGAACACGCTCCCGTTCGTCGCCTCCCGCACGGCGCTCGTCGCGACCAGGCGCACGCGCGTGGCCGCCAGGCGCTCGGCGCGCGCCACGTAGTCGCTCAAGACCGCGAGCGTCCGCGTCATGGGCGCCTCGCCGAGCGCGCCGGCGGCCGCGAGCCCCTCGCCGAGCCGTGTCACGGTCTGGCGCGCATCGACGACCTTCCACGTCTCGCGGCCGACCACGTCGGCGACGAGGAGGCGGACCGTGTTGGTGCCGACATCAATCGTCGAAACGCGCATGCCCGATACACGAACGCCCCGCCGGCGTCCGGCGGGGCGTCTCAGGCTCGAGGCCTCGCGGCCTACTTCTTCTTTTGGAGCGTGCGGATGTAGTTCACCAGCTCCCAGCGCTCCTTCTCTGGGAGATGCTTCCAGGGCGGCATGGCGCCACGGCCGTTCGTGATCTTCCAGAAAATCTCGCCGTCGGTTTCCTTCGCGACCTTGTCGGACGTCCAGTCGGCCGGCTTCGGCGGCGGGAGCGCGGCGGCGGCGGGGCCGTCGCCCTTCCCGCTGGGGCCGTGGCACGTCACGCAGTTCGTCTCGACGATCGTCTTCGCGGTCCCGATGCCTTTCACGGGGTTCTTCAGGTTCTTCGCCTCGGGCGGCGCGACCCACGGCTCCTGCGCCGACGCCGCGCCCAGGCCGACTGCGACGACGAGGGCAACTCCCGCGACGACGGCGGTCACCGACTTCCCGAACACGCTCATAGCGCCTCCTTCTGGACACCTGATCGTCATGAAGTTCACGGCGCGACCGCGGCCATTTAACACTCGTGTGACGAACGCGGTCAAGCCGATATTCGCTCGTCCGCGCTCCCGCGGGCGCGCGTCGCGGCGAGCCAGCAGATCGCGGCGAGCACACCGTAAGCGCCCGCGAGGCGCGCCGGCACGGCGGAGGGCGGTGCCCAGGGCCAGAAGAGGCTTCCACTCGGCTCGGGCGAGTGGATCACGCCGAAGAGCGTCGCCACGCTCGCGAAGGCCAACACGAGACCGGTCGCGGCGAAGCGCCGCTCGATGATCGTCACGAGCGCCCAGCCCCACACGACGGCCGTCAGGATGAAGCCGTTGCCCAGGACCAGGAGCGTTTGGTGGGTCAGCGCGGCCTCGCCCGTCAGGCGCGCCGGCGAGGCGCCGAGAGCGGACAGAAGCGCGCTCGTTTGGATCAGCACGACCGCCGCGGCGACCGGCACGAACGCGAGCGCGACGGCGGCGCCGTGCCGGTGGGGCGACGCGAGGAACCCCTGGGCGGTGATCTCGAGACCGATGAAGACCAGGATCGGCGCGATCGCCGCCTCGGGGAGCACGGCGACGAGGAGCGACAGCACGCCCACCGCGGCACCGAGCCCGATCACGAGGCCCGTCGCGAGCGTGTATCCGGCGCGCGCGCCCATCGCCTTGTACGCGGGGTGGCCGATGTAGGGAGTGTTCTGCACGACGCCACCGCAGAGCGCCGCGAGCACCGTGGCGCCCGCCTCGGTCAGGAGGATATCGCGCGTTCGGTACTCATCGCCCGCCGCCGCGGCGCTCTCGGTGTTGTCGATCCCGCCGATGATCGTGACGAGCGCGAAGGGCAGCGCGAGCGAGAGGTACGGCAGCGTCGCCTCGAGCGCGTCGAGCCACGCGAGCGTCGGCCAGGGGATCGCGAGCGCGAGCGTCACCGCGACGGGCGGCCCCGCGTCGCCGCCGCGCCCGAGCCACGCGCGGAGCCAGAAGAGGGCCGTGCCGGCGAGGACTGCGGCGAACGCCCCCGGCACCCCGAGCGGCATCCGAACGCGGCCGAAGAGCCCGAGCAGCAGCACCAGGAGCGCGACGAGACCCACGAGCGGGTCGCGGAGGATCTTGAGCGTCGGCAGGAACGCGATCAGGAGGATCGCCACGCCGGCGATGGAGCCAAGCAGGGCGGCGCGCGGCACGACCCGACGCGCCCAGTCGCCGCCGAACGCGAGACCGACCTTGGCGAGGCCGATCGCGAGCGTCGCCGCCATGCCCACCTTCCATGCGAGCACAGGGTCGCCGGTCGCCGCCATCGCAGGCCCGAGCACGCCGAACACCATCGCGAACAGGGTCGGCGTGTCGATGCCGAACGGCATCGCGGTGACGTCGTCGCGGCCCGTCCGTTGTCGGAGCCTCACGGCGAGCCAGGTGTACGCGAGGTCACCGACGAGCACACCGAGCGCGGTGCCGGGCACCATCCGGCCGAGCACGAGGTCGGCCGGGAACTTGAAGACCCCGATCAGGAGGCTCGAGAGGATGACGAGCTGCGTGATGTTGTCGAGGGCGAGGCCGAGGAACCCGTTGAGGTCCCCGGGACTGCTCCAGCCGCGCCGGGGCTCAGCGCGCTCCCGCGTCGGCCGCCCTCTCCGCGCCGAGCCGGGCGCGCGCGAGCCCCTGCGTCCGCTCGGCGAGCGCCGAGCACCACGCGAGGCTCCCGCGGCTGTCCGCGACCTCGCGGTAGTCGAACTCCATGACGGGGCTCACCAGCCGCCCGAACCGGAGCCGCGCGCCATAGGACTTCCCCTCCCGCTCGTCGCCCGCCTCGAGCTCCACCTCGAGCCGCGGATCGACACGCTTCGCGTGAGAGGTGAGGAAATTCCAGAGCCAGCGCCCGACCTCGTGGTAGCTGCCGCCGGAAAACACGGCAGCATTTTACATCGGCTCGATGCTTGGCCCTCCGTGGGTCAGCACTCGTTGAAGCCGCACGACAGGCACTTCTTGCACCCTTCCTCGTAGATAAAGGTCGCCTGACCGCACTCCTTACACAGGTCGCCGATTTGCTTTCGCCCGTTACCATCCACTACGGGCTGGTCCGTGAGCGGCTTCACCTGGCCAATGTGCTCGGCGAGGGTGCGGGCGAGGGCGTCCGGGAGCGAGAGGATCTTGGCGGGGCCGAAGCCTGTCGGCTGGCCGCCGCCGATCCGCGAGAGCTGGCTGATCACTTCTTCGAGCCGCCGCTGAGCCGACAGAGGCGAAGGGAGCCTCAACACAAGCGAAATCAGCCGCCCGAGCGCCTCTGCGACGGCCATCGTGTCGGAGCCGCCCTTGCCGACCTGGACGAAGACCTCGAAGGGATCATCGTCTGGCGTCTCGTTGACCGTGATGAACGCGGTGCCGATCGGGGTATCGGTCCGGTAGGTCGAGCCCTTGAGGCTGTGCGGGCGCGGCCGGATGACCGAGGGCGCCGCGGTCGGCACCGGTACCTCCTTCTTGATGCCGACGTTCAGGACCTGCTCGCCCTTGCAGCCGTCGCGGAAGACCGTGATGCCAAGGCAGCCGAGCTCCCACGCGAGCAGGTACGCGCGCGCAACGTCCTCCTCGCTCGCGCCGTGCGGCAGGTTGATGGTCTTCGAGACGCCGTTGTCGGTGTAGCGCTGAAACGCCGCCTGATGGCGCACGTGCCACTCGTAGCCGATCTCGTGCGAGGTCCTGAAGATCCGCCGCGCGTCTTCGGGCACGCCCGGGATATCGTGGAGCGCGCCGCGCTTGGCGATCGCTCGCATGAGCGCGTCGGAGTAGAAGCCCTGCTCCTTGGCGATGCGCTCGAAGGTCTCGTTCACGAAGGTCAGCACCCGCTCGCCGTCGGGCTGCTTCACGCGATGCTCGAAGGCGAGCGCGAAGATCGGCTCGATCCCCGACGAGCAGCCGGCGATCATCGAAATCGTGCCCGTCGGGGCGATCGTCGTGACGGTCGAGTTCCGGTGCTGGCGGTCGTTCTTGTAGATCGACTGGCTCCAGTTCGGGAACGGGCCGCGCTCCTCCGCGAGCTTTGCCGACTGGTCGTGGGACTTCTCCTTCACGAACGCCATCAGCCGGTCGGCGAGGTCGATCGCCTCCTGGCTGTCGTAGGGGATACCCATGGTGAAGAGCAGGTCCGCCCAGCCCATGAGGCCGAGGCCGATACGGCGGTTCGACTTCACCGTGGCGTCGATCTCCGGCAGCGGGTACGGGTTCATCTCGATCACGTCGTCGAGGAAGCGCACGGCGAGCCGCACCACCCGCTCCATCTCGTCCCAGTCGATCGACCACTCCCCGTCCTCGCCGCGGCGGGCGAACTTGGAGACGTTGAGCGAGCCCAAGTTGCAGGCTTCGTTCGGTAAGAGAGGTTGCTCCCCGCACCCTCTCGAAACATAGCCTTCCGTGATCCACGTATCTGTCTCAGGCTCGTAGAGGTCGTATGTTGTGGCCACGCCAGCAGCTTCGATGCTCAAAATTTTCGCCGAGCCGAACTGTCCGTGAAGAAGGGTCTGAACTTCATCGCCCGCATGGCATCGGTCGAGTCGAATCGCGACGAACGCCCCCCCGCCCCGCGCAACATAGAACTGGTGGCCCGCTGTGGCGTGAAGAACCCCGCCGTCAGAGAACTCGACACGAAAGACCAGAGTCGCGGGGTAGATCTCGACACGTTTAACAGGACGAGATCCCTTGACGGTCAAGATCAGATCGCCTGACTGAACGGTGTCTGCCCGACGCCACCCGTCTGGTGTGGCCACCATTGTGGCCCCCGTGACGCACGGGTTGGTCGCCTCGACCATGCCGATCTCCGGCGTCGGGTTGGCGGGGCTCGCGTTGATCCGGTCGATGAAGACCATCCCAGGATCGCCGGTGCGCCAGGCGGCGCGCACGATGCGGTCGAAAACCTCCTTCGCCGAGAGGCGCCCCGTCACCTGGCCCGTATGCGGGTTCACCAAGTCGTACTCGGTGCCCGCCACGAGCGCGTCCATGAACTTGTCGGTCGCGGCGACAGAAATGTTGAAGTTGGTGATCCCGCCGTCGAGCTTGCACTCGATGAACTCGAGGATGTCCGGGTGGTCGACGCGGAGGATCCCCATGTTAGCTCCGCGACGGGTGTTGTGGCTGACGAAACCATTCGCGATGTACGTGTTGTTGGCGGGGACGGAGAGATCGAGCGTGAGGGCCTCCCCCTCCTCGATCTTGTCAACCTGGTCGTAAAACTGGTCGTTGGTGAGGAACCATCCAATCGTTGGATGATCGCGGAGGACAGGATACGCCTCCACGAGCTTCTGCAGGCGCGAACGGGTCAGGTGCCTTGGCGCAGCGATTCGGGGAAGATAGTGTTGTAGCGCCCGATAGAGCTTGCGATTCGCGCCCCGGGCACCCCGGCCCGGCCCACTTCCCCGCCCCGGTCCTCCATAGAGGGCCCGCAGAAGCGTTTCCTGGAACGGAATGACGTCGTTGAACTCCCACGCCTTCTCCAAACCCAGCTGGAGGCGTGCCTTCTTCGCCGATGAGAAGAAGCCGATCTCGTCCGCAAAAT
>Ga0209376_1000293_pt1 | contig 55741 bp, 62 predicted proteins | sample GraSoiAngelo_134_FD_185891 | JGI IMG/M metagenome (GOLD analysis project Ga0209376, IMG submission 185891) | Grasslands soil microbial communities from the Angelo Coastal Reserve, California, USA - 14_0929_05_30cm (SPAdes) (version 2) | ecosystem: Environmental > Terrestrial > Soil > Grasslands ...
CCGAGTCGTGATCGGCGCGCTCGTCGTGGTCACGCTCGCCGCCATCCCCGTCGTCGCCTCGCCGTTCCAGACCATCACCATCTGCTACGGGCTCGTCTTCGCCATCGCCGCGCTCGGCTTCAACCTGCTGCTCGGCTACACGGGCCTGCTCTCGTTCGGCCACTCGGCCTACTTCGGCACCGGCGCCTACGTGGTGGCCCTGCTCGTGAAGTACCTCGGCGTGGCCTCGATGGAGCTCTTCGTGCTGGCGGGCATCCTCGGCTCGATCGCGGTGGCCGCGCTCTTCGGCGTGGTGTGCGTGCGGTACACGCGGATCTTCTTCGGCATCCTCACGCTGGCGCTCTCGCAGGTGCTGTGGAGTCTCGCCCTCAAGCTGTTCTGGGTGACCGGAGGCAGCGACGGCCTTCGCGTGCCCACGCCGACGCTGCTGGGCGGGCTGGGCGGCCCCGGCGCCGACAAGGTCGAGTTCATCGCCCACCGCTACTACTACTACGTGCTCATCCTCTTCCTGGTCGCGACGGCCGCCATGTGGGTGATCGTGAGCTCGCCCTTCGGCAAGGCGCTGCAAGCCATCCGCGACAACGAGACCCGCGCCGAGTTCGTCGGCGTGCAGGTGTGGAAGTATCGGTGGATCGCCTTCGTCATCTCGGGGGCGTTCACCGGGCTGGCCGGCGCGCTGTGGGTGCCGCTCAACGGCCTCACCACGCCCGACATTCTCTACTGGCCGTTCTCGGGCCGCATCGTGTTCTTCACGGTCCTCGGCGGCTTTCGCACCTTCGTGGGGCCCATCGTGGGCGCGATCGCCTACAACTATCTCGAGACGTACGCCGTCGGGTTCACCGTGTACTGGCAGCTCGTGCTCGGCATCGTGCTCGTCCTGCTCGTGCTCACCATGCCCACCGGACTCGTCGGCACCGCCATCCAGATCTTCGAGCGCGTCCGGCGAGCGCGCCGACCGTGAGCCTGCTCGAGACGACGGCGATCACCAAGACGTTCGGCGCCAACCGGGCCGTGGACGCCGTCGATTTCACCGTCCGCGCCGGCGAACTGCTGGCCCTGATCGGCTCGAACGGGGCGGGCAAGACGACGCTCGTCAACCTCATCAGCGGGCTCCTGCGAGCCGACGAGGGCACCATCCGCTTCTCCGGAAAGGACATCACCCGGCAGACGGTCAACCAGCGCATCCGGGCCGGGATCGCGCGGAGCTTCCAGCTCGTCAACCTGTTCGATCATCTGAGCGCCTTCGACAACGTCGCGCTCACGATCTTCGCCCGCCAGGGCAAGACGCGGAGCCTGACCACGCTGGCCGGCCGCGATCAGGCGGTGGCCGACGAGTCGATGAGCATCTTGAAGGAATTCGGCCTGGCTCCGAAGGCGCCCACGCTGGCCGGTGGGCTCTCCCAGGGGGAGCGGAAGCTGCTGGACGTTGCCATCGCCTATGCGCTGCGGCCCACGCTGCTCTTTCTCGACGAGCCGACGAGCGGCGTGTCCACGCGCGAGAAGGCGCCCATCATGGACGTGGTCACCTCGATCGTGCGCTCGGGCAACATCACGGCCGTGGTCATCGAGCACGACATGGACATCGTCTTCCGCTACTCCGACCGCATCGTCGCGATGCACCAGGGCGCGATCCTGGCCGACGGCACTCCCGACGAGATCAGGCGGAACGAGCAGGTGACGACGACGCTGATCGGCACCGGAGAGACGGCGTGAGCAGTCAGCTCCTCGAACTGGCCGCGGTCGACACCTACCGAGGCGCGGCTCACGTGCTGCGCGCGGTCTCGCTGGCCGTGAACGAGGGCGAGACGGTTTGCCTGGTCGGACGCAACGGCGCCGGGAAGACGACGACGCTGGAGACGGCGATCGGGCTGTTGCCCGTACGCTCGGGCGTCATCCGCCTGCGCGGGCAGGAGATCACCCGGACGCCGACCCACGATCGAGCCCGGCTCGGGATCGGCTACGCGCCCGAGGACTGCGGGATCTTCCCCGACCTCACCGTGGCCGAGAACCTCCAGATCGGCCGCTGGCTGGCCACGGACAAGGGCCACGGTGGCGCCGTGGACGAGCGCATCGCGGCGCTCTTCCCCGAGGTGGAGCAGTTCCTGCCGCGCCGGGGCCTCAACCTGTCGGGCGGACAGAAGAAGATGGTCGCGATCTCGCGCGCCATGGCGCTGGCCCCGTCCATCCTCCTCCTCGACGAGCCCTTCGAAGGCCTGGCGCCGGTCGTGGTCTCCCGGTTCATCGAGGCCGCGCGGAAGATCAAGGCGATGGGGATCTCGCTGCTGATCGCCGAGTCCCACGTCACCAACGCCGCCCGGGTGGCCGACCGGCTCTACGCGATCGATCGCGGGGAGATCATCTTCGCCGGCGATCCTCGCCGCGCGCTCGACAACGAAGAGGTCATGAAGACCATCCGGGGGTAGGGGCGCGCCGCCCTCCCGGGCATTCAACCGACGAGGGCGCCGGCCGCGTTTACAGAGCCCCTCCATCGTCGGATCTAACGCGGTGCGAGTGCGAGCCATCCATGCGTGTGGCACTTTGCTTGCGGCCATATCGGTACGGAGGTGATCCCCATGAAACGAGGGATCGTCGCCCTCATGGTCGTGTTCGGGTTCGCGTCCCCTGCCCAGGCTGCTCCTGGTGATCCACGCCTCGTCCAGGGAGTCCTGGAATGGCCGGCCAAGCTGACGGTCGAGCCGTTCGTGGTGATCCGAACCGACGACGGGCGGTGGTACTACGCCGAGGTCAAGGCCGCGAAGCGTTTCGAGTCGGGTCCGCTCAGCGCGGGAGGGCGGGTGACCGTCCTCGGAACCGAGGCGGCCAGGCCGCACGAGATCAACGCGATCGCCTTCGGCTCGGGCGACGCGGCGGCGCTGGCGCTCGCGCTCATGCCCCACGTCAATGCTCCCGCCAGCGCGCCAGCACCGGCGCCCGCGGCGCAACCACCGGGCTCGCCCAGGACGGAGTCCTTGCCGGCCAAGGTGGAGCTGTCGGCGACGCCGAAGGCCGAAGTGCCGATACCCAAGGCAGTCGCGAAGGCCGAACCGGTCGCCACAACGCCGGTGGTCGCTCCCACGCCAGCGGCACGCCCGGCGCCGGCCGTGACCACGACCCCGGTCGTCGCGCCCGTCCCGCCCGCGCCGGCCGCACCCTCGGTATTGGCGTCACCGCCAGCGGCGGCGTCGACGCCGGCTCCCGCGAAGCCAGCTCCTGAGCCGCCAACCGCAGCTCCCTCCGCGCCTGCCGCGCCGCGCGTCGGCGAGTCACCGACGCCTGCTCCGCCAGCGGCAGAGAAGTCGATGGCCGTGAATGAGCCCGAGCCGGCCGGCGCCGGGCCGCGCTGGACGGAGCTACGGGGCACGGTCAAGGTCATCGCAGGCAACTGGATCGTCGTGCGCACCGACAAAGGACAGCTCGTGCTCGTCGATCTCTCGACCGTTCGCGGCGGAGCGGCGTCGCTCAGGCCGGGAGCCGCCATCGCCCTGTACGGGACGCCCACCGAACAGAAGTTTCAGGCGATGGGCATCGTCCCGCCGGACAATCGCCCGGCGCCCAGGCCGGCCACCATTCCATCCCGCCGCTGACGTCGCGCTGTCGGAGAACGTGACGACCTCACGTTCCGCGGCGCACGAGACCGCGCTCGATTCTTTCAAAGCCAAGTCATTTCCACCTGGCGAGCGATTTGCACTGGACTAAAGCAACGCTCGAACGTTGGAGCGGACAAAAGCCGCACAGCAGAGAGCGAAAAGCGCCGCTCGCCGTCGCCCCCGGCGGGCGGCGCTTCCTAAAATCTCGCGAATCACTCACGGAAGCGACCTCCTCTTCACATCCCCGACATCGTCCAACGCGCTTTATCAAAGCCGACGCTGCCCCATCGCCGCCGTCGGAACTGTTGCCAGACCTCGTGGAGTCCGAGTTGCTGCCCGATCGGCGCCAAGGGCATCGGCGACTGGAACCTGGCGGAGGGGGGTGACTGGACGACGCTCAGCCGGCGGCACGCCGCCAGCACTGAGACTTGCGGGTGATCTGGGGCCGGTCGTCTCCGATCCACAGCGAGCGCAACTGTTGCTTCCCGTCCTTGATCGCGTCTTGTAGTGTCGGGAACTCCGCTCGCGACTCCCTCACGAGCTGACCGCCGTGGCGAATCTCCCACCGCCACTGACGTTCCCGCTCGGCGACCGCAACAACCTCCATGAAGCTGGTCCTCCCGAGTGCGTCAAATTGAGCAATCGGGGTGCCTGTGACTTCCCCGTATCCCGATCACTTCCATGGGGCCTCCGGCGCGTTGGGTTCCGGAGCTCGACGCCACGGTCACCGAGCCACGACCTCCCGCCCCAGCGGGACGTTTCGCCGAACGAGAGTCGAGTGTCCTCGCGGCCGCACAAGCGACATCTCCCTCGGTCCATCGTGATGAGGATGGAGGACGCCACGATCTGAACGTACGGCGGCAGCTCACTGGTCGGCACGCCGGCGTCACTCGCCACGCAGCGAACGCAGATCTTGCCTCCATCGCTGAGCACGGCCGCGATGTGCTGGACGATCGTCGATCGACCTTCAGGTCGCGAATACGCTGCGACCGCGCCTGACTCTCAGCGGCCAGGATCTCGGACGCCGTGCGGAGCTCGTCACGTGTTTTGATCAGCCGCACGCCGCGTTCGAGCCGCTTCCCCAGTGCCCCGAGGACGGCTGGACACGTCAGGATGTGCTCACGAAGCTGGTCGACGAGGTCGAGTCGGCAGGGCGGGCAGAAAAAATAGCGCCCGCCCAGGATGTCGGAGCCGAGCTCGGCGAACGTGTACGCGGCACTTCGCGCAGGTCAACGGCCCGTCGCTACCGCTCGATGGCTGACGCTTCGGCGCCTCGATAGGGAAGAAGCGGAAGCACATCTATAACGTTTCTCGGATGGATCTCGAGCGCCCGCGACAGTTCATCCATCACACGTGCGCCCGATCGCGACGCCTCGTATCCCTGACGGCTTTCATAGGTTGACAGGACAGGACACGGCAAGCGGCGCGCCTGACCGCCGTACGCTCGGGCGCAGCCGCGCCGTTCCAGGTTGAAACGTGTTCTGCAACTATGTAAGATCCCGGCGGATGGACGATTAGCTCAGTTGGCAGAGCGCTGGCCTCACATGCCAGAGGTCACTGGTTCAAGTCCAGTATCGTCCACCATTCCCCCTTCCTCGGCGCCTCGGGAGGTGCCGCCCATGCGGCGGACGATCGCTCCGGTCATCCTGCTCCTGCTGCTCACTGCCGGCTGCACGCACTCTGGCGGCTCCTCACTCGAGCTGGCGAGCGTGCCGTGCCTGCCGCCCGGCCTCAATGCGCAGTTCTTCTCGTGGCCGGTCGTCGGCTTCGAGCCCGTGACGCTGGTCACCGAGGGGGGTGACGACGTGGAGGCGGCCTGGGTCCTCTACCGTCGTGGAGGCGCGAGCATCGCGGCGATCTGGACGCGTAGCGATCTCGTTGCCGTCGACCCCCACCCGGACACGGATGAACCGTACTGGGTCGACGGGGCGCTGGTCACCGACGCCGACGACAACGTGCTGCGGTCGTCGCCCGACGGGTTCTGCCGATGGCGGCGGCACGCCGAAGGCGCCTGAGGTATACTCCACCCCGCTCATGAAGATCTGTGTGTTCATCGACGGGCAAAATTTCTATCGGTCGCTGCTCCGCTTCGACGAAGCCCTTCGCGTCGACTACGACAAGCTGGCTCGCTGGATCACGCAGGCGGTGGGCGGCTCGCCGGCCACGTTCGCCGGTGCCTACTACTACGTCGGAGTCTCCGCGGATGCGCCGGCCCTGGTGGAAGGATTCCTGAAGGGCCTCGAGCTGCGTCCGGGATACTTCGTCAAGCGCGAGCCGCGAGTTCGACGGAGCGGTCGGTGCTCGGCCTGCGGCGCCACCTACGAGTACACGACCGAGAAGCGCGTGGACACGCGGCTGGTGGCCGATCTGATCCAGCTCGCCGCCAACGACGCGTTCGACGCCGCCGTGCTGGTCTCCGGTGACGAGGACTTCGTGCCGGCGGTCGAGGCCGTGAACGCGCTGGGCAAGCAGGTGTGGGTGGCCACGTGGTCAGCCGATGAGCTGTCGAAGGACCTGCGCGTCCGGTGCTTCGGCGAGGTTCACCTGTCGGATGGGATCGCCGCCTTCCGAGCCGAGCGCGCGCGCGGGGTCGACCGCGAACGCTTGCCCGGACTCGCGCGCACCGAAGGCCGCGTTGGCGGTCTCACGTCGCGCCTGCAGGGCCGTCCGAGCACCGGTCTCGCGCTCGAGCGCGGCCTCGCGGAGCTGCAGCGTGCGGAAGCGCGCCTGCCCCACGTGAGCCGCGGCTACTTCGTCACGCGATGGCGGTCACATCAACTTCCGCCGGCCGGCCAGGAGCGCGAGGCGCTCGTGCAGCAGATGATCGAGGCCGGCGTGTGCGAAGAGTTCGAGGCGACCGACGCCGACGGCCGTTCGGTCCGCGCCATCCGGAGTCGCGCCGCCACGACCAGCCCGGAAGGCGTGTCGGCCGCCGGCTGACCCCTCCGGATCGAACCGCGCGTCAGGGTATGATTGCCGCCATGACGCTCGCTGAACGTCTCGCCGTCTTCGCTGCCGACCTCGACGTCACCCACGTTCCGCCCGCCGTGATCGAGAGCGTGAAGCTGCGCGTGCTCGACGTCCTCGGGATCGCGCTGGCCGCGTCGACCCACGAGTTCGCGCCCTCCGTGCTCGCCGCGCTGGAGAGTTGGGGCAGCGGCGAGTGCACGCTGGTCGCCGCCAAGACGGGCGCGCCGCTGCCGCTGGCCATTCTCGCCAACGGCACGCTCGCTCACGGCCTCGACTTCGACGACACCCACGCCGGCTCGATCACGCACGCGTCCGCGGTCGTGCTTCCCGCGGCGCTGTCGACGGGCGAAGCCGAGCGCGTGACGGGTCGCGCGGTCCTGGCCGCGGCCGTGGTCGGTTACGAGGCGATCACGCGGATCGGCCTGGCTGTGCCGGGCGCGTTTCACGCGCGCGGCTGGCACGCGACCAGCACGTGCGGCGTCTTTGCCGCGGCGCTCGCGGTCGGGAAAGTCATGGGCCTGGATGCGAAGCGACTCGCCTCTGCGGTCGGACTGGCCGGAAGCTTCGCTTCGGGCGTCATGGAATACCTCACCGACGGCTCGTGGAGCAAGCGCGTTCACGCCGGGTGGGCGGGTCACGGCGGCGCCATCGCCGCGACGCTGGCGCGCGGCGGCTTCGGCGGGCCCGCGACCATCCTCGAGGGGCGCTTCGGTCTCTACGCGACGATGCTCGGTCGCGCGCCCGATCTCGCACCGTTCGAGACGCTCGGCCGTGAATGGGAGACGCTGGCCGTCGGCTACAAACCATTTCCGTGCTGCCACCTGCTGCACGCCTACCTCGATTGCGCGCTCGCGCTCGGGGGCAAGCACCGACTGGCGCCGGAGGCGATCGCCGAGGTCGAATGCCGGGTGCCGGCCGGTGAAGTGCCGATCATCTGCGAGCCACGTCACGCCAAGCTCGAACCGCGAACGTCGTACGACGCTCAGTTCAGTCTGCCCTACACGGTCGCGGCCGCGCTGGTCGACGGCCGCGTCACGCTCGACACCTTTGCCCCCGACCGCCTCGGCGATCCGCGCCTGCTCGCGCTGGCCGCGCGCGTCACGCACACCATCGATCCCGACTCGACGTTTCCCGATGGCTTCCCGGGCTGGGTGCGGGTGCGACTGAGCGACGGCCGACTGCTCGAAGCCCGCGAGCCGGACGGGCGAGGCGGGCCGCGGCGACCGTTGCCCCCGACGGCGATCGTCGAGAAGTTCCGCGAAAACGCCTCGCGCGTGCTGGCGGCGGCGCGCGTGGACGAGCTGGAGCAGGCGGCGTTGGGCCTCGACGCCATCAAGGACGCCGGCGAGCTCATGCGCCTCTGTCGCGGCTGAGCGGACGCTCCCGTGGATTTCGCGTTCACCGCCGAGCAAGAGGAGCTGATCCGCACGCTGCGTGGCTTCGCCCGGAAGGAATTGGCCACGCGTTCGCAGCACTGGGACAAGAGCGGTGAGTTTCCGGCGAGCGCGTGGCGGCAAATGGGCGAGCTGGGCCTCCTCGGTCTCCGGGCGCCGGCCGAGTACGGCGGCCAGGAGACCGATCTGCTGACCACCGGCATCGCCATGGAGGAGATCGCGCGCGGCGACTTCTCGTGCACGTACGCGCTGCAGCTCGCCGGGCTGGCCGGGGAGATCATTGGCAAGAACGGCTCCGATGAGGTGAAGAAGCGGTGGTTGCCCGGCATCATCAGCGGCGAGTCCGTCGTGGCCATCGCGCTGACCGAGCCAAGTGTCGGCTCCGACGCCGCCAATCTGGTCTGTCGCGCGGTGCGCGACGGCGACGAATACGTGATCACGGGCGAGAAGTCAGGGATCAGCATGGGCATGTTCGCCCACGTCGTGATGTTGTTCGCCCGGACCGACGCGTCCGCCAAGGCCCGCGGCGTGACCGCCTTCGCCGTTCCGCTCGATGCGCCGGGCGTGAGCCGGAGCCAGCTCCGCGATCTCGGCTCGCGCTCGATCGGCCGGGCGGTGCTTTCCTTCGATCACGTCCGCATTCCCGCCTCGCATCGGCTCGGCGAGGAGGGGACCGGGTTCTACCAGGTCATGCGCGGCTTCGATTTCAATCGCGTCTTCATCGCCCTGGCCTGCCTGGGCTCGGCCCAAGCCTCGCTCGAGGAGACGATGGGCTACGTGAAGGAGCGCAAGGCCTTCGGGAAGCCGATCGCCCAGTTCGAGGGCGTGTCCTTCCCGATCGCCGAGGCCGCCACCTACATCGACGCGGCCCGGTGGATGTCCTATCGCGCGCTCTGGCTGGCCGACCACGGCCGGCCATATACAAAAGAAGCGGCGATGGCCAAGTGGTGGGGGCCGAAGCTGGCCGTCGAGACCATCCACCAGTGCCTGCTGCTCCATGGCCACTACGGCTACACCGATGAGCTGCCCTTCGAGCAGAGGCTGCGTGACGTGATCGGCCTCGAGATCGGCGACGGCACCGCCGAGGTCATGAAGCTCATCGTGGCCCGCGAGCTCATGGGGCGCGAGACGCTGCCGTACTGACGTGCCGCTCAAAGCCTACGCGCTGAGTGAGAAGCCCGAGCTCGAGCCGGACTTCGAGCGCCTGGCCGAGGTCGGGTGGCCGCGCTTCCTGCGTCAGCGCGACGAGCTGGGCTGCGGCACGTTCTGGCCGTCGCTGTTCACGACGTGGGCCGAGTATCAGACGGCGCTGTACGACGACGCCGGACGGGTCGCGGCGGTGGCCCACGCGGTGCCGATCACGTGGGACGGCACGCCGGCGGGCTTGCCCGAGAGCATCGCCGGCATTCTCGAGCGCGCCACCGACGACCATCGGGCGGCGCGAACACCGAACGCGCTGGCGGCGCTGGCCGCCCTCGTCGATCCGGACTGGCGCGAGCGGGGACTGAGCCGGCGCTTGCTCGATCAGCTGCGCTTCGTCGCCGAGACGCGCGGCTACCACAGCCTGGTCGCGCCGGTGCGCCCCACGCTCAAGGCGCGCTACCCGCTGGCCCCGATGGAGCGCTACGTCACGTGGACGACCGACGACGGCGAGCCGTTCGATCCGTGGATGCGCGTTCACGCGCGCCTGGGCGCCGAGGTGGTGCGCGTGGCGCCGCGCACGCTGGTCATTGCCGGACCCATTGCCCGGTGGGAGGAGTGGACGGAGATGGCGTTCCCGGAGAGTGGGCCCTACGTCGTCCCGGGCGCGCTCCAGCCCGTCCTGATCGATCGCGCGCGCGACGAAGGGCGTTACGAAGACCCGAACGTGTGGATGCGGCACTCGCTCAAAGGAGCGCGGCCATGAACCTGAACTTCGAGGGTAAGAGCGTCGTCGTGACCGGGAGCGGCTCCAACATCGGGCGAGCCATCGCCCTGGCCTTCGCGCGTGAGCGGGCAAGCGTGACGATCGCCGAGATCGACGAGGCCCAGGGCAAGAAGGTGGCGGCCGAGGCCGAGCAGCTCGGCGCCAAGGCCCAGGTCGTGCGCACCGACGTCACGAAGTGGTCGGACGTCCAGGCGATGGTGCGACTCGTCGAGGAGCGCTTCGGGCGCGTGGACGTCCTGGTCAACAACGTGGGCTGGACGCGTGACGCGCTCTTCATCGAGAAGACGCGCGACGAGTGGGAAAAAGAGGTGCAGATCAACCTCTGGTCCATGATCAACTGCACGCGCGCCGTGCTCGACGGCATGATCGCGCGCAAGGGCGGCGCCATCGTCAGCATGGGCTCGGACGCCGGCCGCATCGGCGAGTTCCGCGAGGGCGTCTACGGCGCGTGCAAGGCCGGCGTGATCGCGCTCTCCAAGTCGATCGCCCGCGAGGTGGGGAAGTTCGGCGTCCGGCTCAACGTCGTGTGCCCGGGCATGACGATGCCGTCCGGCGACGAGGAGATCGGCGGGCTCAGCATGTGGCAGGCCCAGGAGAATCGCGCCTGGATGACGGACGAGATGCGCGCCCGCATCGGCAAGGCCTACCCGCTGCGCCGCGTGGCCCGGCCGGACGACGTCACCGGCGCCGTGCTGTTCCTGGCGTCCGACCAGGCCGGCTTCATCACGGGCCAGACGCTGTCCGTCTCGGGCGGCTACACGATGATGTGAGGCGAGACCTGAGCGCGATGGCTGATGTCCCGAGTCGCGTGACGCCTCAGCGCATTGCCGCCATGACGGCGGGCGGCTGGTGGAAGAACGAGACGCTCGAGGCCTATCTCGACCGGTGGGCGAGGGAGCGGCCGACGAAGCCCGCCATCGTCGACGCGATGGGCCGGCTGACGTGGCAAGAGCTCGCGCGCGCGGCCGAGCGCGTGGCGCACGGCCTCGCCGCCGCCGGGATCGGTCCCGGCGACGTCGTGTCCTGCCAGCTTCCGAACTGCAACGAGTGGATCATCCTGGCCCTCGCCACGATCGAGCTGGGCGCCGTGCTCAACCCCATCCCGCCGACGTACCGGGCCAACGAGCTGCGCTTCATCCTGAACGCGTTGGAGGCGCGTGCGCTCGTCGTGCCCGCGCGCTTTCGAAGTCACGACCACGCGGCCATGGCCGTCGAGCTCCGCGCCGACACGCCGTCACTGCGCGACGTCTTCGTCGTCCGCGGATCGCCCGGCGAGGGCATGCGGTCCTTCACGTGGCTCACCGACACCGCGTGGGAGCGGCGCGAGGGTCGGCGGCCGCTCGCCGGGACCGATCCCAACGCGGTCAGCGAGGTCGTGTTCACCTCGGGAACGACGGGCGAGCCCAAGGGGGTGATGCACACGGCCAACACCGCGCTGGCCATCGTCTACCCGTTGGTCGAGCGCCTGGGCTTCAGCGAGCGCGACGTGGCGCTGATGTCGTCGACCTTCGGTCACCAGACCGGCTATCTCTACGGCTACGGCTTGACGCTGCTGCTCGGATCGACCGGCGTCTGGCTCGACGTCTGGAACGCCGAGGAGGCGGCGCGGCTGATCGAAGCCGAGCGGGTGACGTACACGATGGGGGCGACGCCGTTCCTCCAGGACCTCACGTATTCGCCGGCGGTGGACCAGCGCGATCTCTCGTCGCTCCGGTTGTTCATCTCGGCGGGCGCCGCGATTCCGCGCAAGCTCGTCCAGGACGCGCGGAAGCGGCTTCGCTGTGCGATCTCGGCGGGGTGGGGCATGAGCGAGAACGGCCTGGTGACCTGCAACGGCCTCGACGATCCCGACGAGAAAGTCTTCGGGACCGACGGCCGGCCGCTTCCCGGCATGGACGTCGCCGTGGTCGGAGACGACGGCGAGATCCTGCCGGCCGCGCGCGAAGGCGATCTGCTGGTGCGCGGCCACTCGCAATTCGTCGGGTACTGGAAGCGCCCCGAGTTCACGCGCGATGGGCATACGCCCGACGGGTGGTTCAAGACCGGAGACCGTGCGGTGCTCGACGCCGACGGCTACCTGGCGATCACGGGTCGCGTCAAGGACCTGATCATCCGGGGCGGCGAGAACATCTCGGTGGCCGAGGTGGAGAACCTGCTCTACGCCCATCCCAAGGTCCAGAACGTGGCCGTCGTCGCCATGCCCGACCCGCGCCTGGTCGAGCGCGCGTGCGCGTTCGTCATCCCGAAGCCGGGCGAGAGCATCACGCTCGCCGAGCTCGTCGCGTACCTCGACGCCCGGCAGCTCGCTCGCCACAAGTTCCCCGAGCGGCTCGAGGTGGTCAGCGAGTTCCCGATGACACCGTCCGGGAAGATCCAGAAGTATCGCCTGCGCGAGGCGATCGCGCGGATGCTCGGCCTCGATCCCGTGCGTTGATGACGGCGCCGAAGGTGTGGCCGGTGTTCGTCGTGTACGTCCTCGCCTTCGTCGCCATCGTGGCCTTCACGATCGTGGCGGCGGTCGCCCTCCACGTCCTCTATCCCGACATCGCCGAGGCCGAGCTGTTCAACGGGTTACCCGGGCTGCTCGCGGGTGGCATCGCCTCGTCCGTCGCCCTCGGCATCACCGTGCTCACCGTCTCCCGGCCACTCGATCTCGGGCGCCTGCGGTTGCGGCCCGGACGCGAGACCGGGCGCGATCTCGTCGCCATCGTCCTCGGGACGCTCGCGCTGGGGCAGGTGCTGGACTCGCTCACCATGCTGGCCGGTCTCGGACAACGCGGCTCGATGGCGGTGATCCGCCGGGCGCTCGAGGGCGCCGGCGGCCCGGACCTCTTCGCGGCCGTGCTGGTCATTGGCATCATGGCCGGCGCCGCCGAGGAAATCTTCTTCCGCGGTTACATGCAAACACGGTTCCGCGAGGCGTGGCCGGCGGGCGCGGCCATCGTCACCGCCGCGGCCGCCTTCGGGCTCTTGCACCTCGAGTGGCTGCACGCCCTGCTCGCGCTGATGCTCGGCCTCTGGTTCGGGTACGTCACCGAGCGCATGGGGAGCGCGTTGCCCTCGCTCGCCGCCCACGTGATCAACAACAGCATGTTCACGCTCCTCACCTCGACGGTCGGCACCGTGACCGCGTTCGCGCCGAACGTCGGCCTGGCCGTCGGCAGCGCGGTCATCTTCGCGCTGTGCGTCGCGTTCGTCGCGCGGCGGCGCGCGCCGGTCGCGTCCTGAGCTTGCGGCGCGTCCGGCGGCGGCGGTACGCTTAGGGCCGCGTCGAGAGGAGGAGCCATGGGATTGGGCGGCAAGGTCGCGATCGTCGGCAGCGGCGTCATCAAGTTCGGTGAGAACTTCCATCAGAGCCTCACCGACATGGTGTACGAGGCGGTGACGCTGGCGCTCGCCGACGCCAAGGTCGATCGCGCTCAGCTGCAGGCCGCGTGGTTCGGCTGCTACGAGCCGATGCTCTACGGGTTCGAAGGCAACTCGGGGACGTTCGTGTCCGATCCGCTGAACCTCTTCCCGATTCCCGTGACCCGCGTCGCCGCGTACTGCGCGACGGGCATCGAGGCGGTGCGCAACGCCTCACTCGCCGTCGCCTCCGGCGAGTACGACCTGGTCCTGGCCGTCGGCGCCGAGAAGATGCGCGAGGTGCCGTCGCGGGGCAGCCTCGTCGCCCAGGCCGTGAATCGCGGCCACCCCGTGCTCGCCAAGGGCCGGACGGCGCCCGGGATGTTCGCGCTGCTGGCCACGCGGTACTTCAAGGAGTACGGCGCGAACGAAGAAGCGTTGTGCGCGGTGGCGACGAAGAACCACTTTCACGGCTCGCTGAACCCCAAGGCTCACTTCCAGAAGGAGATCACCGCCGATCAGCACCTCAAGGCCCCGAAGGTCGCGGAGCCGCTCGGCCTCTTCGACTGCTGCCCCACGACCGATGGCGCGGCCGCGGTCGTGCTCACGCGGGCCGACCTCGCGCCGAAGTTCACCGACCGCTACTCCGTCATCCGCGGCATCGCCTACGCGGTGACCGCGGGGTACTGGAACACGCAATTCGACCCGTCGTGGAACTTCACCTCCTTCCGCGCCACGCGCGAAGCGGCCAAGGTCGCCTACGCGATGGCCGGGATCAGCAATCCCGCGAGAGAGATCGACGTCGCCGAGTGCCACGACTGCTTCACCATCACCGAGATCGTGAACTACGAAGACCTCGGCTTCGCCGAGCCCGGAGCGGGCTGGCGCTTCGTGCAGGACGGCGTCACCAGGCTCGGCGGGGATCTGCCGGTGAACACGTCGGGCGGGCTCAAGTCGTGCGGCCATCCGATCGGCTCGTCGGGCGTGCGCATGATCGCCAACATCCACGATCAGCTCATCGGTCGCGCCGGGAAGATGCAAGTGAAGGACGCCCGCATGGGACTGGCGCACAACCTCGGCGGTCCCGGCGCGGTCTCGGCCGTCGCCGTCCTGTCCCAGCCCTGACGAATCATCGCATCGACGGGAGAGCTCATGGCTGAACTGACGCGACGGTATGTCGTGATGCCGCTGGCGACGGACGCGCCCTTCGATCCCCGTGATCCCGACGCCGTCTTCGTCCTGAAGCCGTGGAAGGACCCGGCCGCCGTGCGCGCGTTGCAGGTCTATCGCGACCACTGCTACCCGGAGCTGGCGCGCGATCTCACCGGATGGCTCCAGGTGATCAGCGAGGGCGCTCCCGTGCGGGGAGACGTGGGCCGCCGCAACGAGCCATACGCCCGGGCGGCCGAGCCATCCACGCGTCGCGCCTCACCCCACGCGCCGCGACGCGCCCGCCGCGGCCACGCGCGTCCCGTGCCCAAGCGCAAGAAGCGGCGCCGGTGAGGACGCGCTCGTGAGCGACGTCGCGATCGAACCGCTCATCGCCAACCGGCGCGAGCCACGCCTCATCGCGCCCCCGAGCGCCCAGCGGCGCCTGTCGGTGGCCGAGGCCTACACCGTCCAGGACCGCGTGCGCGAGGCGCTGCTCACCCGAGGCGAGCGTCTGATCGGGTGGAAGGCCGGCCTCACGAACGCGAAGGTCCAGGCGCAGTTCGAGATGGACGAGCCGGTCTGCGGCTTCCTGCTGGCCAGCGGTGTCTACAGCAGCGGTGCCGAGGTGCCGGCCGCGCGCTTTGCGGGCCTCGTCGTCGAGGCCGAGGTTGCTTTCGTGATGCGCCAGGCGCTTGCCGGGCCCGGTGTGACGCCGGCCCGCGCCCTCCTCGCCGTCGAGGGCGCGCTGCCGGCGCTCGAGCTCGTCGATTTCCGTTTCTCGGGCAAGACCGTGGGGACTGACATGATCGCCGACGGTGTGTTCGCGAACGCCATCGTCCTCGGCCATGCGTTGACGCCGGTGACGCATCTCGACCTGAGCCTCGAAGGGCTCGTCTATGAGCTCTCGGGGGTCATCGCGGCGACGAACACCGCCGCCGAGGTCTTGGGCAGCCCGGCCAACTCACTGGCCTGGCTCGCCAACCACCTGGGCGCGCGCGGCCTCACGCTGCGCGCGGGCGACATCGTGATGTCGGGCTCGGTCTCGGCGCTCTTGAGGCCGAAGGCTGGTGACACCGTCAGGGCAACCTTCACGCGGCTCGGGTCGGTCAGCGCCCGCTTCGGCTGATGCGGCTGTCCGGCCGCGTCGTCGTGATCACCGGTGCCGGTGGCGGCATCGGACGCTCCGTCGCGCTCGCCTTCGCCGCCGAAGGCGCCGATCTCGTCCTCGGCGATCTGACCGACAGCGTCGAGAGCGCGGCCGAGGACGCGCGCCGCATCGGCGTCAAGGCGCTGCCCGTCCACGGCGACGTCGCTCGAGTCACCGACATGGTGGCGCTGGCCGCGAAGGCCGTGGACGAGTTGGGGCGGCTGGACGTCCTCGTCACCTGCGCCGGCGTCGATGGCCCGGGGCTCCTCACCGATCAGGACGACGCCACGTGGACGCGCGTCATCGACGTGAACCTGAACGGCACCTACCGCGCCATCAAGGCCGCGCTGCCGCACATGATGGCCCGCCGGAGCGGCCGCATCGTCACGATCGCCTCCATCTTCGGCAAGCACGGTGGCTATGGCTATATCACGGCGTACACGGCGTCCAAGCACGGCGTGATCGGGCTCACCCGCGCGCTCGCCGCCGAGCTCGGGGCTCAGGGCTATCCCGGCATCACGGTCAACGCGATCTGCCCGGGCTACGTGCGAGCGGGGATGGGCATCCGCCAGCAGCACACCAAGGCGGGGCCGCTCTCGGGCGCCGAGATCTTCGATCGGTACTTCAAGCGTCAGGTCCCGCTGCGGCGAATGGTGGAGGCGGAGGAGATCGGCCACGCCGCCGTCTTCCTGGCGTTGCCGGATTCCGGCGCGATCACGGGGCAGGCGCTCAACGTCGACGGCGGCTTCGTGATGTCGTGAGCAATCAGGACGAGGAGGCGCGGATGGCGACGGTGCTGTACGAGCAGAAGGACCGCGTGGTGACGATCACGATGAACCGGCCGGAGGTGATGAATGCCATCGACCCGGAGACGCACGAGGCCCTCGTCGCGGCGTGGACGCGCTTCCGCGACGACGACTCGGCGTGGGTGGCGATCCTGACCGGCGCCGGCGACAAGGCGTTCTCGGCGGGTGCCGATCTGAAGAAGATGATCCCGGGCGCCTTCGGCGGCAGCCGTGGCTACAACCCGGTCTCTCACACGAGCCTCGGCCTGGGCGGCATCACGCGCGGCCTTCCGATCTGGAAGCCGATGATCGCCGCCATCAACGGCTTCTGTCTGGCCGGTGGCCTCGAGCAGGCGCTGGCCTGTGATCTGCGCATCGCGGCGCCTCACGCGCGCTTCGGGCTGACCGAGGTCCGGTGGGCCATCATGCCGGGCGCGGGCGGGACCCAGCGATTGCCACGCGCGGTGCCTCCTGCCCGCGCGATGGAGATGATCCTCACCGCCGAGCCGATCTCCGCCGACGAAGCGTTGCGCCTCGGCCTCATCAACAAGGTCGTGCCGCTACCCGAGCTGATTCCGACGGCGCGAGCGCTCGCCGACACGCTGTGCGAGCGCGGCCCGCTGGCCCTGCGTGCCGCCAAGGAGGCGGCCGTCCGTGGGCTCTCGTTACCGCTCGACGACGGGCTGCGGCTGGAGGCGCTGCTGGCGGGAACGCTCCGCGGAACCGAAGACGCCGCGGAAGGCCCGAAGGCCTTTGCCGAGAAGCGCAAGCCGAGCTTCAAGGCCCGGTGACGTCGCCCCGATGACGCTCGACGAGCTGGTCACGCTCACCCGGGCGCGCCTGCACGGCCGTGCGCGTCGCGAGGTTCCACCGGGCCCGCTGATACGGGCGGCCGTGCTGGTCCCGATCATCGACCGCGGCGAGCCGTGGCTGCTCTTCGCCAAGCGCACCGAGCGTGTCGGCCACCACAAGGGCCAGATCTCGTTTCCCGGAGGCGTCGTGCGACCGGACGACCCGTCGCTGCTCGCCGCCGCGCTTCGTGAATGCGAGGAAGAGATCGGCCTGGCTCCGCAGGCGGTCGAGGCGCTGGGCACGCTCGACGATACGGAAACCGTGGCGACGCAGTTCGTGATCACGCCGTTCGTGGGCCTCATCGGCGATCCGCCGGCGTGGCGGCCCGACGGCGAGGAAATCGAGAAGGTGATCGAGGTCCCGCTGGCCGCGTTACTGGAGGACGGGAGCTTCCGCGTCGAGACGTGGGAGCGCGCCGGCGGGACGCGCTCCGTGTACTTCTTCGACTACGAGGGCGAGACGATCTGGGGCGCGACGGCCCGGATCCTGAAGCACTATCTGGAGCTGGTGACCGGGGCCCCGTGAGCGACGAGACGCTGCTCACGAGCCTCACCGACGGCGTCGCTCGCATCACGCTGAACCGCCCCGAGGTCCGCAACGCGCTGTCGCGCACGATGGTCGCCGAGCTCGAAGCCGCGCTGGCCAGTTTCGAAGCCGATCCGGCGGCCCGGGTCGTCGTGCTGGCGGGCGCCGGCGACCGGGCCTTCTGCGCGGGCGCCGATCTCAAGGGCGCCGGCGATCGCGGGACGACGCTCCAGGCGCGCGAGTCGTTCGGAGGCCTGGCCCGGATCCTCGAAGCGATGGCGCGGACGCGGACGCCGGTGATCGCACAGGTGCACGGCTTCGCGCTCGCCGGCGGCTGCGGCCTGGCCGTCGGCTGCGACATCGTCATCGCCTCCGAGGATGCGACCTTCGGACTGCCCGAGATCACGCTCGGGCTGCTGCCGCTGATCGTGATGGCGCCGGTGCTCAGGGCAGCCGGGACCAAGCGCGGCTTGCCGTTCGTGCTGTCGGCCGAGAACATCAGCGCGCGTGAGGCCCTCGACATCGGGCTGGTGAGCCGCGTCGTTCCCCGCGCCGAGCTCGAGAGCGCAACGACCGCACTGGCGCGGCGCATGGCCGGCTGGAGCCCGACGGCGGTCGCGATCGCCAAAGAAGCCGCGTCGACGATCCAGGACATGGAGTACGCCAAGGCCTTGCGTTACCTGCGCGAGCTGACGACGCTGGTCTTCCTGTCCGACGACGCGCGTGAAGGCATTGCGGCGTTCTTCGCCAAGCGGCCACCGGAGTGGAAGGGCCGCTGAGCGCCGTCGGGCTATGCCTGAGCTGCCGGCACGCCCGCCGGATCGAGTCAGCGCGCGACTCGACCTTCTGGCTCTGCCAGCTCAGCGCGACGGACGCGCGCTTCCCGAAGTATCCGCGGCTCCCGGTCTTGCGCTGCCCGGGCTACGAGCCGGAGGCGGCCGTCGATCGTCGAGGGCCAGCAGAACGTCTAGGGCCACCATAGATAAAGGAAGCGGGGCCCGGACATCCCGAGCGTGGCCAACGGGGCCAGGGCCGCCTCGACGGCGCTGCCGCCGGTCTCGGCCTTCGCGTAATACGTCGCGCGGTACTCGCGGGGACGCTTGTAGACGACGATGCGCGCTTCCTCGACGCCGGCCGCTTTCCGCGCCTGGGCCAGCACGTCGGGCAGGTAGCCGATGGCGTCGATCAGCTTGAGCTGGAGGGCCTGCTCGGCGGTATAGATCCGGCCGTCGGCGAGCCGCGCCGCCGTGGGCCGCGGCAGTCGCCGGCGCTCGGCGACGAGCTTCACGAACTGACCGTGAAGGTCGTCGATGACGGACTGGAACATCTGGCGTTCCTCGGGGGTCAGGGCCCGGAACGGACTGCCCATGTCCTTGTGCTCGCCCGACTTCACGGTGATGGCGGCCAGGCCGAGCTTGTCCATCAGGCCCTGGGCGTTGACGGTCAGCATGATCGTGCCGATGGAGCCCGTGATCGTCGTCGGGTGGGCGACGATGCTGTCGGCGGCGAGGGCCGCGTAGTACCCGCCGGACGCGGCCACGTCCATGAGCGCGGCGATGATCGGCACGCGCGCCTTCTCGCGGAAGAGCATCAGCTCGCGGTAGATGATGTCCGACGCGGTCACCGTGCCGCCGGGACTGTTGATGCGCAGCACGATCGCGCGCACCTTGGAATCGTCACTCGCCTTCATGAGCTCTTCGCGCAGCCGCACGAGGAGCGGCACGCGCGTCGGCGGATTGCCGACGCTCAGGATCGGCGCGGACTCGGCGTCGCTGAGGACGCCGGCCAGCTCGACGATGACGATCTTGGCGTCGCCGCGGCCTTCGACGGTCTCCTCCTCGAGCGGCCGCACACGCGGCGTGAGATCGACCGAGATGACGGAGCAGGCGGCGAGACCGAGGGCGAACACGAGCGTCATGGCGACGCGAACGAGTGACGGCATGCACCGAGTATACCGGACGGTGCTTGCGGCCCGGGAGGGCGTGCGGGATAATCCGCCGCCGTGAGCGGTCTCACGCTCGACGACGTTCACGCCGCCGCCCGGCGACTGCTCAATCGCATCACGCGCACACCCGTGATCACGTCGCAGTCGTGGGACGACGCCAGCGGCTTCAGTGTCTTCTTCAAGTGCGAAAACCTCCAGCGCGCCGGCTCGTTCAAGATCCGCGGCGCTCTCAACAAGCTGCTCACGCTGAGCGCCGACGAGCGGCGCCGCGGCGTCGTGGCGTTCTCGTCCGGTAATCACGCTCAGGGCGTCGCCCTGGCCGCGCGCCTGGTCGGAACGACCGCGGTGGTCTGCATGCCCAAGGATGCGCCGCTGCTGAAGGTCCAGGCCACGCGCGGGTACGGCGCCGAGATCGTCGTGTACGACCGCCACACCGAGGACCGCGAAGCGATCGCCCGGCGGATCGCGTCCGAGACGGGACGCGTGGTGGTCCCGCCGTTCGACGACGAGGCGATCATGGCCGGACAGGGCACGGCCGCCCTCGAATTCCTGCAGGACGTGCCGTCGCTCGACGCGCTGGTCGCTCCCGTCGGAGGCGGCGGCCTGATGGCCGGGTGCGGGACGGTGGCGCGCACGCTCTTCCCGGGCATGCAGATCATCGGCGTCGAGCCCGAGACCGCCAACGACACGTGGCTGTCCATCCAGAAGGGCGAGCGCGTCAGCATCCCGCCACCACCGACCATCGCCGATGGTGTGCGCCTCACGACGCCGGGCGAGCTGACGTTCCCGATCCTCCAGCAGACCCTGTCCGACGTTGCGCTCGTCACCGACGACGAGATTCGCGCTGCCCTCCGCTATCTCGTGCTGCGCGCGCACGTCGTCGTCGAGCCGACCGGGGCGGTGGCGGCGGCGGCTGTGCTTTCGGGCAAGGTGCCGCTCGAGCGCGGGGCGCGGGTTGGCGTGATCCTGTCCGGCGGCAACATCGACCCGCCGCTCCTCAGCGAAATTCTAGAGACGACCTGACGGCGCCGTCAGAGCGAGTGGCTCTCAGCGCGAGTGAAAGAGGGGGACGACTTCGTTGGCCAGCCGCGTGATCTGCTCCTCCATCATCGCCGGCGGGACCATCGGGCGGGCGATGAACTTGGAGCCTCCCGCGCGGACGTACTCCTCGAGCCGCTCGATGAGGATCTCGGGTGGGCCGAACGCCGTGCACTGTACGAGCGTCTCGTCGTCGACCCGGCCGCGCGGGATGAACGGCGCGGCGGTGGCGTGGCCGGTGGCGCGGTCGGGAGCGAAGCAGAAGTAGACGAGCGCGCCGAAGTGGTCGGCGGGAACCTCGCGGCCCGCCTCGGCGGCGAAGGCCTGGATCTTCTCGACACCGACGCGGAAGCGCTCGGGCGTGATGAACGACGGGATCCAGCCGTCGCCGAGCCGGCCGGCCCGACGCATGGCCGGCTCGCTGTTGCCGCCGATCCACAGCGGGAACGGCTGCTGCACCGGCCGGGGCAGCACGCTGATGCGCTCGAGCTGCCAGAACTCGCCGGCGAACGTCACCGGCTCTTCGGCCCAGCAGCGGCGCATGATGGCGATCGCCTCGTCGGTGCGACGGCCGCGCTCCTTGAAGGGCACGCCGGCCGCGCGGAACTCGCCCTCCTGCTCGACCCCGATGCCGACGGCGGGCAGCATGCGCCCGCCCGAGAGGTAGTCGATCATCGCCATCTCGCGGGCGAGGAGCACGGGCGAGCGGAACGGCGCGACGATGACGCTCGGGCCGAACTTGAGGCGGCGCGTGCGCGCGGCCACCGCGGCCATCGTCGTCAGAGGCTCGAGCACGTGCAGCGGCGACGACAGGCGATCGGAGAACCACAGCGAATCGATGCCCGACGTCTCGCACAGATCGACGAGACGCCAGAGCTGATCGACGCCGCCGGGACCGGTGGGCCACGGCCCGGGCATGGTGCCGACGCGATACTTGAGTCGCATGGCCGGGATCGTACCACGTCGATTTGACACCCTGCGTCGTCGGCCTCTACAATGAATGCCGGTTCAGCTCGATTCAATGCGCGATTCGGCCAAGCCGCAGCAAATCGTCGACGCGGCCATCCGCGTGTTCGCTCGCAACGGGTATTACAACTCGCGCGTGTCCGACATCGCTCGAGAAGCCGGGATTGCGAGCGGCACCATCTATCTCTACTTCCGCACCAAGGACGAGATCCTCGTCACGCTCTTCCGGGAGAAGATGGCGCAGTGGGTGGCGCTCGTCCGCCGCGAGATCGCCACGGAGCGCGGGGCCGAAGCCAAGATCCGCAAGCTGGTGGCGCTCCACTTCGCCGTCCTCGAGGGCGATCCCGATCTGGCCGAAGTCGTCCAAGTCGAATTGCGTCAGGGACACAAGTTCTTCCGCGGCGCGTCCGCCCACGAGGTGTCGGCGTACTTCGATCTCATCGGGTCGACCCTGCACGAGGGCATGGCGGCCGGGCAGATCCGCGCCGACCTGCCGGTGAAGATCGCGACGAAGATGCTCTTCGGGGCCATGGACCAGATGGCGACGTCCTGGGTGCTCGGCAAGCGTGGCTACCGCCTGACCGAGACGGCCGAGGCGGTGGCGTCCATCTTTCTCAGAGGAGTCTCGGCGCATGGGGTTTGAAACACTCGTCGTCACGCGCGAGGAAGCACACGCCGTCATCACGCTGAACCGGCCGCCGGCCAATGCCATCAGCGAGACGCTGGTGCGGGAGCTGAACGCAGCGGTGAGCGGCTTCGAGAACGACGACAGCGTGCGCTGCCTCATCATCACCGGCAGCGGCGACAAGATCTTCTGCGCGGGGGCCGATCTGGGCTCGGCCTTCGCGGGCGAGAGCGTCGACGCCTTCATCCGCTTCGGCAACGGCGTGCTCAGGAAGATCGAGCGCTTCGGCAAGCCCGTCATCGCCGCGATGAACGGCCACGCGCTGGGAGGCGGCTGTGAGATCGCGATGGCGTGCCACCTGCGCCTGCTCAAGGAGACGGCGCGCATGGGCCAGACCGAGTCGAACCTCGGCATCATCCCCGGCTTTGGCGGCACCCAGCGCATGCCCCGGCTCATCGGCCGTACCAAGGCGCTCGAGTTCATGATCCTGGGCACGCAGATTCCCGCCGCCGAGTGTCTGGCCCTCGGGCTGGTGAACCGGCTGAGCAAGGAGGGCGAGACGCTGAACGACGCCCGCGCGCTGGCCCGACAGATCAGCAAGCGGCCGCCGATCGCGACGCGACTGATCCTCGAGGTGGTGGACGACGGGCTCGAAGCGCCCATCGATCAAGCCCTCGAGATGGAAACGCGGGCCTTCATCAAGACGCTGCGCACGGAGGACGCCGGCGAGGGGATCCAGGCGTTCTTCGGCAAGCGCGAGCCGCAGTTCAAGGGACGCTGACGCCGATGGATCTCGGGATCCGCGACAAGGTCGCGCTCGTGACTGGCGGTGCGCGGAGCCTCGGCCGTGCCGACGCCGAGGCGCTGGCGGCCGAGGGGTGCAAGGTGGCGATCCTCGACCTCAATCGCGAGGGCGCCGAGGAGACGGCCCAGGCGCTCGGACGCGCGCGCGGCTACGAGTGCGACGTCCGGGATGTTGCGCAGGTGGCCACGGTGGTCGCCGCCGTCGAGCGCGACCTCGGCCCCGTCGACATCTGCGTCAACAACGCCGGCATCATCTACACGATGGGACAGCTCAAGGACACCCGCGTCGAAGACTGGGAGCTGAACCTCGGCGTGAACCTCACCGGGACGTTCAACGTGACGAAGGCGGTGTTCCCGAGCATGCGCGAGCGCCGCTGGGGCCGCGTGGTGTGCATGGCCTCGATCGCCGGGCTCATGGGCGGCTTCGGGCAGACGGCCTATGCCACCACGAAGATGGGCCTGATCGGCTTCGCGAAGTCGATCGCGCTCGAAGGCGCCCGGTACAATGTCACGTGCAACGCGATCGCGCCCGGGATCGTCGGGCCGAACGCGAAGCTGTCGCCGTTGTACGACCGCATGGTGAAGCGGGTGCCCATGCAGCGGGAAGGGGAGCCGGAGGATGTCGCCAGTGCGATCGCCTTCCTGTGCTCGGAGCGTGCGCGCTATATCACGGGGGCAGTTCTCAGCGTGACCGGAGGGATGGACCTCTTCACTTTCTGAAGGAGGCGGGCGATGCCGACAGTCAAGGACACCTTCGATCAGATGCCCTCGCGTTTTCGAGCCGACCGGGCCGCGGGGACGAACGCGACCATCCAGTACGACATCTCCGGCGACGGCGGCGGGACGTGGAACGCCGTCATCAAGGACGGCACGTGTTCGGTGAGCACCGGCCCGGCCGCCAGTCCCAGTCTCACGCTGCAGGTCGGCGCCCAGGACTGGATCGACATGTCGACCGGGAAGCAGAATCCCCAGATGCTGTTCATGTCGGGCAAGCTGAAGCTCAAGGGTGACATGGGGCTGGCCATGAAGCTCGGCTCGATGTTCTCGATGTAGGCGCGGGACGAAAGGAGTTTTTCGGGGATGGGCCAGGAACGCTTCGCCGACATCGTCGAACGGTTCACCAACGGCTATACCGACGGCGTGAGCGCCTCGGCCGAATCCGTCCGGCAGTGGCAGGAGGAGCTCGACCGCACGCTGCGGCGCTTCCAGAACCTCGGCGAGATGGTCAGCAACCCGGTCGAGCCGCGCACGGGCGTGACGCCGCGCGAGGAAGTCTACCGGCGCAACAAGTCGCGTCTCTATCGCTACCAGTCGTCGCGGACGCACCGCACGCCGGTCCTCTTCGTGCCCAATCTCGGCATCAGCCGCCCGTACATCTTCGATTTGCTTCCCGGCGGCAGCTTCATCGAGCACATGACCCGCGAAGGCTTCGACTTCTACCTGCTCGACTGGGGCGTGTTCGGCCCCGAGGACAATGGCCTCACGCTCGAGGAGTGCGTGGTGAAGATCCTGCCCCGCATGGCGCGCAAGGTGCTCGAGACGTCGGGGACCGACGGGTTGTCGGTGCTCGGCTATTGCATGGGCGCACCGCTCTCGGCGTCGTTCGTGGCCTCGCATCCGGAGATCCCGGTCCAGAACTTCATCAACATGGCGGGGCCGATCGATTTCTCCCGCGTTGGACTCTTCGGGCTGTGGCTCGACAAGAAGTATTTCAACGTCGATCGCTTCGTCGATACGCTGGGCGCGATCCCGGCCGACATGGTCAAGGCCGGCTTCAAGCTCCTCAAACCGACCATGGATCTCTCCACCAACATCAATCTCTGGTGGAACCTGTGGAACGATAAGTACGTCGAGGGCTTCACCGCGTTGAACAAATGGGCCAACGAGTACGTCGCCTTTCCCGGCGAGTTCTTCCGCCAGTGGGTCCGCGACTTCTATCAGGACAACAAGCTGTACCGGGGAGAGCTGCGCGTGGGCGGCCGGTCGGTCCGGCTCCGCTCGATCGCGTGTCCGACGTTCGTCGTCGGCGCCAAGGAGGACTACATCGCGCCTCCCGACTGCGTGCGCGCGCTCATCGACGCCGTGGCCAGCCGGGACAAGGAATACGTGGAGTTGCCGGGCGGGCACATCTCGCTGATCGCCGGCCGGGGGGCCTCGGTGCACTGCTGGCCCAAGGTCTCGGGATGGCTCGGCCCACGATCATCGTGACGCGCCGCAAGGAAGCGCTTGGCGCAAAGCGTCACATGAATTACGATCGAGGTGAGTGATGGTTGACTCGATCCCGACCCAACAGTTCTTCGACATGTGGAAGAAGGGCCTCGAGGACAGCACCCAGGCCTGGGCCCGGCTCCTTTCGCAATCGACGGCCGCGCCTCCCGATCCGACGGCGTTCTGGAGACCGGCTGTCGAGCAATGGGTCCAGACCTGGGCCCGCATGATCGCCGCGTCGCCGGTCAGCCCGGACATCGCCACTCAGTGGAAGCAGTTCCTCGATCAGTCGATCGAGGCCTGGTCGCGCGCGCTCGGGCAGGCCATGAACACCGACGGGTTCGCCCAGTTGCTCGGGCGCTATCTCGATCAGTGGCTGGTGACGACGGCGCCCGTCAAGAAGGCCGCCGACCAGCAGATCGAGGCGGCGCTGCAGACGCTCAACATGGCCTCGCGGACGCAGCTCACGGCGGTGGCCCGTCAGATCGTCGAGCTGGAAGAGCGCGTCGAGCGCGTGGAAGACGCGGTGGGCGCGGTGTCGCGGAAACTCGATGACGTGCTGCGGGCCGTTCAGAAGCGGCCCGCCGGCGGTGCACACGAGGTGGCGTCGAAGGAGCGTTGATGATCGGAAAGACGATCGCGGAGCTCAGGCCGGGCGATTACGCGGAGATCGAGCGGCACGTGGAGATGGACGCGATCGCCGAGTTCATCGACGCCGTCGGTGACTACAACCCGATCCACAGTGACCCGGCGTACGCAGCCGCCACCAGCTTCGGCGAGCCCATCGCACCGGGCGTCTTCACCGCCGGCCTCATCTCCGCCGTCATCGGCACCCAGTTGCCGGGTCCCGGGGCCATCTACCTCTCGCAGAGCTTGAAGTTCATGAAGCCCGTGAAGCCCGGCGACACCATCACCGCGCGCGTGGAGGTCCTGGAAGTGTTGACGGAGCGCAACCGCGTTCGGTTGGGCACGGTGTGTCGGAACCAGCGGGGCGAGGACGTGCTCTCCGGCGAGGCGTGGGTGATGCCGTCGAAGACGCGCGTCACCTACGAGCGGCCGGCATCGCCCGGCGCGGGTGTCAGGCTCGCGCTGGCCCCGTGGACGCTGGCCGCCCAGACCGTGGCGCTCTGGAGCAGGGTGGGCGGCTCGTTGCTCTCCGCCGCCTGCGGTCATCCGCGCAGCTGACTGCGCGTCGCTACATCAGCAACCCGCCGTTGATCGAGAGCTCCGCGCCCGTGATGTAGTCGCCGTCGGACGAGACGATATAGACGACCGCTCGGCCCACTTCTTCCGCCGTCCCGAAGCGACGCAACGGAATCTGCTCGAGCAGCCGGCTGCGGACCTTCTCGGGAATGCCCGAGATCATTTCAGTTTCGATGAACCCCGGGGCGACGGCGTTCACCGTGACGCCCTTGCCGGCGAGCTCCTTGGCCAGCGACTTGGTGAACGCCGCCACGCCGGCCTTGGACGCGGCGTAGTTGGCCTGGCCGAAATTCCCGATCTGCCCGATCACCGACGTCACGTTCACGACGCGCCCGTAGCTCTGCTTGAGCATCTGGTCGATGAACACCTTCGTGCAGTTGAACGCGCCGTCGAGGTTGATGGCGAGCACCTTACGCCAGGAGGCGTGGTCCATCTTCACGAACGTCTTGTCGGAGTTGACACCGGCGTTGTTGACCAGGATGTCGAGGTGGCCGAACTCGGCCAGCACGTCCTGGGCCATGCGGAACGTATCGGGATAGTCGCTGACGTCGGCCCGGGCGAGAATCGCGCGGCGTCCCATCTTCGTGATGTTCTGCGCGACGTCGACGGCAGCCGCTTCGCTGGAGACGTAATTGATGGCAACGTCGGCGCCCTCCTCGGCGAGAGCGAGTGCCACGGCGCGACCGATGCCACGGGAGCCGCCCGTCACGAGGGCGGTGCGCCCTTTGAGCTTCATGATCTTCCTCCTGCTCGAGGCCTCCTGCTCGTGAGAAGCGTCAGTGTAGCATCGGCGCAGGCCCCGGGCTTGACGCGAAGTGTTAGAGGCCTCATAGTGACATTCGCGGAGAGATCGTCCATGGCGTACGTCATCAAGCGGTACTCCAATCGGAAGCTCTACGACACGCAGGAGAGCCGCTACGTCACCCTCGAAGAGATCGAGGAGATGATCCGGAACGGCAAGGAGATCTCGGTCGTGGACGCCGCCACCGGCGAAGACCTGACGTCGGTGACCCTCACCCAGATCATTCTCGAGAACGAGCGCAATCACCGCAGTGCGCTGCCGGCGGCCTTCCTCCATCAGCTCGTGAAGCACGGTGAAGCCTGGCAAGATTTCATCCAGCGTTCGATGAAATCGAGCCTGGAGGGCATCGTCTCCAGTCAGCGAGAGGTGGAACGCGTCTTCCGAGAGTGGTCGACACGTTCCGGCTGGGCGCCGACACCCCGCACCGACGCGAAGCGCGAGGCCGAACCGGCCAAGCGTGATGCCGCCGAGCCGGACCCGGATCGACTGAGAGACGAAGTCGCCACGTTGCGCGAGCGGCTACGGGCTCTCGAAGATCGTCTCGAGAAACGCCGAGCGGAAACGAAGTAGGGGAGCCAGGCCAACGGCCCGGCGGGTTCCCGCCGGGCCGTCGCTCGACACCGTCGATCGCCGCTCAGACGCCCGCGTAGATCTCCTTCATCTTCGACACTGCGCCGGCGTACGTTTCCTGGATGCCCTTGCCCGCCTGCTCGGTGGTGGCCTGCACGCGCTCGGCGGCCCGCGTCACGGCCTGTGCGCTTTCCTCGGCCAGCCGGAATGCGTGCTGCGTCCCGTTTACGCCGTCGGCCATGAGCTTCTGGTACCAGGCAACAGGATCGCTCGCGTCCTTCCAACCGCCCTGCCAGCGCATCGTCCACGACTGGCCTTCGCGCAGGGACTCGAGACCGGCGCGTTGAAGATCGCCGTAGAGCCGCACGCTTTCCTTGGCCGTCGTCGAGCCCAGCTCCACGAGCTCGCGGAGCACGCGCTGGTTGGCCTCGGCCCACAGGGCCATCGCTTCGATCGTCTTTCCAGCGAGCTGCGCGAAGAGCTCCTGGGCCTTCGTCACGTCCGTCATGTCCGTCTCCTCCCTGATACTGTGTTGCGACCGTCGACTTCAAGGCGGAGTGTAACGCGACGCGTTAGAGAGTGCAAGCAATATTTATGCGTCGCGTCAAACGTCAGCTGCTACTGTGCGCAAGGGCTTGATACTTTTGATCTTCTCGGGAGGTGGGGTATGGCCCAAGAGACACTCGCGCGAATGTTCTGGAGCCGGGTCGAGGAGAGCGGTAGCCGTCCCGCGCAGCAATTCAAGCGTGACGGCCGCTGGCACACACTGACGTGGCGTCAGGCAGGAGACATCGTTGAGGAGCTGGCGCTCGGCCTGCTCGCGTTGGGCCGTCAGAAGGGTGATGCCGTCGCGCTCCTGTCGGCGAGCCGTGTCGAATGGGTGCACGCGGACATGGCGATCCTGTCCGCCGGGTGCATCACCGTGCCCATCTACCCGAGCTACCCGCCGGAGCTCATCGCATACGTCGTCAACGATTCACAGGCCCGCACGCTGATCGTCGAGGACTCCGGGCAACTCGCCAAGGCGCTCGAGGCGCGCTCGAAGATGGAGCGCCTGGAGCAGATCGTCGTGATCTCGGGATACGAGCCGGCCCAGCCGCCCGAGACGGTGCTGACGTGGGAGATGCTGCGGCGCCTGGGACGTGACCGTCGCGAGGCGTTGAAGTCGACGCTGGCCGAACGGGTGGACAGCACCACGGCCGACGACGTGGCGACGATCGTGTACACGTCCGGGACGACGGGGCCTCCGAAGGGGGTCGTGCAGACGCACGGCAATCACGTCGCTGCGCTGACCGCCGGGGCGAAGACGACGCCGACGCGGGCGGAGTGGACGCATCTCCTCTTCCTGCCGCTCGCGCACTCGTTCGCCCGCTTCGAATCGTTCCTGGGACCCCACCAGGGTCTGGTCACGGCCTTCGCCGAGAATCTCGACAAGGTTGGCGACAACCTCAAGGAAGTGCAGCCGCACTTCATCTGCAGCGTCCCGCGCGTCTACGAGAAGGTCTACGCGAAGATCCTGGCCGGCGTGGAAGCGGGCTCGCCCATCAAGAAACGGATCTTTCACTGGGCCGTGGACGTCGGAACGAAGGTCAGCCACCTGCAACAACAGGGGAAGCCGATCCCGAGCAGCGTCGCCGTCCAGCACCGGCTCGCCCACACGCTCGTCTTCTCGAAGCTCCACGCCGCGCTCGGCGGCCGGCTCGAGTGGGCGGTGTCGGGCGGCGCGCCGTTGTCGCGGGACATCGCCGAATTCTTCCACGCCGCCGGTATCCTGATTCTCGAAGGCTACGGATTGACCGAGACGTGCCCGGTGCTGACCTTCAATCGCCCCGGCCGTTTCAAGTTCGGCTCGGTCGGTCAGGCGTTGCCCGGCGTCGAGCTGAAGATCGCGCCCGACGGAGAGATCCTAGCCCGCGGCGGCAACGTCGCGACCCGCGGGTATTTCAAGCAGCCAGAGGCGAGCCGCGAGGTCTTCGAGCCCGAGGGATGGTTCCATACCGGCGACATCGGCCGGATCGACGACGACGGCTTTCTCTTCATCACCGACCGGAAGAAGGACCTCATCGTCACTGCGGGCGGGATGAACATCGCGCCGCAGAACATCGAAAATCTCTTGAAGGCGGATCCGTTCCTCAGCCAAGCGATGGTGTACGGCGACCGGCGACCGTACCCGGTGGCGCTCATCACGCTCAATCCCGACGAGCTCAAGAAGTTCGCCCAGGAGCAGGGGATCATCGCCAGCGATCCGGCCGTGCTGGTGAAGCACCCGAAGGTCGTCGAGCGAGTGGAGCGGACCGTGGAGGAGAAGAACTCCAAGCTCCAGTCGTACGCAAAGATCAAGAAGTTCCGGGTGCTGCCCGATGACTTCACCCAGGATGGGGGCGAGCTGACACCCACCCTGAAGGTCAAGCGCAAGGTCGTCATCCAGAAGTACAGCCGCGAGCTCGAGGACCTCTACCGGTGACATCGACGCCGGCGCTTGCCGGCCAGGTCGCCATCGTCACCGGCGCCAGCCGCGGCCTCGGGAGGTCGATCGCCCTGGCGCTGGCCGCTGCCGGCGCGGCCGTTGCCGTTGCGGCACGCTCGAAGGCCGACCTGGAGGAAACGGCGGGGCTCGTCCAACACGCCGGCGGTCGGGCCCTGGCCATCCCCACCGACGTGACGAGCTACACCGAGGTCGAGCGCCTGATCGACGCGACGCGCTCGACGTTCGGCCGCCTCGACGTTCTCGTGAACAACTCGGGAATCGCGAAGGTCCAGCCGCTGGTGGACTGGCGTCCCGAGGACTGGCGCACCGTGCTCGACGTGAACCTGATCGGCGTCTTCAATGGGTGCCGAGCGGCCGGCCCCCACTTCATTGCTCAGAGCGCCGGCAAGGTCATTAACATCTCCTCGATGCTCGCCGCGGTAGGGCTGCCGGGCTACACGATCTACTCGGCGACCAAAGGCGCGATCATCGCCTTCACGCGCACCCTCGGCGTCGAGTGGGCGCGACACAACGTGCAGGTCAACGCGATCGCGCCGGGCTGGTTCGCGACCGACATGTCGGCTCCCGCGTTCGGTCCCGAGAATCCGAAGCTCGCCGACCGACTCCTTCGCGATATCCCCGCGCGTCGCACAGGGCGCCCCGAGGAGATCGGCCCGCTCGCCGTCTATCTCGCGTCGTCGGCGTCGGACTTCATGACGGGCCAGACCATCTTCCTGGACGGCGGCCACACGGCGGCGTGATGTTCCGGTTTGCTCTGAGGATTCTGGCCATAAATGGCCATGAAATAAGGCAAGACTACCTCTTGTAGCTACTCGTTGAGTCCTCGTTGTTTAGAGACGTGTCTGTAGAGACGCGTCTCTAATGTTGTCCCTGCGTCCTGCTTCCAGTAGCTTTTAACTGTGAAAGCTGCGGTTTTGCGCGGCCCTCGCGACCTCAGAGTGGAGCCGTCGAAGGCTCCCGAAGCCGGACCTGGCGAAGTCCTCGTGCGCGTCGACCTGGCCGGGCTCTGCGGTACCGACTACAGCATCTGGACGGGCGCCCGGGCCGTCGCGTACCCGCGGGTCATGGGGCACGAGTTCGTCGGACGAGTCCAAGGGGCCGGTCGCGACGTCCGCAGCGTGCGTCCCGGCGATCGCGTCGTGGTCGAGCCGAACTATTCCTGCGGGCGATGCCCGCTCTGCCGCGAGGGCAACCGTAACCTGTGCTTCCAGCGGACGACCATCGGGATCGACGTGGACGGTGCCTTCGCAGAGCTGGCCCGTGTTCCCGAGCGCTGCTGCTGGGCGGTGCCCGCGAAGGTCGCCGATGACGACGCGCTGCTGGCCGAGCCGCTGGCGGTCGTGACTCGCGCCGTCAAACGCGGTGCTCCGCGTGCCGGCGAAACGGCCGCCGTCGTCGGCGCTGGGACGCTCGGATTGCTCGCGCTTCAGGTTCTGACCGCCGCTGGCGCTCGCGTGCTCGTCGTCAGCCGCACGTCGCGGCGGTTCGCGATGGCCAAGGCACTCGGTGCCGCAGACACGCACGCGGTCTCGGCGGGGTCGCTGGACGGCGCAGCTCAGCAGTTCTCCGGCCGTGAGGGGGTCGATCTCGTCATCGAGACGGCCGGGTCGGCGATGGCGGTCCAGCACGCGCTCTCGCTGGTGCGCCCGGGCGGGCGTGTCGTGTTGACCGGATTGCCCCACGAGCCCACGCCCGTCGCATTCTTCTCCGTCGTACGGCGCGAGGTGACGATCACGGGCTCGATGATCTATCAGGACGAGTTCGGCGAGGCTCTGCGCCTGCTCGAGAGCGGCGCCGTTCGTGGAGAGCCGCTCGTCACGCATCGCTTCGACCTCGATGCCATCGGCGAAGCGTTCGACGCTCATCACGACCCCGCGTCGATCAAGGTCGCCGTCGCCCCCGGGAAATCGAGCTGAGCGCGCGCGACCGCGTCGCGATCCGGTCGTTCGAGAGCGTGCCGTCGAAGTGACCGCCCGCCGGCCGGCACGACGGCAGTCGTGAGCGGCGTCTCCGGGACCGGGTTGGTTTCTCCATCGACGATCATTCGGCCGTCCGGCGCCCGGCCGAACCTCGGCGAGGTCTGGGCCTATCGCGAGCTCCTCTACTTCCTCGTGTGGCGTGACCTCAAGGTTCGCTACAAGCAGACCGTGCTGGGCATCGCCTGGGCCGTGCTCCAACCGCTGGCGACGACGCTCGTGTTCGCGATCTTCCTGGGCCGCCTGGCTGGCGTGCCGTCCGACGGCGTGCCGTATCCCGTCTTCGCCTACGCCGCGATGCTGCCGTGGCAGCTCTTCGCCCACGCGCTGACGGAGTCGAGCAACAGTCTCGTGGCCAACGAGCGTCTCATCACGAAAGTCTACTTCCCACGGCTGGTCATTCCTCTCGCGACGATCCTCGCCGGCTTGGTCGATTTCGCCATCGCCTTCGTGGTCGGTATCGGTCTCATGGCCTGGTACGGCATCGTCCCCGGCCCCTTCATCGCCGCCGTCCCACTCTTCGTCGCGCTGGCCGTTCTCACAGCGCTGGCCGCGGGACTCTGGCTCTCGGCGCTCAACGTCGAGTATCGCGACGTGCGGTACACGCTGGGTTTTCTCGTCCAGATCTGGCTCTTCGCCACGCCGGTGGCCTATCCGAGCTCGCTCGTGCCCGAGCGCTGGCGCGCGCTCTACGGCCTCAATCCCATGGCCGGCGTCGTCGAGGGCTTCCGATGGGCGCTCCTCGGTCACGGCCAGCCACCCGGCGCCCTGCTCGTCGTGTCGACGGCGGTCACGTTCGTCGTCCTCGCGGGCGGGCTCTGGTACTTCAAGCGAATGGAGCGCACGTTTGCCGACGTGGTGTAGACGATGACGGGTGACGTCGCGATTCGTTGCCAGGGCTTGGGCAAACAGTATCGGCTCGGCCCTCGCCAGCGGTATCGCGCGCTCCGTGACACCCTCCCGGCGCTGGCGCTCGCCCCGTTCCGCGGGTTGCGCTCCGCCATGGGCTTCGGCCGACCGACGGCACAGGGAGCGACGCTCTGGGCGCTACGTGACGTCTCCTTCGAGGTGAGCGCCGGCGAGATCGTTGGCATCATCGGCGCCAACGGCGCCGGCAAGAGCACGCTGCTGAAGATCCTCTCGCGCATCACCGAGCCAACCGAAGGGCAGGCCGAGATTCACGGCCGGGTCGGCTCGCTCCTCGAGGTCGGGACGGGCTTCCACCCCGAGCTCACCGGCCGGGAGAACGTGTACCTCAACGGGGCGATTCTCGGGATGCGGAAGGCCGAGATCGAGGCGAAGTTCGACGAGATCGTCGCGTTCGCCGAGGTCGAGCGCTTCGTCGACGCTCCGGTCAAGCACTACTCGAGCGGGATGTACGTTCGACTGGCCTTCGCCGTGGCCGCCCACCTCGATCCCGAGATCATGCTGATCGACGAGGTCCTCGCCGTCGGCGACGCTCGCTTCCAGCGCAAGTGCGTCGGCAAGATCGGCGACTCCGTGCGCACGGGCCGCACCGTGTTCTTCGTCAGCCACAACATGGTCGCCGTGCAGAATCTGTGTACCCGCGTCATCTGGCTCGACGGTGGCCGCATCGTTGACGATGGCGACCGCCGCGTCATCGCTCGGTATGCCGCCAACACGCTGACCAGCCGGCACCAACGGTCGTGGCCCGACGTGGCCACCGCCCCGGGTGGCGACGCGGTGCGGGTGACGCGGGCGAGCGTGCGTCCGGCCGCCGGAAGCGGCCACGAGATCACGACGAGCACGGAGCTCCTGCTCGAGTTCGAGTACTGGAACCTGGGCTCCGGCGCTCACCTGAACCTGAGCTTGCACGTCTACGACGAGCAGGGGGTGCTCGCGTTCAACACGGCGCCGGTGAACGAGGCGGAGTGGCATGGCCGCGCGTTCCCCCAGGGGCGCTTTCTGAGCGCGTGTCGCGTGCCCGGCGATCTACTCAACGAGGGCGTCTATCGCATCGAGCTGCTGGTCGTGAAGGATCAGGCCACGGTTCTGTTCCGCGACGACGGCATCCTGGTCTTCGAGGTCCGCGACGCCGGGCAAGGGCGCGGCGCCTGGTACGGGCGCGTTCCGGGCGTCGTCCGCCCGAATCTCGAATGGCGCACGACGTGCCTCGAGCGCAGCGAGGCACCGGCGGGCGCCGGGCGATGACGAATCAGGCCCCGCGGCTGCCATTCGCCCGGATCGGTCAGGACGTCGTCATCTGGCCGATGGCGCGCATCGTGGCGCCCGGGGCGATCAGCATCGGCGACTCCGTCATCATCGACGACTTCGTGTTCGTCGCGGGCGGCGCTCGCACGACCATCGGCAGCTTCGTGCACATTGCCAGCTTCTCTTCTCTTGCCGGCGGTGGCGAACTGATCATGGACGACTTCGCCGGGCTGTCCGGCGGCGTCCGGATCTACACCGGCAACGAGGATTATCTCGGCGACTCGCTCACCAACCCGGCGGTGCCGGCGCCCTACCGTCAGCCGATCCGGTCGAAGGTGCGTATCGGGCGCCACGCCATCATCGGCGCGAACACGGTCGTGCTGCCCGGGGTCGAGATTGGGGACGGCGTCGCCATAGGAGCCAATTCATTGATCACGAAAAATTGCGAACCGTGGACGATTTATGCCGGATCACCTGCGAAGCCACTCAAGCCCAGGCCACGCGCCCGGATCCTGGCCCTGGAGGCGAAGCTGCGCGGCGAGCTCTATGACTCGGCGGGGCGCTATATCCCCAGGCGCGAGCGCGAAGGGGGGCGCTCGTGAAGCGCCGCCTCGAGGACCTCGCGGTCTTCGGAGGATCCCCGGCCTTCGCCGAGGCACTCCACGTGGGCCGGCCCAACATCGCCGATCGCGAGCGCCTGCTCGCCCGGATCAACGAAGTGCTCGATCGGCGCTGGCTTACCAACAATGGGCCGCTGGTCCAGGAGTTCGAGGCTCGGGTGGCGGAGCGAGAGGGCGTGCGCCACTGCATCGCCATGTGTAACGGCACCGTGGGCCTGGAGATCGCCATCCGCGCGGCGGGTCTGAGCGGCGAGGTGATCGTGCCATCGCTCACGTTCGTCGCGACCGCGCACGCGCTGGAATGGCAGCAGATCACGCCGGTCTTCTGCGACGTCGACCCGAAGACGTACACACTCGATCCCCGCCAGGTCGAGGCGCGCATCACCCCGAAAACCACCGGGATCATCGGCGTCCACCTCTGGGGCCGCCCCTGCGACGTCGAGGCGCTGGCCCGGGTGGCCGCCGAGCATCGGCTGCGCTTGCTGTACGACGCGGCGCACGTCTTCGACACCACCTGCCTGGGCCGAGCGATCGGCGGCTATGGTGACGCCGCCGTGTTCAGCTTCCACGCCACCAAGTTCTTCAACACGTTCGAGGGCGGGGCGGTGGTGACGAACGACGACGAGCTGGCCCGCACGATGCGGCTCATGAAGAACTTCGGATTCGCCGGATACGACAACGTCATCCACGTCGGCACCAACGGCAAGATGAGCGAGCTGTCGGCCGCGACGGGCCTCACAGGACTCGAGACGCTCCAGGAGGTCGTTACGGTGAACCGTGAGAATTTCCACGCGTACCAGGACGCCCTGGCGGGGATTCCCGGCATCACCCTGCTCGACTACGACGAGCGCGAGCGCTGCAACTTCCAGTACGTCGTCCTCGACGTGGACCCACGAGCGGCGAGCATCACTCGCGATGACCTGGTCACTGTGTTCTGGGCTGAGAACGTCCTCGCCCGTCGCTACTTCTATCCCGGGTGTCACCGGATGGAGCCCTACCGCACGCGTTTCCCCGACGCGGGCCGACACCTGCCGGCGACCGAGAGGCTGGTCGAGCGAACGTTGACCTTACCGACCGGCACCGCGCTCGACACCGCCGGCGTGCGGAGGGTCACCGACCTCATGGCGTTCGCCGTGCGCCACGGCCGGGCCATCACCGAACGACTCCGGGTGACGCCGCCACCGGCATGAAGGTCAGCGTGCTCGTGCTCGCCTACAACCACGAGCGCTTCGTCGCCCAGACCCTCGACAGCGTGCTGATGCAGCAGGTCGGTTTCGATTGGGAAATCGTGGTCGGTGAGGATTGCTCGACGGACGGCACCGCCGCCATCGTCCGCCGCTATGCCGATCGCCATCCCGATCGCATTCGCGTGCTGCCGCGCGAGCGCAATCTGGGGATGCACCGGAACTTCGCCGACGCGTGGGCGGCGTGCCGTGGCCAGTACGTCGCCATTCTGGAAGCCGACGACTACTGGACCTCGCCCACCAAGCTTAGCCGTCAGGCGGAGTTCCTCGACGCGAGGCCCGACTACACCGAGTGCTTCACCGACGTCGAGGTCTTTCACGAGGACGGCAGCCGTCCGCGCCGGCGGCTCCGGCCGCCGGCAGAACGGGACACGTGGAGACTTTTGGATGTTCTCGAGTGGAACTTCGTCCCGCAGTGCTCGGTGATGTTCCGGCGCGGAGTCGTGGCCGAGTGGCCCGCGTGGTTTTACGGTATCCCGCTGCCCGACTGGTCTTTGCACCTCCTGCACGCCGAGCGGGGGCCCATCGGTTACATTCCGGAAGTGACCGCGGCCTATCGTCTTCACCCCGGTGGCATTCACTCCGGTCAGAGCGAGATTGCCCAGACCGAGGCGGTGGCGGCGGTCTACCGCGCGATCAACGCCCACCTCGGGTTCACGTACGATCGCGCGATCCGCACGCGCATCGCCCGAAACTGGTTCGGCGTGGCCGTGGCGTGCGCCGAGCGCGGGGATCGCGAGGGCGCGCGTCGCTACGGCTGGCGCTGCCTGGCGGCGCGCCCGCTCACCCGGCTGTGGCCCTATCGCCTGCGGCTCTTGCTCCGCCTGTACGCGCCGGCCGTGTGGCGACTGGCGCAGCGCGGCCGCCAGCGAGCCGGGGCCTCGGAGGCCGCGCGGGCCTGAACGCGACCGCTCACCACCATGTGGCTCCTGCTGGCGCTCGCCGCCGCGCTCTTCCAGGTCCTCCGCAACACCGCGATGAAGCGGCTGGGGCACGCGCTGGACGAGTACATCAACGTGTGGGGGCGGTTCACGTTTCTCCTGCCGTTCGCGCTCGGGACCTGCCTGGTGCGCGGCTGGCCCGCGATCCGGCCAGGGTTCTTCACGTGGTGTGCCGTCTTCGGCGTGTCGCAGACCATCTCCACGCTGGCGCTCTCCAAGGCGCTGAAGGCCTCGGAGATCTCGCTGGTCACGGCATTGTGGAAGGTGAGCCTGATCATCCTGCTCGGCATGGCGTACGTGTCGATCGGCGAGCGACCCAGCGCGCTCGGTGTGGCCGGCGTGCTGCTGAGTGCGAGCGGCGTGTATCTGCTCAACGTCCGGCGGGCGAGGATCTCACCGTGGGCGCCGCTGGCCGTGCTCTTCACGGACCCGGGCCAGCGCTGGACGCTGGTGGCGGCGTTTTTCTACGCGCCCTCCGTGATCACCATGAAGCAGGCCATCGTGACCTCCGATCCGGCGACCGGCACGCTCGGCGGCTACGCGGCCGCCAGCCTGATCATGACGCCGGTGGCGCTGGCCACCTCGGGGAAGCACTTCACGGCGGTTCCCGGGCACTGGAAGGAGTTCGTTGCGCTCGGCCTGTTCGCCGCGCTCACCACGATCACGCAGGGCGCGGCCTACACGATGACGCTGTCCTCGTACGTCGAGGCCGTCAAGCAGGTCGAGATCATCTTCGCCATGGCCATCGGCGTGATCCTGTTCGGCGAAGCCCAGCGGGTGCGCGAATCGGCGGTCGGCGCCGTTGTCATGCTGGTGGGGATGGCGCTGCTCGTCCTGGCGAAGTGAGGGACTAGATCTCCGGGCGCTTGCCGTACGTGGCCCGGACCTCGGTCTTGATCCCGCCGCGCACGCTGAAGTCGCCGACGACCTCGACGAAGCGCGGTCGGGCCGCCGTGACGAAATCGTTCAGGATCCGGTTCGTCACATCCTCGTGGAAGGCGCCCTCGTCGCGATACGACCACAGGTAGAGCTTCAGCGACTTCAGCTCGACGAGGTGCTGGTCCGGCACGTAGCGGATGCGGATCGTCGCGAAGTCGGGCTGGCCGGTCATCGGGCACACGCAGGTGAACTCGGGCGCCGTCATCGCCACCTCGTAGTCGCGGTCGGGATGCGGGTTGGACACGACCTCGAGTGACCGCGACGGACGCGTCGGCATGAACCGATTATAGAGCCGTCACTGCCGGGCCCACGCCGTCACCGCTGCGTCAACGCGATCCCGACGATGACGGCCAGCGTTGCCACCACCACGTCGCCCGTGAGCGGCTCGCCCCACACGATCGCCGCCGCGACCACGCCGAAGATCGGCTGGGTGAGGAAGAGCGCGGAGAGCGCGCTCGGGCGGTAGTGCTTGAGCAGCCACAGGTTGACGATGAAGTTGAAGCCGGTGACGACGAAGCCCTGGAAGGCGATGGCGCCGGCCAGCCGGCCGGTCCACCGCGTGGCGGCGGGCTCGAAGATCGCCGACAAGAGCAAGAACACCACGATACCGACCACCGCCTGAGCCAGCAGGAGCTTCACCGGGTCCTGGCGCTGCACGGCCCTGGCCAGATAGATGGTCCGCTCGGCCAGGATCAGCGCGCTGACGAACATGATGGCGTCTCCGACCAGCGTGGGACCGCCGAGCGAGAACCCGCGGCCGAAGAGGATCACGATGCCGCCGAACGCCACCAGGACTCCGGCGAGGCGACGAAGGCTGAGGCGGTCGCCGGGGATCATGAAGTGGGCCAGCACGACCGTCTGCACGGCGTAGAGGTTGAGGATGATGGCGACGTGGGCGGCCGTCGTCATCGTCGTGGCCACGTTCATCGTCCCCATCTGCACCGCGAGGAGCAGGCCGAGCACGCCGAGGGGCCGCCACTCGTCGGGGGCGATGCGGAACCCGCGCAACCGACCCGTGCCCGCCGCCCACACCAGGATCACGGTGCCGCCCAGGATGAAGCGCAGCGCGGCGAGCCGGAACGGAGGCGCGTCCTCGAGGCCGGCCTTGATCGCCACCGGGTTGACGCCCCAGAAGAGCGAGGCGAGCAGGGCGCCGGCGGCGCCGCGCAGATCGATCGCTCGGTAAGGCGTGGGGGAGTCGGAGGCGGGCATTTCGACGCGCCTCAATCTAGCACGCGGCATAATGCTTTCATGAAGATCGGCCTGATCGGCCTGCCTCGAAGCGGCAAGACCACGCTGTTCAACTTGCTCACCGGTGCCCGTGTCGCCACGTCGCGCTACGACACCGGCCGCGTCGAACTCAACACGGGGGTGGCTCGTGTCCCGGACGCGCGGGTCGATCGTCTCAGCGCGCTGTTCAAGCCGAAGAAGACGACCTTCGCGACCTTCGACGTGGTCGACCTGGCCGGCATCGCCAAGGGCGAGCGAGCCGGCCTCGACACCAAAGAATTCCGGAACGCCGATGCCTTGCTCCACGTTGTGCGTGCGTTCGCGGACCCGGCGCTGGACGCGCCGGCGCCACGGCGCGACATCGAAGACCTCGAGACCGAGCTGATCCTGGCCGACCTCGAGGTGGTGGAGCGACGCCTCGAGCGGCTCGACGCGTCGCTGAAGAAGCGGCGCACCGACGTCGAGGCGCGTGAGCAGGAGGTCCTGGCGCGCCTGAAGACGGCGCTGGAGAGCGAGACGCCGCTCCGCGCGCTGACGCTCCCGGAGGACGACGTCAAGGCGATCCGCGGCTTCACGTTCCTGTCCCAGAAGCCGATCCTCCACTGCGTCAACGTCGACGAGAAGGCCGTCACCGAGGGCGACCGCGTCGCGGCCACCTATGGACTGGAGGCGATCGCCGCCCGGCCCCACACGCGGATCGGCTGGGTGTCGGCCGTCATCGAGATGGAGGTCGCCGAGCTCGCCGGTGACGAGCAGGCCGCGTTCCTGGCCGATCTAGGACTGAAGGAGCCGGCGATCCGGCGCGTGCTCAGAGACTGCTACGCGCTCCTCGGCCTCATCTCGTTCTTCACCGTCGGTGAGGACGAAGTACGGGCGTGGTCCATTCCCCAGCAGACGCGCGCGCAGGACGCCGCCGGGGCCGTGCACTCGGACATCGCGCGCGGCTTCATCCGCGCCGAGGTGGTGGGCTACGACGAGTTGGTTGCCGTCGAGGGTTCGTTCCCCGACATCCGCGCCAAGGGCCAGCTCAGGCTCGAGGGCAAGGATTACGTCGTCCGCGACGGCGAGATCTGCCACTTCAGGTTCAACGTGGGGAAGTAAGGTCGTCACACCGTGGCGCCTGGCACCCGCTTGAGCGGCCCTCCCAGGTGCTTCACCACCGCGGCCACGTTCGGGTCGGGCGTGTTCGACGGCAGCACGCAGCCGGGGCCGATGATCAACCCGCGACCCCCGGTCTGGGCGATCGCGTCGTCCACCTCGGCGACGGATTGCTCCGGCGTTCCGTCCCGCAGCGTCTTCCACTGATTCAGGCCGCCGATGACGGCGCCGGGCACCCGTGCCTGGCCGTCGCGGAGCGAGGGCGGCGTCGCGCGATCGTCCCAGTTCCAGGCATGGCCGGGCAGCCGCGCCAGGCGCTCGAACATGAGCTGATCGCCGTGACAGTGGATGATCGTGAGCTTGGACCGGTCGCGGATCGATTCGAGGAACCGGCGATCGTGCGGCTCGCCGAACTCGGCGTATTCCTCCTCGGAGTGATGAGTCCGGCTGGCCGCCTGGATCGAGTAGAAGATGCCGGAGACGCCCTCGGTGAGGGCCCGGTCGGCAAACCTCACCAGCGTTTCGGTGATCGCATCGAGCGCGCTGCGCACGGCACCGGGCCGCTCGCGCAGGTCCGCGTTCAGGCGGCTGCCCGACAGCTTTCGCGCGAGTGACAGAGGCGAGAACAGCGTCGGCACCACCGGGGCGTCGCCGATGCGCTTGTCGAATCCCATTCTGATGATGATCTCGAGCTGCTGGGCGTAGCCCGTCGCGCTCGACGGGTCGAGCGGGCGGATCTTCTTCCAGTCGTCGCCGTCCTTCACGGCGCAGCTCACGCAGGCGCGATGACCGTCGGGCCGCACGTCGTCGCCCTCGACGCAGCCCCACTCCTCGACCGCATACCCGCCGGTGGGCGTGATCTTGAGGAAGTCCGACCCATATCGCTCGTGGAAGCGCAGGGTGGCCTGGGCCAGGCCAGCCGGATTCCGATCGACCTGGGGAAAGTGCCGCCACACGGCGTAGGGGACGCGGTCCACGGGCTCGTGGTTGATGGCGGCGAGCATGCGCTCGCGCCGGCTCATGGTCTTCATGTCGAGAGCGCTCCTTGACCGAGGATCGGACGGCCGTCTCTGCCCACGGCGTCGAACGCGATGCCCCGCGCCGTCGGTCGAGCCGCGCGGAGCACGAACGTCGACGGTAACGTGACCATGCCGGTGAACCGCGCGCTGACGCCGTGCACGCGCGCGGGATCGTCTCCCAGGTCGCGGCTCACCACGCGGGCGATGCAGAGGGCGAGCGTGGCCGTCCCGTGAAGGATGATTCCGGGCAGGCCGGCCGCCCGGGCGACGCCTTCATCCGTGTGGATGGGATTCCAGATGCGCGCGCACTCCGTGTAGACGTGCGCCGCGTTGGCAGCGACTGCGACCGTCTCCGTCCACGCGGCGTTCTCGGACGTCGCCGTGTCGCCGCCGGCGGGCCGCACGATGCCTCGACCGTCCGGCCGACCCGGCCCGCCCGTGACGGTCACGCCGCGGTAGAGACTGCCGTACGTCGTCGTCGTGACTGACTGGCCGGCCGTGTCGACGGTCACGAACCTCGTGAGGACGAGGGCACCCGAGGGGCGTTGCACGACCTCGGCCACCGTGGCCGTGGTCGTGAGTCGGTCGCCGGCGCGGGGCGGCCGGTGGATGACGAGCTCGTGCGTGGCGTGAACGCTGAGCGGCGCGATGGCCGCGCTGATCGCCTGCTCGCGAAGCGCCACCGCCACCGGCCACTCGTAGCACACGGCGAACAGCGGATGAGCGACAGGACGCGGGAGCGCGTCGCCGAGCGCGGCGTTGTACGCCATCACCCAGCGCGCGTCGATCGTCTGCGTGAGCGGCCCGGCGCTCGCGCCGACGATCGAGGCCGACAGCGTGGGGCCGAGCGTCTCGGTCGTCATCGGGCCGGGAAATTCATGGCGTCCACGAAGATCTGCTCGAAGTCGGGATGGGCTGCCAGCGACACGTGCTCGATGGCCCGGGCCACCTCCGCGGCGTGAGCGCGCTCGGCTTCGGAGACGAGACAGAGCTGGGCACCGAGCGAGGCCGCGTTGCCCACGTAGCGGACCTTCGCCGGCGACACGGGTGGGATCAACCCGATCCTCAAGGCGCTCGCGATCGAGATGTAATTGCCGAAGCCGCCGGCCAGCATCAGCTCGTCGAGATCGTCGGGCGCGAGACCGGCCACGTGCAGCAGCATGATGACACCGGAGGCGATCGCGCCCTTGGCGAGCTGGACCTGGCGGACGTCGTCCTGGGTGAGCACGATCTCGCGCCCGGCGCCATGGTCACCCGGCCGCAGCACGATGACCTGGCGCTCTTCGCCGCGCATGACCACGCGATCGCGCAGCTTCCCTGGCAGCGCGTCGCGCTGATCGACCTGAATCAGTCCGGTCGGGTCGATGACGCCGGCGTCGAGGAGCCCAGCCAGCAGGTCGATGAGCCCCGAGCCGCAGATGCCGAGCGCGGCGGCCTCACCGATCGTGTGGACGTGAACGTCGTCGTCCACCGTGACGCGGTCGATCGCGCCCAGCGCGCCGCGCATCCCGTGACGGATCTGCGCGCCCTCCAGCGCCGGCCCGGCGGGCGCCGAGCACGCGAGCAGGCGCGCGCGCGATCCCAGGACGACCTCGCCGTTGGTGCCGATGTCGACCGCGCAGCGCAGGCGATCGCCCGCGTCCATCCGCGTGGCGAGCGCGACGGCCACGGCGTCGGCGCCGACGAATCCCGCCACGATCGGCAGGAAGCAGACCTGGGCCTCGGGTGCGGTCTTCAGATGGAGCTCGCGCGCCGTCGTCACGAGCGCGTGGCGCATCACGGGCGCGTAGGGGGCCAGGCCCACGTGCGAGGGATCGATCCCGAGGACGAGGTGGTGCATGCAGGTGTTGCCGACGACGACCACTTTATAGACCCACTTGGGCAGGACGCCGGCCTCGCGGCAGACCTGCTCGATGTGCTGGTTGAGCAGGCCGAGGATTCGCGTCGTGAGCTTGCGCAGGTTCACGGGATTGAACTGGGCAAAGGCGATCCGCGACATCAGGTCGCCGCCGAACACCGCCTGGGGATTGAGACTCGACACCGAGGCGAGCTGCTCTCCCGACTCGAGCTCGAGGAGCGTGGTGACGACGCTGGTGGTCCCGACGTCGACGGCGAGGCCGAATTTCATCAGCGCGGTGTCGCCGCGCTCGACGGCGAGAATGCGCCGGCCGAAGGTCGTGACCGTGACCAGGCCACCGTCGTCGCGGAGGGCGGTGGGCAGCCCGAGCAGGACGCTCGGCCCGACGTCGGCGGGCTCGCGGCCGATGGCGGCGAGGAGCTGCTCGAGGTCGGACGTCTGATGGTGCTCGTCGTGCGGCACCGTCACCTTGACGACCTGCTTGGCCACGCCGGAGTCCATCACGACGCCGGCCGTGCGCGCCACGCTCGGGCCGGCGCCGAGGATCTGAAAGGCCTGCTCGTCGAGCGGGGGTGCGAGCTGGACGGTGAGCGGCTCCTCGAGACGACACTGACAGGCCAGCCGATAGCCCTCGCGGACGAGATCGTCGCCGAGTTGCACCTCATCGGCGAGCGTCGGCGGTGGGATGGTGCCGGCGACGAACTTGATCCGACACGACGTGCATCGGCCGCGGCCGCCACACGTGGCGGTGACGTCGATCCCACCGTCGTGCGCGGCCTTCAGCAGGGTGGTGCCGGTGGGCGCGGAGAGCGTGCGCGTGATCGAGTGATCGCGGGGATCCGCGAGGATGGTGAGCGCGACCGCCACGGACGTCGATTGTAGTATCCTCGCCGGCATGACACCAACCGTCGTGACGCTCGATGCGATGCGGTCCGCGATGCGGCTCGCCGGGTTTGCGTGGTCCGACGCCGAGCTCGACGCGTTGCGGCCCGGGCTCGAGCGTGCGCTCGCGAGCCTCGACGAGCTCGAGCGGCTCCCCCTCGGCGACACCGAACCGACGACGCAGTACCGGATTTTCTGATGGGCGATCTCGTCTGGACGTCGGTCGTCGATCTCGCGCGGATGATCGCGACCAAGGAGGTCTCGCCGGTCGAGGTGACGCGGGCCTTTCTCGAGCGCGTCGCCGCGCTCGACGGGACGCTGAAGAGCTTCATCACCGTGACCGGCGACAGCGCGCTCGATGCTGCGCGCGCGGCGGAGGCCGACCTCGTGGCCGGACGGGTGCAGGGCCCGCTCCTCGGCGTTCCCCTCGGGCTCAAGGATCTGTTCAACACGGCGGGTGTGCGGACGACCGGCGGCTCGAAGATCCTGGCTGATTCCGTGCCGACGGCCGACGCCACCGTCGTGCGCCGCCTCCGCGCGGCCGGCGCGATCGTCCTCGGCAAGCTCAACATGCACGAGTTCGCCTACGGGCCGGAAGGGCTGAACGAGCACTACGGCCACGCGCGAAATCCCTGGGACGCACAGCAGACGCGCGTCACCGGCGGCTCGTCGTCGGGATCGGGCGCCGCCGTCGCGGCGGCGCTCGTTCCGGTCGCGCTCGGCTCCGACACCGGCGGCTCCATCCGCATTCCCGCCGCGCTGTGCGGGATCACCGGCATCAAGCCCACCTACGGACGGGCGAGCCGCGCGGGCGTCTTGCCGCTCGCGTGGTCGATGGACCACGTCGGCCCGATGGCGCGATCCGCGGCCGACTGCGCGATCGTGCTCCGAGCGATGGCGGGTTACGACCCGGCTGATCCGACGACCAGCGTGCTGCCCGTGCCCGACTACGGTGCCGCGCTCACCGGCGAGATCAAGGGCCTGCGGGTCGGTCTGCTCAGGCCCTTCTTCATGGATGGCTCGGCGCCCGAGGTCACGGCGGCCGTCCAGAGCGCCGCGCGCGCACTCGAAGGTCTCGGCGCGGTCGTGGACGAAGTTCGGCTGGAGAGCGTGTGGCCGGTGGCGGCCGCATCGTTCGCCATCGTCGCCAGCGAGGCGCTCGCCTATCACGCCGCGTGGATGCGCACGCGGTCAGCCGACTACCAGCCCGACGTGCGCGAGCGCCTGAAGATGGGGGCGTTCGTCACCGGGGTCCAGTACGTCCGGGCCCAGCAGGTGCGCGCCCGTGTCCGGGCCGAGGTGGACGAGGCGCTCGCTCGCCGCGACGTGCTGCTGGCGCCGACGACGCCGTTGCCGGCGCCCGTGCTCGGTCAAACGGAGACGCGCATCGGCGACGCGAAGACGGACGTGCGCTCGGCGCTCATCCGACTGACGCGTCCCTTCAACTTTTCTGGCCATCCGGCCTGCTCGCTGCCGTGCGGTGTCAGCGGAGACGGGCTGCCCATCGGGATGCAGCTCGTGGGTCGCCCGTTCGACGAGGCGACCGTGCTGCGCGTCGCCGACGCCTATCAGCGCGCAACGGACTGGCATCGGCGGCGACCGCCGCTCGCCTGAGCCACGACGGAGGACGAGGATGGAGGAGAAGTCCCTGGATCAGCGCCTGGCTGCGCTCGAGTCGCGCCTGGCCCGCATGGAGACGTTGCTCGAGCGCTCCGCCGTCGACATGGAGGGCGCCAGGGCCGGCATCCAGCAGTGGGTGACCGAGTACGTGTCGCTGCGCCTGCAGCAGCTCGTGCCCGAGACGTGCGAGCACGCGCCCGACGACACGGCGACGCCGGGCCCGGTGCTGCCGGGAACGCGCATCCGGTGCACGGAGGAAGTGTTGCACCGGCTCAGCCGCATTCCCATCCCGTTCGTGCGGCAGATGGTGACCCAGAAGGTCGTGGAGACCGCGCGGGCCGAGAACGTCGTCACCGTCGACGTCCGATTCTTCGAGCGCGCGGCCACCTTCTGACAGTGCAAACAGTCGGGAGAGGATCTCTCGAGCTTCCAGCATTGGCAGCAGCACGTGACGAGCGGCGTCCGCTTCTGACCGACGCGCGTCTCGCGTGAGCGAGGACGACGCGCCCGTTCCCATCCCGATCGAGGACGCTCTCGATCTGCACACCTTCGCTCCGCGTGACGTGGCCTCCGTCGTCGCGGAGTACCTGGATGCCGCGGTGGCGCGTGGGCTTCGCGAGGTCCGGCTGATCCACGGCCGGGGCACCGGCACCCAGCGTCAGATCGTCCGTGGGGTGTTGTCGCGCCATCCTCGCGTGGTCGACTTCACCGATGCGCCGCCCGAGCGCGGCGGCTGGGGCGCGACGGTCGTGAGGCTGACGCGCGATCAACGGAGGACGGGGAGTGACGCACCTCTATGACGCGATCGGAGTGACGTATCGAGAGTATCGCCGGCCCGATGCGCGAATCGCCGGTGCGATCACCCGAGCCCTCGGCGATGCCCGGACTGCGGTGAACGTCGGCGCCGGCGCCGGTGCGTACGAACCGCGTGATCGCTCGGTGGTGGCGGTCGAGCCGTCGCTCACGATGATCCGCCAGCGGCCGGAGGGCAGCGCGCCCGTCGTGCAGGCGTCGGCGCGCCAACTCCCATTCAGGGACGGCACCTTCGCGGCGGCGCTGGCGGTGTTGACCGTGCACCACTGGCCCGAGCGTGCCCAGAGCCTCACCGAGCTCGCGCGCGTGGCGCACGATCGCGTTGTCGTCGTGACCTGGGATCCATCGAGCGTCGCGTTCTGGCTCACCGACGAGTATTTCCCGGAGATCGTGGCGATCGACCGACGGATCTTCCCGACGATGGAGGAGCTTCGACAGACACTCGGCCGCGTGGAGGTTCAACGACTGCCGATTCCCCACGACTGCTCGGACGGATTTCTCGGAGCGTACTGGCGCCGGCCCCGGGCGTATCTCGACGCGGGCGTTCGGAGCGCCATCTCGACGTTCACGAAGCTTCGAGACAGCGAGCCTGGCCTGGTCCGTCTGCGGAAGGACATCGAGGACGGCACCTGGGAGCGACGCTACGGGCACATCCTGAACGAGGGCGAGCTCGACCTCGGCTATCGCATCGCCATCGCCAGCGTCGAGCGCGCGTGACGGGTCAGCCGGCGCCCTGGCCGCGCTGGGCCAGGTGACGGATCAGGAATTCCTCGTCGAGTGGCGAGAGATCGAAGCGGCGCGAGGCCTGGTCCACGAGCTTCAAGCGATCGGCCCGAGGGTTGTCGCTGAGCTGATCGTCGATCCACTTCACGGCCTGCTTGATCGGCGCTTCTCCCACCATCACCGTTCTCCTCAGACACGTCGGCGCATCGAGGCGGAGCCGGGGAACGGCCGGGCCGTCGACCCCCGGCCCGCCTCGCCGTCGGTCACTCGTGGCCCGATTCGCGCTCGAAGGCCGTCTTCCACTCCTTGTTCAGGTCTTCCACGCCCGGGATGTACTTGATGGTGCTCCAGGCCGCTCGCGCGCGGCCGCGCATGGCGTACATCAGGGTCTCGCTGATCTCGTCTTCGGTGGCCCCGGCTTGCTTCGCAGCCGCGAAGCGGCCGGGCACTCAGGACGTGCAGCCAGCCGCGGCCATGGCGGCCAGCGCGACCAGCTGCATCGTCTTGGGGTCGAGGGCCCCCTCACGATAGTAGACTCCGGCGAACTCTTTCATCTGACCCATCGGTCGTGTCCTCCCTGGGGCGGAAGTGGGTTGCCCCGGCATTATACGGCTCGCGATTGGACGGCACCGACCAGGCCAATTGGCCATTGACGACGGTCTTTCTTTGGCCAAAATGGTTGGGTCGGCCATGCAGATCCCGATCGACCGTAAGAGCCCGGTGCCGCTGGCCCGGCAGATCCAGGCCCAGCTGGAGCGGCTCATCCGCGAGGGTGTGCTGGCGCCGGGCCTCAAGCTCCCGGCCAGCCGAGATCTCGCGCGCACGCTCGGCGTCAACCGCGCCACGGTGGTGCTCGCCTACGAGGAGCTCGTGGCCGCCGGCTGGGCCCGCTCGCACGTGGGCCAGGGGACGTTCGTGCTCGAGTCGGTGCGGCCGCGCGTTGCGGTCGCCGCCGCGCCCGCGGTCGCGCCCAGAAACGGTGACGGCCACGGCCCGACGCGCGCGCCGCTCAACTGGTCGGCCTTCTTTTCACGGAGCGCGCGGATCGTCGAAAGCGAGGCCGAGCGACGGCGCGCGCTCACGCCGCCGATGCCGGCGGAGAGCGGTCTCATCTCGTTCGCCGGGGGCATGCCCGACAGCGGCCTCTTTCCCACCGACGCGTTCCGTCGCGTGCTCAACGACGTCGTGCGCGACGAGGGCGAGACGCTGCTCCAGTACTATCCGGTCGCCGGATATCCGCCCCTGCGGCGCTATCTGGCCACGTACCTCCTGCGCTTCGGGCTCGAAGCGCGGCCCGACGACATCCTGATCGTCAACGGCTCGCAGCAGGGCTTCGACCTCATCGCCCGGACGTTCCTCGATCCCGGGGATGCCGTGGCGATCGAGCAGCCGACGTATCCGCGCGCGATGCAGGTCTTCCGCGCCTTCGGGGCGCAGCTGCTGGGCACCCCGTGGACGCCGGCGGGGCCGGACGTCGAGGCGCTCGAGCGGTTGCTGGCGCGGCGCGCGCCCAAGCTGCTCTACTGCCAGCCGACCTGTCACAATCCCACGGGGCTGACGATGAGCGGCGAGACCGCCGAGCGGCTCCTGGCCATCGCCGCGCGACACCAAGTCCCGGTCGTCGAGGACGGGTTCGACGCGAGCCTCTATTACGGAACGCGCCCGCCCGGTCCGCTGAAGGCCCGCGATCGCGAGGGCGTCGTCGTCTACATCGGCACCTTCTCGAAGATCCTGTTCCCCGGGCTCCGGCTGGGCTGGCTGCTGGCGCCGCCGCCCGTGATGGAGCGGCTCGCCGCCGCCAAGCAGCTCGCGGACCTGCACACGAGCGCGCTCCTCCAGGCGGCCGTCCATCGGTTCTGCGAGCGGCGACTGCTCGAGCGTCACGCCACGCGCGTCGCGCGCGAGTACGCGCGACGGCGCACGCTGTTGCTCGACGCGCTCGGTCATCGCCTGAGCGACGACGTGACCTGGACGGTGCCTCAGGGAGGGTTCTCGCTGCTACTGACGCTGCCGGCGGGCATGAGCGCGAACGCGCTACTGCCGAGAGCGCTCCAGCGCGGCGTGGCGTTCACGCCCGGCACCGCGTTCTTCCTGGACGAGGCCGGCGAGCGGACGCTGCGGCTCTCGTTCTCGTCGGTGCCGAGCGCGCGGATCGACGAAGGCGTGCGGCGCCTGGCCGAGGCGATCAAGGACGTGCGGCGGCAACCGCGGGTGCGCAACGCCGAGCGGGCCACGGTTCCACTGGTGTAGCGAACAACGATGCGGGACAGCGTCCCGTAGAGTCACGGTGCTGGTCGGGTGAGTGATGAACCATCGCGGGGAATCGCGGCGGGGTGCGGGTGCCCGCACCCTGATAAAAGGAGACGGGACATGGCGGAACTCGACGGACTGAGGATCGCGGATCGCAAACACATCGGACTGGCCGAGATGCTGAAGGGCGGCGTCATCATGGACGTGACGAACGCCGAGCAGGCGAAGATCGCGGAAGACGCGGGCGCCGCGTCGGTGATGGCTCTCGAGCGTGTGCCCTCGGACATCCGGCGCGACGGCGGCGTGGCCCGGATGTCGCCGGTGAAGAAAATCCAGGAGATCCAGAAGGCGGTCACCATCCCCGTGATGGCCAAGGCCCGGATCGGCCACTTCGTGGAAGCCCAGATCCTGGAGGCCCTCGCCGTCGACTACATCGACGAGTCGGAAGTGCTGACCCCGGCCGACGAACACTTCCACATCGACAAATTCGCCTTCCGCATTCCGTTCGTGTGTGGTTGTCGCGACCTCGGCGAGGCGCTGCGGCGCATCGGTGAGGGCGCGGCCATGATCCGGACGAAGGGTGAGGCCGGCTCCGGGAACATCGTCGAGGCCGTGCGTCACATGCGTGCGCTCGTGTCCGGGATCAAGCGCCTGACCACGCTCGGCCCCGAAGAGCTGATGACCGAGGCCAAGAACCTGGGTGCGCCGTACGAGCTGGTGCGGTGGGTCGCCCGCGCGGGGAAGCTGCCGGTGCCGAACTTCTCGGCGGGCGGCATCGCGACGCCGGCCGACGCCGCGCTGATGATGCAGCTCGGCGCCGAGGCGGTCTTCGTGGGATCGGGCATCTTCAAGTCGGCCGATCCTGCCAAGCGGGCGAAGGCGATCGTGCAGGCGACCACACACTTCAAGGACGCCGACGTCCTGGTGCGCGTCAGCGAGGATCTGGGCGAGGCCATGGTCGGCCTGGAGACGTCCAAGCTCGCCGAGAAGGACTTGTTGCAGACGCGCGGCTGGTAGCCGCTCGCGACGCGATGAAGATCGGCGTCCTCGCCCTCCAGGGGGATTTCGCGCTCCACGCCCGGGCGCTCGCGCGCCTGGGCGTCGGGGTGGTCGAGGTGCGCAAGCCGGCCGAGCTCGACGCCGTCGGGGGGCTGATCATCCCCGGAGGCGAGAGCACCACGCTGCTTCATCTCATGCAGGAGTGGGAGTTCTTCCCGGCGCTCGAGAAGTTCCATGAGGGCGGGCGGCCGCTCTACGGAACGTGCGCCGGGTGCATCGTCCTCGCACGCGAAGTCGAGCGCCCGCGCCAGTTCTCGCTCGGGCTCATCGACGTCACCGTCCAGCGCAACGCGTACGGGCGCCAGCGCGAATCGTTCGAGGCGCCGGGCGTGGCGACGCTCGACGGTGAGCGGACGGCGATGGAGATGATCTTCATCCGGGCGCCCCGCATCACCCGCGTTGGACCGGGTGTGGAGACGCTCGCCCGCCATGGGAACGACGCCGTCCTCGTCCGTCAGGGGACCGTCCTGGTCGGCACGTTTCATCCCGAGCTGACCGAGGACACCGCGGTGCACGGCTACTTCTGCCGGATGGTCGAAGCGTCGCGATGATTTTCCACGGCTACTACAGTGACGTTCCCGACGCCGAGCTCGATCGGTTCGTGGACAGCCAGGAGCTCGGCCGGCTCATCACGGTGGGCGCGGACGGAACGCCGCACGTCGGGCTCTATCCGTTCGTCCGGGACGGCGGCGCCGTCGACCTGCATCTGGTCCAGGCCGACGAGCAAATCGCCGACCTCGACGCGCGGCCGCGCTGTGTCTTCGAGGTCGACGAAGCGCTGGCAGTCATCCCGTCGTACTGGGTGCATCCCGAGTATGGCGGCTCGGCCACGGCCTATCACCGGACCGTGATCTTCGAATGCGTGGCCGCGGTGACGAGGGATCCGCGCGCCGTTGCCGCTCAGCAGGTCAGGCTGCTTGCCCGCTATCAGCCAGAGGGTGGATTCCGGGCGCTCAGCCCCGACGATCCGCTCTACCGCGGTGCGCTCGCGCAACTCGCCGCCGTGAGACTCGAGATCACGACGCGCCGGGCGAAGTTCAAGCTCGGCCAGAACCGTCCGGCCGAGGCGCGCCGGCGGATTATCAGGGAGTTACGCGAGCGCGGCCGGGCGCTCGATGGCCGCGCGGCCGACGCTCTCGAGTGGACGTTGAGCCCGAACGGCGGCGGCACCGCCCACGTGCCGGCGCCGGGCCCCCCGGCCCACCGAAGCCCGTAGCCCGTTGGGCCAATGGCATTGACAGCCGTTTCCTGGCATCGTATATGGTCAGACCAGCCGACCGCCGTCGATTGGCAGGAGGGGAAAGCGCATGTCAGCCCTGATCTGTGAGGTCGTATATCGTGGAATCTTCCAGAAGAACCTGGCCGCACGGATCACCCGCGGCATCGTGCTCAGCTCTCGAAAAGCCGGTCGCTGGGGCATCGCCTTCGGCCGTTACGGCGACAGCCCCCAGCGAAACGGTATTCCGGCCAAGGACTTCGCCATCGTCGCCGATACGAAGGAAGAGCTCGAGCAGAACATGGCCCGGTACGAGCCAAAGCACGTGGACGTCACCATCTGTGTGGACGACACGCTGGCCAAGGGCGTCGAGTCCTGGGCCTGGTACGGTCTACAACCCCTCAATCGCCTGATCGTCCCCGGCGGCACCTTGCTGGTGACGTCGATCCAGCCCGTCGAGGGCATCCTCCGCGACATCCATAAGAAGGAAAGCCCGTACACGATGGCCCTCATTCGCGCCAAGGCGTCCTTCTCGGGGCTCTGGGTCTACAAGGAGGACCACACCGAAGTGCGGATCCTCGGGGCCCTCGCCAAGATCGCGCCGGCCTTCCTGACGCTGGACGCCGTGTGCCAGGCGATCAAGGAGAGCGAGTGGGGATCCGATCTCAAGGTCGCCTCCGCCCGCAAGGCCTACGAGCGGCTCGAAACGCGGGAGATCAAGATCACCGAAGGGAATCCCGAGGTCCCGTACTCGTTCGAGATGCCCAAGTGGTGGGAGATGCGGGAGGGCGTCTCGATCCCGGCCATCCCCATCGGCAAGCCCAAGGAGGGCGGGCAGGGCTACGTGCCCGAGCGCAACCCGTACTTCAAGAAGTTCACCACCCGCACGATGCGCCCGGTGGTCGACTTCGAGACCTGCGTGAAGTGCAACCTCTGCTGGATCGCCTGTCCGGACTCGGTCTTCGACGTGATGCCCGACGGCACGTTCGACGCCAACATGGAGGCGTGCTGCGGCTGCGGCGTGTGCGAAGCGGTGTGCCCGGTCGAACACTGCATCACCATGGTGAACGAGGCCGAGTTCGAGGACAACGCGAGCCAGTGGGAGATGTGGCGGAAGGACAAGGCCGCGTACAAGACGTGGCTCGGCGCCAAGATCGGGAACAAGAAGGCGACGGTCCGCTCGCACGGCTTCCGTTTCCGCGGGCAGTACGAGCAGGAGCTGAAGGCCGACCTCGACGTCGGCGGCGTCGAGATCACCGCGGGTATCCCGGGCGAGAACGCCGAACACAAGACCATCTGAGGCCGGGGAGGCAACCGAGACATGACACCGACCGCAACACAGACGGCTCCGGCCGTAGGAGAAGACAAAGAGCTCCTCATCTCGGGGAGCGAGGCGGTCGCCGAGGCGCTCGTCCTTGCCGACATCGACGTCGTCACCGCCTATCCGATCCGGCCGTACGACACGGTCATGCAGGCGATCGCCAAGAAGATCGCCAACGGGCAACTGGTCGCCGAGTACATCGTGGCCGAAGGCGAGCACAGCCAGTTCGAGATCGTGAAGCACGCCTCGATGGTGAACGCCCGCGTCTTCTGCGGGTCGTCGGGCGTGGGCTGGGCCTACGCGATGGAGTGCCTCGTCGTCACGCCGCCGCTCCGCGTGCCGATGCTGGCCCTCGTCGGTAACCGCGCGCTCGACGATCCCGGCGCCTTCGGTGTTGAGCACAACGACGCGCTGTTCGTGCGCGACCTGGGCTGGATGCTCTGCTGGATCGACACCTCTCAAGAGGCGCTCGACACCACGCTGATCGGCTACCGGGTCGCCGAGGACCGCCGGATCCTGCTGCCGCTGGCCATCTCCGCTGACGGCGCCTTCCTCACGCACTCTCAGGCGCTCACGATGGTGCCGCCGAAGTCGAAGGTCGAGAAATTCCTGCCCCGCTACGACCGCGGTGATCTGCAACTGCATCCCGATAATCCGATTACGGTGGCGCCGCAAGCCAACGAGGACTGGGTCATCGAAATCCGCCGGCAGAACGACGAGGCCATGAAGCGCGCCTCCACGGTGATCGAGGAAGCCTACGCGGATTTCCGGCGGGTCTTCGGCCGCGGCCCCGAGAACCCGTGGTTCGAGGAATACATGACCGAAGACGCGGACGTGATCCTCGTCGGCATGGGTACGATCTCACTGCCGATCAAGGTCGGCATTCGCAACATGCGGGCGAAGGGGAAGAAGGTCGGGCTGGTGCGACTGCGCTGGTTCCGGCCCTTCCCGACCGATCGGCTGGTGGCTGCGCTGTCCAGGGCCAAGGCCATCGGGGTGATCGACCGCGACTATTCTTTCGGCTCGCCGTTCTACTCCGGTGTGGTGGCCAACGAGATTCGGGCGGCCATGTACAACGCCGAGAAGCGGCCGCCGCTCCTCAGCTTCATCTCCGGCCTGGGCGGCCGTGAGGTGACCCTGGAGGACGTCTACAAGGCGACCGACCTCTGTTTCACTGCCGCGAATTCCGGGAAGGCCGACGCCAAGACGCACTGGCTCGGCGTGCGCGAATAGGGGAGACCACGCCATGGCTGACACGTTCGCCAACGCGACCCAGGTCCTCGAGCCGTTCCGGGGGATCAAGAAGGTCACCATCGAGGAATATTTCTCGTCGGGCCATCGCACGTGCCAGGGCTGCGAGTCGGCGCTGATCATGAAGCTGATGGTGAAGGCGGCCGGCCCGCGCACGATCGTGCTCGGCTCCACGGGCTGCATGTACGTCGCCAACACGACGTACTACACGACGCCGTGGGTGGTGCCGTGGATGCACACGCAGCTCGGTTCCTCCGGTTCGGCCGCGCTCGGCACGGCGGCCGGTCTCAAGGCGCTCATGCGCAAGGGCAAGATGAAGACGGAGCCGATCAACGTCATCGCGTTCTGCGGCGACGGTGGCGGCGCCGACATGGGGCTGGGCGCCATCTCGGCGACGCTGACGCACAAGGAATACAACTCCCTCATCTTGCTGTACGACAACGAGTCGTACGCGAACACCGACATCCAGCTTTCGGGGATGACGCCCTACGGCGCGAACACCACCTTCAGCCCGCCCGGCAGCGTGAAGCGGATCATCCACACCCGCTGGAAGAAGAACATGGCGGGCATGATGGCGGCCGGTCACCCGGAGTGCCGCTACGTCGCCACCGTCTGCGGCTCCTTCGCCGTCGAGATGATGAACAAGGTCCGGCGTGCTCTGACGATCGGGGGGCCGACGTTCATCCACTCGCTCGATCCCTGTCCAAAGGGCTGGGACTACGATCCGATGCTGTCGCACGAGCTGGGCGAGCTGGCCATCGAGACCGGCATCTTCCCGCTCTACGAGGTCGAGGACGGCGTGGTGAAGTACTACGGCAAGACGAAGTCGCTCGTGGACGGCCGGGCCCGCAAGCCCGTGCGCGAGTACCTCCTGAAGCAGGGCCGCTTCGCCCACTTCACCGAGGAGGACCTGGCCTACTTCCAGTCCAAGGTCGACGACATGTGGCAGAAGTGGGAGATCCCGGCCGTGATTCCGTTCCGCCGCCTGGACGCGAGCAAGGCTGCCGTGGACGTGAAGTAAGCGCTCGCGATCCTGACGTCCGTCACGGGCGACGGGGCCGGACGCGAAGAGGCGTCCGGTCCCGCTTTGTTTGAAGAGGCTGGTCCAAGGAGGCTGTTCCGATGAAGCGACAGCTCTCGCGTCTCTCTGCCTGGCTAGGTCTGGTGGTGTTGGTG
>Ga0209376_1000295_pt1 | contig 55738 bp, 49 predicted proteins | sample GraSoiAngelo_134_FD_185891 | JGI IMG/M metagenome (GOLD analysis project Ga0209376, IMG submission 185891) | Grasslands soil microbial communities from the Angelo Coastal Reserve, California, USA - 14_0929_05_30cm (SPAdes) (version 2) | ecosystem: Environmental > Terrestrial > Soil > Grasslands ...
GGGACCCATCGCCCCCTGCGGACCGGTCGGCCCCATCGGACCCGGGTCGCCCGCACGGCCCTTTGAACCCTTCGGACCCTGGGGAGCGGTAGGGTCGACCTGAACTTCTCCCTTCTTGCACTGTCCGCTGCGCTGAACGACGTTGCCCTTTGAATCAAGGCAAAAGACGTTCGGCCCACTCTTTGCCGACGCCACCCCGCCCTTGCTCAAGAGCGAGACGAGCACAACAGCAAGCCACGATCTACCTGATTTTATCATCACCATCTATTCCTTTCTTCGTTCTGCTGCTTCACCTGTCGTTTCCCGCCATTCAGCTCCGCCGGATTCCCAGATCCGCTGGAGGAAAAACGGCCGCATGCACCGCCTCACGCCCTTCCGTAGGCATGAACGGCCGTTCGCAGGTCACATCGGCCGCACCGTGGTGGCGGGGCCGCTCAGCCTGACCCCACGAGTCCCCGCTCCAAGTCGAGCCGGTTCCTCCCACACACCGGCACGTCCAGCAGCACACACCGCGCCCGCCCACCGTTCTCCGCGGCGAGCAAACCCTGCATGCCGGCGAACGTCTCCGTCGGTACCGTTAATGTCCCTCATCGCGTCTCGTCCGTACGCCTCCGCCATGACCCGACGTGATGCTGTAGTGTCCCCAATGATATTTGTCAACTGAAAACACACGTCATACCCTATCGAGCCGCTCTTGAAGTTGTACATAAGCTATATCCCAAGCCTATGCTAGTACGCCTGTCATGCTGCCGTCTGTGCGACCCCGCATGCGCTCTGCCTCGCCGTCTGCGCATTTTCGTGCCCTCTGCTGTACAGTCTGCATCAACTTCGCAGCGGGTGACGCGTCGCTTGGCAACCTCGCAGCAGGTTGCGGCCCCCCCAGGACCCGGTTCGGCGTCTGAGCCCGTTGCCCGAGCCCTCACCTTCTCGTCCACGGAACACCCGCATGGGCGGCTCGCGTTGGCGATGCTGACTGCGCGACGGCGCTAGTTAGCAGCCTAGGGCGACGTGCGCGCGTTCACCGATGGGGCCGCCGCGCGATCACCGCGCGGTCAGACTGACTGCGTTCGTGTTGACGAGGAGTACGCCGGCCGACGAAGGCCGAAGCCGCGAACCGGCGTTGTCTCGGCGCCTCGCCGCCGTTTGCCCGGCTGCGTGGCGCCGGCGGGTACGCCCCGTCGTCGTGGACGACGGACTGGCGGCTCGGGCGAGGCTCCGGCACCGTACTTGCGGGCGATCCTCGCCTGCGCTAGGCCTTCGACCGTCGCGTCTCCCTCGACATGGAGGTCCGATGCTGAGAGACAGGACGCGTACCGCGCTGGGCGCCGCCGCGGCGCTGGCGCTCGTGACCTCTGCGGCTTCCGCGCCCGTCCCGAAGAACCTGCCGCGCGGCGTCTCGGAAGTCCTCTACGAGATCGTGGTGCCGCCGGGCGCCGAGCCGACGCCCGAGAAGGTGGCGCTCGGCGACAAGCTCTTCAACGAGAAGCGCCTGTCGGCGAACGATCAGGTGGCATGCGCCACCTGCCATGATCCAGCCAAGGGCTTCGTCGACCACAAGCCCCTCGCCGAGGGCATTGCGGCACCGGCCCAGCGCACCCAGCGCAACAGCCCGACGGTGCTGAACGCGATGTTCAACGCCGCCCAGTTCTGGGACGGGCGAGCGCCGACGCTCGAGGAGCAGGCGAAGCTGCCGATCCTGAATCCGATCGAGATGGGTCAGAAGTCGCCGGACGACGTGGTGGCCAAGCTGCGCGGCATCTCCGAGTACCGCAGCGCCTTCCAGCAGGTCTTCGGCCACGATCTCACCTACGACGACGTCGCCGCCGCGATCGCCGCCTTCGAGCGCACGCAGTATGCCGGCGACGCGCCCTTCGATCGCTTCGTCGCCGGCGACGAGAAGGCGATCGACGAGTCGGCCAAGCGCGGCTGGGGGCTCTTCAACGGCAAGGGCCGCTGCAACGCCTGCCACGCCTTCAGCACCGTGAGCCCGCTCTTCTCGGATCAGAAGTTCCACAACATCGGCATCGCGGCCCACAAGACCGACTTCATCGACCTCGCGCGCAAGGCGACGGCCATCGTGCGCAGCGGGGACTTGAAGCAGATCGACGAGCTCGCCATCCAGTCCAACCTCTCCGAGCTCGGCCGCTTCCTGGTCACCAAGAACTCGAACGACATCGGGGCCTTCAAGACGCCGGGGCTCCGCAACGTCGCCGTGACCTCGCCCTACATGCACGACGGTTCGCTCGCCACGCTCTGGGACGTGATGGACCACTACAACAAGGGCGGGGTGCCGAACCCGAACCTCGACGGCGGCATGCAGCGCCTCGGCCTCACCGAGGCCGAGATCGACGACATGGTGAGCTTCATGGCCTCACTCACGAGTGCGAAGCTCGGCGAGTTCGGCAAGCAGGAGATGGCGCGCCAGCAGGCGAGGAAGAACGTGCGGCCCGAGCGCGACACGGCGGTGGCCACCGGCAAGAAGGGCGACCTCGGCGACCTCGCGCCGACGCCGGACCGGGCAAAGCCGGCCGCGTTCGGCGTGCTGGTGCGGAAGGGGACGTCGTATGACTAGGGGATTCAAGAGCATCGAGACCAAGCACTACGCGGAGCGCGACGCCTTCTTTGCCGGGCTCGGGCGCGTCTCGCGCCGTTCCTTCCTGAAGCTCGCCGGCCTCTCGGCGGGAATCGCCCTCGGCAAGGGGCTCGTCACGCCCCACAGCTTCCAGCTCGTCGAGGTGGCGGATGCCGCGGAGCGCTTCACCTTCGCCTACATCTCGGACACGCACCTCTATCCCCGCACGCTGAACGATCGCTTCGTGCGCGCCATCTTGAAGGCGGTCGACGACGTCAACAACCTTCAGCCGCAGCCCGACTTCGTCCTCATGGGCGGCGACCTGGCGCAGCTCGGCCGCAAGGAGGAGCTCGACCTCGGCCGCCAGATCCTGAAGGCGGTGAAGGCGCCGATCCGCATGATGGTCGGCGAGCACGACTGGTTCCTCGACCTCGGCCAGTACTGGAAGTCGCTCTTCGGGGCGGAGAGCTACTCCTTCGACCACAAGGGCGTGCACTTCGTGACCGTGATGAGCGTGCAGGAGAAGGACTTCTGGACCGAGCGCGGCTTCACGCCGGAGCAGCGCATGCAGACGGTCGCCGGCCTCGACAACGGCATCCAGTCGCGCTTCGAGGTCGGCGAGGCGGGACGGGAGTGGCTGAAGAACGACCTCGCCAAGGTGGACAAGAAGACGCCGGTCGTCGTCTTCTCGCACTCGCCGCTCTACAAGTACTACCGCCCGTGGAACTTCTGGACGGAGGACGCGGACGAGGTCCAGGCGATCCTGCGTCCGTTCGAGCACGTGACCGTGATCCACGGCCACACCCATCAGCTGCTGACCAATCGCATCGACAACATCCACTTCCACGGCATGCTCTCGACCGCCTGGCCGTGGCCGTACGCGCCGGAGGGGCTGCCGAAGCTCACCATCCAGCAGAACCGCGCCGACCCCTTCGACCAGTTCGACGGGTGCGGCGACGGCAGCGTGGACGTCGTCGAGAGCGGCCTCGTGAACGCGCTCTACAACCTGTGGGACCGGAATCCCGTGACCGTCCGCGCCAGCTACGTCGCCTCCAGCGGCGCCCAGGAGGCGCCCCCGCGAACCAAGCTTCCTTCCTACTAGCGAAGGGGACGTGATGACGCCGAAGACGACCCTCACCTTCATCGCCCTGCCCGCGCTGGCGCTCGGCGGCCTCGTGCTCGCCCAGTCGCGCACTGGCCTGCCGCGCCACGACGCGCCGCCGTCGCCGTCCGGCAACCTGTCGGTGGCGCTGTGCGACGGCGAGACGGTGGCCGAGGTGCCCGGCGTGAAGGAAGGTGAGACGCCCACCCCGGAGCAGGCGCGCGCCGTCGCCGACACGCTGATGACCGAGTGGCGGCGGAAGAACCCGAACGCCGCCTGGGAAGGCGAGCCCGTACGGGTCGCCCAGGCGCTGCCGCGCGAGGGCGGGGAAAAGGGCGCGCCGGCCGCAGCCGAGCGCCCGAAGGAGGGCGGCGGCGGTGCCGGCGGCCTACCGGCCGGCCCCCAGGGGGCTGTCCAGGAGGGCCAGACCTACGGGGCCTTCTCGCAGCGCGACGAACGCATCTGGCAGGCGGAGACCGAGAAATTCGTGAAGGAAGGCCACGACGTCTTCCACGACGCCAAGGCCTTCGGCGGCACCATCGCGGTCTCCTGCGACATGTGCCACCCCGATGCCGCGAACACCCACCCCGAGACGTTCCCGAAGTTCCAGGTGCAGCTCGGCCGGGTGGCGCTCCTGCGCGACATGATCAACTGGTGCATCCAGAACCCCGCCCGCGGGAAGCCGCTTGCCGACGACGACCCGCGGCTGAAGGCGATGGAGGCGTACATCCTGGCGCAGCGCAAGGGCACCGCGCTCGAGTTCGGCAAGCACTGAAGCCCTCGGCTCGGGCTGGTCTCAGCGCTTCCGCTTCGGCGAGGTTCCGAGGAGATCGCCGAGCGTCCCGAGGCTCGACTTCTCGCTCGACTGCGCGAGCACCTGCTCCGTATCGCGCCGCTCCTCCGCCTCGGCCGCGTCCTTCGCCTGCTTGGCGCCCTCGACCATCGAGAGCCCGATGCGCCGCTTCGCGACGTCGAGCTCGACGACCGTGACGTCGACGGCGTCGCCGATCGACACGATCTGCCGCGGATGGGACACGCGGCGGTCGAGCGCCAGGCGCGAGACGTGCACCAGCCCGTCGAGGGCGGGCGCGAGCTCCACGAACGCCCCGAACTGCTCGAGCCGTCGCACCGTGCCGCGCACGCTGGCTCCCACCGGGAAGCGCTCGGCCGCCGTCGCCCACGGATCGGGAGCGAGCGCGCGGAGGGACAGCCCGACGCGGCCACGGCCGCCTTTCGGGTCGGGCTCGAGCTTCACGACCTGGGCCTCGACCCGCTGACCCACCTGCAGCACGTCGGAGGGGTGGGACGCACGGGCGTGGCCGAGCTCGCTCACGTGGATCAGGCCGTCGACGCCGCCGAGGTCGACAAACGCCCCGAAGTCGCGGAGCGACGTCACCGTGCCCGCGACGGTCGCGCCCACGCGAAGCTCGGCCCAGACCGCCCGGGCCTGCTCCGCGGCCTCCTCCTCGAGCAGCTGCCGCCGCGAGACGACGACGTTGCGACCGCCCGCCTCGAGCTTCGTGATCCGGAAGCGGAGGCGCTGCCCGACGTACTGCGCGCCCTCGACTCGCCGCCGGTCGATCTGCGACCCCGGGCAGAAGGCGCGTACGCTCCCGAGCTGGACGTCGTAGCCGCCCTTGTTCTCGCCGGTGACGAGGCCCTCGATCGCGATCCCGTGCGCAAACGCCTGCTCGAGCTCCCCGGGGACGTGCCCGCCACGGCCGGCGACCCGCTTGAGCACGATCGACCCGGAGCGGGCCCCGTCGTCGACCACCGTCGCCTCGATCTCGTCGCCCTCGTGGAGCTGCACCTCACCCGTCGCGGGGTCGCGGAACTCGCCGAGGTCGATCGTCGCCTCGGCCTTGCCGCCGACGGAGACAAAGGCCGCCGCGGCGCCGACGGCGATGACCCGCCCGCGGACGACGTCCCCGGCGGCGAGACGGCGCTCGCGCGTGCGCGCCCCTTCGCTGGCCGCGAAAAGGGCCGCGAAGTCCTCCTCGTCGGGTCCCGCCATGGCTCGGTCCTTTTATAGCGGGCATCGCCGCGCGACGCGATCCGCAGCATGTTGATGCCCGGCCACGGCGGAGGGTAGGCAAGGCCATGGCGGACATGCCGATCGTCGTCTTCGCGGACGGGGCCGCGAAAGGGAACCCCGGGCCGGGAGGCTGGGGCGCGATCGTCGTCACCCCCGACGGCCAGGTGACCGAGCTCGGCGGCGGCACGGGTCACACGACGAACAATCGGATGGAGCTGACCGCGGCCATCGAGGCGCTCCGGCACGTCGGCCGGTCGGCCGGCCCGGTCGCCGTCCACACCGACTCGGCCTACGTCATCCGCGGCATCCGCGACTGGATCCACGGCTGGCGGCGGCGCGGCTGGCGGACCGCCGGGGGCGGCGACGTGGTGAACCGCGATCTCTGGGAGACGCTCGCGGCGGTCGAGGCGCGCGCGGGAAACGTCGCGTGGCACCACGTCCGCGGCCATCGCGGCATTCCGGGCAACGAGCGCGCCGACGAGATCGCGAACGCGTTTGCCGCCGGCCAGCGGCCGACGCTCTACCGCGGTCCGCTCGTCCGCTACGACGTGGCGGTCCTGGACATCCCGGACGATACCAGTCTTCCCCGGCGCGCGTCGGGCCCGCGGGCCGGTGATCGCAAGAGCGCCCCGCATTCGTATCTCAGCGTCGTCGATGGCCGACCCATGCGTCACGCCACCTGGGCCGAATGCGAGCGGCGGGTGAAGGGCAGGTCGGGAGCCCGCTTCAAGAAGGCGATGAGCCCGGCGGACGAGGAAGCCATCCTCCGGAGCTGGGGATTCTCCGCGGACGACCTCCGACGGCTCGCCGATCAGACCTGACGGTCGACCATGTCACGGCAGACAGCGAAGCGTGTACTCCGTGCGGTCCAAGCCGGGCAGGTTGGGCCGCTGGACAACCCGGGTTTCGCCGACGGGGACGACCACCGTCTCCCTCGGCTCCGGTCCACACACCTCCAGGCAGAAGAAGCCGAACGTACAGGAGCCGTCGACCTGCCCGTCGAAGTCGCAACGCCCCTCCTCGGGTGGACCGAGCATCCCGTCCTGGCAGCTCCGGGTGACTGCGGTGCACTGGGGGTCGCCATCGCAGGTCGCGGGCGCCTGACACCGCAGGACGAGCCTGCCACGCACCCGGCTCCGGTTGACCGGCACCCTGATTGGGTGCTCGAGGTCACAGACAAACACCGGTCCGGGAGGGAAACAGAGCCTACAGAGGGGACAACGGACGAAGGTGCAGATGCCGTCGGTCTGACCATCGGCGTCGCACTCAACGGGGCGAGTGACCGTCGGCGGCCCCGTCAGGCCCTCCACGCACTTCACCCGTCGCCGAGCCGCCGCCGGGGCCCCACGGAAAAGCAGCGCACTGGACATTACGATGAGGACCAGACGCTGCATGGCGACTGGCAGCACGATACTACCGGAGTGCCGCGTGGTCGACCTGTCGATGGACGGCGCCGGCTGTCACGAACGGGGTAGGCGACGGCGGCGTTCCCCTACCCTGCGACCTTCCCGACCAGGTCGTGCGCCGCCTGCTCGACGACGCGCAGCACGGCGGCCTCGTCGCGCGCGCGCGGTTGGTACAGGATCAAGCGGCGTACCCCGAGCTCGGCGAAGCGCTTCGCGGCCTCCACGTCCAGCACCGGCCGCTCGCGCTCGGGCGGGGGCGTGATGCTCACCTCGACGTCCTCAAAGCGACGGCCGACCGCCGCGCACGCCTGTTTGAGGCCCTCGATGCACGCCCGCGTCTTCTCGAGATCGAGCGCGAAGCCGTACCAGCCCTTGGCGAGGCGCGCGGCGCGGCGGAACGCCTCCGGCGTGTGGCCGCCGAAGACGATCTCGGGATGCGGCTTCTGCAGCGGCCGGGGCATCGCCTGGATGCCGGCGAACGACACGAACCGGCCCTCGAACGCCGGCTTCTCCATCGTCCACAGCGCGAGCATCGCCGCCAGGTACTCCTCGCTCCGCGCGCCCTTCTGCGCGAACGGGATGCCGAGCGCGTCGAACTCCGGCTTCAGGTAGCCGACGCCGATCCCAAAGATCAGCCGGCCCCGCGAGAGCACGTCGAGCGAGGCGAGCTGCTTGGCGAGGACGAGGGGGTTCCGCTGCGGCAGGATGATGATGCCCGTGCCGAGGCGGATCGTCCTCGTGTGCGCGGCAAGGAAGGCGAGCGCGACGGCGGGATCGAGGATGGGGGTCCCCGGCGGCGAGGGCGAGGGCGGCACCTGCGGGTCGGGAAGGACGACGTGCTCGCCTGTCCAGAGGCTCTCGAAGCCCGCCGCCTCGGCCGCGATCGCGACCTTCGCCGCGACCGCAGGGTCGGCGCAGGCGCCGATGTTGGTCGCGAACAGTCCGATCTTCATGGCGCGACTCGTCGAGGCCGACTGCGGCGTCGTCGGTGGCGCAGTAGTCGACCAGGCAGACGGTGTCAACGTGCGCCCGCGCCGGGCGTTGACATGATGCTTCGAGATGCCGCAAGACGAGCGGCAGCCTGCCTCGGGCGGGATGAGGAGCGCGTGATGGCCGACTTCGACCTCGTCATCAAGGACGGCATCGTCATCGACGGGACGCGGTCGCAGCGCTACCGCGCCGACGTCGGCATCCGGGCCGGGCGCGTCGCCGCGCTCGGGCGGCTGCGGACGACCGACGCCGCGCGGGCGCTCGACGCCACCGGGATGATCGTCGCACCCGGCTTCATCGACCTGCACACGCACTACGACGCGCAGCTCTTCTGGGACCCCTACCTCACGCTGTCGGGCTGGCACGGGGTCACCTCGGTGGTCATCGGCAACTGCGGCTTCGGCTTCGCGCCGATGCGCCCGGAGATGCGCGAGCGCGCCATGCTGACCATGACGCGCGTCGAGGCGATCCCCCACGAGTCGATGCGGCAGGGACTTCCCTGGGACTGGGTCACCTACCCCGAGTTCCTCGACAGCGTCGAGCGCCGGCCGAAGGCCCTGAACGTGCTGCCCTACGTGCCGGTGGCGCCGCTCCTCGTCTGGGTCCTCGGCTTCGAGCGCGCCAAGGCCGGCGCGATGCCGACCGACGCCGAGCACCGCGAGCTCCGCCGCCTCCTGCACGAGGGGATGGACGCGGGCGGCTGCGGATGGTCGGCGCAGCGGCTCCACCCCGAGGGCCCGGGCGCCGTCCAGCGCGACTACGACGGCGGACCGATGGTCACCGACATCATGCACGACGCGACCGCGCTCCAGCTCGCGGAGGTGCTCGCCGAGCGCAACCATGGCTTCATGCAGATGGCGCTGGCGACCGCCGACGGCGCGCACGACTTTGCGCACATCGAGCAGCTCGCCGAGGTGAGCGGTCGCCCGATCCTCTACAACGTCGTCCAGTCGTTCGTTCGCTACCCAGAGGCGCACCGCGGGCTGATCGCCTGGCTCGACGCCTGCCGCCGGCGCGGCGTCCGGGTCTACGGCCAAGGCGTCACCACCACCGCCGCCTTCACCTTCACGTTCGAGGACTGGAACCTCTTCGACGACGACCCCGCCTGGGTCGAGGCAACGGTCGGCACCGTCGCCGAGCGCAAGCGGAAGCTCGCCGACCCCGCCCGGCGCCCGCGGCTCCGGGCGTACGATTCGGGGATCGTCACGGTGCCGATCGCCGAGACCGTCGTCCTCGACTGCTTCACACCCGCGACCAAGCCGTTCGAGAACCTGACCATCGCCGAGGTGGCCGAGCGGACGGGCAAGCATCCGGTCGACGCCATGCTCGACCTCGCCGTCGCCGACGACCTGCGGACCGTCTTCTACGCCGAGCCGGCGAACGTCGACCGCGCCGCGCTGCGCGAGATCATCGACTACGAGTGGATCGTCCCCGGGGTCTCCGACGGCGGCGCGCACACCAAGTTCTTCACCGGCGGCCGCTACCCGACCGAGTTCCTGAGCCGCATCGTGCGCGAGGAGCAGATGTGCTCGCTCGAGCACGCCCACTGGCGGCTCTCCGCCCTCCCCGCCCACTGCGCCGGTTTCCGCGACCGGGGGACGCTCGTCGAGGGCGCGCCGGCCGACATCGTCGTCTACGACCCGGAGCGGCTCGAATGCCTGCCGACCGAGGTGGCGCACGATTTCCCGGGCGGGGAGTGGCGGCGCATCCAGCGGGCGCGGGGCTATCGCTTCGTCCTGGTCAACGGCGGGGTGACGATCGAGGACGATCGCGAGACGGGGATTTACTCCGGGCGCTTACTCCGGCACGGGGCCCTGTGAGGAGCTCTGAGCGACTGGTCGCGACGCGAGTTCATCCGCACGGTCGGGGCCGCGGGGACGGCCGCCGCCCTGCTCGGCCCGCGCGCCGTGGCGCAGGCCGCGCCGGCCAAGCGCAGCCTCAGGAAGGGCTGAGCTTCGCGATGATACGGTCGCCGAACTCGTGCAGCCCCGCGCACAGGCCCTCCTGGTCGAAGGCGGGAGGCGGGATCGTGAGACGCGCCACACCGAGATCCTGGTAGCGGCGCACGGTGTCGAGATCCATGGCGGCGCGGCCCGCCGTGATCTCGACGTCGCGCGGGTTCCGTCCGAGGCGGGCGCATTCCTCGCCGAGCGCCGCGAGGAGGGCCTTCAGCTTCTCGGGCGTGTCGACGCCGGGAAAGAAGCCGTCGCCGTAGCGGGCGGCGCGCCGGACCGCGAGCGGCGTGTGCCCCCCGACGACGATCGGCACACCCGGCCGTTGCACCGGCTTCGGATTCGACTCGAGCGGCGGCCAGCGGAAGTACTTCCCCGCGAATGCCTCCGGCGTCTCCTTCCACAGCGAGCGGAGCGCGCGCACCGCCTCGGCCGTGCGCGCCGCCCGGTCCTCGAACGGGATGCCGAGCGCCTCGAACTCCTCGCGCAGCCACCCGATGCCGATGCCGAGGATCGCCCGGCCGCTCGACAGCACGTCGAGCGTCGCCACCTCCTTGGCGACGTAGATCGGATGGCGCTGCGGCAGGAGCAGGATGCCGGTGGCGAGCCGGAGCTTCGTCGTCACCGCGGCCGCGAAGGTGAGCGCGAGGAGCGGGTCGGGGAGCGGGATGTTCTCGGGCCCGGGGATCTTCCCGGAGGGGCTGTACGGGTAGACCGAGCGGTAGCCCACCGGGATGACGACGTGCTCGACGGCCCAGATCGACTCGATGCCGACGTCCTCCGCCGTGCGCGCGAGGTGCGCGAGGTTGTCCGGGAAGCCGAAGGGGCCCGCGTTGGCGTACATCAGTCCGAATTTCATGCCCGGGCCGATAGTCGAGAACGCAGCCCGGGACAAGGGTTGTGGACCGCGGCCGGGGGGCCCGGGCGGCGGGACGGTTCGTGACCTAGCGCGCCGAACCGCTGGACAAGAGCGCCTGGGCGCGCGCGATGCCCTCCGTATCGGTCTTTCGCTTCGCGACCTCGAGCGCACGCTCCGCCTCGGCGTGCGCCTCAGCCTCCGCCCCGCGGGCACGGAGCGCCCGGACGAGATCGAGCCGGGGGCCGAGATAGTCGGGATCGACCTCCAGCGCGCGGCGGAGCAGCCGCTCGGCCTCCTTCGGGTCACCACCCAGCAGACGCGGCGCGTCGAGCAGCAGGGCGCCCTTGCCGGCCAGCGCGTCCGCGAAGTCCGGCGCCAGCTCGAGGGTGCGATCGACCTCGCGACGGAGCCGGCGGAGGTCGACCAGCGCTCCGACGCCGAGGCCGGCGCGGCGCATCTTCCCCCCGAGGCTGCAGAAGACGGCGAAGTGCGCGAGGGCGTCCCGCTCGTCATCGGCGACCGCTCGTTCGGCACGCGCGAGCGCGCGATCGAGCATCGCCGGCCGCTCGGCCTCCGGCGCGTCGTCGGCCCGGTGGCAGAGCGCGAGCGCCTCGCGCGACGCCGGCGTGCCCGGTGGATCGGCGGCCCCCGCGAAACTCAGCGCGGCGAGGACGAGTGCGGCGAGGCGATGCACCCGCCGACGTTAGCAGGCGCCGCCCACCGGACCAACGCCAGCTAGCCTAGCGGCAGGCGATGCGCCTCGCGTCCCCGCCGCAGCGCGGCCGCGCCTGTCCCGGCCCGTTCCACATGACCGCTGCACACTCGGACGCATCCCCCAGCACGACCGCCGTGCGGGCGCGGTGGACGTCGGGCAGGACGATGCTGCCCGCGCTCCTCCCGACGAGGCGCCAGTGGAGGAGCCCATCCTGGCGCTTCGAGCGGTCCTGGATGACGATGCGCGTGATGCCGGCGTGACTCCCCGCCGGGTCGACGAAGCTCCAGCGCTTCCCGTCGGCGCTGACGCGCCAGCCGGTGCCGCCGGGGACGGTCGCGTCGACGCCGCCCGGGCCGCTCACCGCATCGACCACGACGCGCACACCGTGCCCGAGCGGGTCGATGCCCGTCCAGGGCTTGGGGATGACCGCTTCGCCTGCGAGACGCAGCATGAAGGGGCTTGAGCGGAGCGCGAGCGTCGGCCGGCCGATGTCGATCCCGCTCGAGCACGGCGTCGGGTTCACGCACCGGCAGCCCTGGCAGGCGGTGCCCGGCGCGCAGTCGGCGTCCGCCTCGCACTCCTCCGCACCGCACACGCGCCCGTCGCCGCAGACGGGCGCGTCGAGCGCGCACACGCACTGCCGGCAGCTCCGGCAGGGGTCCGTGCACGAGAGCCCCGGCTCGCCGCATTGCTCGCCGGGATCGACCGCGCCGTCGCCGCAGCTCGTCAGCTGGGCCTCGTAAGCGCCGATGTCGACGCCGGCACCGACCGGCCGCGGGCTGCCGTCGAGGTCCACGGTGGGCGCGCTGGTCGCCGTCCCGTGGTCGATCGCCGGGCTCGTCGCGAGGAGATGGAAGTCGCTCCCCGGGGCCACGAAGAGCTCGGCCGGGGTGGCGACGAATGAGTGCGCGTCGTAGCCGAGAGCCTGCCACGCGGACAGGTCGATGACGGTGTCGCCGCCGTCCGTGCTGAAGCGGCTGATGACGGCGTTGTAGTCGGAGACGAGGCCGGGGCGGCTCGAGGCGTCGATCGTCACCGCGCCCCGGAACGCGTGGTAGGTGTAGAGGATGTTGTTCAGGACGGTGTTGTCGGTCGAGCCGCCGTTGACGTTGACGCACCAGCGCGCGTCGGCCGCGTTCACGATCGTGTTGTTGACGACCACGTTCCGCTTCGAGCCCGTGGCGCCGTCGATGCGGTAGAGGCTCACGCCGCTGGCATGGTTGTCGTAGAGGAGGTTGTTCCGGACGACGCTGTCGGTCACCCCGTCCATGTTGATCCCGGAGCCGCCGCCGGCGCCGTTCCCGTAGATCACGTTCTGCTCGACGAGGGCGCCGGAGATGAGACCGTCGCCGCCCTGGCTCAGGTCGCCGTTCATGTGGATGCCGTTAGCGTGGTTGTCGTGGACGACGTTCCGCCGGATGACCGGCCGGTCGCCGCTGTTGGAGACGTAGATGCCGTGCTCGGCCTGCGAGTGGTGCGCCTCGTTGCCCTCGATCGTGAGGTCGTCGGCGAAGCCGCTGAAGATGCCCCAGCGGCCGTTGTTCCCGGTGTGGCAGTTCTCGACGGTGACGAACTGCGAGACGGCCACCCGGATGCCGGCCCGCGTGCGGCCGTCGACGACGAAGCCGTCGATGACGACGTGGGCGGCGCCTTCGACGTTGATGCCGTCGGGCGTGGTCCCGTTGTCGGCGGCGATGCGGACGTTCTGGCCTTCCGCGTGGAAGGTGATCGGGCTGCCCGCGCCGCCCGAGCGCGCGAGGTAGAAGCCCTGGTAGCTGCCGTCGAGGGCGTGGACCGTGTCGCCCGGGTTGACGACGTCGGCGGCGTGACCGAGCGTCGCCCAGGCGGTCGCCGGCGAGAGCCCGTCGAGGGAGTCGTTCCCACCGTTCTTCACCCAGAGGTCGGCCGCCCGGGCGCGCGACCCCAGCGCGAGCAGCCACAGCGTCGCCCACGCACGCATCGCGGCGTTCATCCCGACCCTCCGATCGTCGCGAGCCGTGCCCGGAACCTCGCCGACCGCCGCGCCATCCGAACCTCCGTGTGCAACCGACGTGCCCCCGCGGGGGAATCCTTGTCGCCCGTCATCCCGCTTGTACCGCCGCGGCCCCCGCCCTGGGAAGGAAAAAGCGTCCACCACGGCACGTGCGGCGCCCGTGGCAAAGGCACGGCGAATGAACCTGCAGCGCGTCACGCGGTCGACGGCACCCCGCCGCTTGACGATATTGAAAATCAATTTCACTCATGCGATAGATGCGGCATGGCCGACGTCTGGCGGCTCGTCCCGTTGGCGGGCGTACTGGTGTTCTTTGGGCTGGGCATCGGCCTCCGCGCCTGGCTGCACGCGCGGCGCCATGGGTCGAGCGGCATCGTGCTGTTCCGCGGGAACGCGCCGTCCGAGCGCCTGCTCGGGGCGGTCGGCGTCGTGGTCCCGGCCGCGCTGCTCGCGCAGGCGACGGTGGCGGCGATCGCTCCCGACCTCGCGCGTGGGGCGTTGCCCGCGTCGTGCGCCCCCGTCCTCCGCCCGCTCGGCGCGGCGCTGCTCTTCGGCGGTTCGCTCCTCATGTTCACCGCGCAGCTCCACCTCGGCGCCTCGTGGCGCGTCGGTCTCGAGCACGAGCGGCCGGGAGAGCTCGTGACCAGTGGGCTCTATCGGTACTCGCGCAACCCGATCTACGTCTTCATGTTCGTCGCGTTCGCCGGGTTCGCCGTGCTGCTCCCCACCTGGCCGCTTCTCGTGATCCTCGCGGGTGGGGCGATCGGCTGGCGCCGCTGGGTCGTCCGGGTGGAGGAAGCGCACCTGCTCGCGACCTACGGGGACGCCTACCGCGCCTACGCCGCGCGGGTGGGTCGGTTCCTGCCCGGGGTGGGCCGGCTGCGCTGAAGGGCGCCTTGCGCTCGAATGCGAAGACGTGCTGAGGAGGAAACGCGATGTCCATCCCCGCCACGACCAAGGGCCCCGTCATCATTCCGGCGATGCGCTATCGCGATGCACCCGCCGCCATTGACTGGCTGTGCCGCGCCTTCGGCTTCGAGCAGCACCTCGTCGTGCCCGGCCCGGACGGCACGATCGCGCACGCCCAGCTCACCTTCGGCAACGGCATGATCATGCTCGGCTCGGCGCGCGACGACGAGTTCGGCCGTCTGATGACCGTCCCGCCCCGTCGCGGCCCCGTGACCCAGAGCCCGTACGTCATCGTCGCCGATGCCGACGCGCACTACGCGCGCGCGAAGGCCGCCGGCGCCGAGATCGTGATGGACATCAAGGACGAGGACTACGGGGGCCGCGGCTACTCGGCGCGGGATCCCGAGGGGCATCTCTGGAACTTCGGCACGTATGACCCCTGGCGGTGACGGGCGCGTTCATCCGGGCCGGCCCGCGAGCAGCCATTCCTCGATGAACTCCCGCACGCCGGCCCCGTTCGGGGCGCGCGTCACGAGGTCCGCCTCGGCCGCCACCGACGGCACCGCGTCGCCCACCGCCACGGCGAAGCCGGCGAGTCGCAGGAAGGCCTGATCGTTCTCGGCATCGCCCACGCCGACGACGTCGTCGGCCGGCACCCCGAGCCGCCGGAGCACCTCCTCGAGCCCGCTCTGCTTGGAAACGGTGGCGGGCAGCACCATGACCGACTCGCGGTTGAAGATGATCTGCAGCTCGAGCCCGAGGTCGTGGATCGCGCGCCGGACCGCCGTCTGGTGCGGCACCACCGTCGCGACGACGACGCGACCCGTCGAGAAGGGCACGCCCGCCCGCTCGAGGGCGGCGAGGAAGGCGGCGGGGGGCGGCGCGGCCAGGTCGTCGACGCGCTTGCCGCGCGGCTCGTAGAGGACCGCGCCGTTCTCCGCAACCACCCAGTCGAAGAAGTCGATCCCCGGGCAGGCGCCGAGCAGGTCGTCGAGCTGCCGGCCGGTGACCAGCACGATGCGCCGGCCCGAGTCGCGCACGCGGCCGAGGGCTCGCATCGTTTCCGGCGCGATCCGGCCATCGCTGGCGAGCGTCCCGTCGTAGTCGCAGGCGAGCACCTGGCACCGCATCGGCTGGACGATACCGGGGGAGCCGGCCGAGCGGAAGTGCGTTCTCGCCGCTTCTGCGGTAATCGCCTCCCCGGCTGACCCGATGCTGGATCGCCTGCCGCCCCTCGTCCCGCTGCCCCTCCCGGAGCCGGACCGCCGTGCGCTTCGCCACCGCGCCGTCGCGACCGTGCGCAGCGCGGTCCGCCACCTGAGCGGGGTCGTCGTGCGCCGTGTCCTCCGGCGCCCACGGCCGGGCCAGGCGGTCGCGCGCTCGCTGCGGCTCACCTTCGAGACCCTCGGCGCCACCTACGTGAAGCTCGGCCAGCTCGTCGCCTCTTCCCCCGGCGTGTTCGGCGACGCGGTCGCGAACGAGTTCCGCTCCTGCCTCGACACCGGTCCGGTCGTCCCCTTCCCCGACGTGCGAGCGGCCGTCGAGCGGACCCTCGGCTGCCGGCTCGCGGAGGTCTTCACGCACTTCGACGAAGCCCCGGTCGGCCGCGCGTCGCTCGCGGTGGTTCACCGCGCGGCCCTGCACGACGGGCGGGTCGTCGCCGTCAAGGTCCTCCGCCCGGAGGTCGCCCGGGTGGTCGCGGCCGACCTCCGGCTCATGGGACCGCTCTTCGAGTTCCTGTCGCTGCGGGTGGGCGTCCCCGAGGCGGGCCAGCTCGTGCGGCTGGTCGACGGCTTCCGGGAGCAGGTGGCCGAGGAGCTCGACCTCCGCAACGAAGCTCGCACCATGGCGTTCTTTCGCCGCCGGCTCGGCGAGCTCGCGCTCGCCATGGTCGCCGTGCCCGAGCCGCTCCCCGCCCTCTCCGGACGGGACGTGCTCACCATGGAGTACCTCGACGGCGTCACGATCGACGATCTGCCCCGCGTCGCGGCGCTCGGGCTCGATCCTCGTCCGCTCATGGAGCAGGTCGTGCGCGCCTGGATCGAGATCGCCGTCCGCGACGGGACGTTCCACGGCGACGTCCACGCGGGCAACATGCTGCTCCTGCGCGACGGACGGCTCGGCGTCCTCGACTGGGGGATCGTCGGCCGCCTCGACGCGGACACGCATCGCTTCTTTCGCCGCACGCTCGAGGCCGCGCTCGGCGACGAGACCGCGTGGGCCGACATCGCGGCGCAGCTCCAGCGTGCCTACGGGCCGGCGTTGCGCGAGCAGCTCGGACTGGGCGACGCCGAGCTCGAGAGCTTCGTGCGCGGCGTCATGGAGCCGCTCCTCACGCGGCCGTTCGGGGAGGTGAGCCTCGCGACCCTGCTGAGCGCCGTCCAGGGCCGCGTCCCGGAGGCCGCCGGCGCGCCGCGCCCGTCGTGGCGCGCGCGGCTCCGGCGCCTGCGGGCGCAGCGCCGGTTGCATGCCGGCGTCTTCGAGCACGGCGCCGTCGGCTCGAGCTTCGACCGCGGCACCTTCCTGCTCGCGAAGCAGCTCATGTACTTCGAGCGCTACGGGAAGCTCTTCATGGCCGACGCGTCGCTGCTCTCGGACCGCGCGTTCCTGAGCGCGCTCCTGGCGCAGGAAGGCGCCTGACCGGCAGCGGCTCCAGGCCTACCGGCGCGTCGCCACCGCCTCGATCTCCACCCGCGCCCCGGCCGGCAGCGCGGCCACCCCCACCGTGGCGCGCGCCGGGTAGGGCGCGTGGAAGTAGCGCGCATACACCTCGTTCACGGCCGCGAACTCCGCGAGGTCGACCAGGTACACCGTCGTCTTCACGATGTCGCCGAGGCCGAGACCGGCCGCCGACAGGACCGCGGCCAGACTCTCCAGCGCGCGCGCCGCCTCGGCCGCGACGCCGCCCGGCACGAGACGGCCGCTGGCCGGATCGAGGCCCACCTGCCCCGAGCAGAAGACGAGGTCGCCGGCGACCACCGCCTGCGCGTACGGGCCGATCGCGCGCGGCGCCGCGTCGCTGGCGACCGTCTCGCGCCCGCGGGTCACGTCCGCACCCGCGCCACCTTCATCACGCCCCGTACCCGGCCGAGGCTCCGCATGACGCGGTTCAGCTCGTCGAGGCTGCCCACCATGAGCTCGAAGGTGTTCTGCGCCTTGCGATCGCCGAGGGTGTGCACCTGGGCGCGGGTGATGTTGATGCCGGCCGAGCTGATCGCCTTCGACATGGCGGCGAGGAGACCCGGGCGATCGACGCACGTCACCTCCACCTTGACCGGCCGCGGCGTCTCCTGCCCGTTCATCCAATGCACGTCGATCCGCCGCTCGGGCTCGCTCTCCAGCACTTTGGGGCACTCGAGCGCATGCACGGTGACGCCGCGCCCGCGCGTGATGAAGCCCGTGATGCGCTCGCCCGGCAGCGGGCTGCAGCACTTCCCGAAGCGGACGAGCATGTCCTCGACGCCCGACACCTGCACGCCGCTCTTCGCCTGCCGCCCGACCAGGCGCAGGAGCCGCTGCAGCCGGCCCTCGCCCTTCTCGCGGCGCCGCTCGATCTCTTCGGGCGGCAGGATGCGCGCGAGCACGCTCTGCGTGGTCACCTTCCCGTAGCCGATGCCGGCGAGCAGCGTCTCCTCGTCGCGCTGCGAGAGCTCCTTCGCCACGCGCTCGAGCGTGCCGTCCTTGCGGAGCCGGGCCGGGTCGAGCTGATGGCGGGAGAGGTCGCGTTCGAGGATCTCGCGCCCGACGGCGATCGAGCGCGCGCTCTGCTGCGCCTTGATGTAGGCGCGGATGCGGGCCTTGGCGCGCGAGCTCTTGACCAGCTTCAGCCAGTCCTTGGACGGCGTCTGGCTGGCGGTGGTGATGATCTCGACGGTGTCGCCGCTCTGCAGCTGGTAGCGCAGCGGGACGATCTTGCCGTTCACCCGCGCGCCCGTGCAGTGGTGGCCCACCTCGGAGTGGATGCGGTAGGCGAAGTCGATGACCGTCGCGCCGACGGGGAAGTTCAGCAGGTCGCCCTTCGGTGTGAAGACGAAGACCTCGTCGGTGAAGAGGTCCTCCTTGACCGAGCGCAAGAACTCCTGCGGGTCCTGGAGCTGCTGCTGCCACTCGAGGAGCTGGCGCAGCCACGCGAACCGCTGGCTGTCGTCGACCGCGCCGTCCTTCCCCGGCTGCTTGTAGCGCCAGTGGGCCGCGACGCCGTACTCCGCCACGCGGTGCATCTCGCCCGTGCGGATCTGGATCTCGATGCGCTCGCCGTAGGGGCCGATGACCGTGGTGTGCAGCGACTGGTAGCCGTTGGCCTTGGGGAGCGCGATGTAGTCCTTGAAGCGCCCCGGCACCGGCTTCCAGTTGGCGTGCACGCTACCGAGCGCCTCGTAGCACTCGCCCAGCGAGTCGACGACGACCCGGAAGGCGACCAGGTCGTAGATCTGGTCGTACAGCAGGTTCTGCGCCTGCATCTTCTGGTAGATGGAGTAGAAGTGCTTGGGCCGCCCGCTCACCTCGGCCTCGAGTCCCGCCTCGCTGAGCTTCTTCTCGAGGACGCCGATCACCTCCTTGATGTAGCGCTCGCGCTCGGCCTTCCGCTTGGCGACGCTGCGCTTCAGCTGGTAGTAGACCTCGGGGTGGAGAAAGCGGAGCGCGTTGTCCTCGAGCTCGCTCTTGATCCAGTAGATGCCGAGGCGGTGCGCGAGCGGCGCGTAGATGTCGAGCGTCTCCTGCGCGATCTCCACCTGGCGCTCGGGCGGGAGGTGGCCGAGCGTGCGCATGTTGTGCGTGCGGTCGGCGAGCTTGATGAGGATGACCCGGATGTCGCGCGCCATGGCGAGCAGCATCTTGCGGAAGTTCTCCGCCTGCTTCTCCTCGCGCGAGGTGAAGTTGATCTGGCCGATCTTGGTGACGCCGTCGACCAGCGTCGCGATCTCGCCGCCGAACGTCTGCTCGATCTGCGGGAGGGTCGCGAGCGTGTCCTCGACGGTGTCGTGCAGGAGCCCGGTGGCGATGCTCGGCACGTCGAGGCGCATCTCGGCGATGATGCCGGCGACCTGGACGGGGTGGGTCAGATACGGCTCGCCCGAGAGCCGGCGCTGGCCGCGGTGCACCTCGGCCGAGAAGTCGTACGCCTTCTGGATGGTGTCGACGGTGGCGGCCGGGTTGTAGGCGCGTACGCGCTCGATGAGCTCGCTGACGGTCATGGGCCGAATCGCGCCCGCGCGGCCGCGACGATCTCGCGCGCCAGCTCCTCGGGGGAGCGGCCGTCGGTGGAGAGCACCAGGTCGTAGCGCCCGCGGTCGTGGTAGTCGAAGCCGTAGATCTCCTGGTAGCGGCGGGCGTCCGAGGCTTCGCGCGCCTGCGTCTCCTGGAGCCGCGCCTCGGCCGCCCCGCCTTCGCGCGCCACGATGCGTTCGGCGCGGACCGACTCGGGCGCGTCGAGGAAGACCTTCAGCGCCCGCCGGCCGGCGGCGTCCGCCATGAAGGCGGCGAGACGGCCTTCGAGGACGGCCTCGTCCTGCGCGGCGCGGGCCCGCATCTGCTCGTCGAGGGCGCGGTCGATCGAGTGGTCCGTCTCCGCCCGGCGCGCGTACTCCTCGAGCGACAGCCCGCGCGCTGCCGCCTGCCGCCGGAAGATGTCGCCGGCGTAGACGTGCTCGAGACCGAGCTGCTCGGCCACGAGGCGCGCAACGGTGGTCTTGCCGCTGCCGGGCAGACCGGAGATGGTGATCAACACAAACCGATTATGCCGTGGCCATGTGCTTTCTGCACCTCCCTCGGGACGCGGGCCCGGGGTTCGGTGGCCCTCGCCCGGTTCACTCCACGTTCTGCACCTGCTCCCGGAGCTTCTCGAGCTCGCCCTTCGCCGCGAGCACGAGGTCCGTGATCGCCAGGTCCCCCGCCTTCGCGCCCGTCGTGTTGAGCTCGCGGTGGACCTCCTGGACGAGGAAGTCGATCCGCTTGCCGACCGGCCCGCGCTCGCCGAGCGCCGTCGCGAGCGCGGCCAGGTGGCTCTCGAGGCGGACTAGCTCCTCGGTGATGTCGCCGCGCTCGGCCAGCATCGCCACCTCGTGCGCGATCCGGCCCGGGTCGAGCTCGCTGCCGCCGACGAGGCGCACGAGGCGATCCTCCACCTGCCTGCGAAGCGCGGCCAGCGCCTGCGGCAGACGGCGTCGGATGCGCGCCGTCAGCGCGCGCAGCTGCGTCGTCCGGCGCCGCATGTCGCGCTCGAGGTGAGCGCCTTCGCGCCGGCGCTCCGCGTCGAAGGCGCGCAGCGCCGCCCCGAGCGCCCGCCGGAGCGCCGCCCGCTCGCGCCCGAGGTCGGGCGGCGCCTCGCTCACCTCGAAGAGACCGGGCAGACGGAGCACGTCCCCGAGCGAGGGGCTGCCGGCGAGCCGGAGCGTCCGGACGAGCTTCCGCGCCGCGCCGACGTACGCCCGCGCGAGCGCCGGCTGGACGGTGACCCGGTAGCGCCGCTTGCCCGGGATCGGCGTGCGCAGGACGGTCACCTCCACCCGTCCCCGCTGCGCGGTCTTCCGCACGCCCTCGCGAATCTCCGTCTCCCAGGCCGCATACTCCCGCGGCACCGCCACCTTCGCGTCGAGGACGCGCTGGTTGACTCCCCGGATCTCCACCGTCACCCGCGCGCCCGGCGCCTCGGCGGCGCCGGCGCCGTAGCCGGTCATGCTGCGCACCGCTCAGCCCCGCCGCACGTCGCGCGCGAGCTCGTCGGCGCCGACCGTCGCGGTGCCGATCTTGCCGACGACCAGGCCCGCCGCGTGGTTGGCGAGCACCGTCGCCTCCTCGAGCGTGCCGCCCGCCCCGAGCGCAAGGGCGCAGGTGGCGAGCACGGTGTCGCCGGCACCGGTCACGTCGAAGACCTCCCGGGCCACGGTCGGGAACTCCTCGACCACCACGCCGTGCGCGCCCGGCTTGAAGAGCGCCATGCCCTCCTCGCCGCGCGAGATGAGCACGGCGCCCGCCTCCCATCGCTCGAGCAGCCGCGATCCTGCCTCGCGCAGCGTCCCGGCATCGCGGATCTCCACGCCCGACGCCGCGGCCGCCTCCTCGCGGTTCGGCTTGACCAGCGACGCCCGCCGGTAGTGGGCGAAGTTCACGCGCTTCGGGTCGAGGACCCAGGTGAACGGCGCGCGGCCCGAGGCCTCGGCGAGCGCGCCCAGGAGATCCGGCCCGATCGCACCCTTCCCGTAGTCCGACACGACCAGCACGTCGTAGCGGGCGCGATGGCGCAGCACGAAGTCGCGCACGTGCCGCGCGCCCGCCCCGTCGGGCCCGGCGCCGGACTCGCGGTCGAGCCGGACCACCTGCTGGTGGTGCGCGATGATCCGCGTCTTCTGCGTCGTCGGGCTCACCCGCGACACGACGACACCCCGCGTATCGGCGCGGCGCGCGCGGAGCGCGGTCACCAGCCGTTCACCCGCCGCGTCCCGGCCGACGATGCCGCAGACCGCCGCTCGCCCGCCGAGCGCCGCGATGTTGCTCACCACGTTGCCGGCGCCGCCCGGTCGCACGTCCTCGTCGGCCACCTGGACCACCGGCACCGGGGCCTCGGGCGAGATGCGCCGTACGGTGCCCCAGACGAACTGGTCGAGCATCAGGTCGCCGACGACCAGGGCTCGCACCCGCCCGAACCTCCGGATGAGCTCGACGAGCCGCCGCTGGCCGACGCGTTTCACGGCTCTCCTCGATAACAGGCGAGGGTCCCGTCTGCCATCTGTGCGCTGGTGAAGCGCGCCTGGACGCGGGCCCGGCCGGCGGCTCCGAGCCGGGCACGCAGCGCGCCGTCCACCGCCAGCCGCCCGAGCGCCGTCCCCAGCGCGCCCGGGTCGCCCGGGGGGACGAGGAGGCCCGTCACCTCGTGCAGGACCACCTCGGGGAGACCGCCCACGCGACTCGCCACCAGGGGCCGTCCCGCCGCCATCGCCTCCAGGGCCGCCACCCCGAGCCCCTCGCGCAGCGACGGCAGGACGACGAGGTCGGCGGCGGCGAGACAGGCCGCGACGTCGCTGCGAAACCCGGCGAACCGCACCGCGGCCCCGAGGGGCGCCGCCGCCTCGCGCAGCGCGCTCGCCTCGCTCCCCTCGCCGCAGAACACGTAGCGCAGGCCGAGCGCCGCGGGCGCCAGCCGGCGCGCCGCCTCGAGGAGCACGGCGTGCCCCTTGCGGCGCTCGAGCGCGCCGAGCACCAGGACGAGCAGCGCCTCCGCGCCCACGTCCCACTCGGCGCGCAGCGCCTCCCGCGCCCCGGGCGGCGCCGTGTACGCCCCCGGGTCGATGCCGCTCGGCACCACTCGGATGCGGTCGCGCCGCACGCCGACGCGCACCAGCGCCTCACGGACCCCGTCCGAGATGGCCACGACGGCGTCGACCGCGCGGTTGTAGAGGAAGCGGACGTAGGGGCCGCCCGCGGGGACGTAGTCCATGCGTCGGGTCGCCACCAGGCGCACGCCGGGGCGGCGGCAGAGGGGGGCCAGCGCGTGGGCGCGCGCCGTGTGAAAGTGGACCACCTCGGCGTCGCCGATCGCACGCCTGAGCCGCAGTGCGGCCGCCACGTCGAGATGATTCGCGACCGGCAGCGGCACGACCGCCACGCCGCCCGCCGCCGCCGCCCGTGCGAGCGGCGCGTCGGGGTGCGCGGCGAGCCGCGAGGCATGGCCGCGGCGCCCGAGCTCGCCGAGGAGCGCCATCACCTGCGCCTCGCCACCGCCCCAGGCGCGCTCGGGGTCGACGTGCAGCACGCGCACGGCTACGGCTCCCGGAGCCGCATCAGGACGGCGAGCGCCACCCACATGGCGATCGCCACCTCGTTGTCGCCGAAGTTGTACTGGGTGACGCCGCCGACCAGGAAGCCGACGAGGCCGGCCCACGCCCCCGCCGCGGTCGCCCGCGTCACCGCGTCGGGCGCCTCCGCGATCGCCGTCCAGCCGTGGCGCAGCGCGGTGGCGAAGAGGAGCCCGAACGCGGCCAGCCCCGTGAGCCCCGCCTCGGCCGCGACCTGCAGGTAGTCGTTGTGGGCGTGCGAGCGCCGGTCGGCCTCGGGATGCGCCGCGTAGTACGGCAGCGCCGCCCGCTGGTAGCGCCCGAAGCCGAGGCCGAAAACGGGATGCGCCTGGATGATGTCGAGGTTCGCCGCGTAGATGGCGACGCGGCCGGCGTTCGGGCCGCGGAGCCCGAACATGTGCGCCGCCTCGCGGCGCAGGTCGCGCGAGCCGGCGAATGCGAGGAGCGCCGCCGCGGCGAGCGCGCCCGCCGCGAGACCAGCCGTCCGCCCGCGCGCCATCAGGACGAGCGTCGCGACCACCGCGATGGTCGCGAGCCACACGCCGCGCGCCGTCGAGAACGCGATGGCGAGCAGGAGCAGCGCCGCCGCGCCGAGGCCGGCGAGGGCGCCGCCCATGGCGGACGCCGTCGCCCACGCGAGCGGAAAGAGCATCGTGTGCGCGAACGTGAGATAGTTGCGGAAGAAGCCCACGATCGCGTAGCCTACACCGCCCGTCTCGCGCGGGCGCACGAGCAGCGGACGCCCGAGGGCGGCCCGGTACCAGTCGACGCCCGTCGCGTGCTGGAGGAGGCCGTAGGCGGCGGCCAGCGCGCCCGCGCCGACCAGGACGTGCACGACGCGGATCGCCTGGCGGCGGTCGCGGAGCCACCAGAAGACGACGAAGTACGTTAGCACCACCCACAGCCGGGCCCATCCGCTGGCCTCGAGGGGATGGCCGCTGGCGAGGGTCGAGAGGGCGAGCGTGCCGTAGAACAGGCCGAGGACGCCGTCGAGCGGTGTGGCGCGCACCGGCGCGCGGCCGCCGGCGGCGCCGAGCAGCGTGAGCCCGCCCAGCGCCAGCACGGCCGCCTCCATGCCGGTCGTGGAGAGCGGGACGGAGGCGGCGAGCAGGAGGAGCAGCGCGTCGGCCAGCCGCCGCGCGGCCACGGTCAAATGCCCCGCCGCGTGAGCATCACCTTCACGGTCTCGGACAGGATCTTGAGATCGAGCCACAGCGAGCGGTTGTAGATGTAGGCGAGGTCGTACTTGAGCTTGGTCGGCGCCGAGGTGTGGTACTCGCCGTTCACCTGCGCGTAGCCGGTGAGGCCCGGACGGACCTTCAGGCGTTCCGCGTAGCCCTGGATCTCGCGCTCATAGCGCCCGACGAACTCGGGGCGCTCGGGCCGCGGCCCGACGAAGCTCATGTCGCCGACCAGCACGTTCCAGAGCTGCGGCAGCTCGTCGAGCCGCGCGGCCCGCAGGGAGCGGCCGAGCCAGGTGACGCGCGGGTCGTTCTCGGACGCGAGCACGGGCCCGGTCGTGCGCTCGGCGGCGGCGTGCATCGTCCGGAACTTGACCATGGTGAACGGGCGACCGTCCTTGCCGACGCGGGTCTGCGTATAGAGCACGGGGCCGCGCGAGGTGAGCCTGATCGCCAGCGCCACCAGGAGCATCACCGGCAGCGCGGCCACCAGCAGCACTAGGGCGAGGACGACGTCGAAGAGCCGCTTGGCGGCGCTCGCCCCCCCGGTGGCCGGCTCGCGGATCACCTCGATCAGCGGGATGTCGTGCAGCCGCAGGTGCTCCGGGCGTCCGATCAGGATCTCGTACGGCGACGGCACGACGCAGACACGTGCGCGCGGACCTTGCGGGCGGCTGAGCGAGTCGAGGAGCCGGTCCTGCCAGGAGTGCTCGGAGGCGATGATCACCTCGTCCACGTCGTGCCGCGCGCAGAGCGCCGGGAGCTCCTCGCGCGGCCCGAGGAGGGGCACGTCGCGCAGCGCGGCCGCGCTCGCACCGTCGCCGGAGACCGCGCCGACGATGTCCATGCCGAGCCAGTGCTGCACGCGGATCGTGTCGATCACCTCGGCGGCGGCGGCGTTCGTGCCGACCACCAGGACCCGCCGCCGCGGGTAGGCACCCATCAGCGACCGGCTCCCGAGCCGCCAGGCGAAGAGGAGCGCGGCGTTGAGCCCGGCGAACACGACGAAGATCGAGCGCGGGAAGACGAGGTCCTGCCGGAAGAAGTAGACGGCGATCAGGATCAGAGCCTGGAGGCCGGCGGCCGCGGCGATCGTGCCGGCCTGCGCGCGCGGATTGCCGAGCGCGCGAGGCTCGTAGAGCCCGAGGAAGTAGAGGACGCCCACCTGGGCCCCCAGCATGGCGATCCAGTGATGGTGGACCTGGGCGAAGCGCACCGCCGGCAGGTAGCCCTGGGTGAGGGGCAGCGGAACGGCGGCGCGCAGCAGGAAGGCGAGGAGATAGGCGAGACAGGCGGCCAGGAGGTCCCCCTGGACGAGCAACGCCCAGCGGAGGCGCCATCCTCTCTCGCGCCGATACACCGACCGCGACATACCAGAAGCCGGAGCGCGTTCAAGGTCGCCGCGCCGGGAGGCGCGTTCAAGGTCGCCGCGCCGGGAGGCGCGTTCAAGGTCGATTGACCGCCCGCTGCCACGCCGCCTCCACGCCGGCGGCCGAATCCTCCCAGCGGTAGCGCCGCTCGACGAGCGCGCGCGCGGCGCGTGCCAGCAGCCGGGCGCGCGCCGGATCGCGCAGGAGGCCGAGCGCCGCGGCCGCCAGCCCCGCCGCGTCCTCGGCCACCAGCAGGTGCTCGCCCGGCTCGACGTCGAGCGCCGCCGCCGCGCGCGGCGTCGTCACGACCGGGGTCCCGGCGGCCATCGCCTCGAGCACCTTGTTCTGCAGCCCCGACCCGGCGCGGACGGGCACCACGGCCACGGTCGCGGTCGCGAGCTCCGGCGCCATCGCCGGTACCCCCGCGGCGAGCGACACGCCCGGCGCGCCCCTGAGGGCGCGCACGGCCCTCGCCGGCCGTGCTCCCACGAGGCGCAGCTCGGCCGCCGGCAGCGTGCCGCGGATGCGCGGAAAGATGTCGTGCGCGAGCCAGCGGGCGGCGTCGACGTTCGGGAAGTAGCCGAGGTTGCCGGCGAAGACGATGCGCGCCGGCGGACGCCCGTCCTCGCGATACGGAAAGGCGAGGGGATCGACGCCGTTCGGCACCACGGTCACGCGCCCCCCTCCCAGCGCCACCCGCTCGGCCTCCGACACCACGAGGGCGGCGGCCGTGCGGGCGACCAGCTGCGGCTCGTAGCGGGCCAGCCGCGCGGCCTCCCAGGCCGCGACCGTCCCGAGCGGACCGCGCTCGCTCGCCGCCCGTCGCGCGAAGTTCGCGGAGAGCGCGTCGATCAGGTCGACGACCGCCGGCGGGCCCCCTTCCGACGGCAGATAGGACGCCGCGCGCACCAGCTGCGCATGCACGACGTCGAATCCGGCGCGGGCGCCGAGCCGCGCGACGGTGGCCGCCGCGCGACGCCGGGCGTAGAGCAGCACCTGGAACGGACGCCGGTCGCCGAGGAGGGCCCGGGCGAGCGCCGGCACGGCCCCCAGCATCCCGAGCGGGACGACGACGAGCCGCACCCCGAGCGCCGCGACCTCCGCCCGCAGGCGGGCGGGCGGCGGACGCGTCAAGAGCGCACAGCACGTGATCTCGTGCGCCCGGGCGAGCAGCCGCAGGTGATGGTAGGCACGGACCTGATCGCCCCGCCAGGGCGGCACCGGCAAGCGCGTCACGAGGAAGAGCACCTTCACGCCGCGTCCCACCGCTTGGTCGTCACCGCCTGACGCCAGATGCCCGCCGTCGCGCCGCGCCGGTAGCGCCACCAGGCGACCGCATGCGCCACGCTCCGCATGGCGAGATACAGCGCCAGGCGGGCCGCGTCGGCGGGTCCGAGGCTGCCGAGGGCCGCGCGCGCCCGCGGCTGCGGCGCGCTCCGCGCGGCCAGGTCCGGGTACTCGCGCGCGAGCTGCACCTTCCCCATCTCGATGCGAACCCGCTGGCGGCAGAAGTCGCCGAGCGTGGCAGGGAGACGGACCGCGACGCGCGCCTCCGGCACGCGGACGAGCCCGTCCCGGCCGACCATCAGCTCGAGCCAGCGCTCGGGCTCGATCAGGTCCTCGGGCATGGCGGCGGGCAGCGCCCCCAGGCGCGCGGCGTAGAGCTGCGCCGAGAGGTTCGGAAAGTCGACGCCGTAGGGCGCCGCCATGATGCGCTCGAAGGCGCGCGGGCGCGGCGCGCAGGTCGTCTTCCCCGAGGCCAGCGCCGCGCCCGGTGCGTCGGCCAGGGCGCCGAGCAGGCGCCGGAAGGCGTCGCGCGCAAACCGCACGTCGGCGTCGAAGAAGATCGCGACGGGTGCCCGCGCGTGCTGCCGCAGTACGTTCCAGGCGAGCGGCTTTCCCGCGCGGCCGACGAGCAGCGCCGCGACCGTGAGCGGGGCGGTCGCGACGGGGAGCGAGGCGGCCCGCGCGCCGTCGGCGGCCACCGCCGCGAACGGCGCCTGGACGGCGCGGGCGAAGCCCTCCACGTCGCGGAGCGCGGTGGAGGCCGCCGGGGCGGGCCCGTTGATGCAGACGAGCAGCTCGACGACCCAACCCTGCCCTGCCGCCTCCAGCGCCGCGCGCGCCGCCTCGAGCGTCCGGGCGAGCGCCGGCTCGTCGGTCCGGCACGGCACCGCGAGCGTCAAAGTGGGCGCCGGCTCAGGCATCGGCGGCGAGCGGGTCGAAGGCGACGCAGGCGCGTACGACGCGCGCATAGGCGGCGGCCGCGTCGCGGCGGCCGACCGCCGCCGCGAGCGCCGCCTTGAGGCCGAACTTGCATGCGGCGACGGCGCGGAAGAGGACCAGGTCGTGCGGCGCCCGGCGCGCCGCGTAAAAGCGCATCTCCCCCTTCACGACCTCTGCCTCCCGGCCGAGCCCGAACCGCTGCAACGCGCTGACGTTCGTACCCAAGCTCGTGCCATGCACCGCCCGCGCCGCCGGCACGTGAATGGTACGCGACCCGAGGCGGGCCGCGCGGTAGCAGAGGTCGAGGTCCTCGCCATAGAGGAAGTAGCGCGGGTCGAAGCCGCCGAGCTGCCGGAACAGGTCGCGGCGCACTGCCATGAACGTGCCGTACACCCAGTCCACCCGGTAAGGCGCGCGCCGGAGCCGCGCGCCGAGGCGGCCGGGGGTCGTGTCGAGCATCAGGTGGCGCACGGGCCCGAAGCGCCCGGCCGCCGGCTGCCAGCCGCCCGCATCGTCGACCAGCCCGCCGCCGGCGATGCCCGCACCCGGCACCCGGCCGAGCGTATCGACCAGGGTCTGCACCGCGCCGGGCCGCACGCGCGCGTCGGGGTTGAGGAAGCACAGCACCTCGCCGCGCGCCGCCGCGGCGCCGCGGTTGGCGCCGCCGGCGAAGCCGAGGTTCAGCCCGGTCTCGACCATGCGAGCCCAGGGATGGCGCGCCCGGGCGCGCGTCGTGCTCCCATCGGTCGAGTCGTTGTCCACCAGCACGACCTCACGCCCGGCGAGCCCGTCGGCCGCGAGGCTCTCGAGGCAGCCGTCGAGCGCGGCGCCGGCGTTCCAGTTGACGACGACGATCGACACCGTCACGACGAGGCGGGGGCGCGGCGCCCCTCCGCGCGTGTAGCAGATGCCGCGCCGGCGTGCACCCGGAGCTCCCAGACCTTCGCCGCGCGCAGGAAGACGTAGAACGCCCCCGTGCCCGCGACGAACAGCCCCGCAAAACCCTCCCCGATGCCGCGCGCGACGAGGTAGGCGCGCACGAAGCGCCACAGCGGCTCGAGGACGAGCTGGCCCGCGCCGAGGCGCCGACCGACACGCGCCGCGGCCGCCACCGTCGTGAGATGGTTGATGCTCCGGAGGTGATCCGAGATGTCGCCGTAGGTGTGGTGGACGATCGGCGCGCGCAGCTTGCGGATCTCGCCCGCCACCACGGCGCGCTCGTGCGGGTCGGTCCCGCCCCACCGCGTCGCCGAGCGGCGCACGAGCCGGACGATCGGGCGAGGGTACCACCCGCCCCGGTACCACCAGCGGCCGAGGTAGGCGACGAGGCGCGGGACCGCGAAGCCCCCCACCCCATCGGGCACGTCCACCAGCGCCCGCCGGATCTCGGTCGCGAGCTCCGGCGACACGCGCTCGTCGGCGTCGAGGTTGAGCACCCACTCGCCGGTCGACGCTTCGAGGGCAAACTGCTTCTGCGCCCGGTGTCCCGGCCACGCGTGCGACAGGACTCGGTGCGTGAAGCGGCGCGCGATGCTGACCGTCCGATCGATCGAGCCGCCGTCGACGACCACGATCTCGTCGCACCACGCGACGCTTGCGAGACAGCCCTCGATCATCGCCTCCTCGTCCTGCGCGATGACGGTACAGCACACGCGCGGCAACGGTCCGGGCGCCGTGACCGGGCGACCGGCGTCCTTGCGCGCCGCCGCCTGTCCGACCGCGCGGGCCCAGGTCCGCCGCTCGGCCCGGCCCCCGCCGTCGCCCAGATAGGCGCCCAGGAACCGCAGCCGATCGGTCGCGCTCGCCTGCGGTCCGAGCGTGCGGGCGAGCTGCATCAGGTTCTTCACGCGCCGCCGGCGCCCGACCCGCCGGAGCACGCGCACGCGCTCGAGGTCGAGCAGGACGCAGCGCGGATCGCCGGGCGGCCCGCTGACGAGGACGTTCACGTCCTTCAGGTCGTTATGGTACACGCCCGCGGCGTGCAGCCGCCGGAACAGATCACCGAGCGCCCGCGCGAGGGCGCGCCGGCCGGCCCGCCGCCGCCCGGCGTCGGGCTCGCCGAGGATCGCCTGCCAGCACCGGTTGGCGGTCAGCGCCCCCGGGACCTCGCGCGTGACGAAGAAGCTCTTCCTGAGGACGCCGGCGCGCCGGACTTCGACGGCGGCGAGCGCCTCGGGGGTGGAGAAGCCTCGCGCGCGGAGGGCGCGCGCCGCGTGCCAGGCGGCCAGGGCCGGCGAGAGGCCCCAGAGGCTCGCGAGCGCCACGCGCCAGGCAAACACGTTGTAGCGCTTCACGAAGAGCCGGCCGGCCGGCGTGGTGATCGTCCCGACGGCGACCTTGGGCTGCAGCTTCACCACCTCGCAGTCCGGACGCGTGAGCAGCCGGTCGGGATCGCCGCCGGGCGCGACGTCGGCGAGCCTCACTCCGGGTGCGAGCCAGGCACGGAGCCCGCCGCGGATGAGGGATGGTCGCGGATCACCGCTCACGCGCCACCTCCGCGAGGAACGTCTCCACGCGCTCGAGGTGCGCGTCCCACGGCAGCCGCTCGGCCAGCCGTCGCGCCGCGTGGCCGAAGGTGGGGCCCTCGGGCCCGAGCGCCCGGGCGAGCGCGGCGCCGAGCGCCTCCAGGTCCTCGGGATCGTCGACGACGAGGGCCGCCAGCGGCCCGTCGAGGAGCTCGGCGGCGCCCGTCCGCCGGCTGGTGACGACGGGCACGCCGGCGGCGCAGGCCTCGAGCACGACGTTGCCGAAAGCCTCCTGCCGTGAAGGCACGCAGACCACATCCGCCGCGGCGAGGAGCGCGGCGACGTCGTCGCGTGGACCGGTCACGGCCACGCGGCCGGCGAGCCGGCTCGCCTCGCGGCGGTAGGCGCCGAGCCGCTCGTCGCCGCCCACCAGTGCCAGGACGGCGTGCGGCGGCGGGGCGGTCCGCCAGAGCCCGAGCAGCAGGTCGAAGCCCTTGCGCCGGAACCCGGTGCCGATCGCCACGCAGAGGCGCGTCCCGTCCTCGACGCCGAGCTCGCGCCGCACGGCGGGGCCGATGAGCGCGCGCTCGGCGGGGTGGAAGCGCTCGAGGTCGACGCCGTTGTAGATGACCGCGATCCGCTCGCGCGGTACGCCGTAATCGCCGGCCACCTCGTCGCGCACGCGTGCCGACACGGCCAGCACCCGGCGGTGGCCGCCGGGGGCGAGCTGCCGCCGCTCGAGCCACAGAATGGCGCGATGGTACGGGCCGAGCGGCGCCCGCCGCAGCCCCGCCGCCCGCATGCGGGCGAGGTACGTCCGGTGCGTGCCTCCGCCGACGCGCACCACGTCCTGCCGCGCCGTGCGGCCGAAGCCCACCACCACGTCCCAGCGCTCGCGCGCGACGAGCCGCGGGGCGGCGAAGGCGAACGATACGAGGCGGGCGAATCGCCCGGCGCGCACGATGGGCACGCGGTGCAGCGTCACGCCGGGGAGCACCCCGCCGCCACCCGCGCAGAACACGTGCACGTCGTGCCCGCGCCTCGCAAGTCCGGCGGCGAGCCGGCGGAGATCCGCCTCCGTGCCGCCGCCCGCGAGCCGCCGGTGCATGAAGGCGACCCGCATCACGCCTCCCGGCCTCGGCCCAGCCAGAGCGCCCGCAGGCGGTAGCGCAGGTCGCGCGGGCGGAGCGCACGGGCGCGCGCGAGCGCGGCCCGCGCCCCGTCGAGGTCGCCCGCGGCGAGCCGCATGCTCGCGAGCCGGCCGTATCGACGCGCCTGGCGGCGCGTGAAGGCCGCGGAGCCGAGAACCGGGAGCACTTCCGGATGCTCGCGCACGAGCTTCTCGGCCAGCCGGATCGACTCCGCGCGGACCTTCTCGCGATCGCGCGCCACGCCGTCGGCGTGGACGTGGTAGGTGAACGCCGCGCGGTCGAGGAAGACCGCCCGGAAGCGCAGAGTGACGCGCAGCACCAGGTCCAGGTCGTCGAGGATGTCGAACGTCGCATCGAGCGGACCCGTCGCCTCGAGGCTGCGGCGGGTGAAGCACATGCCCTGCAGCTGCCCGAGGTTCCAGCGGAACACCTCGGCGACGCCGAGCGCGCGGCCGGCCAGCTGCCCGGCGACGCGCGGCGCGATCCACGGCCGGTCCGCCGGCAGCATGCGGCCGTTCTGGATCACCAGGTCGACGTCGGGATGCGCGCGGAGATAGGCAAGCGGCACGGCGAGCCGGCCCGGCAGCGCGAGGTCGTCCGAGTCGTGAAACGCGACGAAGGGCGCCCGCGCCGCCGCCAGGCCCAGGTTGCGCGCGGCCGCGATGCCGGCGTGCGGCCCGCGGATGGCCCGGACGCGCGGGTCGGGATGCGCACCGAGCAACGCCGCCGTGCCGTCGGTCGAGCCGTCGTCCACCACGATGAGCTCGAGGTCGACGCCCGTCTCCGAGAGCAGGCTCGCCAGGCTCACCCCGAGCACGTGCGCCCGGTTGAAGGTCGGCACGACGACCGAGACGTCCGGCACGGCGCTCACCCGTACGCCGTCACCGCCTCGTCGAACGCCGCGAACACGCCGTCGGTGAAGCCCTCGAGCGTGAAGCGCGTCACGAGACGCTGGTAGGCGGCGGCCCCGAGCCGGGCCCGCCGGGCCGGATCCCGCAGCAGCTCGACGAGCGCCCCGGCCAGGGCTGCCGCGTCGTCGGGCGGCACCAGCACGCCGCTCTCGCCGTCGACCAGCATCTCGGGGATGCCGCCGACCGCGGCGGCGACGATCGGGCGCCCGAGCGCCATGCCCTCGAGCAGCGCGAGCGGGAAGGGGTCACGCCGGGCGGGATGCACGAGGACGTCGAGCGCGTGCACGACGGGAAACGGGTTCGGGAGAAAGCCGCTCACCGTGACCGCGTCGCGCAGCCCGAGGGCGGCGATCCGCCGGTCGACACGCGCCGCGTAGGCCGCGTCCGGGAACGCGCCGACGAGGAGCGCCCGCACGTCGGGCAGCACGGCGCGCACTGCCGCGAGCGCCTCGACGAGGAGCGCCGGGTTCTTCCGCTCGTCGAGATTGCCGACCATGCCGATCGTCGGCACGCCGTTCGGGACGAGCCCGGGAGCGGCGGGCGCGGCGGCCTCGCGGGCGAGGCGCGCGACGTCCATCCCGTTGTAGACCACCCGGGCCCGCGTCCCGGGGCGAAAGTCGCCGAGCGCGCGCCGCGCGAGCGCCAGCGAGTCGGCCGACGGCGCGATCAGGGAGCGGGCGTGGCCGAGGAGGTGCTTGCGGTACGACGCGCCGTCCGCGTAGCTCGAGTAGACGTGCACCACCTGCGGGATGCGCCGCAGGCGGCCCGCGAGGAGGCAGGGCGGGAAGCTCGACAGCGTCGCCGAGTAGAAGAGGTCCGCCCCGCGCGCGCGGCGGGCCAGGCCGAGCGCCACGAGCGGCAGCCGGAGACGCGCCGGCCAGCCCCGCCAGCCGCGCAGCCCCGAAAGATAGGCGACCCGCTCGGCCGGCAGCCCGACCGCGGCGACGAGCGGGTCGGGCGCGGCCAGCACGTAGTCGAGCGTCCAGCCGTGGGCCGCCGCCGCATTCTCGAGGAGGCCGAGCGCGCGCAGCATGCCGGCGTGGGCCGGGTGGGCGAGCGCGACGACGGCTCGCCTCATGGCGTGCTGCCTCCCGCACCGGCCGGGTCGAAGGGACCGCCGCTCCGCATGAGCTCGCGGAAGCCGGTGCGCCGCGCGGTCGTTGTGGGGATGCGGTCGATCGCGCAGCGCCGCGCGATCGTCTTCGCCACCACCCAGCGCGCGAGCCGCCGGCGGCGCCGGCGCGAGAGCTCGCGGCCCGCGGCGTAGGCGTCGAGCACGCGCGCCCGATCGGTCAGGGTGAGGCCGGGGACGACGAAGCGCCCGAGCTGGACGAGGTTGCGGCGCGCACTCAGGGCGACTAGCAGGCGGCTCCGTCGCGTGCGGTCGTTGTCGAGAAAGACGAGGCGGCCGTCCGTCACCCGGACGTTCGGCGGCACGAGGTCCCCGTGCACGAAGCCGGCCTGGTGGAGCCGCGCCACCTCCGCGCCGAGCAGGCGGAGGAGCCGCCGCTTGGCCCGCCGCGCCTCGGGATCGCCGGTCGAATCGACGCGGCCGACGGCCTGCGCGAGATCCTCGCCGCCGACGTCCCGGGTGACCAGCAGGCCCGCCGCACCCCGGTGGGCAACGAGCAGGGCCTCGGGCGCGCCGAAGCCGGCCGCCGCGAGCACCCGGCTGACGCGAAACGCGCGCCTCGCCCGCCATCCCGCGGGCGCCGGGTAGAGCTTGGCGAAGAGCCGCTCGCTCCCGACCGCCAGCGGCAGGGTGCGGGCGTGGCGCGATGGCCGGCCCGAGCCATCCACCAGACGCGCGACGGACGCGACGTCGATGTCGACCGTCGGCTCGGCGAGGCCGCGCCAGCCGTCTCGTTCCCAGGCGACGTAGGGCGTCACGGCCCGCCCCCTTGGCCGTCGAGCGCGGCGTCGACCGTGGCCAGCACCCGATCGGTCGGGATCTCCCGCATGCACAGGCGGCCGATGGGACAGGCGCGCAGGAAGCAGGGGGCACACGGGGCGGCACCCCTGATCGCAAGCGCCTCGGAGCCGAGCGGTGCCGAGCGCTCGGCGCTCGTGGCACCCCACAGCGAGACCACCGGCTTGCCGAGCGCGGCCGCCAGATGGAGCGCCCCCGAGTCCGGACCGAAGACGACCCGCACCCGCGTGAGGACGGCGAGCAGCTGGCGGAGCGACGTGCGTCCGGTGAGGTCCCGCGCCGTCGCGGCGTGGCGGCGCACGAGCGTCGCGAAGGGCGCGTCGGCGCCGCTGCCGAGCAGGACTGCGCTCGCCCCGCGCCGGGCCGCGAGGCGCTCGATCACCGTGGCGGTCCGCTCGGGAAACCAGCGCCGGCTCGGGCACGAGGAGCCGACGCAGGCAGCCACCAGCGGCTCGGCGAGGCCGGCGAGGAGTCTATCGGCGTCCGCGAGCTCCGCCGGCGTGGCGGCGAGCCCGAAGTCGACGGGCGCCGGCGGCAGCCCGAGGAGATCGGCGAAGGCGAGGAACTGGAGGAGCTTCGAGCGGCCCGGGCCCTGCGGCGGGAGGTGGCGGTTGGCGGCCAGCCAGCTTCCCTCCCGCCCGTCGCGGCGGTGGAAGCCGAGGCGCAGCGGGGCGCCCGAGCATCGGGCGAACAGCGCCGTCTTCGCGCTCCGGCCGAGGTCGAGCGCGACGTCGTAGGCGCCGGCGCGGAGGCGGGAGAGGAACGGCGGCACGGCACGGAGACCGGCCGGCCGGTCGAAGACGAGCACCTCGTCGAGCCACGGGTGCCCGGCGAGCAGCGGGGCCGCCGCCGGCTCGACCACCCACCCGATCCAGCTCTCCGGCCGGGCGCGCCGGATGCGACCGAGGAGCGGCAGGGCGCGCACGACGTCACCGAGGGCGCCCGTGAGCACGATCAGCAGACGCATGGCTCTCCACCGGCCGCGTCGTAGGCGGCGCGGAAGGCGCGCGCATCTTCGGGCCCGGCGAGCGCACCCTCGGGGTCGAGCTTGGCGAGCGAGCGGGCGAGCCGCCGCAGGTTCCGCCGCCGGGCCGCCGGTCCGAGCGGTCCGCCGGACATACGGGCGCGGTCGAAGTCGACGAGCGCCGCGGCGGCCCCGGCGGGGCCGGGGTGCACGAGGATGTTGGTCAGGTTCAAATCGGCGTGCGAGATGCCAGCCGCGTGGAGCGTCGCGACGGCGGCGCCCGCGCTCGCGGCGAGCGCCCTCCGCGCCGCCGGGGTGCCGGCCGTCCGCAGCGCCTCGAAGAGCGTCTCAGCGCCCGCGATCTCGGCGGTGACGAGCGCGCCCCGGTAGGCGAGCCGCCCGTCGACGCGCGCCGCGAGCACCTCGGCCGCTGCCACGCCGCGGCGGCGGGCCTCGGCCGTGATCGCCAGCTCGCGCAGCGGTCGCGGGCGCAGCCCGAGGTAGGTCTGCCGCACGGCGCGCGCGACGAGCCCACCTCGCCGGTAGAGCCGGACGACGGCGCGCACGCCGCCGGGCAGCGCGACGCGGTAGGCCGCCCCGCGGCCCGCGGCGATCGGCTCCGCACCGGCCGGGAGCACGAGCGAGGGGGCCAGGAGCCACGAGCCGAGCAGCGGCACGAGGTCATCGCGGATCGCAGCGCGGACCGGGGCCGCGCCGAGCAGCGTGTAGCCCGCGGGCAGCCTCACGCCCCGCCCTCCCCGCGCCTTTCCCAGAGCTTCGCCTGGACGACGAAGGCGCGATAACCCGCCAGCACGGCCGCGATCCAGCGTCCCCAGCCGACCGGCCCGCCGCGCGCGGCCAGTACGGGGACGGCAGCCGCGAGCGGCGCGACGGCGAGCGCCCAAAAGCGCGGCCGGCCGCCGAGCGCGTCGAGGAGTGCCGCGAGCGCCGCCGCGTCCGCGTCGAGCGCCTCCACGGCCTCCTCGAGCGACGCCGCCTCCTCCACCACGAGCCGCGACGCAACGCGGCCCACCTGCGCCCCCGGGGCGCCGAGGGCGAGCGAGGCGCCCGCACCGACATGCAGCCGCGCGGTGTCCCGACGCGCCAGACGGATCGGCGCGCGCGGCAGCCTGAGGGTCACGCCGCGCAGCTCGAGGGCGCGGCCGATCCGGTAGGCCGCGGCGCCGGAGGTCGTGGCGTCGACGATCGCCGCGGCGAGCTCGGGCGCGGCCACTTCGTCCTCGCCGAGGAGGAGGAGCCAGCGCGCGTCGGTGGCGTCGGCCAGATCGAGCGCGCTCTCGAGCCGGCGCACGGCGGGCGGCAGGGTCGCCGCGTCGATGCGGCCCGCCGGGTCGATCACGACCCGCTCGCCGGCCCAGGCGACGCTGCCGAGCGCCCGCGCCAGGCGGGCACCCCCATTGGCGCCGAGCACCATGGCGGCGACGTCGGCCGCGCCCGTCATGGGCGGCCGCGGGCAGCGAGCGCGGCACGGGCGGCGGCGAGCACGGCGGCCGGCTCGACCAGGTGCATGCAGTCCTCGGTGCCGCGCGGGCAGCGGCGGCCGCCGTGCCGGGCGCAGGGTCGGCAGGCAAGGTCGGCCCCGAGCACCGTGTGCGCGGAGCCCCAGGGCCCGTAGCCGAGCGCCGGCGTCGTCGCGCAGAACACGGCGACCACGGGAACGCCGCGGGCACAGGCGACGTGCATGGGCGCGCTGTCGTTGGCGATGAGGAGCGCGAGCCGGTCGATCACCGCCACCAGCGTCGCCACGTCGGTGCGCCCGGCAAGCCCGACCGCTCGCCCACCGCTCGCCGCCCGGATCGCCTCGACCAGCGGCCGGTCGGCGGCGCTGCCGAGCAGCACGCACCGGGCGCCGTCGGCCTCGAGCGCCGCGGCGACCGCCGCGAAGCCGGCGGGCGTCCATCGCTTCGTCGCCCACGCCGAGCCGGGGGCCAGCCCGACGAGCGGCGCGGGGCCCGCCGGCAGCAGCGCCGCGGCGCGCGCCGCTGCCTCGCGGTCGACGGCGAGGTGCAGGCGCGGGGCGTCCGCAGGGCCCGGCCCGAAGGCGTCGAGCAAGGCCAGGTTGCGCTCCACGTCGTGCCGCCGGCGATCGCGCGTCACGCGCACATGGTAGAAGAAGGCGCCGCGGCTCTCGCGGAACCCGATGCGCCGCGGAATGCGCGCCGCCGCGAGCACCAGCGCCGTGCGGAGCGAACGATGCGGCGAGACGGCGAGCTCGAAGCGCTCGCGCCCGAGGCGCCGCGCGGTGCGGAGGAGCCCGCGGAGCCCGCGGTCGCGACCCCGCTTGTCGTCGATCAGCACGTCATCAACGTCGGGATGGCCCTGGAGCAGCGGCGCCGCCTCGGGCCGCACGAGCACCGAGAGGCGCCGCGGCGCCAGTCGGGCATGCAGCGCCGACACGAGGGGCGTGGTCAGCACCACGTCGCCGAGGAAGCTCGTCTGCGCCACGAGCAGCGCGGGGCCAAGCCGCCCCTGGGTCCCGCCGTCCGGCTCGTTCCGCCCGTGCGGCGGCCCGGGCGAGCCGCCGTCGCATCGTTCACTCGAGCCGCTCGGCTTCATCGATGAGCATGATCGGGATGTCATCCTGGATCCGATAGCGCAGCTTGCACGCCCCGCATACGAGCGCGTCCTGCGCCTCGGTCAGGACCACCTCGCCCTTGCACTGCGGGCAGGCGAGGATCTCGAGCAGCTCCTTGCTGATGGCCATGGGCCGTCGTCCTCCTTTTCGGGACCGTCTAGCGTCAATCCCCCCGCAAGTACAATTGCCTTGGGGTTCCTTTCGGCCGGGCCTCGGAAACCGGCTGCCTCGAACACGAGGCGCTCCGGGGGCCACGAGGGATATCGTGTCGACACGAAGCGACCGCCCGAGTCGCGACGTCCGGCGCTCGAGCCACCACTCGAGGGATGGCGTCGGCTCCGGGTCGGCGGCTACCGGATCGTCTTCAACTACGGGAAGTGAGATGCGACTCGCGTGCGCCTTCGCGGATCACGGTCCCGGATCGCGGCGATCGGGCCAGCGGTGGAGGTCGGTCCTACCCCACATCGGCAACCATCACCCCGGCTCGTGGCGTGGCGGTCGTGGTGGTCATGGTCCGGCCCGCGCACAGCGGATCCGGCGATCAGGAGGTGCCACGGCTTGTGGCCTGAGCCCCCCCGGCCAGAGGGTGGCCGGGAGGCGGAGGAGGGCATCCGCGCCCTCCTCCCCCCGGCTCCCCGCGTCGTGGCTATTGCTGAACGAGTGTGTCCACGCCGACGACGCTGATCCGGCCGTTGGACACCGTTCGCGTATCTCCCCCCGTCGCGCAGTTGACGTTGATCGTCACGACGGAAGACGGACCGCCGGCGGCAGTGAACACGCCTTCCAGCGCGACGCCCCCTTTGGCCACGTTCGTGTTGTCCCCCAACAGCAGCGTGTCCAAGCGATCGATCTCGGTCGTCACACCGTTCTCCACCGCCACGAGGACGCAGGTGATCTGACTCTGGCCCTTCGCGAAGGGAGCATTCAGCTTGGCGTCGATCATGTACGAATTGGTCCCGGAGACCACCTGAGAGAGCACCGGGCTACTGATGGAGCTGATTGGCGCCGCCCCAAACTTCTTGTGCCATCCGTATGCCTTGCCCGGATTTCCGTCCTTCCCGTCCTTCCCATCCTTCCCGTGACAAATGAATGTGGGATTATCGGTACCGAGAGGGTCGTCCACCCACGAGCTCGTCACCTCATCGACGTGTTGGGTGTAGACGAGGAAGGCCGGCTTCGGCGTACAATCACTCGGATAGCCCGGATCGCCCGGCTTGACGACCACCTTTCTTACGCCCTTCCCATGCTGGCCGTGGTCGCCTTTGTCGCCCTTGTCGCCGTGGTCGCCCTTGTCGCCGTGGTCGCCCTTGTCGCCGTGGTCGCCCTTGTCGCCCTTCTGTCCGTTGACACCCGCGGCGCCGTCCTTTCCGTGACAGATGACCGTGGGGTTGTCGCTCCCGAGGGGGTCGTCGACGAACGAATTCGAGACGTCGTCGACGTGTTGGGTGTAGACGAGGAAGGCCGGCTTCGGCGTACAATCGATCGGGTAGCCCGGATCGCCCGGCTTGACGAGCACTTTCCTGACGCCCTTCCCATGCTGGCCGTGGTCGCCCTTGTCGCCCTTGTCTCCGTGGTCGCCCTTGTCGCCCTTGTCGCCGTGATCGCCCTTGTCGCCGTGGTCTCCCTTGTCGCCCTTCGGTCCGTCGGCACCCGCGGCGCCGTCCTTTCCGTGACAGATGACCGTGGGGTTGTCGCTCCCGAGGGGGTCGTCGACAAACGAATTCGAGACCTCGTCGACGTGTTGGGTGTCAGTCGGGTAGCCCGGATCGCCCGGCTTGACGAGCACTTTCCTGACGCCTTTCCCGTGCTGGCCGTGGTCGCCCTTGTCCCCCTTGTCGCCCTTGTCGCCGTGGTCGCCCTTGTCGCCCTTGTCACCTTTCTGCCCAGGGACACCCGGGTTCCCGTCCTTGCCGTTCTGTCCGTTCAGTCCCGCTGCGCCATCCCTGCCGTTCTGCCCCGCCGCTCCGTCCTTTCCCCGGCAGAGGTAGGTAGGCGCGGTGCCGTCGTCCACCCACGCCCCATTGACGAACTGTTGGGCATAGATGGCTATGGCCGCACCCTGTTCACATCCCGTCAGCGCGTATTGCGGGTCTGACGGTTGGATGCGGTCTCGTCTGAAGCCTTTCCCGTGCTGACCGTTCTGCCCCGGGAGTCCATTGAGTCCGGGGTCGCCCTTGTCGCCCTTCGCGCCCTGCAGTCCCGTCGCGCCCGGATCACCCTTCGGCCCTTGCGCTCCGGTCGCGCCCAGATCCCCCTTGTCGCCCTTGTCCCCCTTCAACCCCGTCGCGCCCGTGGCACCCTTCGGCCCTTGCGGTCCGATCGCGCCCAGATCCCCCTTGTCACCCTTGTCGCCCTTCAACCCCGCCGCACCCAGATCGCCTTTCGGCCCTTGCGCTCCGGTCGTGCCCGGATCCCCCTTGTCGCCCTTGTCCCCCTTCAACCCCGTCGCGCCCGGATCACCCTTCGGCCCTTGGAGCCCGGTGGCGCCGGTGTCACCTTTCGCACCGTTTTGACCGTTGATTCCGTTTTTACCGCGGAGCGAGAAGTTGACGGTGATGCCGTCATTGTACGGCGCCCCCTGGCCCGTCGAGACGATCAGGCGGTAGGTACCCGCCGGGCTGAAGTCCGCGCAGTTGATCGGGATGTTGATCTGGTTGGCATCCCATTGTCCGGTCGCGGGCATGTAACTCTTCTGGAAGGCGCCCATGCCGATCGCAACGACCGGGATAGCGCCGCTGTTGTTGAAGTTCTGACCGTAAATGGTCAATGTTCTCGTCAAGGCATCAAAGACCGGCCCGGTGGCCCCCGGGCTGGGAGGGCAGAAATCGTCCAGCGTCGCGCTGCTGATCGCCACCTGGATTCTCGCGCTCGTGTCCAGGGTTTGCGCCCTGCTGAAGGACGGTGCGAGCGCCGGCAACATCACGCCGAGGACGGCCGCGACGAGGGGCCTTCGCAGCCGTCGCATCGTGTGACCTCCTTGCGGCATGGGAACCCCCCACGCCCCGAATGTGAAGAGAAAACTGGTCCGGGTTTCCTTCCAACCGATGCTGCCTAGTTTCATCGCAAGCTTGCCCTCCTCAGGCGTTGAGTTAGTGGCGGCTACAGTCCCCCAAGGCCGGTGTTTTTGTCAAGAGCTAGCGGGTTGGAAACCGCTGTCAGCGTTCCAAACTAAGTAGGATTCGGGACGGCGGGAATGAAAGCGTAACTCGCACGGAAGCGTAACTGGGAGCAAATGCGTAACTGACTGATCGGCGCGCGGGAGGGCAATCCCGGTAAAGGCCGGAGGTTGGGCGAACGAGCGAGCCGCGCCATCTGGCCAGCGGGCGCCAGCTCACTTTCACCGTCCAAAAATGCACAGCGATCACGCCAACGGTGACCGTCGCCGCGATCTACTGTCGGATATTCAAGCCGTTGCTGTCGACGGTACGCGCATTACGCCTTGCGCCGTTGGCGTCACGATCGTCGGAAAACGGGGGAAGGGACGGTTCGTCGGATGGGCGACTCCTCAACGAGCATCCGGACGCGGGACCCGACTACCTAGCCGCCCGTCGTGTTCTCGCGTGGCCTCATCGGCGGCTGGACCCACGTCCTCGTTCGCCGCTCGCGGCGAGCGCCGCTTGATCGGGGGAGCCTTCGCAGCTCCACGCATTCAAGCCATCGGAAGCTCGTGCTCCTGGACCAGCAGGGGCGAGTGCTTGCACCGTGCAGGCGCGGTCGGTCGGGACCCGTCGGTGGGGATGTTCGCCGCCTTGTGCTGTCGCGGTCACGAATCGGGGCTTTCCCGCGACGCCCGAGGCCGTGCGCGCATCGCGACGATGAGATGCGGCGGCGCGATGTGGCGCAGATACTGGCCGGTCGTCCGGCGGGATACATGACCCAGCGCAGCCTGCAGGATCTCGAGTGGCACCTGCTTGTCAGCGAGTCGAGCCGCATGCGCGTGGCGCAGGCCATGCGCGTGTACGCGCTTCGCGATGCCGGCCTTACGCGCAAGACGTGGGAGGAGTGCACGGACGTATGCGGATTGAAGCGGGCGACCCTCTAGTGTGCAGAAGAGCAGGGATCCGGTCTCGAGACGCAGACGCTCTCGCCGATCGAGCCATCGTTCGAGCACCGCGAAGGCGGCCGACTCCAGTTGAACGCTGCGCTCCTTATTGCCGTTTCTTCTTGGCGGGGTGATCGATCGGTGTGTCCGATCCAGGTTGCTCGGTAGCAAGGCGAGGACCTCCGACACCCGCAGCCCGCCCTCGTACAGGGCAACGATCAAGGCGCGGTTACGGATGCCGGTCGACCGGCGGTCCGAACACGCGCCGATCAGGGCCTCTACCTCCGCCGGCGCCAGGAGCTCTACGGGGTACTTCTTCCCCGCGTTCGCGGGCCGATAGGGGGCCCGTCCTGCTGGCCCATTCATATCCGTCCCGTACCGGCCATGCCGCTTCCCGCTGCAAGCGGCGTACCCGGGCGGCGACCGCGACGGATGGCGTTGCAACACTGCCGCCATAGGAACCGCGGTTCATGCCGGTCGCTCACCGCCGCCGTGCGTTCATCTACCTTCGGGCCTCCGCCCGCCGCCACGGAGCGGCTCAGGCGGCGGGTTCGAGGAGGTCGAGGAGCGCCGCCTCGTCCTCCACCTCGAGGTCGACGCGGAGCGCCACCAGTGCCTCGAGGCCGGGAAAGCGCTCGAGCTTCGTGAGGTCCTTCTCGGTCGTCACCAGCGTGCCCGCGCGCGCCGCCGCGGCGATCCGCCGCGCGTCGGCGGCCGTGTAGGCATGGTGGTCCGGGAAGCGGAGCACGTCGCGCACCCGCGCGCCGAGCCGCCCGAGCGTCTCGACCAAGCGCTCGGGCCGCGCGATGCCGGCCACCGCCACGACGTCTCGGCCGACGAGCGCGTCGAGCGGCTCGGCGTGGAAGGCGCCGTCTCGCGCGCGCACCGCGGCCACAGGTGCGAGCCGGCCACGGAAGACCACCGTTCCCGGCGGGACGGAGGCCGCGGCGTCGCCGACCGCGAGCACCGCCCGCGCCCGGCGGAGCGCGCCAGGCGGCTCGCGCAGCGAGCCCGCGGGCAGGCACCAGTCGGCCGCCGCGTCGTCCGCCACCAGCACGAGGTCGGCGTCACGGGCGAGGGCTCGATGCTGGAAGCCGTCGTCGAGCACGATCGTGTCGAGGGCGAAGCGCGCGCAGGCGAGCGCGGCCGCCTCGTGGCGGCGCTCGCCGGTCACGACGGGACCCGCGAAACGGCGCGCCAGCATCACCGCCTCGTCGCCGCCGTCCTCCGCCGTGACGAGCGCCCGACCCTCCACGCCCACGACGACCGGGCCGGGACGCCGCTTGCGGTAGCCGCGCGCCACGATGCCGACGCGGTGACCACGCGCCGCCAGACGCTCGGCGAGCCAGAGGGCCGCGGGCGTCTTGCCCGTGCCTCCGACCGTGAGGTTGCCGACGCTCACCACCCACGCCGGCACGCGGCGCGCGGCGAGCCAGCCGCGGTCGTAGAGGTGGTTCCGCAGCCCCACCGCCGCCCGATAGGCCGCCGCCGCTGGGACGAGCGTCATCCGGAGCGCGCGTGCGCTCGGCGTCCGCCCGAGCCACGCATGGCGGGCGAGCCCTTCCAGCGACAGGGCGCTCATCCGGACGACGCCTCCGCGGCGTGCGCGGTCGTGAGCCGCGCGGTGATGATCTTCACATGCCGCTCGAGGGCGCCCCGTCCGCTCTCGGCCACCGCCCGCGCCCGCTGGCCCATCGCGACGGCGCGCTCGGCGTCGGAGAGGAGCCCGGCGAGCGCCACCGTCAGCGCCGCGGGCGATTCGACGCGCACGAGCCCGCCGGCGGCGGCGAGCCGGGCGACGAGGGCGGCGCTGTGCTCCGTGTGCGGGCCGACCAGGATCGGACGCGCGGCCCGTGCCGGCTCGAGGACGTTGTGGCCGCCCGCCGGCACGAGGCTTCCGCCGACGAAGGCCGCCCAGGCGAGGGCGTAGCAGTGCGCCAGCGGCCCCACGGCGTCGAGCAGCACGACGGCCGGGCCGGGCGGCAAGGCCGCCGCCTCGTGCCCCACGAGCGCCGTGTATCGCAAGCACGGGAGCGGCGCACTCGCCACCGCCGCCTCGACCGCCTCGAGCCGCTCCGGATGGCGGGGCGCGAGCATGAGGAGGAGGTCGGGATGCGCGGGCACGAGCGCCCGGTAAGCCGCGAGGAGCGCCTCGTCCTCGCCTCGGTGCGTGCTGCCGCCGACGATCAGCCGCCGGCCCGCGAGCGCCGCGGCGAGCGCCGCGATCTCGGCGGGCGGCGGCGCCGCCGCGGCGTCGAACTTGAGGCTGCCGGCGACGTGGACGCGACGCGGGTCGGCGCCGAGCGCGACGATCCGCCGCGCGTCCTCCTCGGTCTGCATGCAGCAGGTGACCGGGGCGAGCGCCCGCCGGTACAGCGACCGCAAGCCCCAGGCGCGCGCCGTGCGCGCACTCACCCGGCCGCTTACCAGGATGGCGGGCACGCCGCGGGCCGCGAGTGCGCCCAGGAAGGTCGGCCAGACCTCGGTCTCGGTGAAGAGGAATGCCTCCAGCCGAAAGGGCTCGAGCCGCCGCCGCACGGTCGCCGGCGCATCGAGCGGGAACAGGCACGCGAGGTGCGCCTCGGACATCTCGCGCGCCAGCGCGAGACCCGTGGCGGTGAGGGTGGAGACCACGAACAGCCGCCGCGGAAAGCGTTCGCGCAGGCGGGCCAGCAGCGGACGAGCCGCGACCAGCTCGCCCACCGAGGCGGCGTGCAGCCAGATCGCATCGCCTCCGCGGGCCGTCGCCTCTTCCGCCGCCGGCAGCGCCCCCAGTCGGCCCGCGAGCGTCGGCCAGCGGCGTCCCGCGCCCGGCAGGCGCGCGCCGACCACGGCCAGGGCCGCCGCGACCGTCATGGCGCCGCGATAGGCGCCCCGGATGAGCGGCCCGGTCACGCGGCCGCCACCCCGACGGCGACGGCGGCCATGTCGCTCGCCCGCGCGAGCGCCGCCTCGACCGCCGCCCGCGCCGCCTCGTCGCCACCCGCCGCGTCCGGGACGGCGAGCGGCTCGCCGAGGACGAGCGCCACGCGCGCGAACGGAGCCGGCAGCTGGAGCCGGTCCCAGCTGCCCAGCCGGCGCGCCGGGCGGGCGGCCGCGCCGACCGCCACGATGGGCAGGCCGGTCGCCCGCGCGAGCTGCACGACACCCCCCTGCGCGTGGTGGCGCGGGCCGCGCGGGCCGTCCGGCACGACGGCGATCAGCTCGCCGCGCGCATGGGCCCCCAGGAGGCCGCGGAGCGCGCCCAGCCAACCGCGCGTCGACGAGCCGCGGACGGCGCGGATGCCGAGCCGGCGAACCGCCTGGGCCGCGATCTCCGCGTCGCGATGCCAGCTGAGCATGATGGCCACGCGCGCCCGCGGGTAGACCGCGGTCACCATGAGAGGCTGGAGCACGATCGTGTCGTGCCAGAAGGCGAACACCGCGCGCTCGCCCCGCCCGAGGCCGTCGAGGACGCCGGCCGGATCGAGGCACCGCACGCGGAGTGTCCGGTAGAGGAGCCGGAGCACGAAGGCAATCGCCCACCCGGCCAGCGTCACGGCGATGCGCGTTCGCCAGCTCCACCGCCGGCGGAAGGGCGAGTCGGCGGCGCGCACGCCGTCCCGCGCGGCAGCGCCGGACTCCGTCGGGACGGTCAACACGCCTTCCCGGCGCGCGCCCGCCCCTCCTCGCGGAGCATCTCCTCCCCGCTCGCCGCCTCCGGCACGTCGAGGTCGCGGAACTGGAGCTCGTAGAGCTTGCGGTACTCGGCGGCCTGCGCGAGCAGCTCGTCGTGCGTGCCGCTCTCGACGACCTCGCCGCGCACCAGGACGATGATCCGATCGGCGCGCCTGACGGTCGACAGGCGGTGCGCGACGACGAGCGTCGTGCGGTTGGCCATCAGCCGCTCGAGCGCCTCCTGCACCAGGCCCTCGGACTCGGTGTCGAGCGCCGAGGTGGCCTCGTCGAGGATCAGGATCGGCGCGTTCTTGAGCAGCGCCCGGGCGATGGCGAGACGCTGGCGCTGCCCGCCCGAGAGGCGTACGCCGAGGTCGCCGATGTGGGTGTCGTAGCCGCGCGGCAGCTCGAGGATGAAGTCGTGGGCGTTGGCCGCCCGCGCCGCCGCGATGATCTCCTCCGTCGACCGGTCCGGATCGCCGTAGGCGATGTTGGTGCGCACGCTGTCGTTGAACAGGAACGTGAACTGCGTGACCACCGCGATCTGGGCGCGCAAGCTCGCCAGCGTCAGGTCGCGCAGGTCGACGCCGTCGACCGTGATCCGCCCCTCGGTCGGGTCGTAGAAGCGCGGGATCAGGTCGGCGAGCGTGCTCTTGCCGCCGCCGCTCATGCCGACCAGCGCCACCACCTCGCCGACGCGGATGCGGAGGTCGATGTGACGCAGCACCGGCTCGCCGGGCTCGTAGGCGAAGCTCACGTCCTCGAAGGCGATCCCGTCGCGCACCGCGCGCAGCACCCGCGCCGCGGGTCGATCGACCACCTGGGGCCGCGTGTCCAGCAGCTCGAACACCCGGTCGGCGCCGGCCAGCCCCTGCTGGATCGCGTAGTTCGTGCGCACGAGCCGCTTGAAGGGCTCGTAGAGGAGGAAGAGCGTGATCACGAAGCCGATGAAGGCGCCCTGCGTCCGCGTCCCCGCGATCACGCTGGCGCCGCCGTAGTAGATGATGCCGGCGACCGCGATCCCGGCCAGGAGCTCGGTGATCGGCACCGCGCGCAGCAGGCTCTGGCGCATGTAGAGACGGAAGAGGCGCAGGTTGTGCTCGTGGAAGCGCTCCTGCTCGGAGCGCTCCTGCCCGAAGGCCTTCACCACCCGGTTGCCCTGCACGTTCTCGTGCAGCATGGCGTTCAGACGGCCGATCCCCTCCTGCATCCCGCGGCCCGTCTGGCGGAGCTGCTTCGAGAAGTAGCGCAGCGGCAGCCCGGCGACCGGGAAGAGCACCACGGCGAGGAGGGCCAGCACCCAGTCCATGTAGACCGCGACGGCGACCAGGCCGATCAGGCGCGTGATGTCCTCGAAGAGGGAGGTGAGCGCGTCGGTCACCGTGCCGCGCACGAGCGACACGTCGGTCGTGACGCGCGAGACGATCTGCCCGGCCCGCTGGCGGTTGAAGAACGCGAGGTCGAGGCGCTGCATGTGACTGGTGAGCTCGTTGCGCAGGTCGGTGACCACGCGCTGCCCGATCCAGTCGGTCAGGTACTCGGAGGCGAAGTCGAGGCCGCCGCGCAGGACGGCGAGGACGAGCACGCCGACCACCGCCAGCGGCAGCGCCTCGCGGTGCTGCTGGGTGAACACCTGGTCGAAGGTGAACTTGGCGAGGAACGGGATCGAGCTCTCGACGCCGCTGAAGCCGAGCATCGCCACGACCGCGAGGACCCCGTGCGGCCAGAGGTACGGCCGGAGATGGCCGAGCAGACGGCGGTACTGCTTCATGCCTCAGCCGCCGCCGGCGCCGAGCAGCTCGGCGGCGATCGTCGCCGCCCGCCCGGCGGCGCCGCCGCGCCCGAGCCGCCGGCGTACCTCACGCAGCTCGTCGACGATGGCCAGGCGCCGGGCCGGGCTGTCGAGGATCGCCCGGGCCTCGGCCGCGATGCCCGGCCCCGTCGCCCGGCCCTGGAGCAGCTCCGGGACGACCTCGTGACCGGCGACGATGTTGGGCATCCCGATGTGCCGCACGCCGCGCACGAGGAGGCGGGCAAGGAACGCCGTCAGCCGCGAGACGCGGTAGACGATCACCATCGGGCACTCGAGCAGCGCGCACTCGAGCGTCGCCGTCCCGGAGGAGACGAGCGCCAGATCGGCCGCCGCAATCAGGTTGTAGGTGTCGCCCTCGATCACGGGGACCTCGACGCCGGCCGCATGGATCTGCGCCTGGACCTCCGCCCGGCGCACGGTATGCGCGAGCGCGAGCGGAAACTGATAGGGACCGCTGGCGGCGAGCCGGCGGACCGCGTCGAGGAGGTCGGGGAGGAGGGAGCGGATCTCGTTCGGCCGGCTGCCGGGGAGGAGCAGCACCGTCGGCCGGTCGGGATCGAGGCCATGGGCGGCGAGCGTCTCCCCGCGGCTGCGCGTCACCGCCACGCGGTCGAGGAGCGGATGGCCGACGAACTCGACGCCGGGCAGGCGGCCCGCGTAGAGCGCCGGCTCGAAGGGGAACACGACCGCCAGTCGATCGACGCGGCGCGCGATCTTGCGCACGCGCCCGCGCCGCCAGGCCCAGACCTGCGGCCCGATGTAGTAGAGCACCGGCACGCCGGCCCGCTTCGCGGCGCGGGCCAGCCGGAGGTTGAACTCCGGGAAGTCGATCAGCACGCAGAGGTCCGGCGGCTCGGTGCGCAGCCTGCGCACCAGGGCGCGATAGGCGCGGACGAGCGCCCGCAGCCGCCCGACCACCTCCGTCACGCCGACGGTCGCCACCTCGCCCGCGTCGGCCACCGTCGCCATCCCGGCCTCGCGCAGCCGCTCGCCGCCGATCCCGAACACCTCGACGTCGGGCAGGCGGGCCCGGAGCGCCGTCAGCAGGTCGGCCCCATGGAGGTCGCCCGACGCCTCGCCGGCCACGAGGAGCACCCGGTAGCGGCGCGCCGGCGCCGCCGGGGCGGCGGATGCGCTGCGCCGTGCCATCTACGACCGCGCCTGCGCCGCGCGGCTCTCCGTCTCGAGGCTCTCGCGTATCACGTGCGCCACCTCGAGCGCGCGCAGCCCGTCCCACCCGGTCACGGGCGGCGTCTCGCGCTCCCGCACCGCACGCAGGAAGGCATCGATCTCGCTGCCGAGCGCATCGGCCTCGGGCACCTCGCGCTCCTCCAGGCTGAGCGCGGGCTGCCCGTCCGGGCCCGGCTCGCGCCGGCAGATCAGGACACGCCGCTCGCCGTAGTCGACCGAGAGATAGGCGTCGGGCTGGAAGATGCGGAGCTTGCGCTCGCGCTTGAGCGACACGCGGCTCGCGGTCACGTTCGCGATGCCGCCGTTGGCAAAGCGCAGCCGCGCGTTGGCGATGTCGACGGACGTCGTGAGCACCGGCACCCCCACCGCCTCCACCGAGCGGAGCGCCGACGGCATCATGCTCAGGATCACGTCGAGGTCGTGGATCATCAGGTCGAGCACGACGTCGACGTCCGTGCCGCGCTCGCTGAACGGCGCGAGACGGTGGCACTCGATGAAGCGCGGCTCGCGGAGCACGCCGTCGAGCGCCCGGATCGCCGGGTTGAAGCGCTCGAGATGGCCCACCTGAAGCACGCGCTCCCGGCGCACCGCGAGCTCGACGAGGGCCTTGCCCTCCGCCACCGTCGTGGTGAGCGGCTTCTCCACGAGCACATCGACGCCGGCTTCGAGCAGGTCGCCCGCCACGGCGTGGTGCAGCTGGGTGGGGACCGCGACGCTCGCGCAGTCGATGCGGCCGAGGAGCGCGCGGTGGTCGGTCACCGCCTCCACGCCGAGCGCCGCCGCGACGGCCCGGGCGCGGGCGGGGTCGACGTCGACCACCGCGACCAGCTCGGCGCCGGCGTGGGCCGCATACTTCTCGGCGTGGAAGCGTCCGAGGTAGCCGACGCCGACGACCGCCGCCCGGAGCCTCGGGCCGGTCACGGCAGCACCTCCGCCGGGTCGACGGCGACCACCGCGATGCTCGCCGCGTCGGCGAGCGCCACCATCTCGGCCCGATCGAGCGTGATCGTCCGGCGGGCTTCCACGGCGAGCGCCCGGCCGCGCATCTCGGCGAGCGTCCGGATCGTCTCCGGCCCGACCGCCGGCAGGTCGAAGCGCGTGTCCTGGGTCGGCTTGCACACCTTGACGACGACGATGTCCCCGTTGGCGAGCTGGCCCGCGCGCCGGATGGTCGCGTCGGTGCCCTCGATGCCCTCGACGGCGATCACCGCGCCGCTGCGCACGACCACGCTCTGCCCGATGTCGAACTGCCCGATCACCTTCGCGGCGCGGAAGCCGAAGCGGATCTCGCTCCACTCCTCCTCGCTCGGCGGGCGAGACCCGAGGACGCCGGCCAGCGGCACGATCTCCTGCAGATACAGGGTCGACTCCACGACGGCGATCCCTTCGGTCTCGAGCTCGGCGGCCAGCGCGCGCAGCACGAGGTCGTCGCGCAGCTTGCCGAGGCGGGCGAGGAGCCGCATCGCCCGCGCGTCGGGCCTGAGCTCGCGGAAGAGCCGCGGCTTGGCGATGCCGCCGACCATCACGGTCCGGCGGATGCCGGCCGCCCGCAGCGCGCGGATCATCGCGTCGAGCTCCCCGGGGTGGATCCAGGTGATGGCGCTGACCACCCGCTCGAGCGCCGGGTCGGTCTCGCCCAGGTGGGCGACCGCGACCACCTCGACGCCGCGCCGCCGGGCGGTCTCGGCGAACAGCACGGGGAAGCGCCCGCTGCCGGCGACGAGCCCGATGCGTTCCGCGCCGAGGCGTTCGGCCCCGAGACCTCGCTCCATGGCTAGCGGCACACTCCGCGCTGCGAGGCCACGACGAAGTCGAGCAGGTGCGCCACCTCCCGCACGTGGCCGAGGGCCTCGCGGGTCCGCGCCACGGCGTCACGCCTCGCGCCCGACGCCTGGAAGAGCATCCGGTAGGCGCGCTTGAGGGTGGCGAGCGTGGCGGGTGTGAACCCCCGGCGCCGGAGGCCGACGGCGTTGAGGCCGTGCAGGCGCGCGCGGTCGCCGGCAGCCACGCAGTACGGCGGGACGTCCATCGACACCATGGCCCCCGCGGCGCACAGCGCCGACTCCCCGATGCGCACGAACTGATGCACGCCGACCAGCCCGCCGATGATCGCGTGGTCCTCGACCGTCACGTGCCCGCCGAGCGCGGCCCCGGGCGAGACGATGACGTGATCGCCGAGGCGGCAGTCGTGGCCGACGTGGGCGTTCACCATGAAGAGGCAGCCCTTCCCGGTGCGGGTCGCCATGCCGCCCGCCGCGGTGCCGGGATTGATCGAGACGAACTCGCGCACGATGTTGGCCGCTCCCAGCTCGAGCGTGCTCGGCTCACCGCGGTACTTGAGGTCCTGCGGGATCGACCCGACGCTCGCGAAGGAAAAGACGCGCGTGCCGGCGCCGAGCGTCGTCCAGCCGTCGATGACGGCATGCGCGCCGATGCGACAGCCGGCGGCGATCCGGACGTGGCGCCCGACGACGGCGTACGGTCCGACCGTGACCCCTTGATCGAGCTCGGCACCGCGCGCCACCGCCGCGGTCGGATGGATGCGCGGGCCGGCGGGTACGGCCGCTGCGAAGTCGACCTCGGCCACCAGCGCCGTCCCCACCGAGACGACGCCGCGCAGCTGCCACGGCGAGCCGGGCGCCCGCCGCGTCACCTCGAGCCGCAGCGCGTCCCCGGGCAGCACGGGACGGCGGAAGCGTGCGCGGTCGACCGCCACCAGGCGAAGCTCCTCCGCATCCTCGGCCAGGTGTGCGCCGAGCTGCACGAGCGCCTCGCAGACGAGCACGCCGGGCAGGACGGGAGCGCCCGGGAAGTGGCCGGGGAAATACGGCTCGTTGGCCGACACGAGCTTGGTCCCGACCGCCCGCACCCCGGCCTCGACCTCGAGCACGCGGTCGATCAGCGCGTAGGGGAACGCCGGTGACGGCCCTCGCGGCTCAGCGTGCGGCGTCATGAGCGGCGCCTGAGCGAAGGATATCGATAGGCGCCCTACTCCTTCCCCTTGCTGGACCGCGCTCCGTCGTGGCGCGGCGAGGCGTTGTAGAGCTTGATGATCTCGTCGGTGATGTCGGTCGCCTTGTCGTTGTAGAGCAGCGCGCCGTTCGACGCCTCGAGCACCAGCGAGTAGCCGTGCTTCTCGCCGTAGTCCCGCACGAGCGCGTAGAGCTCGTCGACGATGCCGGCGGTCAGCTCCGAGTCGGTGCGCTTGAGATCGCGCTGGAAGTCCTCGTACTTGCGCTTGAACTCGAGGCTGCGGTTCTCGAGATCCTTCTCGAGGTTCCGGCGCTCCTCCTCCTTCAGGACCACCGCCTTCTTGTCGTAGTCCTCACGCAGCCGGTCCAGATCCTCGCGCTGCCGCTTCAGCTGGTCCTGCGCCTTCTCGAACTTGGCCTTGACCTGATCGCGGGCCTTCTTGCCCGCCTCGCAGTCGTTGAGCGCCCGCTGCATGTCGACCACGCCCACCTTCAGCTCGGCGCGCGCCGGCACGGCCACGACGACGACGGCCAGCGTGGCGGCCCCGATCCACTGTCCGATCTGCCTCACGCCTCCTCCCTAGTATTGAAACGGTCCCCCGAACGAGAACAGCAGGAGGCTCTTCTGGTCGTGGGGCTTCGCGTTGAACGGCTTGCCGAGCTCGATGCGCAGCGGGCCGACGGGCGACAGCCAGCGGACGCCGGCGCCCGCCGAGAAGCGGGTGTTGTCCAGCGAGAAGCCCTCGTCGGCGCCATACGCGTTGCCGGCGTCGGCGAAGACGACGCCCTTGAGCCCGATCCCCTGCACCAGCGGGAAGATGACCTCGTTGTTCAGCACCACCTCCTCGCTGCCGCCGATGGGCGTCGTGGAGACCACGTTGCCGAAGAAGTCCTTGCGCTCCTCGCGCGGACCGAGCGTGCGGCTCTTGAAGCCGCGGATGGAGCTGATGCCGCCGGGAAAGTAACGCTCGAACAGCGGGAGATCGTTGCCGGTGAGCCCGCCGTCGCCGAAGCCGTAGCCGACGGTGCTGCCGAAGGAGTAGGTGAAGTCGCCGAGCGACTTGGAGCGCAGGAAGGTATAGTACCAGCGCTCGCGCCCCTCGATCTTCGTGAACCGCTCGCCGCCGAGCCCGGCGGCTTCGAGCGACAGCTCCTGGAAGGAGCCGGCGGTCGGGTCGAAGGCGTGGTTCAGGGTGTTGCGCGAGACGTGCGGCGTGACGCTGCTGATCAGGCTCGTCCCCTCCTCGGCGCGGATGGAGCGCGTGGCCCCGAAGCCGAGGTTGCTGATCTCCGCCTGCTCGAGCCGGTAGTCGGCGCCGACGCGCACCTCCTCGAGCGGGAACCCCCAGAGCGAGCTGTAGCCCCAGGCCGTCACCGGGTAGGTGAGCTGCGTGCCGATCCCGGTCCCGCCGCGGGCGAACTCGTCGAACTGGAGCCGCCAGCTGAACGCGTTCGCCCCGACGGTGAGCGGCGTCTCGCGGAAGTAGGGCTCGGTGAAGGACAGGATGATGTTGCGCCGCAGCGAGCCGACGTCGCCGTTCAGCACGAGCCGCTGTCCCCGCCCGAAGAGGTTGTTCTCCTGGATGCGGAGGTTGAAGAGCAGCGAGTCGGCCGAGCTGAACCCCGCGCCCGCGCTGAACGCGCCGGTCTGCCCCTCCTTCACGTCGACCACGACGTTCATGCGGTCGTCGGCACCGGTTCGGCGGGTGGTGATGTTGACCTCCTTGAAGAACCCGAGGCGCTGCAGCGCCTCGCGGCTCTTGCGGAGCTTGGTGGCGGAGAAGAGCTCCTGCTCCTGGAGGCGCATCTCGCGGCGGACCACCTGGTCGCGCGTCTTGGTGTTGCCGGTGACCTCGATGCGCTCGACGGTCACCTGGCGCCCGCGGTCCACCTGGAAGGCGATGTCGACCGTCTTCTCCTCCGGGTGCATGTCGGTTTGGGGGTCGACGGTGGCGAAGGCGTAGCCGTCGTCCGAGAGCCGCTCGGTCAGCTTCTGCACGTCCTCGCGGAGCGCGCTCGCCTTGAAGACGTCGCCCGGCGCGGTGCCGAGATCGTGCCGGAGCTTGGTCGTGTCGGCGGGCACGTTCGAGCCGACCACCGTGACCTCGCCCACCCGGTACTGGTCGCCCTCCTCGATCTTCACAGTCACGTGCAGGCCGTCGTCACGCCGCTCGACGCGCGGCTCGTCGACCTTCACCGTGACGTAGCCGTGATCGTAGTAGAAGGCGGTCAGCCGCTCCATGTCGGTGCGCAGCACGTCCTTGTTGAGGATGCCCGCCCCGGTGATGACCGAGAGGAACCACTTCTCGCGCGTCTGCATGACACGCCGGAGCTTGCGCGCCGAGAAGGCCCGGTTTCCCTCGAAGGCGACCTCCGTCACGCGGACGGGGCCCTCCTCCTTCACCGTGTAGAACAGGTCCACCTCGTTCTCGCCCACCGCCGCGGTGCGGTACGCGATCTCGGCGTCGAGGTAGCCCTTGTCGACGTAGAGCTTCTTCGCCGCCTCGATCCCCTGGCGCGCCTTCTCGGGGTCGAGGATCGTGTGGGGGCGGACCTTGAGCGCCGCCTCGACCTCCTCGCGCTTGAGCTTCTTGGTCCCGTCGACCTTGACGGCGCGCACGAGGGGCCGTTCCTTCACGCGGAAGGTGACCGCCACGTGGTTCTCGGGCGCGGGGCTCACGTCGGCATCGACCTGGTCGAAGAAGCCCATGGCGTAGACCGCGCGGATGTCGCGATCGAGCGTGTCGCGGGCGAACGGCTGTCCCACCTGCGTGCGGAGGTGGACCCGGATCGCGTCCTCCTCGACGCGGACGTTCCCCTCGATCGCCACCCGCGCGATCGACGGCTCCCCCTGGGCGAACAGGGGCCCCGCTTTCGCGGCGAGCGCCACGGCGGCGGCCAGGAGCGCGCCCCACGCTGACCGGCGGGGAGGCGAGACGCCTTGCGCGGCTGTCTTCGCTCGCCCGTCTGGTTCCGCGGCGCTCGTCACGACGCTCCTCCCACGCCGCCGATGCGGGTGAGCGGCGGCGCGTGTTCCTCGCGCAGCCGGCCTCCGGCGAGCCGCAGCGTGCGACCCATGGCGGCGGCGAGGCGGGCGTTGTGCGTCGCCACCACCAGGGACGAGCCGTGCTCCCGGTTGAGCTCGATCAGCAGCTGCTGGACGCCCTCGCCGGTCGCGGGGTCGAGGTTCCCCGTCGGCTCGTCGGCCAGCAGGAGGCGCGGCCGCTGCACGAGCGCCCGGGCGACGGCGACGCGCTGCTGCTCGCCGCCCGAGAGCTGCCCGGGCCGATGCGCCAGCCGCTCGCGGAGTCCCACCCGCTCGAGCAGCGCCGCCGCCCGCGCGCGCGCCTCGCGCAAGGCCTCGCCGGCGATCAGCGCCGGCAGCATGACGTTCTCGAGCGCCGTGAAATCGGGCAGCAGGTGATGGAACTGGAAGACGAACCCCACCTCCCGGTTGCGGAACACGGCCAGCCCCGGCTCGGGCCAGGCGAACACGTCCTCGCCGTCGAAGAGGACGCGGCCGCCGGTGGGACGGTCGAGCGCGCCGAGCAGGTGGAGGAGCGTGCTCTTGCCGACGCCGGACTCGCCGACGATCGCGATGCGCTCGCCGGCCTCGATCTCGAGGCCGAGGCCCTCGAGCACCGACACCACCGCTGGCCCGTCCACGTAGCGCTTCTCGAGCTCGACCGCCTGGACGAGGGGCGCGCCTGGCATGCGGCGCTATTCATAGCGGATCACCTCGACCGGGACCAGGCTCGCCGCCCGCCGCGCGGGTGACAGGGCCGCGACGACGCAGATCCCGACCGAGACGGTCGCCACCACGAGGAAGTTGATCGGGTCCATCCGCACGGGGAGCGTGGTCACCAGAAAGACGTCTTTCGGGAGCTCGACGAAGCGGTAGTGCGCGAGCAGCCAGCAGCCGCCGAGGCCGAGGAGGTTGCCGA
>Ga0209376_1000296_pt1 | contig 55724 bp, 54 predicted proteins | sample GraSoiAngelo_134_FD_185891 | JGI IMG/M metagenome (GOLD analysis project Ga0209376, IMG submission 185891) | Grasslands soil microbial communities from the Angelo Coastal Reserve, California, USA - 14_0929_05_30cm (SPAdes) (version 2) | ecosystem: Environmental > Terrestrial > Soil > Grasslands ...
CCGGAAGGAGCTTGCGGGCAGCACGGCGTGGTCTTCAACCATCTCTACACGATCACCAACATGCCGATCAGCCGGTTCCTGGAGTTCCTGGTCGAGAGCGGCAACTATGAGGGTTACATGGAGCGGCTCGCGAACGCCTTCAACCCGGCCGCGGCCGCCGGCGTCATGTGCCGTTACACGATTTCAATCGGCTGGGACGGCACGCTCTATGACTGCGACTTCAACCAGATGCTGGACCTGCCGCTCCGCCACGGGGCGCCACGGCATCTCCGCGACGTGAACCTGGCTCAGCTCGCTCAACTCCATACGCGCCAGATCGCCACCGGGAACCACTGTTACGGCTGCACCGCCGGCGCCGGATCATCTTGTGGAGGGGCGGTGACGTAATCCCCTCGCACCTGCCTCTCCCCCTCTGGTGGAGCGGAGAAAGTGAGGAGGATTCGGCTTCTTTCTATGGATCTCTCCTTGTTTGCTGTCTGCCTCGTGCTGGCCCTGGCCTTTGCCAACGGCACCAATGATGTGTCCAAGGCCATCGCCACGCTGGTCGGCAGCGGGGTGACGAACTATCGTACCGCCATTGCCTGGGGCACGGCCTGGACCGTCGTCGGCGCCATTCTTTCGGGACTCGTGGCGACCGCGATGGTCCGCACCTTTAGCATCGGATTGATCCAGCCGGGTGCCGTCCTCTCCCCTGAATTAGCGGTGAGCGTGCTGGTTGGCGCAATGGCCTGGGTGCTCCTCGCGTCACGCTTCGGCCTCCCTGTGTCCACCACGCACGCGCTGGTGGGCGCTATCGTGGGCGCGGGGCTGGCTGCGTTGGGCAGTCGCGGTTTGATCTGGTCATCGATCAGCGCCAAGATTGCGCTGCCTTTACTTCTAAGTCCCTTTCTGGCTCTGCTTCTGTCCGTTCTGATTCACCCGGCAGTCCGTGCGGTCGCGATCCGTTGGGAAGGCTCCTGCCTCTGCTTGGCGCCGACCTATCGCGCGCTGATCACTGTGGATGCTCATGGAACAACCCGTACACTGTTCCAGACAACCGCCTTCGGGCAACCAGTGGCCGACGTGCCGGCTCAGTGTGAACGCGCCGGCCTCCGAGGCCTCACCGTCAGTCTCGACACCATCCATTGGTTCTCCAGCGGCCTCGCCTCGCTGGCGCGCGGCACGAACGACACGCCGAAAATTGTGGCTCTCCTGCTGCTCGGAGGAACCCTGACTTCGTGGAACCATTCGACTGCTCAGGCCATCCTGTTCACCAGCGTGGCAGTGGCCATGGGCCTCGGCAGCTTCTTCGGCGGCCTGCGCGTGACCGAGGTCCTCGCCGAGAAGGTCACAAAGATGGACCACGCCGAAGGCCTATCTGCTAACCTTACGACTTCCTCGCTGGTGCTGGTCTCCGCCACCCTTGGACTGCCTGTCTCAACCACCCACGTCAGCAGCTCGGCCATCATCGGCATTGGCCTCTTCAAGGGCATCAGGGCGGTTCGCTGGACAACCGTCAGGGATATGGTTCTGGCCTGGGTCATCACCCTACCGGCTTCCGGCTTGCTCGCCTGTCTCACCTACCTGCTTCTGACGATGCGCTCGTGACCCTGCAGTAACACGGGCTGTTCCCTGCGCCCGTTCAGCAATCGCACTGATCTGTTCTAGGAAAGTAGCTTGAGATGCGAGAACGGTGTGGAAAGAGCATGGCCGCCCTGCTCTTCGGCGCCATGCTGTTCGTGGGAGCCAAAAGCGGTGCACCGCCCACCGTACATGGTTTTGAGTGGGTTCCGTCCCCGGAAGAGATCCAGAAATACCGGCGCAGTTGGAATCCGTTCTCGCACGGGCCGATCCTGAACACAGGCGTGGATATCCAGCCCAAGGGCCAGTATTTGATTCAGCCCTTCGTGTTCGGACAGGTAGGCCACGAGCAGTACGGCAACAAATTGACGACGGACTCGTCGGATGCTCAAACCCACTTGAGAGCGGTGGCTCCCACTTTGATTTTTGCTTATGGTATTACGAATCACGTGGAGCTCAATGTCGCCCCCTCGTGGGTGTGGTTCGAGGCCAGCAAGGCGACTCCTTCAGGGGAACGAACCATCGACACTGACACAGGTCCCGGTGACACCACGATCTACCTGAAATACCGCCCCATCGTGCAGGACCCAGATACGTGGCGTCCCTCAATCACGCAGTACAACGGAATCACCCTCCCGACAAGCCAATGGTTCGGCACCACTCCGATCCCTGGCGGCTTCTCACCACTGGGACGCTTACCGGGAACCAAATTCGGTGGCCTTTCGTTTACTGAAGGGGTCCTGTTCCGCAAGAATCTTCAGCCATTCCGGTTGAACGGCGGCGTGTACTATACGTATACGGCGCCCGGGAGCAACGCCGGCATGAACACCTACAATGGGGATATCGTTAACACCCGGTTCATTGTGGAATATATCGCCGATGACAAGCGGGGTCTCGGCTTCAACGCGGAGTTTCTCATGCTGAATGGCCTCCCATTTCGGCTGGACGGGCATGACGTGAACCTGAAGCCGACCAGCTTTAGTCTGATTGGAGTGGAGCCATCCATTCAGTATAAGTTTTTCCACGACGAAAATGGCGCGTTGGTGGGAGCCGTCGGTGTGCTGTTCTCAGTGTTCGGCCAGAACGACGTCAATGCAATCTACCCCAATATTTCCCTGTACTATTATTGGAGCACAACGGGAAAGCCTCAGATGCGCTGACGAACAGGGCACAGTCTGTCTTTTCTCCTTCTTCGCGGGCTGTCAGTTGAAAAGGTTCTTGTGGGTTGCGTGGCTCGGTGCCGTGTCGCTGACGCCGGTCGGCTGTAGCTGGTTGATGCCGTGGCCTGCTCGGTACCTCGCGCAGGCCACTGGTTCTGCCACGCAGGAGCAGGTGGCCCAGCAGCTGGAACCCCCGCATGTCGAACGCTCGTTAGACGACGGGGAGACGGTGTGGGAATACCGCTACACGGGCGTGAGCAGCCCCATGCTGCTACCGATAACGGAAGTCTGGTGCGTGGAATATAGACTGGTCTTCGACCAGCAAACGGTGCTGCGTCATTGGCTGAGAAAGGACTGTAGTCAGCTCCTGGATATTAACTCAGCCTCGGCTGATGACTTGAAAACCTTACCTGGCATTCGCGTCGCCGATGTGAACCGAATCATCGCAGGGCGCCCCTACTCCTCCAAGGATGAGCTTGTCCAAAGAGAGATTGTTCCGCAAGCCATCTGGGATGAGATCAATGAAAAAGTCATGGCAAAACCCAATAGATGAGAACGACAGTGTAAGCACCTACTGGAGCAGGACCGGCAGGAGTATCTTGCGGTGACGCGGCGTCCCGTCCTCTTCAATAGTTCAGCGTCACCCCTCCCAGCACGAGGAGCGGCGCCCCCAGTGTTTTGATCGGACCGGTCTGCGTGGCGATGTACTGACGGTTGGTCAGGTTTTCGGCATCAAAAAAGAGCCGCAGGGACTTCCCGATTCGCTTCTGCAAAGAGGCGTCCACTACCACAAAATCGGCGATGGGCTGCGTATTCAGATCATCGGCGAACTGTTTCGAGAGGTACCGCCCCATCACGGTCAGTTGAATCCGGTCCGGATGACCCAGGGTGAGGCCAAGCGCGACCTGGTGCCGCGAGACGTTCGGGACCCGCAGCCCCTCTCGCGCGGGGACCGGCGGAAAACTGATGATGGTCGAGTTCGCATAGGCGTAGCCTGCGCTGAGTGAGAGGTGTTCAGAAGCCTGGAACTTCACGTCCACATCGGCGCCGATCGTGCTGGTCCGGCCTACGTTCTGGCGTCGGGCCGTCGAGGCATCTTGGGTAATGAACAGGATCTGATCCTTCACGGTCTCGTAATGGCCGGTTGCGCGGAAGGTCAGACGCCGGCGCTGGAGCAGCTCACCCTCTATCTTTGCCTCCCCTCCCGTCAATCGCTCCGGACTCAGCCTCTCGTTGGGCAAAAAGGAAAACCCGCCGAACGTGAAGCCCCGGTACAATTCGTTCAGCGTCGGGGCTCGAAATGCCTGGTAGACCGATGCTCCAATCCGGATGCTGTCCGTGACCCGATACTGCATGCCGAGCTTCGGATTCAGCACGGTCACGACGTTGTCGGGCGGCTTGGTGAGGCTGCCCGTTTCGCTCACCACCACGCCATCGAAATTGTTCCACCAGTCCCATCGGAAGCTCGGGATCACCGTGACCCGGTCGGTCGGGGTGGCAATCCATTCGCCGAAGATACCCCAGCCAACCTGCTTGCCTCGGGCCAGAGTGCTCCCGATGGCCTGGCCTGACGCATCGAAAATCTCCTCCTCGGATTGTCCCACAATGGCCCGCACGTCGGTTCCGAGCACCACACGGTGTTGAGGACCGAGCGGAACCATCCACTGTCCCATCCCCCCGAAGTCGTTAGACGGGATAGTCTGCTCGCGGTCCCGGAACTCACTCAGCCGGACTCTCGGGTCCGGCGTCACCTGGGAGGTCAGGTTTCTGAACGTCTGCCACTGGGCAAACAGTCTGGTCTCCCACCGACCGCCTGCACCGGTGTCGGCCTCCAACCCGAGCCCCACGCTTCCGATCGTCCGCGAAGCCTGGCTCAGCAGCGTTCCAAACGTGCGGTCCTCGCGGAAGAGCCTGCCGGTCACGGTGAGGGTCGTCCTGCGAGTGAGCGCGACGGCGAGTTGGCCGCTAAAATTTTCGTGTCGGGAGTCGTCAGTCCGGTCCACCGGCCCGCGCTGGTACGACGGAACCGGAATGAACCCGTTGCTGTGATACCAGCGATAGTCCAGGCTGAATCCGATCCGCTCGGCGCCATAGTGGGTAGTCAGCGACTGGTTGTAGGTGCTCAGGTTCCCGAGTCCGGTGGATGACCGAAACCGGGGACCGAAGCCAGGTCGTTTCGTGAAAATGTGGATCACCCCGCCCATCGCCCAGGTTCCGTACAGGTTCGAGCCGCCCCCCGGCACCACTTCGATCCTGGCAAGGTCATCCGGCACGGTTCCCCAGTTGATCCAACCACCAAAGCCGTCATTGAGCGGTACGCCGTCCAGCAGGACCAATGCGCGACGGCTTCCCAAGCCGCGCAGGCTCACAGCCTGGGCAGTCGGGTGATTGTACCGACTGCTCAGGTTGCTGGGTTGCACGCCGGGCACATACCGGAGCAGGTCGTCCACTTGATGCCCGCCTCGCAGCGGTGTCCGATCTATTTGATCGGCCGTCAGGAGGGTAGGGGCCGCCGGCACCTGGCTGAGCGGCTGATCGGTTCGCGTGGCGCTCACCACCACGTCCCTGCTGAGCACGGTTGTGTCCGAGTCCCCCGCCCAGGCCTGTGGCGCAGCGAGGATGAGCAGACTGCTCACAACCCACCAGAGCCTGCCTCTCATTCCGACGGAGCCCCCCCGCCTCCGGACGTGGAATTTTTTGCCGGACCGGCGATTATAGTCCCCTACCACGCGCCCTTGTAATCAGCACCTGTTCGGGCTAGGCTATGCCGAAAGTAACGAGTGATGAGTTACGAGTGACGAGTTAAGGCTTGGCAGCTGTGCGGTCGACGTTCGGTTCTCTCCCCGCCACTCATAGCTCATCACTCATTGCTCATTACTGATCACTCATCACCTCTCCAGACGAGGGTGACATGAAGCCAGAACGCCAATTGGACGACCTGCTGGCTGCCTGTGTCGCTGAGTTCGTCGCGCGCAACGGAGCGGCCCGAACGCTCAAGCAGCGGCTGGACGACGTGGGGGTGGGGTTTTTCCCCCTTGCCGATCACCTGACCTTCCGGACGGACCACATCGACCGGCGCGCAGAGGAATTTCTCCGCTTGGGGTACCGCTTCTCCGAGACGCTCCAATACGAGGACTGGTTCGCGAAGGTGTATCGAAAGCCGGGCTATCCGGCCCTGTTCATCGACCAGGCCTATGAGGACGAGCGCGGCCGAACCAGCATCATCCCGGGATGGGTGGCCAAGTTCGGGGACCGCACGCTCCATCACATCGCGGTGCGAGTCGAAGACATCGAGCTGGCCATGGACCATCTCCAGCGCGCCGGCGTCCGGTTCGCCGGCCCGGTCGTTGGCGAGCGGGGCGGACCGCTGCGACAGGTCTTCACGGTTCCAGAGGATGTGAACGGAGTCGCCTTTTCCGTCGTCGAGCTGACGGAGCGGCATGAGGGATACCTGGGGTTCTCCCCGCCACAAGCCGACAGCCTCATGAAATCCACGGCGCGGAAAAGCGGAGCGTGAAAAGAGCCGGTTGCCCCGCTCGGTCAACTCTGCTATGGTGAGCGGGCGCGGCGTCGGAGACGGGCAGGAGACGGACCAATGGTGTGGGACCCGAAAGATCCCTGGAGCAAAAAACCCGATCCCATCGATGACGTGCTCCGGCAGGCCCAGATGCAATTGCGCCAGCTGCCGCTGCGCGGCATTCGCGCGCTGGTCATCGCGCTGGCCGCCGTGATCCTGGTCTGGCAGGGCACCTTCATCGTGGCGCCGGACGAGGAAGGCGTGGTCAAGCGGTTCGGCGACGTCGTCCGCAGCGCAGGCCCCGGTCCACACCTGAAAATCCCGTTTATCGAGACCGTGGAACGGCCCAAAGTGGAAAAACTGCATCGTATCGAAGTGGGCTTCCGCACGGACCGGCAAGGGCGCCAGCAGATGCTGCCGAAGGAAGCCCTGATGCTGACCGGGGACGAGAACATTTTGGCGGTCGAGTTCATCGTTCAATACAAGATCAAGAACGCGAAGGATTACCTGTTTCGGGTGGACGAGATTGAGGAGACGATCGGGAAGGCGGCCGAAGCGTCCATGCGCGAGGTGGTCGGGAAAAGCAAGATCGACGAGGCCCTCACCGCAGGCAAGGCGCAGATCCAGCAGGACACCCAGACGCTGCTTCAGCGCATCTTGGACCAATATCAGGCAGGCGTGCAGGTGGCGGCGGTCCAGTTGCAGGACGTGGACCCACCGGAGGCGGTCGTGGCAGCCTTCAAGGATGTGGCCAGCGCCAAAGAGGATCGTGAGAAGCTGATCAACCAGGCTCAGGGCTACCGCAACGACATCATTCCCAAGGCCAAGGGAGAGGCCGCGCAAGTGGTGAACCAGGCCAAGGGGAATGCGCAGGCGCGGGTGGCGCGGGCCGAGGGAGAAGCCGCTCGTTTCGTGAAGACGCTCAAGGAGTATGAGCAGGCCAAGGAGATCATCAGCAAGCGCATCTATATTGAAACGATGGAGTCGGTGATGGCAGGCGTCGAGAAGGTGATCATCGACGGTAAGGCCGCCGAGCGCTTGCTCCCCTACCTCCCCCTCGATCGCCTGCACAAGCCGGCAACGCCCCCCGCGACCCCTGATGAGAAGAGGCCCTCGCCATGAACAAGCAGAACCTCGCGATCGGGCTGATGACTGTTGTCGTGCTGTTGTTCGTGCTCGGGGCTTCGCCCTTCTTCATCGTGGACATTACCCAGACCGCGATCGTCGTCCAGCTCGGGAAGCCGGTGCGCAACATCACCGAGCCCGGCCTCAAGTTCAAGGTGCCGTTCATCCAAGAGGTCACCTACTTCGACAAGCGCCTGCTGGATTATGACTCCTCCGCGCAGGACGTCATCACGCAGGACAAGAAGACGATCCTGATCGACAATTTTGCCAAATGGCTCATCACCGACCCGCTGAAGGTCTACCAGGCTTTCCAGACGCAGCGCGGGGCGCTCCGGCGGCTGGACGATATCATCTATTCGGAGTTGCGCGTCGAGCTGGGACGGCATGACCTGTCCGAGATCGTATCCAAGACCCGTTCGGCGATCATGGCGGTGGTGACCGAGCGGGCGAACGAGAAAGCGAACGCGTACGGCATCGAGGTGCAGGACGTTCGCATCAAACGGGCGGACCTGCCCGAGCAGAATGAAAAGGCGGTCTTCGCCCGGATGCAGGCGGAGCGGGAACGGCAAGCCAAGCAATACCGAGCGGAGGGAGCTGAGGAAGCCCAGAAGATCCGGTCCGAGGCCGAGAAGGACCGCGAGATCATCCTGGCGGAGGCCTATAAGACATCGGAGGAGCTACGGGGTGAGGGGGATGCCAAGGCGTTCAAGATTTACGCGGCGGCCTACCGGCAAGACCCGCGGTTCTTCGAGTTCACGCGCTCGATGGAGGCCTACAAGAAGACCTTCAACGGCAATGCGACCGTGGTGATGAGCCCGGACTCGGAGTTCTTCAAATTCCTGAAGCAGCGCTAATCAAAGACAGTGAGGAGTAAGCAGTGAGGTGACGTCCCCTTACAGCTTGCTTCTTACGCCTTTCTTCTCTAACCTTACTCCTTACTCCTCACTGATACTACGTCAGCCCGATGATCTCACCCGTCTCCGGATCCAGATCAATCAGTTCCCCCGCAGGCCGTTTCGGCAGTCCGGGCATGAGTTGGATCCCCGAGCAGATCGCCGTGAGGAAGCCGGCGCCGGCAGCGATCCGAAGCTCTTTGATCGGCACCGTGAACCCGGATGGCCGCCCTTTGAGCGCAGGATCGTGCGAGAGCGACGAGGGGGTCTTGGCCATACAGATGGGCAAGCATCCGAAGCCCAATGTGGAGGCCGTCTCGATCTGCGCGTCCGCCTGTTCTTCGTAGCGCACACCCGCCGCGCCGTACATCCGCCGCGCGATCGTCTCGATCTTCTGCTTGATGGACGCCGCATCGGGGTAGAGCGGCGCGTACGGGGACGGGCGGTCGCAGGCCCTGACCACCGCCTCCGCTAACTCCTCCGTGCCTTTTCCCCCATCGGCCCACGGTGTGGCGACGACCGCAGCCACTGCTCCGGCCGCCACGGCTCGTTTCCGGGTATATTCCAGCTCGTCCGGGGGATCACCACCAAACGCATTGATGGCCACGACGGCCGGAACGCCGAACGCCTTCACGTTCTCGATGTGCTGCTCCAGGTTCGCCAGGCCCATGGCCAGCGCCTCTGGATTCGGCCCTGTCAGCCCTCTCGGGAGCGGCGCGCCCGGCCTTGCGGCCCCTCCACCGCCGTGCAGCTTCAGGGCTCGTAACGTCGCCACCACCACGGCTGCGTCGGGGCGGCATCCGGACACCCGACACTTGATGTGAAAAAATTTCTCCGCTCCGAGTTCACTCCCGAACCCTGCCTCGGTCACCACATAGTCCGCGCAGCGCAGCGCGATCGCATCGGCGAGGATGGAGCTGTTCCCGTGGGCAATGTTGCCGAAGGGCCCCGTATGCACAAACGCCGGCGTTCCCTCGACGGTCTGCAGCAGGTTCGGACAGAGGGCCTCCTTCAGCAACGCTGCCATCGCGCCCGCGCATTTCAGCGCCTCCGCCGTGACCGGGTGCCCGTCCCTGGTCAAGCTCACGAGAATACGCCCGAGCCGACGGCGAAGGTCAGCCCTGTCCGACGCCAGGGCCAGGATCGCCATCACTTCGGAGGCCTCCGTGATGACGAACTGCGCCTGTCGGGGAGAGGATCCGTCCGCCATTTCTGTTCGGCCCCCCCGCAGGGCCCGGTCGCTCAGGCTCATGGCCCGGGGCCAGGCGATCCGACCAGGATCCAGATTCAGCGCGTTGCCATGGAAGAGATGGTTGTCCAGGAACGCCGACAGCAGGTTATGGCTGGCCGCCACCGCGTGAGCGTCGCCGGTGAGATGCAAGTTGATCTCGTCCATCGGGATCACCTGCGCCTTGCCCCCGCCGGTTCCCCCGCCCTTGATGCCGAACACCGGCCCGAGTGAGGGCTGACGCAGCGTGACCACCGCGCGGTGGCCTCGCCGGCACAACCCCATCGCCAGCCCGATGGACGTGGTCGTTTTCCCTTCACCCAGGGGGGTCGGATTGATGCCCGTGACCAGCACATAACGCCCTTTCGGCCGATCAGACAGCCGTTCGAGGGCCGTGAGGGAGACCTTGGCTTTGAACCGCCCGTACGGGATCAATTCCTCATCGCGGAGCCCCAGGTCCTGCCCCACCTGACCGATGCGCCGGGGCGTCACCGAGCAGGCGACGTCATGATCCTTCACTGGTTCCCTGCCTGTCGTGGTCCAGCGGAAAGGGACAAACGATTCTGGACGCGCCGTACCCGGCGGGAGGCAGCGGTTTGGAGAGGGCCCTGGCGGCAGGCCTGACGATGCGTCGGAGGGGACGAGCGGCGGTTCGTGTGTGAGCGGTCAAGGGGGACAATCGCCTGCGAGGCGCGGAAGGGAAGTAAGAGCTAGTTCAGGATATAAAGTTGCGGGTTCACCGCGCGCTGATTGACCTTCACCAGGTAGTGGAGGTGGGGACCCGTGGAGAAACCGGTGCTGCCGAGGAGCCCGATCACTTCCCCGCGTTTCACCTGCTGTCCTTTCTTCACCATGATCTTGGCCAGATGGCCGTACTGGGTCTGGATCCCATACCCATGATCGATGTTGATGATGTTCCCCATCTTGGCGTCGAACCCGACCGCTGCCACCGTGCCCGCTGCCGGCGCCTGGACGGGGGTATTGGGCGCAGCGCCAATGTCAATCCCGTCGTGCAACGCCTCCTCGCCGGTGAATGGCGAGATCCTGGGGCCGAAGTGCGACGTCACCCAGCCTCTCACGGGCCAGACGGAAGGCGTGGAGGCCCATCGCGTCCGGCGTTCTTTGGCCGCCATGGTCAGTTCTTCGAGCGTGCGCTCCTGGGAGACGGTCTCCGTCTGTAACTGCTCCAGTTCATGCTGCACTTGGAAGGCCAGGTCCTTCTCATTGTAGTCAGTCTGCTCGGCCTCTGAGCGCCTCCCGTCCCGGTCCCTGGCACCTTCCTGCGAGGTTCCCAATGCGCCTCCGGCCTCTCCATCAAGAAGCGGCCTCTCTCCTCCGCCGCGCCCGTTCAGCAAGTCCTCGGCCTTCTCGGGCTGGATCCCCAGCATCACCCGCAGTTTCTTGTTGATCTCTTGCATCGCCAGGAGCCGCTGCTTCAAGTCCCGCACCGCGTTCGCGAAGGCGGTCGTTTGCTCGCGTGCGTTCACGATCTCGACACGCAGCGAGTTCAACTCCCACATGTCGCCGGTTCGTATGACGTACTGGAAGATGAACAGCAACTCGACCAAGAGCAAAGACGCCCCAACGATCATCGCTCGGCGCACGAAGGTCCGCGAGAAACTAAACCGCAACGGCTTCGACGTGGCACCCCTGAAGACGACGATCGTATACGAATCCTTCGCTTCCCTCATGTATCTCACTCCTCAGGCAACCCGGCACGGTCCATTAAAGACACAAGTGTAGCCGAAGGTCGTCAATGGGTCAATGGGTTTTATTGGGCTTCGTGGTAAATTCGTAAGAATCACTTCCGCTTACGAGTCATATCCCTGATCCAGGCGAGATAGTCAGGGGACCCCTTCGTGATGGGCAAGGCGATGATTTCGGGGACGCGGTAGCTATGGAGTGTTTTGATCGTCGCCGCCAATTCCTCGAACAGGTCCGCCCGAGACTTCAGCACCATCAAGGATTCCTGCTCCTCCGAGACTTTCCCCTCCCAACTGAAGATCGAACGGATGCGGGGCACGACGTTCGCGCAGGCAGCGAGCTTGGCTTCAACCAGGGCACGACCGATCCGGGCCGCTTCTTCTTCCGAAGACGTGGTCACGAGCACCACGATCTCGACCTTCGGATCAGGCATGCGCAAGTTCCGGTCCTTCGACGTCCACGTCCTGGCAGGCGGTCATGACATGGCCCGCCAGACCGAATACGGTCCTCCGCTCCTCCTGCCTCCGATCTCCCATCCTCCGATCCTGCATCCTCCGATCCTGTTTCCTCTGGTCCTGCTTCCTCCTCTGCTCGTCCTTCCTCTGGTCCTCCCTCCTGCGCTCCTCCCTCCTCCGTTCCTCCCTCCTCCGCTCTTCCCTCCTGGGCTCCTCCTCGATCTCGAAGAGGAAGAGGCCCTCATCATCCAGCTCCGCCAAGGCGGCCTCGCGCCCATCCGACTCTACGCTTCCCGCCTTCAACACCCCGAACTGATCCCGAGCCAGGTAGTGAAACGACGGCATTGCCCTGCCCTCCATTCTGTTGGAAAAACTCAAGCAGGGCAAAAGCAACATCCGTGCCTCACGGCGATACCAAAATTGCCTAAAGAAGAGATAAAATTCAACTGGTTGTGAAATGAATCGGGACCTCAGCGGCTTCCATGAAAACTACTCAAATTTCAGTGCGTTCAAAATTGTCCGAAACCATCGCTAATCTGTTCAGCCCACCCTTGTTGCAGAAGGCTGTTCCCGCGGCGTCTACGCCCCGGCAGAACCCGCCTCGACATGGCGATGTGATCGCCTTGATCCCGGTCAGGAACCAGCCGACCTCCGTTGACAGGCTCCGAATCGGGGGCTTATCATGCGTGCTCGTCAAGGAGGTACTGCCATGAGTTTTACGATCACGCCCCGGGAGCTCAAGGATCGTCTGGACAAGGGTGACCATATTTTTATCCTTGACGTACGGGAGCCCTGGGAATACTCAATGGCGAAAATTGAAGGGGCTGTGCTGATTCCACTGGGCAACCTCCCGCAATCGCTGGACAAGCTGGATCGCAACGTCGAGATTGTCGCCCACTGCCACCACGGTATGCGGAGCGCCGACGCCGCGGGATTTCTGCTCCAGCAGGGGTTCACGAAGGTAAAGAACCTCGTGGGGGGCATCGACGCCTGGTCGGTTCAAATCGATCCGACGGTCCCCCGATATCGCTGACACGCACACGGCAACGGACTGCACGCGGCCGCGATTCATGACCCCACTCAGTTCGCCCGCTCTCGAAAGAACTCGACGGTTCGTTTGAGGCCCTCCCGCAAGGGCACTTTCGGTTCCCACCCCAATTCCTGACGAAGCCTGCTGATATCCACGACGCTTCGGGCCTGCTCCCCTTTCTTGGCAGGTCCATGCAGTTCTTTGCAGCCGGCGTTCGTCAGCTCGACGAGGAGGCGGAACAGGTCGTTGATGCTGGTTTCTTCCGCCGTTCCCACGTTATAGATGCCCTGCACCTCTTTCCCCATCGCGGCGAGGTTGGCCTCCACCACATCGTCCACGAACACGAAGTCTCGTGTCTGGCGGCCGTTTCCGTTGATGATCGGTTGCTCGCCTGCCAACATCTTCCCCATAAAAATCGCGACGACCCCGGCTTCTCCCTCGGGGTCCTGACGGGGTCCGTAGACGTTACTGTAGCGAAGAATCACATGCTGAATTCCGCTGACCCGCTGGTAGTACGCCAGGTACTGTTCCCCGTTCAGCTTGCTGATGCCGTAGGGCGAGAGCGGGCGGATCGGGTGAGATTCGGGGGCTGGGAAGATGTCCTGCTCTCCATAGATCGCGCCCCCCGACGAGGCAAAAATCACTTTCCTGGTTCCATACTTGACGGCCTGTTGCAGAACGTTCAATGTCCCGAGGATATTCACCTGTGCGTCGAAGATGGGATCCTCGACCGACCGGCGCAGGTCCACTTGGGCCGCCAGGTGCATCACCAGCAGCGGCCGTTCCCTGCTGAACACCCGTTCCAGGCGAGAGCTCTGAACGTCCTGCTTGTAGAACCGCGCCTCCTTGTTCAGATTCCGGCGCTTGCCGGTCAAGAGATTATCCACCACGACCACCTCGTGACCTTCCTGGATAAGACGGTCCACGAGATGCGACCCGATGAATCCTGCCCCTCCCGTGACAAGAACTTTCATGGAAGCCTCACGCTGAACGATTCCACGAATCCCAGGAGCCCGGCCCGCAAGGGACCATTGCCGCCCGTGGCCTCAGCCCTTGGCGGATCGACGCAGCCCGACCAGCACTTCCCGGTTGCCCTTCTGCCCGGGCACCGGCGAATCCAGAACACCCAGGCACCTCAGCCCCAACCCGGCGGCGCGGGCGAGGACCTTGTCGGTCACCGCACGGCGTTGGGCATCGTCCCGCACGATCCCTCCGCGACCCACGCGCCCGCGTCCGACCTCGAACTGAGGCTTCACCAGGGCAATCACCGAGGCTTCTTCCGCGAGAAAGCGCATCACGCACGGCAGCACGATGGTGAGCGAGATGAAGGACACATCAATGACCGCCAAGTCAACGCGTTCCGGCACGGACGACCGGTCAAGGTGCCGGATATTCCGGCGTTCCAGAACAACGATCCGGGGATCCCGTCGCAGCCTCCAGTCAAGTTGCCCGTACCCGACATCCACCGCATAGACCCGGCGGGCCCCGCGCTGGAGAAGACAATCCGTAAACCCGCCGGTCGACGCGCCGACGTCCAGCGCGACCAGCCCGCTTGGATCGACCCCGAAGGCCACGAGCCCGGCCTGCAGCTTCCCGCCGCTTCGGCTCACGAACGGCGCGGCGCGCGGCGCGACCTCGATCTTCGCCTCCGCAGACACGCGCTTCCCCTGCTTGTCCGCCAGCACCCCGTCCACGCTCACGGCACCGGCCAGGATCAGCCGGCTGGCCTGTTCGCGACTCTCGGCCAATCCCCGGGCAACCAGCGTGCAATCCAACCGTTCACGAATCGAGGGCGCCTTCTGGGCCATGGAAAACCGGGAAGAAGCAGGGACCGATGAGAGTGCAGACAGTGGAATCGTGGAGGCTCAACCGGATGAGGACGAGCCGTTGGCGTCTTCGGCATCCGGGGTGTAGGCGCGAAGCCGCTTCTTCCCTTCCTTATCCTGGATCAGAATCTCGACTTTCCGTTCCGCGTCATCGAGCATCTTCAGACACGTTTTCGACAGCCTGATCCCTTCCTCGAAGATCTTCAGCGATTCGTCGAGTGGCAGATCCCCTTTTTCCAGTTCCGAGACGATCGTCTCGAGCCTGGCCATCGCATTCTCAAACTTCACCGCCGCCACCGGGACCTCCTCTTGGTCCGTCACGCGGACGCTATTATACCCCGGCGCCCGGGGAGGTCAAGCTCTCACGGATCCGACAGGATCTCGCGCACGTCGCAGAGCAGTTGGCCCTCTGCCAACCTCGCGCGCACCTCATCCCCCACGGAGACATCCCGCGCCCGTTTGACGATCGCGCCCCCGGGAACGGTCTGCACGATGCTGTACCCTCGGGCCAGAATGGCCAGCGGGCTCAGGCTGTCCAGCGTGGCGGCGAGCGACCGCACCAGTTGCCGCCTGAACGCCAGCACGGCGAGCATGCGCTGTTCCACTCGTTTCATGAGCTGAGGCACCAGGACCAAGGCCCGTTTGACCCGGGCCAGGGGGCTGTACATCCCCAGCGCATGTCGGCAGGCCGTCAGACGCTGCTGCAGGGTCACGAGCGACTCCTTCACCGACGACCCGAGTCGGCCGGCCAAGTCATCCAGATGCTGCGCATGGCGCTGGACCCGCAGCATCAGGCCCGGCAGGGCCCCGGACCGGTCCTGAGCCCGATGCCGGGCCAGGGTGAGCTGCATCTGGATCGCCCGCTCCTGGCGCACTCCCGCGTCCAGAAGAGCCCGGACCAGATCGTCGAGGACCGGCGCGACCGCCTCGGCCGCCGCCGACGGCGTCGGCGCGCGGTAGTCCGCCGCAAAATCCGCCAACGTGAAATCGATCTCATGGCCGACGGCCGACACCACCGGCACCGCCGAGTCCGCGATCGCCCGCACCACGACCTCGTCGTTGAAGCACCAGAGATCCTCCAGTGAGCCGCCTCCCCGTCCGACGATCATCACGTCCACCGCGCCGGACGCGCCGAGGGCCCGAATCGCCTCCGCGATCCGCGGCGCCGCCCCCTCGCCTTGGACGGGGACCGGGTAGATCAGCACACCCAGGATCGGGCACCGCCGCCGCAGCACGGTCAGGATATCGTGGATGGCTGCCCCCGACTCGGAGGTGACGAGGCCGACCCGGCGGGGGAGAAATGGCAGCGGCCGTTTCCGGGACTGATCGAACAGACCCTCACGCGCCAGTTTCTCTTTCAACTGCTCGAACGCGATCTGGAGCGCGCCGATCCCTTTGGGCTCCAGGTAGTCGAGCACCACCTGATACTCGCCACGAGGCTCGTAGACCGTCAGGCGCCCCCGGACGATCACCTGGAGGCCTTCCTGCAGGGCAAACCGAAGACGCTGTGCCCCCGCCCTGAACAGCACGGCCCTGATCTGGCTGCTTTGATCCTTGAGGGTGAAATACAGATGCCCCGAGGACGGGGTTCGCAGATTGGACACTTCGCCCTCCACCCAGATATCGGGGAACGACTGTTCCAGCCGGTCCCTGACCAGGAGGGTCAGCTCGGAAACGGTGAGAATCTGTCGCGGGTGCGCGCCCACAAGTCTTCAGGAGTCTGAAGGAATAGGGAGGCAGGAGCGGCCTCCCGGCATCGATCAGTCCGGAATCCGGAAACGCTGAATGCTGATGGCCTTCCCGACCGCGCCATCCAGCTCCAGGAGCACGGCGCTCAGCACCGCCGGCCCGGAGGCGACCTCGAAGCGACGGGGCATCCCCGTCAGAAACTTCTCGATGGCGATTTCCTTCTTGATCCCGATCACGGAATGAATCGGTCCGGTCATCCCGATATCGGTGATGTACGCGGTGCCTTTCGGAAGAATCTGCTCGTCCGCGGTCTGGACGTGCGTATGGGTCCCGACAACCGCCGCCACGTCTCCGTCCAGGAAATGGCCCATCGCCATCTTCTCCGACGTGGCCTCCGCATGCATGTCTACGATGATGGCGCGGGTTTCTGTCTTGAGCCGCGCGACCTCACGGCGGGCCACCTGGAACGGACAGTCCAACGTCGGCATAAAGGCCCGCCCCATGACCTGGAGTACACCGAGACGTTCTCCGCCCGGTGTTTCCACCACGATGCTGCCCCGCCCCGGCACGCCGTCTGGATAATTCGCCGGTCGCAGCAGACGAGGCTCCTGCGGGAAGAAGTCGAGGATCTCCTTCTTGTCCCAGGCGTGGTTGCCGGTCGTGATGACCGCGAGCCCCATCTCATACAGTTCATGGGCCAGCTCCGGCGTGATTCCGAACCCCCCCGCCACGTTTTCCCCGTTCCCGATCACCAGATCCACGGCGTGCTGGGCCACGACCTTGTGAAGCGTCCGGGCGATCGCCCGGCGCCCCGGCTCGCCCATAATGTCCCCGATGAAGAGAACTTTCATCGCCGATTGCCCATCGCCTTATTTCGCAATATCCACGAAGCGGCTCTCCCTGATCACCGTCACCTTGATCTGACCGGGATAGGTCAGGTCCTGCTCGATTTTCTTGACGAGCTCGCGGGCGAGCTTGGACGATTCGTCGTCATCCAGCTCATCCTGGCGGACGATCACTCGGATCTCGCGGCCGGCCTGGATGGCGTAGGCCTTCTGCACCCCCCGGAACCCGCTCGCCAGCGACTCCAACTTCTCCAGCCGCTTCACGTACGATTCGAGCGCCTCCCTGCGGGCCCCCGGCCTGGCTGCCGATAAGGCCTCCGACGACGCCACCAGGACGGTCTCCACGCAGATCGGCTCGACCTGTTCGTGGTGGGCTGCGATCGCGTTCACTACCTTGAGCGATTCGCCGTAGCGTTTGGCCAGATCGGCGCCCAGCAAGGCATGCGGTCCTTCTTCCTCCTGGCTCACTGCCTTGCCGATGTCATGGAGCAGCGCGCCGCGTTTGGCCAGCTTCACGTCCAGCCCCAGCTCGGCGGCCATGGTGCCGCAGATAAACGCCGCTTCCCGGGCGTGGTACAGGTTGTTTTGACCGTAACTGGTCCTGTACTTCAGCCGACCGAGCAGCTTGACGAGTTCCGGTTGGACGCCCGACAGTCCGACCTCATAGATGATTTTCTCGGCTTCCTCCACCATCAGCTTGTCGAGGTCGGTCTTGACCTTTTCGACGATCTCCTCGATCCGGGTGGGGTGGATGCGGCCGTCATGCATCAACCGCTCCAGCGACACCTTGGCTACCTCCCGGCGCAACGGATCGAACCCTGAGATGACGACCGCTTCCGGGGTCTCGTCGATGATCAAATCAATGCCCGTGGCGGCCTCGATCGCACGAATGTTGCGCCCTTCGCGGCCGATGATGCGGCCTTTCATCGCGTCGTTGGGAATCGGCACCACGGAAATCGTCGCTTCCGCGACATAATCCCTGGTGACCCGCTGAATCGATCTGGCGATAATCTCCCGGGCTTCCCGCTCGGCATTTTCTCTCGCTTCATCAACAATCCGCTTCGCGGCGCCCGCCGCGGCGAACCGGGCCTCACTCTCGATTTCACTGACCAGCTGACGCTTGGCCTCTTCGACCGTCAACCCGGTGATGCGTTCCAGCGCCTGGCGGTGCTCTTTGATGGCCTGTTCAGAAGCCGCTTCCCTGGCGCCCAGCGTCTCCTCGCGCTTGGCGAGCGCCAGGTCGCGTTTCTCCGCCGCCCCCGTTTTCCGTTCCAGGTTCTCCTCGCGTTGGAGCAGGCGATGCTCCAGGGAACCCAGTTCCGAGCGTTTTTCTTTCTGCTCCTTTTCCAGCTCGGTCCGCGCCTGTAACAGCAAGTCTTTCGCTTCGAGTTTCGCCTCTCTCACGAGATTGTCCGCTTCCCGTCCCGCTCCCTGAACGAGCGCGCGGGCTTGCTCTTCAGCCTGACTGCGACGGCTTCCGAGTGACCGCCGGCGAAGCACCTCGTTTATCGCGATCCCTGCCACCGCGCCTAGAATTCCTGCCATGATATAGACGGCCACGTCCGTAAGAATGGTGTTCACCCCCTTCGTGACTGCGTCGTCGTTTTCGTGCGGGACAATCTGGCAGCAGGAGCAGGTCATCAGCGGGATGCAAGCCTGTGCGGCGAGGGTCGGACTCTGCGGGACCGGCAAGAGGCAGGAACTACTTCAGGAGGCTACAACGTCGCTGTCTTGAACGAGACAACCGGTGTGGGTCGCCGCCGCTCTCTGGCGGGAGATGGGGTCAGGCCGGGCTCGGTCATCGCCCCCGGCTCACGACACGCGGGCCGCAGGCGAGCGTTCCCGCATCGCCTCTCCGCCCACGGCCTCGCCCGAAGAGAAGCCGCACCCTCTCGCCGCAACACGGTCTGCGCAACAACTTGGTTCACCACTCCGCGCGCCCTTCACCAGTCGAATGCCGATTGAACTTGCTTTTTCAGTTCAGGACCGCTCGTCAGCCCCGGCGTTCACATTCGCCTCTTGGATGTCGTCACCCGCCACCGCGACTTACTCTGTCCTGCTTCCGCTATGTCTCCATCAATAATGGTACGCTATCAGATACTCGAGGGCAATGCAAGCCCGCGGTTATCGGACGCGTGAGGGCTGGAGCTGTTCCTCGATCGACTCCATCAGGCAACGCGCCCGCCGCTCGACGTCCACTTCGCCTTGTCGCCGAAGCTGCTCGGCCTGAAAGAGTTGATCGGTGATGTTGATCGCCGCCAACAACGCCAGCTTGGCGAAGGTAGCGGTTTTCATCCCCTGGGCGACCCCTCGCATCTGCTCATCGACGTACGCGGCCAGACGTTTGATGTAGTCTTCCTCCGCATCGCCCATGATGGTATACCGATGGCCGTAGATCTCAATCTCAATGTTCTTAGTCAAGGGCCACCTCCTTAGAGTCCTCCACGCATTCGAGGAACTCCAATTCTCCCAAGACCTTTTCGATCCTCGATTTGATATCGGACCGATCCTCCGCCCATCGATGGGTCAGCTCGTGCTGCTTCGACAGCCGTTCTCGGGCCGTCCGCAGATCTCCGTGCAACGCGGCATTCGTGCGTTTCAGGTCCTGAATCATCTCCAACAGCCCCTGCACGCGGGCCTCCAGCGCCTCCATTTTCTCCAGACCCATGCACCGCCTCCGTCCCGAGTGAATTCGCCACGCGAGTTCGACTGGAGAAACCGGCGCGAACTATAGAAGCTTCAGCAGACCTTGTCAAGGGAACGGGCGTCGCAGGTTCCACGTCCGAGGCGGTGGTATTCCCGATAGCTGCGGAGCACGCGTTTCACGTACTGGCGGGTTTCCTGGTAGGGAATGAGTTCGACAAATTCGTCCGGCTCCTTGTCCCCGTTCTTCGCGGCCCACGTCGAGACGGCCGGCGGTCCTGCGTTGTAGGCCGCCACGGCCAGGATCACGTTCCCGGAAAACTGCTGCAGCAACTGCTTCAGGTACCCGATCCCAACCCGGATATTGGTCTCCTGGTCGAACAGCTCGTCCCGTATCACGTTGGGCAATCCCAGTCGCCGGGCCACCGTTTGGGCTGTCCCCGGCATGAGCTGCATCAGTCCCACCGCGCCGACGCGCGACACGGCTCGCGCATCGTACTGGCTTTCCTCACGGATGATCGCAGTCACAAGGTAGGGATCGACCAGGCTGCCGGCGTGGGCGCGGATCGTGGAGAGATAGCCGGTCGGATAGGCCACGTTCCATAACACCTGAGGGACCGGCTCGCCTCCTCGTTCCAGGGCATCTTGGAAGTAGAGCCTGGCCACCCGCAGGGCGGGATAGTAGGCGCCGGTTTCATTGAGCAGCGCCGAGAGCTCGAGCAGGATCCTGCGATCACGGGCGTAGCGATCCGTCAGAGAGACCAACTCCCTGGCCGCGTCCTGATCCAGCCCCAGGGTTTTTAACTCAAGCGCTTTCCGGTAGTGAACGTCCTGCCCCACCTCGGTTTTTCCGTTCCCCGACGGGAGTGAGGCGGCCTGTGAACTGGCATCCCCGGACGCCGACAGTGACGAGGGCACCTTGGCGCGAGCACTCGCCAACTGACAGTAGTACGTGTAGACATACCGCTGGCACAGGCGGAGGTAGACCTCGGGCGCGTCACGGTCCGTGAGGGGTTCCATCGCCCGCGCCATCCAGTACAGGACCTGAGGAGTGAACTGCGCATCCTCCTTGCCGTTCAAGACCTCTTGAAAGGTTTCGATCGCATCACGGAACGACCCGGCCCGGTACCGGATCCAGCCGATTCGCCAGAGGGCGTCCGCACGGGTCCCGGCACTCTCACGAGACTGCGCGGCCTGACGATACCGTGCAATCGCTTCATCAAACCGGCCCCCGTCCTCCAGCCAGGTTCCCTCAAACAAGAGAATCGCCCCCCGCTGTTCGTCGGACAGAGACAGCTTCGGGAAGGACTGGCGGAGCGCGAGCAGGCGCGCCCCATCCCCTTGTCTCAGATAGATCCTCGCCAGCCAGACGGCAGCCTCATCCGATTCTGCGATCCGCTCCGCGGCCAGCCCCTGGAAGATGTCTCGGGCTTGCTCATAGCGCCTTAGCCGGACGAGCGCCAGGCCGAGTTTAAGCCTCGCCTCGTTGCGGCGCGGATGGTTCGGAGCCGCGACCAGGAACTTCTGCATCTCGTCGACCGCCTCAACATGCAGCGACAGGTTGAGAAAGGAGACGGCTCGCCCGTACAGGTCGTTGGGCATGGGGCGCCAAGCCTCACCGTTCACGCTCCGGCTCAGTTGAGCCATCGCGACGCCCGCCTCGGGCGTGTTGGGGTACCGCACCCAGAGCTGTCTGAGCGTGGCCAGGGCGTCATCGGGACGGTTCTCGCGAAGTTGACAGTCCGCAAGGCTCACCAGCGCGGGTGGCGCGCTGGGATCCTGAGGCTCCAGGGACACCGCTCTGTCGAGAAGGCCGATCGCGTCGGCGCATTGCCCCGCCTTATACCAGGCCTCGCCGCCTCGAAACGCGGCCTGACTCACGAGCAGCGTGTCGGGCACGGCCTGCGGAATGACCTCGAACAGGGCCGCGGCTTGCGACGCATCACCCAGCTTCAGCAGGGAGCCCGCGATCCAGAACCGGATATAGTCTTCGAGGAGAGGAAGATCCCGCTGAGCGGCTTTGAGAAAACGAACGGCTTCGGCGGGGTCGCGCTCGGCCAGGAGCACGCCCATCAGCAGACCCGCCCGTTTCGCCCAGATGGAGCCCGGGTACTGCTCCATGACCACCCGAAGCCGGTCGACCATCGCCTGAGACTTCTCTTGGTCGACCGCACTGCCTCCGGCCTGCGCCATCTGACCCCGCACGGCGCTGAAACACTCTTCCGCCGACCCGCAGGTCGGGTCAGGCTGAGCATTCGCCGCAAGAACCTTGGTCGCGACCGTGCAGCCCAGGAGGAAGACGACGGCAAGCGGCAGGGAGAACCCGATCAGGACAGCGACCGATGGTCGTGTGAGGCGCATTCGGGACATGGGTCTCACGCTGGTGATTGCCTACAACAGGCGTCATTATAGCAAAGCTTGCTCGGTGAGACTATGAAGGCGTCGTACCCGCGATGCCTTGTCACGGGCTTTTCGGCTGTGTTACGCTCGCGCCATGGCGCGTAGTGGACGACCACCGGCTTCGCCGCACGGGGCTGGCACCAACCTCCTAGAGCTCGACCTGAAGTCGGCCGAACGGTTGGTGCGCGACCTGGGCTGGCCGCGGTACCGAGCCCCACAGATCTTCCGTTGGCTGTACCAGAGCCGGGTCCGAGACATTGAGCGGATGACGGATCTTTCGCAAGCGGAACGGGCCCGACTCCAGACAATGGCCACGATCGAGCGGCTCCACGATTGCCATGTCCTGACGTCCGCCGACGGAACCCGGAAATTCCTGGCCCGCCTCGAAGACGGCCTGATGGTTGAAAGCGTCCTCATCCCCGAGGATGGACGGCTCACCCTCTGCCTCTCCACACAGGTCGGGTGTACCCTCGATTGCGGCTTCTGCCTGACCGGCCGGATGGGACTGAAACGAAACCTCAAGGCGCACGAAATCGTGGACCAGGTCCTGACGGTGCAGGACCGGCTCGAGACCGGCGAGCGGCTGACCAATCTCGTTCTGATGGGGATGGGTGAGCCGCTGGCCAATCTGGACGGGGTCACGGAGGCGATCGCCCGGTTGACCGACACCCAGTGGGGCGTCGGGATTCCGGCGCGGCGGATTACCTTGTCCACCGCGGGACTGGCTCCCCGCCTCAAGGACGTGGCGACCCTGGGAATCAACCTGGCCGTCTCGCTCAACGCCACGACCAACGAACAGCGGGATCGGCTGATGCCGGCCATCAATCGGTTGCATCCCCTGAACAGCTTGTTGGCCGCCTGCCGCGCTTTTCCCCTGCCGCCCCGCCGGCGGCTCACCTTCGAATACGTGCTGTTGGCGGGGATCAACGATACCGAGCAGGATGCCAGGCGACTGGCGAAGCTGCTGAGCGGGATGCGCTGCAAAGTCAACCTGATTCCCTTCAACGAATTCCCCGACTCCGGGTTCCGGCGTCCGGAGGAGTCTGCGGTCCTGCGCTTCCAGTCGGTGCTGCGAAAGGCCGGCCTCCACGCCTTCATCCGCAAGAGCAAGGGGCGCGATGTCCTCGGCGCCTGCGGTCAGCTCGGCCAGGTTCCCGAGAGGCGGGAAGCCGCGATCTTGACGCCGGTGGGCGCCTGACATGCGCCCCTCTCACGGAGCGTTCGTCCGCATGTCGCTGAGCCGTTGGATCCGCACTCCCCTCCTGGTCCTCCCGCTGGTTCTGTTCCTGTGGCCCGGCACTCCCGTGCAGGCTTCAACGGTGCGGGAATCTATCCTGGCCAACGGCATGAAAGTGCTGCTGGTGGAGGTGCCGAAAGCGCCGGTGGTCACCGTCCAGATTTGGTACCGGGTCGGCTCACGCAACGAGGTCATGGGCCGGGCCGGACTGTCGCACATGCTGGAGCACATGATGTTCAAGGGGACCGAGCGCTACCCGAAGGGGACCTTCTCGCGCACCATCCGCAAGAACGGCGGGAACGACAACGCCTTCACGAGCCAGGACTACACCGCCTATTTCGAAAATCTGGCGGCTGATCGGGTGGAACTGGGCCTGGAGCTGGAGGCCGACCGGCTTCGAGGCTTGCTCCTCGATGAGAAGGAATTCCAGCTCGAGCGCGAAGTGGTCAAGGAAGAGCGGCGTCTTCGCACGGAGGACGATCCGCAGGCCTTTCTGGTTGAATCGCTCTTCGCCCAGGCGTTTCTGATGCACCCGTACCACTGGCCGGTCATCGGGTGGTTTCCCGACCTGAACGCGATGACCCGCGAGGACCTCAAACGTCACTACGACAGCTATTACGTGCCGAACAACGCCACCCTGCTCGTGGTGGGGGACTTCAAGGCCGACGCCCTGCTGCCCACCATCACACGCCTGTTTGAACCCATCCCGAACAAGCCAGTCCCGCCCCCGCCGGCGGTGACCGAGCCCGAGCAGCGCGGGGAGCGGCGGATCATCGTCAAGCGGGAAGCGCAGGTGCCGTTCGTGATGGCGGGCTATCGCATGCCCAACTATACGCACGAGGATTCCTACCCCCTCACGATCCTCGAGTCCATCCTGTCGAACGGCAAGAGCTCGCGACTCTACCGAAGCCTGGTGTACGAGCAGAAGATCGCGCTCGCCGTGGGGGGAGAGTATAGCTTGCTCCAAGCCGACCCCGAACTGTTTTACCTGTACGCGGTAGTGAAGCCCGGCCAGAAGGTTGAACGGGTCGAGCACGCCTTGTACCGGGAACTGGCTCGGCTTCAGGCCACTCTTCCGACGGCGCAGGAGCTCCAGCGCGCGAAAAATCAGGTCGAAGCTTCCTATATCTTCGGCCAGGATTCTAACTTTCGCCAGGCCATGCTGCTCGGTCAGGCCGAAACGGTCGGGGCGGGGTGGCGTCACGTTGAACAGTTCCTGGAACGGATCCAACGCGTGACGGCCGAGGACGTCCAACGCGTGGCCCGGCGCTACTTCGTCGAGGAGGCGCGTACGGTCGGGATCCTCATTCCGACCCCGCCGCCCCCAAAATCGGCCGCACAAGGTTCACCACGGAGTTGAATCCACCGAGGGAGGCGCCCGCAGGTCCACTGATGGCGGCACGACACGGAACAGGCCGGGCGTGTGTCGGAGCGGCGCGACTGATGGTGGCGCTGTTCCTGTGGCTCAGCCTCGCGCTCATGCCGGTTCAGCTTCAGGCTGCGGACATCAACCCGATTCGGTTCGTCCTGCCGAACGGATTGACGGTGCTGGTGCTGGAGCAGCACGCGCTGCCGCTCGTCCAGATCCACGCGCTGATCAAAGCCGGGTCGGCTCAGGACCCGGCCGAGAAAGCCGGGCTCGCCAACCTGGTCGCCAGCCTGCTGGACGAGGGAACCGGCTCTCGCACAGCCAAACAGATCGCCGATCAGATTGAGTTCGTGGGGGGCACCTTGGCTGCGCAGGCTTCGGAAGATTTCACAACCGCCTCGGCGAGAGTGTTGAAGAAGGACACGGAGCTGGGGTTCGAGCTGTTGGCCGATATCCTGCGCAGGCCCGCATTTCCAGAGGCGGAGCTGAAGCGCGTGCGGAGCGAGATCCTGGGAGAGATTGCGACCGAGAAGGACGATCCGGGGCAGGTCGCGGCCAAGGTGTTCAACGAACTGGTGTTCGAGGAGCATCCGTACCGCTGGCCGGTCAACGGCACCGAGGCGACCGTACCGAAGATCACGGGACGAGACATCCTGATCTTTTTCTTGCGCCAATACCGCCCGAATCAGACGATTCTGACGATCGTGGGGGACATCACGGTCGAGCAGGCGCGCCAACTGGTGACCAAGCACTTCGGCTCGTGGAAGCAGGGCGCCTCTCCCGTGCGAACAGCCCGGACCCCGCGGCCTCTTGAAAAACCGGTCGTCCGGCTCATCGAGAAAGACCTGACCCAGTCGACGATCATGCTGGGCCACGTCGGGATCAGCCGCACGAACCCTGACTTCTACGCCGTCACGGTCATGAACTACATCCTGGGCGCCGGCGGGTTTTCCTCACGGCTGATGGATTCGATCCGCGATAATCAGGGGCTGGCCTACGGCGTGGGAAGCCACTTCGAAGCCAATCTGATGCCGGGAGCCTTCTTCATCAGCCTCCAGACGCGCAACGAGACGGCCAACCAGGCAATCGCCGGTGTGCTGACCGAGCTGAACGGCATGAGAAACGCGCCGGTCACGGATGAAGAGCTGGCCGACGCCAAGGCGTACCTGATCGGCAGTTTCCCGCTCCGCCTGGACACCACCGCGAAGCTGGCCGAAGTGTTGAGCTTGGTCGAGTTCTACGGGCTGGGGTTGGACTATTTCACCCAGTATCCACGTTGGATCGAGCGGGTCACCAAAGAAGACGTGCTGCGAGTCGCGAAGCAGTATCTCCGTCCCAGCAACTATGCCCTCGTCGTCGTCGGAAACCTGGCCAAGGCCAAAGTCACGCAGAAGCCGTGAGGGGTGAGGTGTTAGGAGATAAACTCAAGAGGCTTCAGCATCTGTTTGATGAGATGGGATCGGCGCTGGTGGCTTTCTCAGGAGGCATCGACAGCACGCTGGTCTTGAAGGTCGCGCACGATTCCCTGGGGTCACGCGCCGTCGCGGTCACCGCCGTTTCTCCGACGTTCCCCGCCATCGAACTCGAGGGCGCCCGGTGGGTCGCCTCCCAGATCGGCGCCCGCCACTCCATCATCGAGACCGATCAACTCGACATCCCGGAATTCGTCCGGAACGATGCCGGCCGCTGTTACCACTGTAAGACCGACCTGTATCAGGCGCTCAACTCGCTGCAAGGCGAGTTTGGGATGGCCGCGATGGTGGACGGAACGCACCTGGACGATCTTGGCGACGACCGACCCGGCATTCTCGCGGCCCGGGAGTGGGGCGTTCGGAGTCCCCTGGTAGAAGCGGAGCTGTCCAAGGAAGAGATCCGCACGCTCGCGAAGGAACTCGGCCTGTCGAACTGGGATAAGCCCGCGGCGGCTTGCCTCTCATCCCGCATCCCTCGAGGAATCGCCATCACGCGGGAGAAGCTGACCCGCGTCGAGCAGGCGGAGGCGACCCTGTTCCGAGAGGGATTCAAGCAGTTTCGGGTACGGGATCACGGCGAGATCGCCCGGATCGAGCTGGAGGGAGCGGAGTTGCCTGGGGTGCTGGATAGCGCACGGCGGGAACGCATCAGCGCCAAGCTGAAGGGGCTGGGATTTCGGTTCGTGACGTTGGACCTGGAAGGGTATCGCCGGGGCAGCGGCAACGGGGATACAGGGGTAACGGGATAGCGCGGGATACGACGAGGGCTATAGGGCTATCGGGATAGCGGGGTAGCAGGCGCCTGTTACCCCGCTACCCCTCTCGCCGTGGTGGTCCGCCACCGCCTGTAACGCCTCGTCCGCCAACCGGCGATGGTCTGCGTCGTTGAGGCTCCGCCCTACTACCTTTTCCGCGACCAGCAGGGCCAGCTCCGTGGTTTGAGCACGGATCTCCTGGATCGCCTTGCGGCGCTCGTGCTCGATTTCGCTGGCGGCGTCCCCTTTGATTCGCTCCGCTTCCGCCAGGAGGCGCTGCTCGTTTTCCTCCATCAGGCGCTGCGCCCGGTCCTGCGCTCGAGCCAGCACCGCTTCAGCCTCCCGGCCGGCCGCGCTGAGCTTGGCCTCATACTCGCGCAGTTTACGCTCGGCCTCCGCACGGTGGCGCTCGGCCTGCTCCAAGCTCTCCTTGATCCTGCGCTCCCGCGTCTCGAGGGTCTCCAGGATCGGCGGGAAGGCGTACTTGTACAGCACCCACAGCAGGATGCCGAAGGAGACGATTTCCCAGAAGATTAACGACGAGAAGAAATGGGTATCGAACTGTGGCATCTTTCACACCAAGAAGGTTAAGGCTGAGGCTGAGAAAATCCTGAGCAACTCTTCCTCGACCTTAACCTCAACCTTAGCCTGCTGCGTTTATACCGCCTTCCGGAGTCCCATGATGATAAAGGCGATGACGAGCCCGTAGAGCGCGATCGCCTCGACCAGCGCGAACCCAATCCACATGTACTTGCCGACTCGTCCTTCAGCTTCCGGCTGGCGCGCCACTGCTTCGATCATCTTGCCGAAGATATACCCGATCCCCACGCCGGCTCCGGCGAACCCGGCCGCCGCCAAGCCCATCCCCAATAACGCCGCTGCTGCGGAATCCATTGTCTCCTCCGGTTTTAAGTTGCGAGTTATGAGTGTTGAGGTATGAGTTCTTATCTGGTCAACTCGCTACTCATCCCTCATTACTCATCACTTCCTGATTAATGGGCGTGCTCCGCATGTCCATGCAGAGTGATGGCATCGCCCAAGTACACACAGGTCAAGATGGTGAAAATATAGGCCTGAATAAAGGCGATGAAGACCTCGAGCCCGTTGATCGCCACCGTCACCACGAACGGGAGCCAGCCGATCAGAAGCGGCAGCGAGAGCGCCATACCGAACAGCACGGCGAGGACCGTGTGTCCGGCCGTCATGTTCGCGAACAACCGTACAGCGAGGGACAGCGGTCTTGCCAACTGACTCACGACCTCGATCGGGATCATCAACGGCAGCATCCACATCGGCGTGCCGCCAGGCACGAGGATCCCCAGGAACTTGACCCCATGGAGCGCGAATCCGACGACCAGGCTCATGCCGTACACAAAGAGGGCAAATGCCGCCGTCACCGCGATTTGACTGGTTACGGTGTAGGATCCGGGAATAAGGCCCAGCAGGTTGCAGAACAGGATAAACAGAAACAGGGTCGCAAGAAATGGGAAAAACCGCATCCCTTGTTGACCGATCGTGTCCAGGATCATGCCCCGGATGAACTCGACGAACATTTCGGCGAGATTCTGCAACTTCGTCGGAACCATCCTCGGGGAGGACCCCGCCAGGATAAAGACGACGGCCACCAGGGTGATCACCAGCCACATCATCAGCACGGCTTTGTTCAAGGAAATGTCGACGCCGAACAACGAAAGCTGCACGAGCGGATGCAATTCGAATGGATGCAGCGGATTGTCCAAGGGACCTTCCTAACCGTCTTCTAGTCGCCTAAGTCCACCACGCCTTCTGCGCTCAGCGGGTGGCGCCGACCAGGGAGCCTGGCCGCCCGCAGCGGGGTCCCTACACCGGGCGGGGTGCGAGGACGGCCGGGCCGGTCGGCGACAGGACCCGCTGAGCTCTCACCCCTTCCACCGTTGCGCAGTGCGGTACGCGTTCCGGACCCCCGCAATCGCCCCGAGCACCAATCCCGCGACCATGCCCCAGGGTCCGGAGGCAAACAGGTAGGTATCAGCCAGCCAGCCCAGCCCGCCCCCCACAATCAAGGCGCCGAGCAATTCGGTCCCGATCCGGACCGCTTGCCCCAAGCCCGCGTAAAAGGGATCAGTCGAGGGCGGCATAGCTCTCACTACCTCCGCATCGGTTCCCAATGATGCAAGGCGCGAGGAAAAGCGCGCTATTCAAGCAAACTCCCGATGACAATGTCAAGCCGACTCCCGGCTGCCGGACCCTCGGACTGGCCCGTCCTTCCTCCTTGTGATACAACCATGAGCATGATCCGTCCCTCCCGCGCACGGTTCTTGATCGAGGCGCACCCGGAGCCGCTCGCACTCTCCCTTCCGCCGCCGGCTGAGGACCTCTTCGAGCTGTACCGCCGGATCGTCCTGCCGAACCGGCCCTCGTTCCTGCTGGAAAGCGGCAAGGGCGGCGACGCAGTCGCCCGGTACTCGTTCATGGGGAGCGATCCCTACCTCGTGCTCTCGGGAAAAGATCATCGGTACGAATTGCGGGCGCGAGACCGGACCACCGTGAAGGACGGGGATCCCTTCGCTGCCCTCGCCGCGCTGATGCGAAGCTCCCGGATCGCCCGGCCCGAAGGCTTGCCTCCGTTCTTCGGCGGCGCGGTCGGCTTTTTTAGCTACGATCTCGTCCGGCAGTTTGAGCGGCTGCCCACGCTGGCGGCCGACGATCTGCCGCTGCCGGACCTTCAGTTCGCCTTCGTGGATCTCCTGGCCGCGTTGGATCACCAGACCGGCACGCTGCATCTGATCTTTGCTCCCCCGCTCGAGCGACTTTTGGGGGAGCCTCGCGAGAAACTGTACCGGGAAGGATGCGACCGCCTCGCCGAACTCGGAGCGAGGCTGTCGGTTTCCAACAGACCTGGACAGCACGAGCTGCCGACCGGCCTTGAGATCAGACCCGACCAATCCCGCGCCGCCTACATGGAACGGGTCAAGCGGTGCCAGAACTATATCCGCGCCGGGGATATCTATCAGGCCAACCTCTCCCACCGCTTTTGCATTGACTTCAGTGCCCCCTCACCTCCTCCTCGGGGGGGAGAGGAGGCTGCTCGGATTCTGTACGCCCGGTTGCGAAAGGTGAACCCATCTCCCTTCTCGGCGCTGCTCGTGTTTGACGACGTCTGTCTGGTCAGCTCGTCACCGGAACGGCTGGTCCGCTTGCAAGGCCGGCGGGTGGACACCCGGCCGATCGCCGGCACCAGGCCCCGAGGACAGAGCCAGTCTGAGGATCGGAGACTGGCCGAGGAGCTGCTCACCAACACGAAAGAGCGCGCCGAGCATTTGATGCTGGTGGACCTCGAACGGAATGACCTCGGTCGCGTGTGCCGGTACGGCACCGTCAAAGCGGACGAGTTCATGGTCCTCGAACGCTATTCCCACGTCAGCCACATCGTCTCGAACATCACGGGAGAATTGCACGAGAAGTTCGACGGTTTTCACCTGATCCGAGCGGTGTTTCCGGGAGGGACCATCACCGGGGTGCCGAAGATCCGGTGCATGGAGATCATTGAAGAGCTGGAGCCGTCCCGGCGCGGCCTCTACACCGGCTCGCTGGGCTATCTGAGCTGGAGCGGGGATCTCGACCTGAACATTGTGATCCGCACGCTGGTCCTGACCGGGGGGGACGGCTATCTTCAAGTCGGCGCGGGGATCGTGGCGGACTCTGATCCTGATCGGGAGTACGAGGAAACGCTGTTCAAGGCCGAAGCGCTGATGGAAGCCCTGAGAGGACCCCGTTAAACGCCATGTGGATTTTCCTGAACGATAAATTCGTGGACCGGAAGGAGGCCGTGGTGTCGGTCTTCGACCATGGGTATCTGTACGGGGACGGCATCTACGAAACGCTTCGGGCCTACGCCGGTCGCATCTTCATGCTCCAGCAACACCTGGCCCGACTGCGGCGGTCGGGTCGCCTGATCGGACTCGACCTTCCAATTCCGGAGAAGGACTGGCCGGCGCTGCTGAGTGCAGCCATCAGCCGGAACGGCTTGACCGACGCCTATCTCCGCATCACCATCTCCCGGGGCGAAGGGGAGATCGGGCTGGATCCCGCGCTCTGCCCACGCCCCACGGCGGTCATTCTGGCCAAGCCGTTTGCACCCTATCCGTCTCACCTCTTCCAGGACGGCGTGAGCCTGGCGATCCTCCAGGTCCGGCGGAACCTCTCCGCTGCCCTCTCCCCGCAGATCAAGTCCCTGAACTTCCTGAACAATATTCTGGCCAAGCAGGAAGCGACGCGAGCCCGGGCGTTCGACGGGATCATGCTGAACGCCGAGGGCCACCTCACGGAATGCACCATCAGCAATCTCTTCTTCGTGCGAGGCGGGCGCCTGTGCACGCCCTCCGTGGAGTGCGGCATCCTGGACGGGATCACCCGGGAGGTGGTCCTCTTGCTGGCTCGCGAGAACGGGGTGCCGATCGAGGAGGGACGTTACAAGGCCGAGGCCTTGCAGCAGGCCGAGGAATGCTTCCTGACCAATACCACCATGGAGATCATGCCGGTGCGGGAAATCAACAATACGCCCGTCGGCTCAGGGCGTCCGGGCCCGCTGACCCTGAAGCTCCAGGAACTCTTTCGCCGCAACCTGTCACGCTTCCTCGAATGAACAGTATGGCACCCGTCTTTATGTCGGAATCTTGACATCATTTTGACAGCCCCGGGGGCCGGTGCTATGGTTGAGTTCATGCACCCCCACCGGCTTCCGCACCGGCCGCGACGCATTTTACGACACGCCGTGCTTCTCGGTTCCGTGACCGCTCTTCACGTGTTTTTCATTTCCCTGATGCCGCCGGCCGCAAGGGGTGATACCTACCAGTCCCTCGAACCGGACGGCACGCTGTCCTTTACCGATGTCCCTACCGATTCCAGGTACAGAAGAGTTACGTCCGGTCTCACCGGCATCACTCCCCGCGTACCGGTGAAGCATCTTGATAGGACCATTGCGCGCCATTCGCTGCGGCATCAGCTTCACCCTGCCCTGCTGGCCGCCATCATTAAAGCGGAGTCCGATTTCGACCCGACGGCGGTCTCGAAGGCCGGCGCGGTCGGGCTCATGCAGCTCATGCCGCAGACCGCGAGGAAGCTGAATGTTCGCAACATTTACGATCCGGACGAAAACATCGGCGGCGGGGCCAGGCTGATGCGATCCCTGCTCGATCGGTTCAACGGCAACCTTCCGCTGGCGCTGGCTGCCTATAACGCCGGCGCCGATCGCGTGGAACGGTACCGGACGCTTCCGCCCATTCAAGAGACGCGTCGCTTCGTGACCAAGGTACTCCGCTTCTACCGGGCCTTTTTGTTCCAGGAGTTCTCCCCCCAATCCCGCCTGTCCAACCAGGCCTATTCGGCCAGGCCCTTCAGCCTGCGTGACCCGGCCTGGGATCGAGGGATCGTGTCGCGTTCCGAAGCCATGAGCAAGTCCTCGCGCTCGAGCCTGCTGTGCTGTCTCCAGCCCGACCGCTTCGCCTCAGGAAAATCCGCACGATAGTGCGCGCCCACGCTGTTTTCTCTCCACAGCGCCGCCGTGGTAATGCACCGGGCCACCCCGATCATGTTCTTGACTTCCAGGTCGCGGCGCGTGCTGAACGGCCGCGCGACGATTCGTTCCCACCGCGACAGTTGCGCCGTGGCAGCGGCCAGCGAGTCGCCGGTTCGCACCAACCCCACCTTTCCCCACATCAGCCGACGTAACGAGCTGCGGAGCTTCTCGGCGTCGTTCAAGACGCACAGTGGTCCGGCGTCCAGGTCGCGAGCAGACAGGAGGGGAGGAGCCGGCCGCCGACTCTGCGAGGCGAAGGAGATGGCCGCCAGCGCCGAGCGCGCGCCGAACACGAGCCCTTCGAGAAGAGAGTTACTGGCCAGCCGGTTGGCCCCATGCACTCCGCTGCACGCCACCTCGCCGGCGGCGAACAGGCCCGGGAGGCTGGTCGCGCCGGACGTGTCGGTCCACACGCCGCCCATCAGATAATGAGCGCTCGGTGAGACCGGGATCCATTCTTCGGTGATGTCGATATCGTACCGGAGGCAGGTGGAATAAATCGTCGGGAACCGCCGCTTGATAAAGGTCGCGCTGAGATGCGTGACATCCAAATACACATGCCGCGAGCGGGTGGAGGCCATTTCGGACCAGATGGCCCGGGCCACGATATCCCGTGGAGCCAGCGGGCCGGCCGCATGATAGCGGTGCATGAATAATTCGCCTTTGATATTCCGCAGTCGTCCTCCTTCCCCCCGGATCGCCTCGGACAGGAGAAACGGCGGACTGGAGGGAAGGTACAGCGCCGTCGGGTGAAACTGCACGAACTCCATATCCTCGAGGACGGCGCCGGCCCGCAACGCCATCGCGATCCCGTCACCAGTGGCGCTCGGGGGGTTGGTCGTCCGCGCATAGACCTGCCCGGCTCCCCCCGTCGTCAGAAGAACCGCCGAGGCCGGGATCACCGTTCGAGTCCGGGAGGCCTCGTCGAGCACCAGCGCCCCGGTGCACGTTCCGTCGGTGATCACCAAGTCCACCGTAAAGTGATGGTCGAGCCGCTGGATCTCCTTGTGTCGGCGCGCCTCGGCCATCAGCACCCGGACCATCTCGTTCCCGGTGGCATCGCCGCGGGCGCGCAGGATACGGCTGCGGCTGTGGGCCGCTTCTTTCGCGAAGGCGAACTTCCCGCCGATCTTGTCGAACTGGGCGCCCCAGCCGATCAGCTCCTGGATACGATCCGGTCCCTCCTCCACCAAGACTCGCACCGCTTCCGGCCGGCACAATCCGTGCCCCGCCGTCAGGGTGTCGGTCAGATGCACAGCGACGTCGTCCTCCTCGCTCATCGCCACCGCGACGCCGCCCTGCGCGTAGCTCGAACTGCTCTCGAGCGGGTGACCCTTGGTGAGCATCAGCACTCGGCCCTGTCGGCTCAGTTCGATCGCGGCCCGAAGACCCGCCACCCCGCTTCCGATCACCAGGAAATCGGCCTGCGGCGTGCGAGTTTTCCTGTGAAGAGCCAACCCGCCACCCATCAGGGCGCTCCACTTCTCCGTGGCTCGGGCGTGCCCCGCCGCGACGCCATCCCGAACGGCAGATCTCCGTCAACACTGTTCAAGAGAATGGATTGCACGCCCACCCATCGAAGCTTGCCGTGTCCCCGCTCCCGCAGACCAGGATCCGCCGACGTCCGTTTCCACTGACCGTGCCAATGCACGAACACATCGATGGTATCGCCTTCGATCACGATCCGCTCGATCGAGAAATCGAGGGAGATTTCCTGGAAGTGCTGAAAGTCCTTCGATATCTCACGCTCCAACCGGTCCAGCGGATCGGACGGAAGCATCAACGACCGGACGCCGGACAGATCTTTCTCAACATACGCCTTCTTCAGGGAGTCGACGGCCGCGTCGATCCGCCGGTACCGCGCGTGGTCGAGAGGATACCGGACTTCTTTGGAGGAACAGCCCAGAGCCTGAACGAGGCTCCAGGCCAGACAGAGGAAGACCGCCCACCACACCCGCCCGAGACGAGTCGACATGCCGCAGTATAGGAAGAGGGAGATCGGGGCGTCAAGCCGTGCGGTCAGCAAGCCGACACCGCCCCGACGGCGTCGCGTGGTGGCATCGTCGACGTCTGGATGCGGACGGAAGGGGATGTGATCAATTTCTTGACACGCTCCGCGCGTCTGTGCTAGGAAACGCTTGGTTTTTCAGTTGATTCAGCGCAGTACGGTTGCCACGTGCTGCTTGCTTTCGACAGGGAGAATCGATACACTCCGGCTGCGTTGGAGATCGCGTATGGCCAGCGTCCTTAAGAAGCGACGGAAAAAGATGCGGAAGCACAAGCACAAGAAGCTTCGCAGGCGGCAGAAATTTCTGCGCAGGCGGAATTAATCGCAACCCCGAAGGCGACTGGAGGTCACCGTGGCCGAGGGAAAGAAAGCCCGGATTCGAGTCCGAACGGTTAACGGCTCTTACGTGGGGGACTTTCTGATTCCGCCCATGCGCAACCGGGTGTCGGATGTGCTCAATGAGGAGCAACGGCTGTTTATTAACCTCACCGATGTCGTGATTAACGACAAAGAACGGGCCGAATTCGTCTCGCTCAACAAGAACCTGATCGAGTCCATCACCCAGCTCTAGTTCCGCGGCCACTGTTCTTTGCTCCCCTTCCAGAGCGAATACCCTGTCGCCAGTCGCGAACCCTCCGAGCAACTCGCCGCTAGTTAGCATGCGATGGCCTACTACTCCCGCTTCTCTCCATTCCTGAAACCATACCTGCCGCAGATGGTGGGGGCCGCCGTGCTGGTCATGGCTGTCGCCCTCGTCAACCTCCTGCTCGTGCGGTTGGCGGGTTTTCTGTGGGACATCATCACCGTCCAGCACGACCTCAGGAGCATGACGAACGCAATCGGGCTGTTCCTGGGACTGGTCATCGCCCAAGGCATGCTGGCGATGGGACACAGCTACCTGACCGCCTGGGTGTCCCAGCACATCCTGGCGGACTTTCGGATTCACGTGTTCGCTCATCTTCAGAGACTCTCGCTCGGCTTTTTCGCCAAACGCCGGACGGGAGAGATCCTGTCACGTCTCATGAACGACGTGAGTGTCATTCAATCGACGGTGACCGAAACGCCCATCGACTCGGCGAAACAGCTCGTGACCTTGGTCGGCGGCGTCGCATTCTTGCTGGTCATGAACTGGCGTCTCTGCCTGTTGATCCTGATGCTCCTCCCCCTCTTGGTGTTGGTGGCCAGGATGTTCGGACAGCGGCTGAGATCACTGTCGACAGCGATCCAGGACCAGACCGCCTCCACCACCACCCTCGTCGAAGAAGTGCTCGCCGGCATCCGGGTCGTCAAGTCGTTCGTGCAGACCCATCGCGAGGAGGCCCGTTTCGCGTCGCAGCTTCGCACCGCCCTCGAGATGACCCTCCGGAGGGCGGCCGTGCTCGCCGTGTTCATCCCGACGATCACGCTGCTGACCTTCGCCGCGGCCGCCGCCGTTCTGTGGTACGGGGGCAGACAGGTGATCGAAGGCGCCGTCTCGCCGGGTGATCTGTTTGCCTTCGTGCTCTTCGCCGGCATTCTCATCGGCCCCTTCGGTTCAGCCGCCAGAGTGTTTGCGCAGATCAAGGAAGCCCAGGGTGCCATGCAGCGGGTGTTTGAAATTCTCGACACCCAACCGGAGATCAGGGATCGACCGGACGCGATAGATATGCCCCCGATCCGCGGCCATGTGCGCGTCGATCGGGTGGGCTTCGCGTACGACCCCAGACAGCCTGTTCTGTGTGAGGTGTCGTTCGAGGTCAGGCCCGGAGAGATGGTGGCGTTCGTCGGTCCCACCGGTGCCGGCAAGACCACCTTGGTGAACCTCCTGCACCGCTTCTATGACCCGACCGAGGGCTCCGTGACCATTGACGGTCACGACCTCCGCATGGTTCGTCTCGACAGTCTGTATCGACAGATTGCCCTGGTCCCCCAGGAAACCATGCTGTTCGGGGGCACCATTCTGGACAATATCCGGTATGGCCGTCAGGAGGCGACGGAGGAGGAGGTGATCACCGCCAGCCGTGCCGCCAACGCGCACGACTTTATCCTCGCGACTCCGGACGGATACCGGACGCTCGTGGGCGAAAAAGGGGTAAATCTGTCGGGCGGCCAGCGGCAGCGGCTGGCGATCGCCCGGGCGGTGCTGAAGAACCCCCGAATCCTGATGTTGGACGAGGCGACGTCAGCCTTGGATTCCGAATCCGAGATGCTGGTTCAGGACGCACTCGACCGGTTGATGTCAGGCCGGACCACCTTCGTGATCGCCCACCGGCTGACCACCGTGCAACGGGCCGATCGCATCTTCGTTCTGAACAAGGGACGCATCGTGGAGGAGGGAACCCACACGTCGCTGATGGAACGGAAGGGACTCTATCACTATCTGTATACGCTCAGGCTGGAAGAGCTGATGGCTGATAGCTAATGGCTGCTCACTTCACCTTCGAGAAATCCGCCTCAAATTCTTCCGTCTTCCCGTCGGGGAAAAAGATGACCACCTTGGTCTTGGCGCTCGGATCGAAGCCGTCATACGCAAACCGCGCCGTAAAGCGGGAACGATAGGCCGGGCCCTGGCCCTCGTTCTTGCGCCCCCGTTCCGCCGGCCCCATATCAATCGGATGGATCGTCTTGGAGCCCTGCTGGAACGCGACCTTGACACCGTCGGCAAAATATTCGTCGTCTCCGCAGAGTTGGATCTCGACCTCCATGTTCGGCATGTCGACGACCTTTTGGATGAACCCGTCGGGCATGCGCACTTCTTTTTTCTGTTTCTTCGATTCCGTCGCTTCCTGCCGGCCAAAGGCCTCCAATCGATACCGCTTGGTCCGTAGAATGGCGCTGGCGCCGCAGGGGTCTTTCTCCGGATCGGCGCCGACGCGTGTCGTGAGCGAGACCTGCTTCATGAGCTTCTTGATTTCTTCATCCGGCTTGGACGATTCGGCCGCCTTCTCCATCGGCGCGCGTCCGGCTTCAAGCGCCTTCTTGGCCTCCTCCATCGTAAGTTTGACATCGATGGCATAGGCCATCTCTGCTGATCCCATCCATGCCGCAACCGACCAGGCCATGACGAGCGCCCCGAGTGCGGCGCGACCTTCAATCGGCCGACCTCCCGCCATGGGTGCGGAACGCATACGTCTCCTCCTTCGATCACCGCGGCACCACCGTGCGCGGCAGCCGGCCATCATGCCATGAGCAAGCGGGCTCGGCCAATCGGGCGCCATTGTAAGCAAATCGCCGGACCTTTTCAATCGGGAGTACCGCCTCGGCCGCGGGTTGGCGGGACCGCTCACGCTTCGACCCTATTCGGTGGCGACTGGACCACTTCGTGCACTGATCTGGTATACTCGGGGCTACGTCACCTTCCCGGAGCTCGACACAACCGAACTCTCAGCAGACGGAGACGCTCTGTTACCATGACTTTGCCGGGCGACAAGATTCGCGATGGGCGCGGCGAGCATCCTTCTTCGTTGGTGGCTCACGTAATGAGCCCGGGCGTCGTCCAGATTCCCGGAGACGTGTCGGTTCGTGACGCCGCGGTGATCATGCAGAAAGAGCATGCCCCCTGTGTCATCGTCAGAGACTCGGATGACAAGATTGGCATCATGACCCATTCGGACATCGTTCACAAGGTGGTCGCGCGGGGCCTCGATCCTGACGAGGTGGAAGCGAGCACGATTATGTCCAGCCCGGTGTATGGCGTTGAATTCAACCAAACCGTCGAGAGCGCCGCGACCGTGATGATGACCCACGGTGTCCCTCTGCTCCTCGTCACGAGGCAGAACCAGCCCATAGCAATCCTGGCGGCCCGAAACATAGTGTGTTCGCCCGCACGGAGCGGGTCCCGCATCGCCGTCTCATTGAAAGTGCATGATGGGAAGCCAGCACTGACCACGCAGGTCGCGGCCATCTCGCAATTGAGTCACCTCGGCGCGTTTGTCGAGATGCCGACCCCCTTCTCTCCCGGCACCAGTGTGAGTCTGAATTTTTACCTCCCCGGATCCGGCCGTCAGATCCAGGCTCATGCGACGGTCCTGAAGAGTCGTGGCCGGATGGGAACGCCGAGGGGAGCTCTGGAAACCCAGCCGGCGGGCATGGAGGTTGAATTCACGCGTCTGGCAGGCTCCGACCAGTCTCAGATCACAGCCTGGGTGATCCGCTCGCTCTACAAATAGTCAGGAGCGCCCCGACCCGCCACTCCGCGTCGCGTTCATGCTGTTGTTTTGACCATCCGCCAGTCACCTGATAAGATTTGAGACACGTCGAACGCCCAGGAGAGCGGAGCATGGCCAGCCGACCGTCGCTGACGAACGAGGAACTCCTCAAGCAGATCCAAGCCATGCTGGGCGGATCCGATGACGATCCGCAAAAGGTGTTCCTGAAGGAGATGCTGCTGGGAGTCCTCAAGCTGCATCACCCCCGGCTGGATACGCTCGACATCAAGATCCTGAATCGGACGCTGAAAGAACTTCGCTACGCATTCAAAGTCTTCCACCCATACCGCCACCGGCCCAAAGTCAGCCTGTTCGGTTCAGCCAGGACGCAGTCCGACGATCCCAACTATCAATTGGCGTACCGATTCGCTCGGCTCCTGGCCCGGCGAGGGTACATGGTGATCACCGGCGGGGCCGACGGGATCATGCGGGCCGGCCAGGAGGGGGCCGGGAGGGAGAGCAGCTTCGGCGTCAACATCATGTTGCCGTTCGAGCAGGGCCCGAATGCGATCATCGCGGATGATCCCAAGCTGATCACCTTTAAATATTTCTTCACAAGGAAGCTGTTGTTCGTGAAGGAATCCGACGCCATCGCGCTGTTTCCCGGCGGCTTCGGCACGCACGACGAAGGCTTCGAAGTGTTGACACTCGCGCAGACCGGCAAGAATAAACCCCAACCGATCGTCTGCCTGCAAGCCCCGGGCTGCGACTACTGGGACCACTGGCATGCGTTTATCACCGATCAGCTCTTGTCCCGCCGGCTCATCAACGAGGAGGACCTCGGCCTGTTTAAAATCTTCGACTCTGAGAAAGCCGCGGTGGAGGAGATTGAGACCTTCTACCGAAACTATCATTCGATTCGGTTCGTGGACCAGCATCTCGTCATGCGAATCAAGCATCCCCTGTCGCCCGAACAACTCGCGACCCTTACGCGGGAGTTCACCGATTTGCTGGACGAGGGCTCTTTCGAGCAACGGGGGCCACTTCTAGAGGAACTCGACGAACCGTCCTTGAAAGACCTCCCTCGCCTGGTCTTCCTCTTTAACCGTCGGAGCGCCGCCCGCCTCCGGCAGCTGATTGATCGGATCAACACCTTCTCGGCCCCGACCCCCGTTCCCTCGCCCAGCCAGCCCACAGCAGCCTGATCGACAGCCACCACAGTTTTTTGCCGGAGAGGGGTTCAATCGAGCAACAATCGTGGTATGCTTGCCGCGCAGGCTATGAGTCGTCCTCACCCCAAGCACAACCCCACGCCGGCTCCCGACGTCGTCCTGTACCACGCGGAGTGTCTGGACGGCTTCGGCGCCGCGTGGGCCATCTGGAAGCGATTTCCCTCTGCCCGATTCGTCCCGGTCAAGCACGGGTTCCCTCCGCCTCCTGATCTGGCCGGCCGGCACGTGGTCATCGTTGACTTCAGCTATGCGAGAGCGACGCTGGAAGCGATGGCAAGTGAGGCCGCCAGCTTGCTGGTGCTGGACCATCACATCACCGCCCAACAGGCGCTGACCGATCTCCCGTTCGCCCGCTTCGAGGAGAAGAAGTGCGGGGCGGTCATGGCCTGGGAGTGGGCGCACGCGACTCCCGTTCCCTGGTTGCTGGAATACGTGCAGGACAAAGACCTGTGGCACTGGGATCTCCCGGCCAGTCGGGAGATCAACGCCGCGCTGGCATCCTATCCGTTTGACTTTCCCCTCTGGGAAGGGTTCCGCCAGGAGACACTGGAGGCCGAAGGGCGGGCGATCCTGCGCTACGAGAACGAGCTGGCCGGGAAGATCGCGGCGGAAGCGGTGCTGGTCTCGTTCCACGGCGAGACGGTCCCCGCTGTCCACAGCGCCGTGCTCACCAGCGAACTCGGCGAACGGCTGTCCCGCTCCCACCCCTTCTCCATCATCTGGCACGAACGGGACGGCCGCCGGTACTACAGCCTCCGGTCACGCGCGGATGGGGTCGATGTCGCGGCCATCGCCACTGCGTACGGAGGCGGCGGCCACACGCATGCCGCCGGCTTCTCCGTCCCCCTTGGCCCGGGTGACCCGTTCCCGGTGCCTCCGATCACGCAGCTCAAGGCGAAGGCTCGATGAACAGGCCGACGCCCGCGGGCAGAGGCGGCGGGGAACACCCAGGAGGCCATGGCCGACGTAACCGACTGCCGTGATCCCTCTCCACGACGACAACCCGACTCAGCACACCCCGGTCCTGACCATCGCCGTCATCGCGGCCTGCGTGCTGGTCTTTCTGTACCAGGTCTCGCTCCCCGAGGAGTCGGGACGACTGTTCATCCAGCGCTACGGGGCCATTCCGGCAGCGGTGTTTGGACAGACCGCCGCCTTACCGCCTGAAGTCGCAGCGCTCCCCGCGTTCGCCAGCCTGATCACCAGCATGTTCCTCCACGGGGGCTGGATGCATCTGATCGGCAACATGCTGTACTTATGGATCTTCGGAAACAATATCGAGGACGTGATGGGGCACGCCAGGTTCGCCGTCTTCTATCTGGTCTCCGGGATCGTCGCCGCCCTCGGCCACGCGCTGACCGACCCTGCCTCCGCCGTGCCGATGGTGGGCGCGAGCGGAGCCATCTCGGGGGTCCTCGGCGCCTATCTCCTGCTCTTTCCGCGGGCGCAGGTCCTCGTGCTGGTCCCTCTCGGCATGTTCACCAGAATGATGTACGTGCCGGCCGGCCTCGTGCTGGGATTCTGGTTCGTGCTGCAGCTCATCGTCGGAAGCATGAGCCTGGGGAGTGGAGGCGGGGGGGTGGCGTGGTTCGCGCACGTGGGAGGGTTTCTCGCCGGCATGGCACTGATCGGCCTCTTTAAGCGCCCCGAGGTGCCCTTCTTCGCTCCACAGCGACATCGGCCCTGGAGGCCATCAGACTGGTAAGCAGACTGGCGCCGGCTTTCATCCTGCCTGGCCCGGCTATCCCGACTTCGTTGCCTGCTTCTTTGATTCAGACGACGCTTCAAGGACCGCCCGGGTTTGTTCAGCCCGAAACTGTATGACCCTGGCACGGATTGCCGGAGAGCGAACGGCCAGGATTTGGGCGGCCAGCAGTCCGGCATTCTCCGCCCCGCCGATGGCCACCGTGGCGACTGGCACGCCGCGCGGCATTTGCACCATCGACAGCAGGGAATCGAGGCCCCTGAGATGTTCGGTCGGGATCGGCACGCCGATCACCGGTAAATGCGTCTTCGCCGCCACCACACCCGGCAGGGCTGCTGCGCCTCCCGCGCCGGCCACGATGACCTCGATGCCGCGGTCCGCTGCCTGCTCCGCATACTGAAACAGGCGATCCGGAGTCCGGTGGGCTGACAGCACCAACAGCTCGCTCGGCACCCCGAGGTGCGTCAGGACCTCTGCGGTCTTCTCCAGCACCGGCAGGTCGGTTTTGCTTCCGCCGAGGATACCGACCAGCGGTGACGCATTTCCAGGCTTTCTCTCACGCGAACCTGGCATTGAAACCTCCTTGTCAGGAATGACTCGTGAACACCCAGCGTCTCGGAAACGCTCGCTGCTTGCGGTTCCTGTGCGTGGCGCGCTACCTTAGCCCTTGTCCGACGGAAGCGTCAAGGTCAAAGGGCCGTGACGGCTCCGGCGGGCAAGCCGTTTGACCAGAAGCTAACGAATCCATTATAGTTATAAGCAAGGTTGTGTCCCTGGGAGGCTTCCTGTGCCGGAGACCCTGAAAGGGAGGATGCTGGGGCTCGTCGACCAGCCGACGGGGTTGGACGATATTCAAGTTGATCACTTGGCCGCATCCACGCGCTTGCAATCCTGGCAAGCCGTGCAGATCCCGGATCGGCTGCGCTTCTCGGCCAGGCTGGCGGTCACGCTCCTGCTGGTCGTCGCCCTCATCGTCGCCTTCGTCCCCTGGACACAGACCATTACCACCACCGGTCAACTCTCGGCCTATTCCCCGTATGAACGCCCTCAGGATATCGAAGCTCAGATCACCGGTCGCATCAGAAGATGGCACGTCTACGAAGGGGTGCGGGTGAAACAGGGGGACCTGCTCCTCGAGCTGGACGACTGGGATCCTCTTTTCATGGCACCCGACCTGCTTCCGCTGCTCGAACAATCCAAGAGTGCGCTGGAGCTGAACCGTAAGGCGGCGTTAGACCGTGCCGATCAGCTGGAAAAGCGAATCAAGGAAATGCAAAACCTCGTCAAAGCGGCGGTCCCGTCCGCCGAAGCCCGGGTGGTCGAGGCCGAAAACAAGGTGCGGGAAGCCGAACAACGCGTGGCGGCTGCCAAGATTGCCGTGGACACGGCTGAGTTGAACGTCGGCCGACACAAACAACTGGCTGAACGGGGCCTCGTCTCCCAGCGAGAGCTGGAATTGACTATCCTGGCCGCGATCGGGAGCAAGGCGGAGCTACAAGGTGCCGAAGCGGGGCAGCAAGCCGCCCAGCAAGGAATGCGGGCCCTGAGCTTCGGCCGTGATCAGATCAGCGCGGACGTGTTGCAGCGCCTTCTTGATGCCGAGGCCAGCCGGGCAGGAGCGCTGGCCGACGCGGCCCGAGCGACGGACCAGTTGGCAGCCCTGGCCCTTCGCCTTTCAAATGCCACACAACGGAGGATCGCCAGCCGCATCTATGCCCCGATTGACGGGACGCTGGTGCGGATGGCCGAGGTGGGTCCCGGTGAGACGGTGAGGCAAGGCGACAAGATCGTTCGGATCTCGCCATTGAGCGCGGACAAGGCGGCGGAGTTGTGGGCGGACGGATTAGATTCCCCCTTGCTGAACGTCGGCCGCAAGGTCCGGCTGCTCTTCTTTGGGATCCCCGCCATTCCGCTTCCCGCATGGCCTGAGCTGATGGCCGGCACCTATGGTGGCGTGATCAAGGTGGTGGACCAGGTGGACGACGGAAAAGGCAATTTCCGTTTTTGGGTCGTCCCGGACCCAGAGGACAGACCCTGGCCCGAGCAGAGTCACGTCAGGCAAGGGACCAAGGTCATGGGATGGGTGATTCTGAATCGAGTGCCCCTGTGGTACGAGCTGTGGCGGCGTGTGAACCTGTTCCCCCCCGACTACCAAGAGAGGGCACCGACCTTGCTTGACACGCTGTTACCCAAAGCCGGCAGAGGTGCAAAGTAGACGCTCACCCGATCACCGCACTGGCCAGTTTCCCTGCGCGCAGCCCCTTTCGCCGCTACCCTCAGTGTCGCCCCGGACGTTTCCGCGTACAGCAGGCTTGAGGAAAGGAGAACATCCAATGATGCAGACGCTCAAGGCAACGATCCCTCTGGCGCTGACTTTCATAAGCTTCGCCTTTTTTGGCATCGTTCCTCCCATCGACGCCGCAGAAGAGGGCAAGACGAAAGCGTTGGCGCCGATTCCTCTGACGCTTGAGGAGGTCCTCGCCCGGGTGGACCGGTCTCATCCCTTGCTGAAAGGATCGGGCACCGAAAAAATCGTGGCCAGGGGGAGGCTGCTGAGGGCTTTGGGCGCCTTCGAGCCGGCCCTGGTCAACGATTGGGAGCTGGAGCGGCTGGTGAAGAGCGGAAGTACTGTCTCCGTCGGGTTTAACGACAGCTTTCTCGATGTGAGACACCCCTCAGGGATCAGGACGATCGGCGGCTTTCGTGTCGGCATCGGCCCCATCCAGATCGCGGACTTGGCAGTTAATGGCACGAATCAGCCGATCATGGGCTTCTCGATGCCCTTGCTCAGGGGCCTCATGGTGAACCCGGAGAACGCCGAACTGCAGAGGTCCGGCCTGGCTGACCCTCGGGCCGACATCCAGGTCGCGCAGACTCGCCAGGATTTGTTTCTGGCTGGAGCCGGGCAATACTGGGAATGGGTCGCCGCCTGGAAGCTGGCGGACGTCCAGCGGCGGGCCTTGAAGGTGGCGGAAGACCGGCTGAAACAGATCGAGCAGCGAGCGAAGGCCGGCGCCGTGGCGCCACTGGATGTGGTCGAGGCGAACCAGGAAGTTCAGCGTCGGAGGGAGATTCTGATCGGCGCCACGCGCGCGTTCGAACAGGAGCAGTACCGGCTGTCCATGTTCCTCTGGGACCGAGACGCGCCGATGACACCGGATGTGGAGCGAGTCCCCGAGTTTCCGAGGCAAGCCGAGCTGCCGACGACTGAGGCGGTGCAGGCGGATAAGCTGAACGCCAGGGCGACGAGGCCGGAAGTTCTCGAGGTTGCGATTGAAGCCAGGGTGAACAATATTGATCTGGAACTGGCGAAGAACAACCTGCTGCCCATCCTGAATGCCGAAGCGGAGCCCTCCCGAAAACCGGGCGAGTTTGTTCTCGGTCTGGGATACCGGTTCGGCGTCGAGATGCGAATCCCGTTTCTCCAGCGCCGAGCGCGCGGTGAGGTGCTCGAAGCGCAGGGGAAAGCGGACCGATTCGTCCTGGTCCAAAAGTTTCGTGAACAACAAGTTATCGTGGACGTGGATAACGCGCTGTCGGCCATCGAGCGAGCCAAGCAACGGATTGCCGCCTCGTTCCAATCGCTACAACTAGCCAGAACGCTGGAGGAGGGAGAGCGGTTCCGGTTCAGCCTGGGCGCGACCAGCGTGCTGTTCGTCAACCTGCGCGAGCGAAACGCGGTGGACTCCGAGAACCAGTGGATCAGGGCGAAGGCGGACTACCAGAAAGCGTTGGCGCTCTATCAGTGGGCCATCGGGGCCTGGGGGAAAAGCCCGGCGCCGGCGGTCCCTGTCTCGTACCGCCCGATCCCGTAAGTGACGCGGGCCTGTGGCGTTTTCGCGTTCCCTCTGATAGGCTATGCGACTGAGCGGCTGCCTTCAAGATAGGACGCACCGGCCCGCCGGGAGGCGGCAGGAAGCTGACGCCTTGGTTCCGACGGGCAGGTCTTCGGCTCAGACCTGGCGCGGAGAATCGGCATGACGACGGCCAGCCCCGACACCCCGAGCAGCCAGCAGAGGACAGACCTCTTCCGAAGCACGCTCGCCCGCGTGGGCTTCTTCTTCCGGCTTGAGAAACGCATTCTTGGGCTGTTTTTGTCCTACGCCCTTGCCATCGCTCTCTTCTCCCTCATCATTCCGTTGACCGTGCAGGAGCTGATCAACACCTTCGCGTTTGCGATTCAGCCGATCATGATCGTCACCCTGGCCTCGATCATGATGGTGATCCTGCTCTGCGTGGCGGCGTTCAGGGCGTTGCAAGTGTACGCCGAGGAAATCCTAGAGCAGCGGATCTTCGCGCGGTTGGCGCTGGCGCTGTCCCAGCAACTTCCCCGCTTTCGCGAGCAAGGCTTCAGGCCCAGATATGTGAACTATTTCCTGGAAACCGTGCTGATGCAGCGAGCCCTCGCGACGTTGCTGGTGGATCTCATGAACGTGGTGGTGGGCGGCTTCGTGGGGATGACCATTTTGGTCTTTTACCACCCGTACTTCCTGGGGTTTAACGCCTTCCTGCTCACGGGCTTCGCAGCGGTCGTCCTCTTGCTCAGCCATGGCGGTCTCAGAACGACGTTACGGATGTCCGAAGCCAAATACGACGCCTTCCACTGGATGCAGGAGATCGCGTACAACCTGCTCCATTTTAAATCGACCGTGAGCACCCCGCTGTTGCTGAAAAAAACGGATGAGCTGGTCAACACCTACCTGGCAGCCAGGCGGGAGCGCTTCAATGTCGTGATCCGCCAATTCCTGGGATCCGTCGGATTTCAGGCCGTTGGTCACAGCGGGCTGATTCTCACCGCGGGATGGCTCGTGGCCATCGGTCAACTTACCTTGGGCCAATTCGTGGCTGCGGAGGTCATCGTCGGCACCTTACTGCTGAACTTCGATTCGGTGGTGAAGCGGATGTACGTCGTCTGGTATTTCTTCACGGCCTTGGCCGAGCTGGATTTCCTCTTCTCCCTCCCCAAGGACATGGAACCTGGCAAGCTCGCCGTTCCGTTGCCGGACCCGACCGTCCACGGCGTAAGGCTCACCTGCAAAGACGTGACGTTCTCGTACCTGGGCTCAGCAACGGTGTTCGAAAACTTTAATCTGGAGGTCGTGCCCGGAGAGAAAGTGGCGATCTTCTCCGCCACGAGCACCGGCAAGACTACCCTGGCGCGGGTCCTGGCCGGCCTCTATCACCCGACGAGCGGAGTCATTCGGTATAACGGCGTGGACCTGCGCGATCTGGATATGGACTCTCTCAATGCCTGCCGTGGCCTGATGCTGGATTCCCAGCTCACACTGTTCGAGGGGACCCTGGAGGAGAACATCACGATGGGTCGCTCTTCGATTCCGTACGAGGATCTCCGGTGGGCTCTTCGGTTCGTCGACATGGAAGACGAGGTGGATGCGCTTCCGCTGGGTCTGAAAACACCGGTCAGAGCCAAGGGGACAAGGTTTACGACCAATCAGATCATGCGGATCCTGGTCGCCCGCGCGATCGTCATTCGTCCGCAGATCCTGATCTTTGATGGGACCCTGCACAGCGTCCCGCCAAGCACTCGAGAAACCCTCCTTCGAAGGCTCTGCTCCAAAGAGGAACCCTGGTCCGTGATCTTTGTCTCCAATGATCCGACGCTGACGGCCCACGTCGATCGCCGCCTGGCCTTGGACTGATCCCTTGCCCTCAAGGCTGACGGGCCTTTCTCATCACTCCGTTGATCTGTTAGACTATAGCCAATAACCGGCGGGAGGCCATCGAGGCAGCGGCCCTGGCCTGTGGAGAGAGCACATAACTTGGGAGAGACGCTGGTGGGCACTCGGTTCCAATTTCGATCTCCTCGGCCGGCCTGGACCCAGATCCTGGTGAGCCTGCTGATTGCGGCCCTCGGGCTGATGGGGGCCCGAGCCCTGAGCGAAGTGGACCAGGACCTTCGCATCATGTACACCGAGTACACCTTGGGCGCCACAGACCTCGCCCACATCTCGGCTGATGTCATGCGGTACCGGACCATCATCGTTCGGAGCCTGGAGGCTCCCACCCAAAAAGACTTCGAACGGATCACGAAATCCCTGCCGGATCAGCGCGCCCGCATCCAGCACGCCGTGGATCGGTATGCAGCTGCGACCCTGCGGGTGTCGCGCAGCGGTCGAAGTGAACCTGAAGACATCCAATCGGTGCGGGAAAGCCTCGACGCCTACTTTGCGGCCGCCAGCCGGACTATCGCTCTCTTGAGCCAGGAATGGACCGCCGGCTCCCCGCACGAGGCGGCTGAGCTCAGGCGCAAGGCCGAAGTGCATGCCGCCGACAACGCGGGGCCCAAGCTGATTCAGGTCAGCCTCGCGCTGGACCGTCTCTTGGAAACCGTGGCTGACGTCGCCAAGGACATGCGAGACGAAGGGACCAGAACCATTCGCATGACCAGCACGACGCTCATCATCGGCAGCTTTCTCCTCGCCGTGTTAAACCTGTTCATTACACGAACTCCTCCCCGGGTCGAAGCCGCTCTCCGTCCCTCCGCAGTCCACCGTGAACGCCAAGAGACGCCCGCGTTCTCTCTCCCTCTCGAGCGCACCGATTCCATACGCCGCCGAGAATAGGTCGATCGAACCGATTCACGACCGGCCGAACCTCGCCGCGATGATCGAGCCCGACCGGTTCTTCCATCGCCCGACCGGAAGGTTTGATTGGACCCGGCAGGCGAGCTCCGCTCGAGCGGGCGTTGAGGAAGTCGAGATGATAGGATGCGGCGAGGAGGTCGGAGAGGGGGCACGAGTCTGACGGAAATTTCCGGCGGGCGTTACCTCCGGACTCGCGTCTTTTTCGGGGGAAGGTTCTCCATCGGAATGAAGACCGCCAAGGCGACCACCGTCGTCCACCGGTTGGCCTTCCCAATGGCCGATTGGGTGATATTGAGCGTCCGGACGATCTTGCCTCCCATCTTGAACACCTGCTCCCGTTCTTTCCAGGCGATGTTGGGATCGAACTCGATGCCCAGCGTGGTGGCCAGCATCTGAGCGGCCAGGTCCTCCGTATATTCTCCCGATTCCTCATCGGTCTCTCCATAGGCATGATGCTCGGAAAGATACCCGTACGTGCGCCGGTCGGTGGGGATGGCGAGACCGATGGAGGCGGAGATCAAGCGGTTGCGCTCGTTGGTGTCCGATCGGGCCATCACGCAGTGGGTGATTTCGCCGGGATTCAGCAGCGTTTCGCCGCGCCTCCGCGGAATGATTTTACAGGAAGGGGGATAGATCGAGGACACGCTCACCAGATTGCAGTACGCGACCCCTGCGCTCCGCAACGCCTCCTCGAACGAAGCCAGCTTCTCCCTATGGACCCCGACGCCCCGGGTCAAGAACATATGAGTCGGAACCATCTTCCCTCCCCTCTTTCGTCACGCGTGTGCACTCGACGCCTGACAGCACACACCGGGTGGCAGTTGTACCAATTTAGAGAAGATTCCGCAATATGGCAGGAGAGATTTTTTTATCCGGAGTTCAGGCGTTGTTCGAATCACGGAGGTTCAGCACCAGCAGCTTCAGTTCGGTCATCTCCTCGATGGCGTAGCGCACCCCTTCGCGACCAAGCCCCGAGTCCTTCACCCCGCCATAGGGCATATGGTCCGCCCGGAAGGTCGGAATCTCGTTGGCCAGCACCGTCCCCACCTCAAGCTCGCGGTAGGCCCGGAACAGCCGGCCGACATCGCGGGTAAACACTCCGGCCTGGAGCCCGAAGTCGGAGTCATTCAGCGCCTCGATTGCCCGGCCGAACTGCTGGTACGGCGTGATCGTCACGACCGGGCCGAACACTTCTCGGCACGAGACCTTCATCTCCGGGGTGACATCGGCCAGCACCGTCGCTTCCACGAGTGAGCCCACTCGCTTCCCGCCCGCCAGCACCCGGGCGCCCTGCGCGACCGCCTCACCGACCCAGTCCTCCACACGCCGGGCCGCTGCCTCGTCGATCAGCGGGCCGATCACCGTGGCCTCGTCGAACGGATCGCCTGCTTTGAGCGTACCGACCCGGGCCAGGACCCCCGCCACAAAGCGATCGTACACGGCCTCATGCACATAGATGCGCTGCACCGAAATACAGGTCTGGCCCGAGTAGACGAAGCCCCCGGCCACGCAGCGCTGAGCCGCCACGTCCAGGTCCGCATCCGGCTCCACGATCACACCGGCGTTCCCACCCAACTCGAGCACCACCCGCTTTTTCCCGCACTTCGCTTTGAGCATCCAGCCGACCGCCGCGCTGCCGGTGAAGCTCAGCAGCTTGAAGCGCGGGTCCGTCACCATCTGCTCGGCCACCGCGTTCTCGCAGGGAACGACGCTCAGAGCCCCCGGCGGCAGCCCCGAATCCAGCACGATTTCACCCAGCATCAGGGCGGTCAACGGCGTCTGGGGAGCCGGCTTCAAGACGATCGGATTCCCGCACGCGAGGCACGGGGCGACCTTGTGCGCGACCAGATTGAGCGGGAAATTGAACGGGGTGATGCCGAGCACCGGCCCGATCGGAAAGCGCCGGACGATCCCAAGATGGCTCTCCGTCCCTGGCGTCAGGTCCAGCGGGATCACTTCTCCCGGAATCCGCTTGGCTTCCTCCGAGGCGACCGTGAACGTCTGGATCGACCGCCCTACCTCGCGCCGGGCGTCCGAGATCGGCTTGCCCGCTTCGGCCGTCATGGTCCGCGCCAACTCTTCGCGACGCGCGGCCAGGGCTTCGGCGATCTTGCCGAGCGCGCCGGCTCTCGCGTGGGCCGGCAATCGCCGCATCGCTGAAAACGCTGTGACCGCCGCCCCGATCGCCTCGTCCGCTTCCGTCTTGCCGGCCTGACACACCTCGGCCACCGTCTCCCCGCTGAACGGGTTGACCACCGGGGCGACCCGGTCCGTGTGCCGCCACCGGCCGCCGATCAGGAATGGCCTTGCCGGCTTCATGTGGCTGTTACTCCGTGGACTCATCGATCGGGATTCTACTGGCGGGAACCTTCGGGGGTTCGACCTCTGCGTGGGCCTTCTCGGCTTTGGCGATCAGTTCCTCGGTCCCCCAGTCCCGGATGGCTTGAAGCGTGAACGCCTCATACGTGGAGATGCCGTGGCAGGTGGGGCAGTCCGGCATCGGCACCTTCCGTCGGAACGCTTCGCCCAGGCAGGACATGCACACCAGCAGATCAGGTTCACCCTCTTCACACTCGACCGGCCAAAATAATTGTTCGTGCGACATAACGCCCTTCTTCCTGTCTGAAATTTCGGATGGAGTCAACCTCTAGCCCATAGCTCGCAGCAGATTGCTCTGCGCCTTTTCCCCCTCGGCTGGGCGCTGCTCACCGTTCACGTGTCAAGGATAGGCTCTCCCTGCCGGGAATTCAACCCTTCCCTTTCGGACTCGGCGCACCGAGCAGACGATCGATCTGTTCCTGGAACACCTTGAAGGGAACCGCTCCCGGGATCGCGATCGGTCGCTGCTGGCCCGTGCCCTGCGTCCTGAGCAGGACAAAGCCGGGGGTGCCGACAAATCCCAGCCTGACACCTTCCTCCCGGTCCCGGCGTATCGCGTCCGTGTGAGGAGCCTCCTCCAGGCACTTCGAGAACAGCGGCAGATCGAGACCGATGGTTTGGGCATGCCGCTGGAGATCGGCCGGCCCTAATCTCCGGTCATCTCCGAACAGTCGGTCATGCATTTGCCAGTAACGACCTTGGTTGCCGGCACACCGGGCAGCCACCGCGGCATCCAGGCCAGGCCCCTGGAACCCACGCGGGAAGTCCCGGTAGAGAAACCGTACCTTGCCGGTCTCAATATAGTCGGCCCGGAGTCGAGGCCAGGTCTCCCGGAAGAATTTAAGGCAAAAGCCGCAGGTGAAATCCGAATATTCGATGAGCGTGACCGGCGCCTGGGGATCACCGCGTACCCGGTCATCGGCGCGTGCGAGGAGATCGGATGGTTGCCCGCTGAGCACCGCCGCAGCCATGAGGAAGAAGAAGCCGACGGTCACGAGGTAGACGGTACAAGTGGAAATAAGCGCGCACTCCCCTTTTGCCTTCCGAGTCTTCACGATTGCCTCTCCCCTTTTTCCGTTTGCCTTGTGCCCCTCGACGGGACGCTATTCGTGATTCGGCGGGACCCCGGCGCGAAGACGCTTCGCCGTCTGCCGGCGTTTCTTCTCGGCCAGCCGGCGTTCGATGGCCGGCTTCGGCTGGCGGGTCGGCACCCGCGGCCTGGGCACCCGGTTCAAGAGCCGGAGTCGCGCGATCAGGCGTTCGAACGCGGTGTCCCGGTTCCGGTGCTGGGATCGCGAATCGGCGGCGATCACCCGCACCCCGGACGGCAGGTGGACCAGGCGAACCGCCGAGTCCGTCACATTCCGATGCTGGCCGCCCGGCCCGGAGGCCCGGAAGGTTTCAACCACCACTTCGCGTTCCAAACGGGCGCGGTCGGTGCTGTAGGGAGGGCCGGAAGATTGCGGAGTCGGTTTCATCCTCCGAACCGGTCGCGGGCGGGCGAACCGTCTGGCACGCGCGGTCAGGCCTTCTCGTGCTTCTCCCGGAACCGTTCCAGCAGCCCCATCATCAGCAGCGGCCAGACCACGGTCGCATCGCTCAACACCTCTGCGTAGCGGCCGCCTTCCTGCGGGGGAACGAACTTGCCCCAGGAAATTCCCTCGTTATACGTGCATCCGCTCAGCCCGCCCCAATAGTCCGGTTCCGGGCAGATGCGGACCCCGTACTGAAACCGCGGCGGCTTCACCGAGAGCCCCAGACGAATGTTGCCGATCTCCACGTAGGGCGCCACCTGTTGCGCCCAGTTCCTCGGTACCCCTCCTCCGATCGTGAAGATGCCCAGGCGCTTGGCCGGCAGCAGTCGTGTCGTATAACTGTTCAAATCCAAGTAAGGGTTATAAGAAGGCAACGCCTGATGCAGGGCATGCAGCACGCCCAGGTCTCCTTCCCGCGTCTGCGCCCGGCTCCGCGCACGATCGAGTTGCTGGCTCATCGCCCACGTCCCCACATCCAGGCCCATCTCGGAATCGGTAAAGGCCGGGATATAGACCGGGACCTGCTTCAGGTAGGCGCTTTTCAGGATGCCGCTCCCTTCGTACTCCTCCGCGAGGGTCTTGCCCACTTCCCGCGTCAACAGTTCCGACGAGAGCGGTTGATCGGCCTTGAGCCGCTTGAGTGTTTGCCCGACCACGTGCTCGACGTAGTTGAGGTTCGCTTCCATCTCCAGCGTATCGTAAATGCGGTTGTACCCCTTCCGGTACAATTCCGCATCGCCCATCGAGGGGCGGTGCCGATAGTGGATCTTGCCCACCGACTCGCTGAGCCCGTGCGCGATCAACGCCCCCGTGGACACCACGCACTGCACCATCCCACGGTCAATCATCGTGCTGATGATCTTGCCCATCTTGGCGATGGTCATGGCGCCGGACACGGTCATGACCACGAAGCAGTCAGGGTCCGCGATCATGGCCGATAAGATGTCATAGGCCTCCCCCAGCCGTCGTCCGCCGAACGCGGTCTTGCTCATCGCGACGAGGAGATCCGAAAAAGAACGAACCTTGGCAGGATCGAGCGGTTCGAGGGGTTCTAGCCCGTCCTGAGCGCCGTCGTGAAATTCGCGTGGCTCCATCGAGCGCCGCTCCTGAGGAACGTCCGCCGGGATTGCGTGACCGCTAGTTATACACAACCAGGTTGTGCGCGTCAATCCGCTACGGGTGCCCGCTCATGGCCGGACAGGAAAGACGGCACACGCCAAGTTTGGTATGAAGAATCTCAGCTTCCTGGTGGCAAAGGACCTCTCCGCCCGCATGTGATCGAAGCGGGCGGTTCAAGCGAAGCTTGGTATGGTGGTCCCAACGGGATTTGAACCCGTGTCTGAGCCTTGAGAGGGCTCCGTCCTAGGCCAGGCTAGACGATGGGACCAGCCAGGTCGTTCCGGGTGCAGGCAAAATGACTCGAGGCGGGTTGGAATCTATCACAGAGATACCGGCTTTTCAACGCGCACGAGCCCGACAGGCGGAGCATGCCGTAGGGGGTCTCTTGGCTCACGATACACTCAACACCACGATGATAAGCGCGCCCATCAAGCCAATCTTGGTATGGAGGCAGAATTTAAGCCTACTGGAGGCAAAGTAATTATCCGCTCACATTTGATCGAAGTGAGCGGTTCAAGCGAAGCTTGGTATGTTCCCTCGGCGCGCCATCGATTCGATACCGCTCGCGCTCAGCGACTGGAACGTGTAGAATCTGCCCCTCTCGGCATGGAGCCAGACGCACGTCGCCGACGCGGACGCTCGAGATGATGCCATCCAAGCCGGTTCGAGATCTGATTCTGCATCGCGGCGACGCCCTGTTGGTTGCCGACATCCAGAACGACTTTCTTCCGGGGGGCAGCCTTGGCATCACAGGGGGAGACGAGGTGGTCCCGGTCCTGCTCCGCTACATCGCCAGGTTCCAAGCGCAGGGGTTGCTGATTTTTGCGTCACGCGATTGGCATCCCCCGCATCACTGTTCGTTTCGAGAGCAAGGGGGCCAGTGGCCCGTGCATTGTGTGATGGGCTCAGCCGGGGCGCAGCCCCCTCCCCGGTTCTCCCTGCCGCCCTCAACGTTGATCATTCACAAGGCGACCTGCCTCGATAAGGATGCCTACTCCGTCTTTGAGGGCACCGCGCTAGAGACCTCTTTACGGGCCGCCGGGGTGCGGCGCCTGTTCGTGGGAGGGTTGGCCACCGACTACTGTGTGCTCAATACGGTCAAAGATGCCCTGGCGCGCGGATTCTCGGTCTTCCTGCTCGTGGATGCGATCCGGGCCGTGAATCTGCACCCGGATGACGGCCGAAAGGCCGAGGAAGAGATGCTGCGCCTGGGAGCCACTCCGATTCGATGCGAGAGCCTCACCGGATGACCCTTCAGCCGGGCCTGCTCCTGACCGACCTCTACCAGCTCACCATGCTCCAGGCGTATCTCGAGCAGGGGATGGAAGAGACGGCGGTCTTCGAGTTCTTCGTGCGCAGGTTGCCGCCCACGCGCGGGTTTCTCATGGCAGCCGGCCTGGAACAACTGCTGGATTACCTGGAACACCTGCACGTCTCGGCGAAAGAACTGGAATGGTTGACGGAGACCGGCCGCTTCAGCCGAGCGTTCGTGGAGTACCTGGAACGCCTACGCTTCACCGGCGATGTGCACGCAATGCCGGAAGGGACCGTCTTCTTCCCGGAGGAGCCGATCGTGCGGGTCACCGCCCCGCTGCCGCAGGCGCAACTGATCGAGACCCGACTGATCAATCTCCTCCACTTCCAAACCCTCATTGCGTCCAAGGCCGCTCGGGCGGTCCTCGTGGCCGCAGGGAAACCGCTGGTGGATTTCGGCCTGCGTCGCGCCCACGGGGCGGAAGCCGGGCTCCTCGCAGCCCGAGCGAGTTACCTGGCCGGCTTTTCCGGGACAGCCACCGTGCAGGCAGGCATGCTCTTTAGCATTCCCCTGTACGGCACGATGGCCCACTCTTTCGTGCTGGCCCATGAGGACGAAGTCGCGGCGTTTGAGCATTTTGCTTCCGCGCAGCCCGGGAACGTCGTCCTCCTGCTCGACACCTACGACACGGAGGCGGCGGCACGCAAGGTGGTGGCGCTGGCCCCCCGTTTGAAAAAGAAGGGAATCACCATCAAAGGCGTGCGGCTCGATAGCGGTGACCTGGCCGACCATGCCCGGAAGGTGCGGCGGATCCTGGATGACGGGGGAGCACCTGACGTGCAGATCGTCGCCAGTAGCAACCTGGATGAGTCTGCGTTGCAGGCGCTCGCGGCGGCTCACGCGCCGATTGACAGCTTTGCGGTCGGCGCCTCCCTGACGACCTCCGCCGATGCCTCCTGCCTGGATTGCGTCTACAAGCTCCAGGAATATGCGGGGCGGCCCCGCCGGAAGCGGTCGGAAGGGAAGGCCACCTGGCCGGGCCGGAAACAGGTGTATCGGCACTACGACGCAGGAGGTCGTCTCGCTTCTGACGTCGTGACGCTCGCCGACGATCCGCAGGATGGAACAGCGCTGGTTCAGCCGGTCATGCGCGCAGGCCGGCGTCTCGCGCCTCCCGCTCCGATCTCGGCCTTGCGGGAGCGGGCCGCCGCTGAGTTGGCGCGCTTGCCCGAGCCCTTGCGACAGCTCCGGGAGGGTCCTGCTGTCCCGGTCAGAGTGTCCTCCGCCCTTCGCG
>Ga0209376_1000297_pt1 | contig 55406 bp, 45 predicted proteins | sample GraSoiAngelo_134_FD_185891 | JGI IMG/M metagenome (GOLD analysis project Ga0209376, IMG submission 185891) | Grasslands soil microbial communities from the Angelo Coastal Reserve, California, USA - 14_0929_05_30cm (SPAdes) (version 2) | ecosystem: Environmental > Terrestrial > Soil > Grasslands ...
GAGCGCCAGGGGTGGCACCGCCAACACGGCGCGCCGCCGCCCTCGCAGGATCAGCCAGATCACGAAGAATACGGGGGTGATCTTGAGGGCGGTCGCGGCCACGAAGTAGCCGGCCGCGCGCACGTCCAGCGCGCGCAGATGCGCATCGATGCCCAGCAGGGTCAGCACGAAGATCACCTCGTTGACCTGCACGTGGTTGAGATTCTCGAGGTGGAACACCAAGGACAGCACCACGGCGAGGACGAGCGGCAGCGCCTCCACAGCTTGATGGGGGTAAGTCCGCGCGACGATCCTCTTCGTCAGGTAGGTGGCGACCCCAAGCAACACCAAATTGATGACGGAGAAGATCTCCGCGGCGAGCCGCAGCGGGAAAATGGCGAGAGCCTGGAAGACCATCGCCGCGAACGGCGGGTAGATGAACCTTCGCGCGCCCGGAAGATCGCCGTGGTAGAGCGGAGCACCGGTCGCGAAGTTGCGCCCCGCCTGCCAGAAGACGTGGAAGTCGCCGCCCACTCCTTCCCGGCTTCCGCGCTCGAAGGCGACTATCACCGCGACGACGCACACGCCCGCCGCGAGAACAAGCGTAGCGGCGGTCCGGCGCGGACCGTCGAACCCGAGGAGCGAGCCTGCGGTCACGGGCCTCAATGTCACGCGGCCATCCGCGTCCGGCTAGCGGAGCGGCGCAGGCCGCGTGGCGCGGCGAACTCCTTGTAGAGCGAGGAGGCGGCGAGGGTCGCCCGGCGAGGGGGTTCATTTGTGGCTCATCGCGCGCAGGCTTGCCTGCCGGAAGACACATGTTGGGGAGGGCGCCGGACGCCCGCCGGACCGCAAGTGCCCACGCCGCAACGCGGTTCGGTGTGGAACGTCCGCGGCATTTGCCTTGCAGCGAGGGCGTGGCGGCGGGGACGGGCCCGCACCGAGCTCTCACGCTGCGGCGTCCCGCGGGAATCCCTAGACCCACCACGTCGGATGGCACGCAATGAGCTCGCTTGTTAGCAGGCTGGGCGGGGCCGCAGCCCGGGGCGTTGCCCTGCTGGTCATCGCGACCTGTACCTCCGACCACATCCCCACTGTACCACTCCCCCCGCAGACCGCACCGGTTGCACCGCCCCCTGTTTCGGCAGCCATTACCGCCTCCCCGCAGGCGGTGCAGCTCATCGGCGCCGGCAACATCGCGCGCTGCGATCGCACCAACGACGAGGCCACGGCGCTCCTGCTCGACGCGTATCCCGACGCCACGGTGTTCGCGGCCGGCGACAACATGAACGGCAACGGGTCGCTGACCAACTTCACCACCTGCTACGGGCCGTCGTGGGGCCGGCACAAGGCGCGGACGCGTCCGGCGGCGGGGGAGAAGGAGTACAAGACGGCGGGCGCGGCGGGATACTTCAGCTACTTCGGCGCCGCGGCGGGCGATTCCGGCAAGTACTACTACAGTTACGACCTGGGTGCGTGGCACATCATGGTGTTGAACGACAACATCTCGATGGCGGCCGGGTCTGCCCAAGAGCAGTGGCTGCGCGCCGAGCTGGCGGCGAACACGCGGCAGTGCACGCTCGCCTACTGGCATCACCCGCGGTTCAGCTCCTCGGGGACCAACAAACTCGCCTCCGTGAAGCCGCTGTGGGACGCGCTGTACGCCTACAGCGCGGACGTGGTGGTGAATGCGCACTACACCGTCTATGAGCGCTTCGCACCGCAGACGCCGGACGGCGTGGCGGACCCCGTGAACGGAACGCGCGAGTTCATCGTCGGCACCGGTGGCCTGAGCCTCCAGAACCCCGGTGGAGCAAAACCCAACAGCGAAGTGCGGAACGGCACCACCTATGGCGTCCTGAAGCTCACGCTGGACACGGATACCTACTCGTGGGAGTTCGTGCCCATCGCCGGACAGACCTTCGGCGACGCCGGTACCACCGCTTGCCACACACGGATCGCGGTCGCCTCGGTGGAAGTCACTCCCCCCGCACCAACCGTTGTGGTGGGCGCCACCGTCCAGCTCGCGGGTACGCCAAAGGATGCTGCCGGTAATCCGCTCACGGGTCGCGCCGTCACGTGGCAGACGAGCGACGCCACGATCGCCACGGTGGACGCGAGCGGCCTCGTCACCGGGAAAGCCGCAGGCGGGCCGGTGACCATCACGGCCACGAGTGAAGGCAAGAGCGGGACGTCCACCGTCACCGTCACGGCGATCCCTGTAGCGACGGTCGACGTCACACCCCCGACGGCAACCGTGCAAGCCGGCGCCACGGTTCAACTCACCGCCACGCCGAGGGACGCGAACGGGAATTCGTTGAGCGGTCGCGTCGTCACCTGGCAGACGACCGACCTCGCGATCGCCACGGTGGACGCGACCGGCCTCGTCACCGGGAAGACGGTCGGTGGGCCCATCACCATCACGGCGACGAGCGAGGGCAAGAGCGGCACGTCTTCCGTTACCATCACACCGGTCCCGGTCGCGTCCGTTGACGTGACCCCCGCGCCGGCGAGCGTCCAACTCGGTGCCACCCGACAGCTCACCGCGGCCCCGAAGGACGCGAACGGCAATCCGCTCACGGGCCGCGTCGTCACCTGGCAGACGGCCGACGCCGCGATCGCCACGGTGGACGCGAACGGCCTCGTGACCGGGAAGACCGTGGGTGGGCCGGTCACCATCACGGCCACGAGCGAAGGGAAGAGCGGCGCGTCGGCCGTCACCGTCACGCCCATCCCCGTGGCATCAGTGGACGTCACGCCCCCGACGGGGAGTATCGTCGTGGACGCGACGCTACAGCTCACCGCCACCCCGAAGGACGCGAACGGCAATCCGCTCACGGGCCGCGTCGTCACCTGGCAGACGGCCGACGCCACGGTCGCCACGGTGGACGCGAACGGCCTCGTGACCGGAAAGGGAGCCGGCGGGCCGGTCGCGATCACCGCGGCGTCCGAAGGGAAGAGCGGCACGTCGGCGATCACGGTCACCCTCACCCCCGTCGCGTCGGTCGACGTCGCGCCGCCGACGGGAAGCATTCAGGTCGGGGCGACCCTCCAGCTCACGGCGACTCCGAAGGACGCAAACGGCAAGCCGCTCACGGGCCGCACGATTACTTGGCAGAGCGGTGATGCCACCATCGCCAGCGTGGACGGAACCGGCGTCGTCACCGGGAAGGCAGCAGGGGGCCCAGTCACCATCATGGCGACGGTCGAAGGTAAGAGCGGCACGGCGGCGGTCACGGTTACACTCGCCCCGGTCGCGTCGGTCGTCGTGACCCCGGCGACCGCGACCATCCTGGTGAACGGCACCGTCCAGCTGACGGCGACACTGAAGGATGCCAACGGCAACCCGCTCACGGGCCGCAGCGTGACGTGGCAAACCGGTGACGCCGCCGTCGCGGACGTGAACGCGGGCGGGATGGTCACCGGGAAGACAGTCGGCGGGCCCGTCACCATCACGGCGACGAGCGAGGGGAAGAGCGGCACCGCGGCGGTCACGGTCTCGGCCTCGGCCCCCGTCGCGACGGTCGACGTCGCCCCCCCGACGGCAAGCGTGCAGGTCGGCGCCAGCACGCAGCTCACGGCCACGCCCAAGGACGCGAACGGCAATCCGCTCAGCGGTCGCGTCGTCATCTGGCGGACGGGCAACGCCACGATCGCCGACGTGGACGCGAACGGCCTCGTCACCGGGAAGGCGGCGGGCGGGCCGATCACTATCATGGCGACGAGCGAGGGCACGAGCGGCACGTCGGCCGTCACGGTCACTCCCATCCCCGTCGCGTCGCTCGCCGTGACCCCGGCGACGGCGAGCATCCAGGTGAACGGCACGGTCCAGCTCACGGCGACGCCCAAAGACGCGACGGGTAATCCGCTGAGCGGTCGCGTCGTCACGTGGCAGACGAGCAACGCCACGATCGCCATGGTGGACGGGAACGGCCTCGTCACCGGGAAGGCCCTGGGCGGGCCGATCACGATCACGGCCACGAGCGAGGGCAAGAGCGGCACCGCTAGCGTCAGCGTCACGCCGGCTCCGGTGGCTTCGGTCGCCATGAGTCCGACATCGGCGACGATCTTCGCGAACGGCACGGTCCAGCTCACCGCCACCCCCAAGGACGCGAACGGCAACGAGCTGGGCGGCCGCGCGATGTCGTGGGCGAGCAGCACTCCCGGGGTCGCGACGGTGAACGCCCGTGGCTTCGTGGTCGGCCTCCAGCCCGGCACCGCCAACGTGACCGCGACCAGCGAGGGCGTGGTCGGCATGTCGGTCGTTACGGTGCAGAACTCATCCGGCGCGCCGGTGATCGCGGGAGCGGGCGACATCGCGGACTGCTCACGCATGAGCCAGGAGGGCACCGCACGAGTGCTGGATGGCATCGTGGGAACGGTCGTCACGTTCGGCGACCAGGCCTATCCTGACGGGTCCTACACCGACTACATGAACTGCTACGACGCCTCGTGGGGCCGGCACAGACCGCGCACCCGTCCCTCACCCGGAAACCACGAGTACAACTTCGGGTCCTCGGCGGGCGCGCCCGGCTACTATCAGTACTTCGGGGCGGCAGCCGGTGACCCGAGCAAGGGCTACTATAGCTACGACCTGGGCGCGTGGCACCTCATCGTCATCAACAGCAACCTCGCGATGAACGCGGGCTCGGCCCAGGAGCAGTGGCTCCGGGCCGACCTCGCGGCCCACCCGACCGTGTGCACGGTGGCGTACTGGCACCACCCCCGGTTCAGCTCCGGCGGCAACGGCAGCACGCCCGCGACGCAGCCGATCTGGCAGGCGCTGTACGACTTCGGTGCCGACCTCGTGTTGAACGGCCACGACCACGACTACGAGCGCTTCGCCCCGCAGACGCCCACCGGCGCGCGGGACGACGCGAACGGCATCAGGGAGATCATTGCGGGGACCGGTGGCAACTCGCTGTACGGCTGGCCGGGGAACCCGATCGCCAATAGCGAGCTGCGCAGCAACGTCAACTACGGGATCCTCAAGGTGACGCTCTGGCCTACGAGCTACGACTGGGACTTCATCCCGGTTGCGGGGGGAACGTTCTCCGATCACGGGAGCGCGCTGTGTCATTCCGGCGCTCCCCTGCCCAACCAGGCTCCGATCGCGAATCCGGGCGGACCCTACGGCTCGGAAGGCACGGTGACGCTCGACGGGGGCCAGTCTCGCGACCCGGACAACAACACGCCGCTGAGCTACAGCTGGACCTTGGGTGACGGCGCGACCGCGAGCACCGCGACCGTGACGCACACCTATCCGGCCGAGGGGCAGTACACCGTGACGCTGACGGTCACGGATTCACGGGGCGCAGCGAGCGCCCCAGCGACGACGACGGTAACCATCGCCAACATCGCGCCGACGGTCAACGCCGGACCCGACCAGGCGGTGGTCGCCGGCGCGCCCGTGAGCCTGCGCGCGACGTTCAGCGATCCCGGGCCGACCGACTACCCGTGGACCTATACGATCGCCTGGGGCGACGGTGCGACGGACGGGGGCAGCACCAACACACAGGCCAATCCGATCACGGGCAGCCACGTGTTTGCGGCGCCCGGGCACTACACGGCCAGGGTCACGGTGACCGATAAGGACGGCGGCGCGGGCTTCGACGACCTGGTCGTGACTGTGCTCGATCCCAGCAGCGTGCAGGTCTTCTCCGGGGCGGGCAACATCGCCACCTGCGGGACCGATGTAGATGAGGCCACGGCGAAGATCCTGGACAACCTCCCGGGGAGCGTCTTCGTGCTGGGCGACAACGTGAACCCGAGCGGCAGCGCGGCGAATTACACGAACTGCTACGACCCGACCTGGGGCCGGCACAGGGCGCGCACGCATCCGACCATCGGGAACCACGAATACGACGTCGTGGGGGCGAGCGGCTACTTCGGCTACTTCGGGGCGGCGGCGGGCGATCCGACGAAGGGGTACTACAGCTTCGACCTGGGTGACTACTGGCACGTCGTCGTGCTCAACAACACCGCCTCGGTGGCGAGCGGGGCCGGCTCGGTGGAGGAGCAGTGGTTGAAGGCGGATCTCGCGGCCAGCAGCAAGCGCTGTACGCTCGCGATGTTCCACTACCCGTTGTTCTTCTCGTCGGATGATCCGTCGTGGCACAGCGCGAGTGGCGTCATTCCGATCTGGAACGATCTGTATGCCGCGGGAGCGGAGATCGTGCTCAACGGTCAGCAGTACGATTACGAGCGCTTCGCTCCCCAGGACCCCGGCGGGAACCCGGACCCCGCGCGGGGGATCCGTGAGTTCAACGTAGGTGTGGGTGGGTACGCCACCGCCATGCCCTCGTCCATCGCGCCTAACACCGAGGCCGTGTCGGACGCCTACGGCGTGTTGAAGCTCACGCTCGGCCCGGACACCTATACCTGGGAGTTCATTCCCGCTGCCGGAGGGACCTTCACCGACTCGGGCTCCGGGAGCTGCCACTGATCCTCGAGGCGGGCGGCGCCCGCGACCCCTAGAACCCCAGCCAGTAGTTCACTTTGATCAGGAAGATATTCTCCGACGGCCCGCGGAACAGCGCGCCGGCATCTTCGCCGAGGTCGATCATCCCGCGCGTGAGCGACGAAGAGCCGGTCCGCGTCCAGGCGAGGTAGATGGTCGAGCCGGGTCGGTATTCCCAGCGCAGCACGGCGTTGCCGCGCAGCGAGCGGAGCGTGAAGCTCGGGTCCGCCACGAGGAAGCTCGCGGCCGGCCCGCCGCCGTCGGGGTCGATGCGCAGCGTGTCGGGCGTGGTGCCCAAGGACGTGATGGTGCCCACATCCCGACCGTACACCAGGCGGCGCAGGGCGCGCGGCGCGGCGAACTCCTTGTAGTGCGAGTAGGCGCCGCTCGCGATCAGGGGCTGCACGAACAGCTCGAGCGTGACGTTCGGCGAAAACGTGACGTTGAAGCGCGTGTTCATCGCGATCGAGTTCTGCACCAGGTCGGCGAACACATGGCGCTCGCCGTAGAACGCCGTGGCGGTCGGGTCGGCCACCGCGGTGACGTACTGGAATCCGCTCTCGTTGTGCGCCAGGGAGGGACCGACGGACAGCGTGACGTTGGACGCCGGTCGCAGTTGCAGCGTGACGGTGGCGGTGCGGTCGCAGTCGCCGTCCCGGTTGCAGCCGAGCTCGCCCGTCCACTCGAGCACGAGGTCCTTGCGCCGGTCCGTCGCGAGGCTGGTGGACCAGAAGTCGAGGCCGGGGCGGCGCAGCACCGGCCCGCCCCGGCTGAGACGGTCGTCGAGCAGGCTCGGCCGGTGGATCCAGAAGCCGCTGATCTCCCAGTAGTTGTGCGGCTGCAGGTAGCCATACAGCTGCACCTGCCGGTCGGTCAGGTCGCCGTCGAAGTTGTACTGCTGCTGCCCGCCCGCGATGAAGAGGAGCTGGCGGTACCAGCGCGTCGGCTTGGTCCATTGAGGGAAGATGTTCGCGCTCATCCACCAGTAGTCGGCGCGAGAGAGGAAGGAGATGTCGTTGTTCTCGAATCCGGGCGTGCGCAGGTTGGTGGACACCTCCCACAACAACTGCCCCGACTCCCGGGCGAACCGCGCGTACGCGCCGAGCCCGCGCAGCGCCGTGAGCGCAGGGTCGTAGGCGTCGCTCAAGAGCCCGTTCGTCCCGTTGCCGCGATCCGGCCGCTGGAAGTAGCGCGCACTGGACGTCTGCAGCCGCCGAATCGCCCCCGTGTCGCCGGTGACCGCAGTGCCGGCCACCTGCGCCAGCAGACGGTAGTCCCGCTTCCCGAACCACATCTCCGTGCCGACGCCGACCGACTCCGCGCGGCGGGAGAGCCGTGCAGCCAGGTAGGGATCGTCGAGCTCGCGCAGCACCGACGTAGCGACGGCGCGAACCACGGTCGCGCCGCCGCGCAGGTCCTTGGCGACGCGCCCCACGAAGTAGTTGGCGAGCGGCTCGACGGTCGCCTCGCCGCGCGTGCCGTCGCTGCGCTGGAATGTCGCCCGCTCGCGTCGCGTGATCGCGTCCAGCGCCCCGATCGACCAGCCGGACGGCGTGCGGCCGGTGAGCTTGGCGGCCCCCAGGATGGTCGTGTTCTCGGGGGTATCGGCGTAGGTCCCGCCCGTGGCATAGGCGTTGTCCGGGACCTCCGGCGAGCGGCCGATGCGCCGCGAGTAGAACATGCCGAGGTTGGAGACATTGGAGCAGAAGAAGCAGTTGAAAGTGCCGAATCCGAAGTAGCCCGCCCCCTCGACGAAAAAGGGGCGGCGCTCGTCGAAGAACGTCTCGAACGCGGTCAGGTTCACGACCGCGGGATCCACCTCTACCTGGCCGAAATCGGGATTGACCGTGGCGTTGAGCGTGAGACTGGACGTGAGCAGGAACCGCGCGTCCCCACCGACGCGGCCGTCCCACCGGTGCGCCTGCTGGAAGGGATCGGTCGGGTCGCTCACGGGGACGTTGGCCGAACGGCCCACGACGTAGGGGAGCAGCTCCGCCCGGCCGGGCGCTCGCCGGATCACGAGGCCCTGCAAGTGCCCGAAGCGGGGCGGCCCGCCGATTTCGGTCAGGCCCCAGAACGACCACTGCGACAGCTCGTTCAACCGGTTCTCCTGGCGCCAGATCTGGAGGCCCCAGGTCTGGTCCTCCGCGGTCGCCGGATAGCGCAGCTGCGAGAACGGAATCCGCATCTCGGCGGTCCAGCCAAGCGAATCGATGGCCGTCTTCACCTCCCACACCGGGTCCCAGGAGGGGTCCTCGCCGCCGCCCAGCCCGTTCGCGTCGTAGCGCACGCCCGAGGGGTTCACCATGAAGAACAGCCGGCCGATGTGGTCGTGGTAGGTGTCGAAGATGACCTCGAGGTAGTCGGCGTTCGCGGTCCCGTCGCGGCGCACCAGGCGGGTCTGCACCCCCGCCGCCCCCTGGTCGTCGAACATCCGCGCCCCGACGTAGATCGCGGCCGCGTCGAACGCGAACCGCACCTCGGTTCGCTGCGTCGCGGGTTGACCTTCACGCGGCTGAGCCTGCCGGAAATCGGTCGCGGCAGGGGCCGCGCGCCAGACCGGCTCGTCCAGCCGGCCGTCGAGCCGGATCTCGCCCTCGAGGGGGACGGCCCGTACGTCGGGGGGTGGTGTTGGGTGGATGTTCTGTGCGGCTGTCGGGGCGGCGGTGATGGCACTGAGCACCGCCAGACGGACGAGCGTTCTCGGCATGACGGTGCCCCGACGAAGGGATACTTGCTTTGACGCCTGGCGGCCGAGAAAGGTTGCGGCGGGGGTCTTGCCACCCGCGCCCGGGTGATGCATGGTGGATGCCGGGCGGCGATCCACGCCCAACCTCATCGATCCTCCCCCAGCGAGGGTCCCCGTGAGGCAAAGGGGGGCAGACTCCCGGATCGGCATCGCGCAAGCCTTTGGGTCGCCGCGGGGCGACGCTGCTGGGGGGCGTGTGCCCGTGGCCCGACCAAAGGACGGACACGATGCCGACCAACAAGGATTTCAAGCGCCTCGTTCGCGCTCGCATGCGGAAGACGGGCGAAGCCTACACCGCCGCCCGCGCACAACTCCTGAGCAAAAGGCACGCCCCCGCCCCCGCCCCCACCCCCCTCGCGACCGGGGCGGACTATGCCACGCTCGCGGGTCGGAGCGATGCCGCCCTGAAGGCGAACACCGGCTGCACCTGGGAGCGCTGGGTCAAGGCGCTCGATCGCGTCGCGGCGCACACCTGGCCGCACCGGCGGATCGCCGAGTACGTGTCCGAGAAGTACAAGGTCCCGGGGTGGTGGGCGCAGACGGTCACCGTGGGGTACGAGCGCATCAAGGGCCTGCGCGCGATCGGCCAGCGTCGAGACGGCGCGTTCGAGGCGACCAAGAGCAAGGTGTTCGCGGTGCCGCTCGCCCGGCTGTATCGGGCTTTCAGCGACCCGCGCACGCGGACGCGCTGGTTGCCCGATGTGAAACTTACCGTCCGTACAGCGACGCGTAACAAGTCCATGCGGCTCACCTGGCCGGACAACACGTCGGTCCAGCTCGGCTTCTTCGCTAAGGGCGTGGCGAAAGCCCAAGTCCAGATCCAGCACGGGAAGCTGCCGGACAAGGCGGCGGCGACCCGGACGAAGGACTACTGGGCGGAGCGCCTCGACACGCTCGGGAAGGTGCTGGCGTAGGCGAGGCTTGAGGCCCACGCGGAGCGACCGGCTTGCGGGCGCTGTCCGAAAGTGAATCTTGCTGTACCGCTCCAGGACACCGCCCGTGAGCCAGTGGGAAGCAATCGTCACGCGCCAGCTGCGCGCGCTGCACCTCGGTAGCATCAGGAGCAATATCCTGGTGTTCGCGGTGCTGGCGACGCTGACTCCGACGCTCGTGACGAGCCTCGTGTCCTACCGGCAGAACCGCCAGCTGCTCACCGAGCAAATCGCCGGCGAGCTGCGCAGCGCGAGCTCCGAGGCAGCCCGGGAGCTGGACCTGTGGCTGAACGAGCGACTGGACGATTTGCGAGCGGCGGCGAGCTCCTACGTCACCTCCGAGAACCTGGCCAAGATCCAGGGGAGAGAAGAAGTCCAAGCGCTCGGCCGTCTCCGCGATTATCTAAACTCGGTCCGCCAGCGCTTGCCGGACAACGAGGCGCTGGTGCTCATCGACCCGGGCGGGCGGGTGGTGGCGAGCAGCAGCGGCCGTAGCGGCGGCGTGCGGCTCCCCCCCGACGGGCTGAGCCGCCTGCGGACGGGCGACGCGCTCGTGGGCGACGCGTACTGGGATGGGGCGATCGGCAAGCCCGCGATGGTGCTCGCGGTACCCATCCGCCAAGCGGATGGCCGCTTCCTCGGCGCCTTCACCGCGAAACTCAATCTGCGCACGGTCGCCGAGCTGCTGCAGCGGCTCGCCCCAGACGACCCCCAGGACGTCTATCTGATCACGGACCAGGGCAAACTGATCATCAGGTCCCGAGTCAGCTCCGCCGATCTGATGCGCACGAGACTTCCCGAGACGACGACGCGAGCGCTCCTGGACCGAGAGGGCCAGATCGTGATGTACAAGCGGGCCGACGGACGGGACGTCGTGGGGGCCCTGCGGCGGGTGCCCCGGCTCGGCTGGGCGGCGGTAGCCGAGCTGCCCCAGGCCGCGGCGCTCCGCGAGGTTGGCCGGCTGCGGAACGCCACGGTGTTGATGATCGCCGCCCTGCTCGCGGCGGTCGGGCTGATGGCCTACGTCCTGGGACGGCTCATCGTGCGCCCGCTCGAGCGCCTCACCGCGGCCGCGGCGAAGGTGGCCGGCGGAGACCTCTCGGTCGATCTCCCGGCGGCCGGGGCCGGGGAGGTGGGCTACCTGACGCACGTGTTCAACACCCTGGTGGCACGCCTGCGGGAGCGGGAGAGCCAGGCGGAGCTGGAGCGGCTCTCCGTCACGGACGCCCTGACGGGCCTCTACAACCGGCGCTACCTGATGGGGACGCTCGCGAGCGAGGCGCAGCGCTCGCGGCGACTGCGGCGCCCGTTCTCGGTGCTGTTGGCGGATGTCGACCACTTCAAGCAATACAACGACACGCAGGGCCACCCGGCGGGGGACGCCGCCCTCACGAAGATCGCGGACATCCTGCGGAAACAGACGCGCGCGGTGGACTGCGTGGCGCGGTACGGGGGAGAGGAGTTCCTGATCGTGCTGCTCGAGACGACGGTCGCAACGGCCGCGCTCGTGGCCGAGCGCATCCGGGCCCGCGTGGCAAGCGAGGAGTTCGCCGGCGGGAGCATGACGCTGAGCATCGGCGTGGCGGAGTGTCCGAGCCACGGCGACACGCCGGAGACGCTCATCGCGAGCGCCGATGCCGCGCTGTACGAGGCGAAGGGCGCGGGGCGCGACCGCGTGGTGGCCGCCGGCGGGAAGCAGGAGCCCGAGAGGGAGCGGCGACGGCGCAAGGGGGAGGCCTGACGGTCGTGGTCACTTTGAGGGTCAACGGCAAGGCGCACACGGTGGACGTACCGCCGGACATGCCCCTGCTCTGGGTACTGCGCGACGTCATCGGACTGACCGGCACCAAGTTCGGCTGCGGCGCGGCGCTGTGCGGAGCCTGCACGGTGCATCTCGATGGCCGGCCGATCCGCTCCTGCGTCACGCCGGTGGCCGCGGCCGCGGGCAAAACCGTCACGACCATCGAGGCGGCGGGGGAAGGACCGACCGGCCGCAGGGTGCAGCAGGCCTGGCTCGATCTCGAGGTCGTCCAGTGCGGCTACTGCCAGTCCGGCCAGATCATGGCCGCCGCCGCCCTGCTCGCGACCAAGCCGCATCCCACGGACGCCGATATCGACGCGGCGATGGCGGGTAACATCTGCCGCTGCGGCACCTACCCACGCATCCGCGCCGCGATCAAGCAGGCCGCCCTATCCAAGGGAGCCTGACCATGCACCTCGTCTCCCGCCGGACGTTCCTCGAGACCAGCGCCGCCGTCGGGGGCGGCCTGTTGCTCGGCTTCACGCTGCCCCCGCTGGCCCCCCTCCAGCAGAACGGCCCATTTGTGCCCAATGCGTTCGTCCGGATCGACCGCGACGGGCGCGTGACGCTCATCATGCACAAGGTGGAAATGGGACAGGGGACGTACACATCGATGCCCATGCTGCTGGCCGAGGAGCTGGAAGTGGATCTCAGCCAGGTCCAGCTCGAGCATGCGCCCCCCGACGACGCGCGCTACGCCGAACCCCTCTTCGGCGTGCAGGAGACGGGGGGCTCGACGTCGGTGCGCGGCAACTGGGAGCCGCTGCGCCGCGCCGGCGCCACGGCTCGCAGCCTGCTCGTGGCCGCCGCGGCGCAGACGTGGAAGGTCGATCCCGGCTCCTGCCACGCCGCAGAGGGCCAGGTGATCCACGGTCCGACCGGCCGCAGCCTCAACTACGGCGCCCTGGTCGCCACGGCGGCCGCACTGCCGCTGCCGCGCCACGTGACGCTCAAGGACCCAAAGGACTTCAAGCTGATCGGGACGCCCGCGAAGCGGCTCGACGCCCCCGACAAGGTCAACGGCACAGCGCAATACGGTATCGACGTGAAGGTCCCGGGCATGAAGGTCGCCACGGTGGCGGCCTGTCCCGTGTTCGGCGGCAAGGTGGCGTCGGTCAACGACGCCAAGGCGAAGGGGATCAAAGGCGTGCAGCAGGTCGTGCGCCTCGACGACGCGGTGGCCGTGGTCGCCGACCACATGTGGGCGGCGAAGCAGGGCCTGGCAGCGCTCGACATCCGGTGGGACGAGGGGCCGAACGCGAAGCTGAGCACCGCGGACATCGTGCAGCAGCTGGCAGCGGCGTCGGAGAAGGCGGGCGTCGTCGCGCGTAACGAGGGCGACGCGTCCAAAGCCCTGGCGGGCGCCGTCCGCAAGGTCGAGGCGGTCTACGAGGTGCCGTTCCTCGCGCACGCCACCATGGAGCCCGTGAACTGTACCGTCCACGTGCGTCCGGACGGCTGCGATATTTGGGTGGGGACGCAGGTGCCCACGTTCACCCAGACCGCGGCCGCGAAGCTGACCGGGCTGCCACGGGACAAAGTGCGCGTGCATAACCATCTCCTGGGCGGAGGCTTCGGACGGCGGCTGGAGGTGGACTTCGTCATCCGCGCGGTACAGATCGCGCGGCAGGTCGCGAGCCCGGTGAAGGTGGTGTGGACCCGCGAAGAAGACATCCAGCACGACATGTACCGGCCGTACTACTACGACCGGATCGCCGCCGGTCTCGACGAGCACGGGATGCCGATCGCCTGGACCCACCGGATCGCGGGCTCCTCGATCATGGACCGGGTGATCAACCAGCTCTTCCCCAAGACGCTCCGGGTGATGCGGGCGGCCGGCCTGCATCAGCTCGTCGCGATGGTCAAGGGGCTGGACGTCGATGCCGTGGAAGGCGCGGCGGAGCCGCCCTACACGCTCCCCAACATCCGGGTGGAGTACGTTCGTCAGGAGCCGCCCGGGGTGCCGACCGCGTTCTGGCGCGGCGTCGGGCCCACGCACAACATCTTCGTCGTCGAGAGCTTCATGGACGAGCTCGCCGCGGCGGCAAGGCGGGACCCCGTCGCATACCGGCTTGCGCTCCTGGACAAGTCGCCGCGCGCCCGGGGGGTGCTCGAGCTGGCGGCGCAGCAGGCCGGCTGGGGTCAGCCGCTGCCGGCGGGGCATGGGCGCGGCGTCTCGTTACTGCACGCCTTCGGGAGCTACATCGCCCAGGTCGCCGAGGTGTCGGTGTCGCAGGCGGGCGACGTGCGCGTCCACCGCGTGGTGTGCGCGGTGGATTGCGGCACCATCGTGAACCCGGACACGGTGAAGGCGCAGATGGAGAGCGGCATCATCTTCGGGATCACGGCCGCCCTGTTCGGCGAGATCACGATCAAGGACGGCCGCGTCGAGCAGTCCAACTTCAACAACTACCGGATGCTGCGCATCAACGAGGTTCCCGTCATCGACGTGCATCTGGTCAAGAGCGGCGAGGCGCCGGGAGGGATCGGCGAGCCGGGCACGTCGGCCGTGATGCCCGCCGTCGCCAACGCCATCTTCGAGGCGACCGGCAAGCGGATCCGCAAGCTGCCGGTCAAGGACCAACTGTCGATCAGCGGTGCTTGATGAACGAGCCGTCCTGCAGCTCGGCGTAAGCGCGCTGCAGCTCCCCCTCGGTGTTCATCACAATCGGCCCCCGCCAGGCGACCGGCTCCGCGATCGGGCGACCGGAAACGAGCAGGAAGCGTATCCCGGCGTCGCCGGCCTGGACCGTGATCTCGTCGCCCGTGTCGAACAGCACAAGCGATCGATTGCCCGTGAACTCCGGAGTGCCGCTGGCATCGCCCACCCATTCGGTGCGGACCGCACGGGGCGTCGATGCGTCGCGGAAGCTCCCACTCCCCTCGAAGACGTAGGCGAAGGCGTGGCGCGACGACTCGACGGGCAGCGTCTTGCGTAGCCGCGGCGGGACCCACACGTCGAGGTAGCGTGGGTCGGCGGCGACGCCCTCGACGGGACCGGTCTTGCCCCAGAAGCTGCCGCAGATGACGCGCACCCGCGTCCCGTCGTCGTCCACGACCTCCGGGATGTCGCGCCCCACGATGTCCTGGTAGCGGGGATCGGTCATCTTGAGCGATGCGGGGAGGTTCGCCCACAGCTGGAATCCGTGCATGCGGCCGCGCTCGTCGCCCTGCGGCATCTCCTGATGGAGGATGCCGCTCCCGGCGGTCATCCACTGCACGTCCCCGGCGCCGAGCGTGCCGCGGTTGCCCAGGCTGTCGCCGTGCTCCACGGCCCCGTTGAGGACGTAGGTGATGGTTTCGATCCCGCGATGGGGATGCCACGGGAATCCGGCGCGGTAGTCCTGCGGGTTGTCGTTGCGGAAGTCGTCCAGCAGGAGGAAGGGATCGAACTCGTCGGTGTTCCCGAAGCCGAACGCCCGGCGCAGCTTCACGCCCGCGCCCTCGATCGTGGGTTGCGACTGAATGATCGACTTGACCGGCCGGATGGACATGGCGTCTCCTCACGCTACGCGATGGTAACGAGGGGAGGAACCACGGCCGAGCCGCGGAGGTTCCCGGAGGACTCGGACTAAGGATCGCGAATTCGTCGCCGCCGGCACGATGTACTATATATGTCAAGTATCTCCCGGCACTTGGCAGACCGGCAAACAATAGTTAACTTCCTTCAGTCAAGCGTAGGTCTGCCCAAGGAGGACTCCCGTGGATGTTTCGTTTGTGATCCGCCGCCGGCTGGACGAATTCGGGCTGGAACAGCGCGATCTGGCCCAGGCCGCCCAAGTGACCGAGTCCTACATCTCCCAGTTGCTCACGGGGAAGCGAGCGCCCCCCGCGCCGAACCGCACCGACATCTACGACAAGATGGACAAGTTCTTGAAGCTTCCGACCGGGGAGCTGGCGAGGCTGGCGGACCATCAGCGGAAGGAGCAGCTGAAGCGAGAGCTGGGGGACGAGCCCACGCCGTTGTTTCGGGAAGTTCGCGAGTTGATCCTCCGGAAATGCAAGCCCGACGCGGCAAGACAAGTACGCGCGGTCTTCGAGAAGCAGCCGTTCGGAGAACTGGAACGCCTGGTCACCCAGAAGCTGCTGGACGTGGTCAAGGGACTGGCCCAACAGGAGTTGGAGAACGCATCGTGGCTCCGGGCCGTGGCGGAGCTCGGCGGCCGCAGCTACGAGGAAATGCGCGTCATCGTGCTCGAGTTCCTCGATACGGACATCTTCCACGTATCCATTGAAAACTGTGTCTCGTTCTTGGATCCGCTGATTGCGTCCTGGGACATCGACCTCGCGACGTTTGCCTTGGAAATCGTCTTGAACGACAGGCTGGTCTCGGGAAACGTGAAGAAGTTTGAGTTTATCGAGCTGCAATCCGAACAGCCTTTCGTCGAAGAGCCCGGATTCAAGGGGTTCCTTCAGGATCCGTCCCTCAGCGGCACGGCGACGGCGGAGGAAGTCGCGTTTCTCAAGCAGCTGAAGTTCAAGGGCAAGCGACCGACGCCCCTTTACTATTACCGGGAGTTACAGAACCTCAGAGACCCGCTCCATTTTCGGGCCGCGTAGACTGGATAGTGAGGAGTGACATGATCACCGAGCCCACCGACTTTCAGAGCCGACTGCGCGTCCTCCTGGGACTGCAGGGCGCGGTGCTCACGGACGAGGAGATGTCCCACACGGCGGAGTGCTACGCCAAGTGCCCAGGGAAGGAGCACTGGGACGTGCGCGAGTACGCTCAGCGCATCGGGCTGGGCGCGCGCGAATACCGGGTGGTGCGGGGCAGCAGCGTCCAAGATGTGTACCGCAGCGCGGAGCGGGTCCGGGCGCACGCCGTAGGCACGGCACTCAACGAGCTCGAGTCCCAAGACAGGTCGGGGGAGGCCCCCAAACTCGTCCTTCCCGTAGCGCCGTGACGCGACCCGTCGCATAGACCTTCCGGATGTCGCCGTCTACCTCGATAGTGCCTCGTCCCATGGAGACATTCGCTCCTTAACCATCCGGCATCTTTAGGGACGAGAAAAAAGGGACGGTCTAGGACCGCCCCCTTTTCCCAGAACAGACCGCTGGCCCCGGCTGAGCCCAGGCGGTCCTAGTTGCGCGCCGCGATCTTGTGGCAGGTCGAGTTCGCAACCTCGTAGTTCAGAACCTCTGGCGTTCCCTCGATCACCTTCGCCAGACTCTTCAGCACTTCGGGATACGTATCGCGGCCGTACGCCTCCGCGCTCTCTTTCCGATCCCAGAGACTGATGGCGATCGCTGCGGCGCCGTCGGGGGCGACGAACGTGATCTCGTCCTTGAAGCCGTTCTGCTTGCGCAGCAAGGGCAGGACGTCCGTTTCCAGCGTCCGGGTGAACTCAGGGGCCGTATTGGCCTTGAGATGCAGCGTGACATTGCGTGCGTACATTAGCGACTCCTTCGCAACCATCATGAACCTGCGTGACTACTGCTGCTTCTTAAGCTCCCGAAGGTTACCGTGCTTTTACTATCATTGTCAAGTCCAGTACTTGCGGAGCTCACGTGCTTGACAAAGAAAGTACATTGCGGCATCTTCGTAGCTTATGGAAGGCCTGCTCACACACGTCGCCAGGGCTGATTGTTTCATCACTCTGCCTCATCCGGCGCTAGCGTGCGGGATCGTCACGGCGTGGTGGCAGTCTCAGGTGGAGGCGGACCGGGCCGAGTTGCCCTTCGCCGGCTCACCTCAAGGGGGCTAGAACATGGTCGACATTCACTGCCACGGCTGCGGCGGGTTCATAAGCAACCCAGCGCCCATATCGTATCGGCTCCCTTCCAGCCGAGCCCTGCCGGCAGCACCCCACAGCGGCTTGTGTACGTGCACGCCGCCAATTGTCTACGGGCCGCCGCAGGGGTACTTGTCGTCGCCCGGCATGCCGATTCCCGATTACCGCAGCACCTGACCATTCCCCCCTTTGACTTCACCCTGCCATTCGACTAGCCTTGCAGCAGCAAAAGTCAAGGCGGGACTTGGCCAATGCGCCGGTCCCGCCTTTGTTCTTGCGAAGCCCTTCGCGAACGGAGTGCCGATGGCCAAGGAAGAAGCGATCGAGCTCGACGGCATCGTGGAGGCCGTGCTGCCCAACACCACGTTTCGGGTCCATTTACCGAACGGCCACACCGTGCTCGCCACCATTGCGGGCAAGATGCGGCGGTTCCGCATCCGCGTGCTCGCGGGCGACCGGGTGACTCTCGCCGTGTCCCCCTACGACCTCACGCGCGGACGCATCACCTTCCGGCACAAGTGAACCGTTCGCAGCTGAAACAGGCCCGCGCCGGGATGGTGACGGACGGCGGTGCACCACGCTGTCGGGGATGCGACCAGCCCCTCCGCTTCGGCACCGACCGCCAGGGCCGGACGACGGAATCCTGCGCCTGCGGATACCAGGGGTTCTTGAAGACCCGGCCTGGGCTAGTGGATTTACGACCGGCTGCTACGACGCCCGCAGCGCGTTGACGATGTTCAGGCGCGCCGCCCGCGCCGCCGGAAGGACCCCCCCGACCAGCCCCATCACCACCGCGAAGGTCAAGGCGCTCGCGACGACGCCCGCCGCTCCGCCCACGATCGCGAGCAGCACGTCGCCGCGGCGGGCTCGGCCGAGCGGTTGATGCGCAGCGCGGCGAGGTCGGCGTTCTTCGCTTCCATCGCCCCCAATCCTAACACTCCGACAACGGTCCGGCGCGTTTGCGCCGGTTGAACCCTCCCCTCCCTTGCGCTCCGGCGCGCGCTGGGGGGATATAGGGGCCCACCGGAGGAACGTCATGATCGCCGTGTCCGCTCGTCGCACACTTTTGCCGCTCTCGCTGGTCGTCGCGCTCCACGCGGCGGCCCACGCTCAGGCCACTGTACCCGCCCGCGCCCCCGCCCCCGCGGGCGCGACCGCCGCGTGGACGCTCAAGCTGAAGGGGGACATCCGCTGGCAGCAGGTCACTCCCGCGGGTGCGCTCCTCGTCTCGACCGACGAGGCGCTCTCGGGCGTGGACATCGAGCGCGGCGTGGTCGCGTGGGAGAAGCCCGAGCTCAGCGGGTTGCCGGCCGACAGCGTCCGCATAGTCGAGGGGTCTCTCCTCATGGAAGCGGCGCGGCCGGGCCTGCTGCTGATCTTCGACCCGGTGACCGGCGCGGCCGTCTTCGATTCTCGGCGACCGGGCCTGGGGCAAATCGTCACCCGCCGCGTGCTGCCACAGAGCGGCACGCTGCTCGTCCACGGGCGGGCTGCGGGGGCGGGGGCGGGGTCTTCGGTCGTCGCGCTCTACGATCTCGTGACGGGCGAGCAGCGGTGGGCGAACGCAGCGCTGTTCGAGCAGACCGACCCCAAGAAGAAGGGGCTCGGAGGCCTGATGCAGGGCTTGGTGCGCGCGGCGTCGGAGGCGACCGCGCTCGAGGTCCTGCAGGCGGGGCCCGACATGATCGTGGTCCACACGCTGATGGGTCTACGGGGGCTCGACGCGCGCACGGGCGCCGTGCGCTGGTCGGCGGCGCTGCCCACCGCCCGCGCGGGCAACCCCGCGCGCCACGTGCGGCTCTACCCGTCGCTCAACAAACCCGATCGCATCTACGTGAGCTTCGACGACCGGCTCATGGCCTATCGACTCGCCGACGGTCAGGCGGTGTGGTCCAAGCCGGCGACGGTGGAGGGCTGGGTACACGACATCGTTGAGCACCCCGACGGCATCGTCATCCTCCCGGAATCGCCGCCCGCCAATCAGGCGACCGGCAACGTGCGGATCGTGAACGGTGTGGTGCAGACGGGGCTCAACGTGGCGCGCTATGAGGATGGAACGACCATCGCCGGCAAGCCGCTGCGCATGCGCGGCACCGTAACGGACGCGATGATCGTCGGTGGCTCAGCGGTGCTCGCGGTGGACGCTGAGTCGCGCACCTTTGTGAACGTGCTGGACGTGGCCACGGCCACCGTGCGCCTGAAGAAGGATGTGAAGATCAAGGGCCAGCTCGCCTACGCCGAGCTCACGCCCGGAGGGGGGGGCCTGCTCTACATCTCGCGGCCCGACGCGGCGACGAACGCCGAGGTGAACGTCATCGACCTCGCCACGGGTGAGCCGAATTTCAAGGACGCGATCGAGAGCGGCAAGCCGCTCTCCTCGGGCGATTACAATGCCGCGCGGTACGCCCTGCACCATGTCGTCGAGGGGACGACGCTCTACGTCTTTGCGAGCCACGATCACCGGCTGTACGCGATCGATCGCAACGCCGGTACCTTCCGCGCGCTCGGCGGCGAGATCAAGCTGCAGGGCGGCGAGGATCCGGTTGACATGGAGATCCGGCCGGCGGGGATTGTGCTCATCGCGCCCCAGAACCTCGTGGTCGTGGCGCGGGATGGGCAGGTGAAGCAGCAGGTCTACTACCCTGCCCCGCAGCTGCCGGGGCTGCTGCGCGCCCTGTATCGGATCAACGCCGTGCGCGCCGGCCTGTACGGCGCCGCCGCCTCGGCGTACGGCGACGCCTTCGCCCAGGCGTCGCGCACCGCCACGGATTCCAACGCGCGCCGCATCACCGGACAACTGGCGACGGCGTACTCACAGGGCGGCGCCCAGCTCACGGGCTATTCGCACCAGGCGGCGGCGCTCGCCTCGAAGCGGTTCCGGGCCTCGCTCACCGTCCCGGGGTCGGTGTTCATGTTGACGCGCGCGCCCGAGGGGAACGGCAACGTCCTGCTGCAGATCGACAAGGACAGCGGGCAGCCGCGGGCACGTGTGGATCTGGGCAAGGAGCGCGAGCCGGTGTACGCGGTGGACGACGTCGCCGGGATGCTGTTCCTGCGGACCGCTTCGGGCACGCTCGTCGGCTACCGGCTCTGATCGTAGGCTTGCTGCAGGCCTTTGATATCGATCTTGGTCATTTTCAGCATCGCCTGCATGACCCGGTTTGCCTTGGCGGGGTCTTTGTCCCCCAGCAGCTTGCCCAAGACCGTGGGCACAATCTGCCACGACACGCCATACTTGTCTTGGAGCCAGCCACATTGGTCTTTCCGGCCGCCTGCAGAGAGCTTGTCCCACAGCTCGTCTACTTCTTTTTGCGTGTCACAGTTCACGAACAAAGAGATCGCCGGCGTGAACTTGAATTGCGGGCCGCCGTTCAGGGCGTAGAAGTCCTGTCCCTCGAGCTGGAATGTCGCGGACATGACCGTCCCCTTCGGCCCCGGCCCTGCTTCTCCGTACCGAGTCACCGTCACGACCTTCGAGTTCTTGAAGATCGAGACGTAGAAATTCATCGCCTCTTCGGCTTTGCCGTCGAACCACAGGAACGGGACGATCTTCTGCATATGCTCCTCCCTATTGATGGACACGCGGGCGGTACAGGACGCCGCCGAGCCACGTACAGGGCAAGCCGGTGACCGCGAGCGCGACCGGGTACCAGAGCGGGCCGAGTCCGGGTTTGGCGATCGCGACCATCACACCGGCGAGGCCCGGCGCGAGCCCGACGAGGCCGAGGATCAGAGCGTGGCGCACGGGCGCGTGGGGGGCGAGCCGCGCCGTGATGTAGCCGCCCAGGACGGTGTAGACGATGCGATACGCCGTCGCCACCGCGAAGAGCCCGCCCGCCATCGGTTCGCCCCACGGCGGGTACACCCTGAGCACATGCAGCACCTGGTCGGTGCCGAGCGACAGGACGACGATCGCGGCGAACCCCGCGGCGACCGCGCCCGTGCTGCGCCAGAAGGACGTCGTCATCTGGTTACCCTCGAAGTTGCAGCGAGCAGCTCGTCGAGCCGGTCGGCGCGGCTGCCGTCAAGGCCCGTCAGGCCGCCTGCGGATCACCTATTTCTTCGCGGGCGCGAGCGGCCCCAGGGACCGCGGCGGCCCGATGCGTCGCGCTTCGATCCGCAAGAACTCCGTGACCCAGGTCTTTCCGCCATCCGTGGAGCGGTCGCCCGTCCAGGAAAAGCGATCCGGCCGGATGTCGTAGTAGCGAATCCGCCAGATCGACGGGTTTGGGCTCATCACGCCGAACTTCTGCTCGATGTGCATTTCCGTGCCGATGCGGTGCGCGGTGCCCACATTCTGCAGGCCGGTTCCCGATTCCGCCGAGACAAGCTCCCATTGATCGAGGACGGCGTTGTACGCGCGCAACGTGGACGACACATAGTAGGTCTGGCCGCTGTCCCCCACGACGCGATACTCATCCAGGATCTGTGCGCTCTCGGCGAGCCGCACCGCGCTCCAGTATCCGCGGCCCGTCCCGAACTCGCGACTCACCGAGGTGAACGCCCAATCGCCGAGCAGGTAATCGAAGTCCCCCTGATGTGCCTCGTAGGACGCCTTGATTTGCTCCTTGGTGCGCCGACCACTGGCCTGCGCGGACAGCAGTGATGCGATCGCCATCGAGACGAGCAGGGTTGCGGCACACAGCGGGAGAACGGTGCGGCGCATGGCGACCTCGCTACTGGAAAGGGGAACAACTCGCACCACGTTCACCGACCAACCTCCACCACCGCTCCGGCCTGGCAACGTCCGTCAGGCGGCGGGGAGCTGGCCCCAGTTACAGCAGAACGAGGTGGCCGCCGCCGGTCAAGAGAATCACGAGATTCATCACGAGCAGCATGAGGTCGTAGTGCCAGCCGTATGCCCGGCCTCCCCAAAAGCCGATCTTCCACACGAAGATCTTCTTTTGTATCGCACCGAGCATGAGGAGGATCAGCCCGACGGCGGCGAGTTGTGTGAGGACCCCGAACGCCACGCCCACGCTCCCGAGGACTTCCGCGGCGCCGAGAAAGACCGTGAACCCGGTGCTCGCCCCGATGCTCTTCGACCGCTCGGCGGGGTTCCTGAGGTGATTCCACCCGCTATCGAAGAACACGACGGCGACCATGAGCCGCAGCAGCAACAAGCCGACGTCGCCGAACCGCAATAGCGCGGGGAATAGGACGCTCATGCTCGCTGCTCAGTCGGGCTGCGGCGGATGGCGGCGCAGCTGCGTCGTCGCCTCGTCGATGCGGACGATATAGGTCCGCACGGCCTCGCCGTGCGCGCGCCGCGGCACGACGAAGTGGCGATCGTCGGGCCGCGAGCTCTTCAAGTCGTCGACCATCAGGTCTCCCCCGTGGGCCTCGACCGCCGCTTCGAAGCGCTCCACGGCCGAGAGCAGGTCCGCCAGATCCCCGGGATCCTCGGCGCCGGTCAGGGCGATCCCGCGGCTCCGCAGCCGGGCCGCCACTTCGGCCACCGCCGCCGCGCGCTCCTCGGCTTCCTCGTCGTACCGGTCCATACCCGTTGCTCCTCGCTACAGGGCCCGCCGCAGTGCGGCCGCGAGCGTCTTGGCGTCGCCCGGCTCTTCGTGGCGACGGCCGTTGATGAAGAACCTGGGCGTGCCGCTCACGCCGCTCTTGGTGCCGCTCACGAAGTCTTCACGGACCCGCGCCGCGTGGACGTGGGCGACGAGCTCGCGCCGCACCCGCTCCGCGTCGAGCCCCAGCTCGCGGGCGTACCGCACCAGATCCTCGTCCGCGAGCGCCGCCTGCCGCTGGTACAGGAGATCGTGCATCTCCCAGAACTTGCCCTGCGCGGCCGCCGCCTCCGCGACCTCCGCGGCGTGTTGGGCGTGCGGGTGCTCCTCACTCAGAGGAAAATGCCGGAACACGAACTGGACCTTGCCTCCGACCTGCCGCAGCACCTGCTTCAACTCCGGGTAGGCGCGGCCGCAAAACGGGCACTCGAAATCGCCGTACTCCACGAGCGTGACGGGAGCCTCCACCGTTCCCAGGGTGTGGTCGCGCGGCCCGACGGGCGGTCTCAGCAAGGCCATGGCGTCGTTTCAGTACGCCGTAAACGCGTCGCTCGGGCTCACGGCACGCCCTCCGCGTCGCGAGGCGCGAGTCGCTGCCGGATGGCACCGAGGTGGTACGCCGCGTGCGCGATCGCGCCGATCGCCACACCGAGTGCGTCCTCATCCCACACGGCGTGCGTCTCCACCGCCACCAGCAGCGTCTCGTACTCGCGCCGCAGTCGAGCTTGGAGGTCGGTCCAGGCAGCGTCGTCGACCCTGGACACCGTCCAACTCCGACTGCGATCGCGCGACGTCGGCTGGCCGCGAAGGCCGAGGGTCGAAAGCGCGAGACTCGAGCTCAGGTGGTGGATGTGGCCGGCGATGGTCGTGTGGCCCGGTCCCCCCGCCTGCGAGGCTGCGGCGGCGCTCACGCCGCTGATCGTCCCAAGGACTCCGGTTCCCGGGGATGTGTCGGTGAAGTAGGTCCAGGGGCCGGGAGGCCCTGCGAAGGCCTCACGCAGCATCCTCGTCAGCAAACTCACCGTCACGGCGGGCGGTGTAGCGGTCATGGTCTCGGTCAGGCCTTGAGAGCGGAAACAAGGGGCAGCTTGCGGATCCGCTTCCCGGTGGCCGCGAAGATCGCGTTGGCCAGGGCCGGGGCCGTGACTGCCGTGCCCGGCTCGCCGATCCCGCCGGGCGGCTCGAGGTTCCGCACGAGGTGTACCTCGATCGGCGGCGTCTCATTCATCCGCAGCACGCGAACGTCATGGAAGTTCGACTGCTCCACCCGGCCGTTCTTGAGCGTCACCTCGCCCCACAAGGCGCCGCCGATGCCGAAGATGACCCCGCCCTCGATCTGCGCTTTCACGATGTCCGGGTTCACGACCGTGCCGCAGTCGACCGCGCAGACGATGCGATGCACGCGCACCTCGCCCGACTCGGACACGGAGAGCTCGGCGACCTGGACCACGTAGGTATCCCAGCCGCTGTACATCAGCGCGATGCCGCGCCCGCGCCCGGCTGGCAGCGTCTCGCCCCAGCCCGCCTGCTGCGCGGCCAACTCGAGCACCGTGCGGGCGCGCGGCGACTTTGCCAGCAGCGCGCGACGGTATTCGAACGGATCCGCCTTCGCGGCCAGGGCGAGCTCGTCGATGAAGCTCTCGATCACGAACGTATTGTGCGTGACGCCGACGCCGCGCCAGAACCCGGTGTTCACGACGGGCTCCTCGTGGCGCACGTACTCGACCTGGATCGCGGGAATATCGTACTGCAGATGCACCGCCCCGTCCAATGCATCGCCGTCGAGTCCGTTCCGGAAGGCCGGTGGCGCCCAGCGCGCCAGGATCGATGGGCCCACCAGGCGGTGCGTCCACGCGATCGGCTTGCCGTGCGCGTCCAGGCCTGCGGCCATCCGATCGTAGTAGTAGGGGCGGTAGACGTCGTGCTGCACGTCTTCCTCGCGGCTCCAGACCACCTTCACCGGCCCGTCGACCTGTTTCGCGATACGCACTGCTTGCGTGACATAGTCGACTTCGAGGCGCCGCCCGAAGCCGCCACCCAGGAGATGGTTGTGCACCACCACCTTCTCGAGCGGCAGGCCCGTGACTTGGGCGGCCGTCGCCTGCGCCCGGGCCAGCACCTGCGAGCCGGTCCACACCTCGCAGCCGTCCGGCCGGACGTGCACCGTGCAGTTGATCGGCTCCATCGTCGTGTGCGCAAGGAAAGGGGCCTGGTACACTGCGTCGAGCTTCACCGTCGCTCCGGCGATCGCCGCCGCGGCGTCGCCCTCCTTGCGACCGACCACGCCCGGCTGCTGCGAGGCCGCGTCGAGCTCCCGGACGACATCGGCCGTGCTCACCTTGGCATTGGGCCCATCGTCCCAGCGGATGGCGAGCGCGGCGAGCCCTTGCTTCGCCGCCCACATGTGGTCGGCGACGACGGCGACCACATCGTCCAGCTTGACGATCTGGCGCACACCCGCGATCGCCATCGCCTTGGCCGCGTCGAGGCCGGCCACCGTGCCGCCGAGTACCGGACTCGCGGCGACGGTGGCGATCTTCATCCCGGGCAGCCGCACGTCGATGCCGAACTGCGCCCTGCCGTTCACCTTGTCGGGAGTGTCCAGGCGCTTCGCCGGCGTGCCGATCAGCTTGAAGTCTTCCGGCCGTTTGAGGACAACGTTATCCGGTATCGGGAGCGCCGCCGCCGCGGCGGCGAGCGCGCCGTAGCTGAGCCGGCGGTGGCTGGGGGTATGGATCACCGCGCCTCGCTCCGCGCGGCAGGACGCGGGGTCGACGTTCCACCGCTTGGCCGCCGCGGCCATGAGCATCGTCCGCGCGGTCGCACCCGCCCGCCGCATCGGCTCGTACAGGCCTTTCACGGAGGTCGAGCCCCCCGTCGCTTGGAAGTGGAATATCGGATTGGCGTAGAGCTTGTCGTCGGGCGGCGCATGCTCGAGGCGGACCTGGTCGAGCCCGACCTCGAGCTCTTCCGCGAGGAGCATGGGCATCGCCGTGTACATGCCCTGCCCCATCTCGACCTGCCCCATGATCATGGTCACGCGGCCATCGGTGCCGATGCGAATGAACGCGTTGGGCGCGAAGACCGGAGATAGCGGCCGTGCGTCGATGCGCCACCCCAGCAGCAAGCCGCCGCCGGCGGCGGCGCCCGCGATCAGGAATTCCCGTCGGGACACGCGGTCCATGGTCAGCCTCCTGCCTTGACGGCGGACGGCGCCCGGGCGGCCTGCTTGATGGCCGCGCGGATACGCTGGTAGGTGCCGCAGCGGCAGATATTGCCGGACATCGCGGCGTCGATGTCGGCATCGCTGGGGTTCGCGTTCTTCGCCACGAGCGCCGCTGCCGACATGATCTGGCCCGACTGGCAGTAGCCGCACTGCACGACCTCGAGATCCAGCCACGCCTGCTGCACTCTCTTGCCGGCCGGCGTCGCGCCGATGGCCTCGATGGTGGTGATCCGCTTGCCGACGGCCACGCCCACGGGCGTCACGCACGACCGGGTCGGCTGCCCATCCAAGTGCACGGTACACGCCCCGCAGGCGGCGATGCCACAGCCGAACTTCGTGCCCGTCAACCCGAGGAGGTCGCGCAACACCCACAGCAGCGGCATGTCGGGCGGCGCGTCCACCGTGTGAGCCTTGCCGTTTATCGTCAGTGTGACCATGGCCATGCCTCCAGCAGTGGTTTTCACTGTGCTGCTTGAATGAGACCAATGATCGCTGCAGGTGAGCAACAGTACCGGCGATCCTCCCGCGGGCCCGTCCTCGTGGGCGATTTCAAGCAGCGAGGTGCGAACAGACTTCGCGGGCTGTTTCGACCTTCAGTGTCATTCCGGAAATGCCGCGCCGAACATGGGGAGGCCGCTCTTCGATTCGGCCTTCGTCGGCTCGTCTTGCACGACGTCCCAATGTTCTGCGAGACGTCCGTCCACGATACGGAGGATGTCGACGACGATCCGGGTCGGCCTCCCACCCCCACTGAAGCGCCCGTGCACCATGACGTAGTCGCCCTCGGCGACTGCGAGCGAGCTTTCGTACCGCCGCGTGAGACCACGTACCAACGAGAACAGCCCGTCCCGCCCGGGGGCGATCCCTGCGCTGTGCTGGATGTACGTGGGCGAGAAGTACATCGCAGCGGCCTCGAAGTCTCTCCGGTTGAAGAGTGCGTCGAATGCCTCGAGAACCAGCGCCTTGTTTCTCGTCTCCTGCTCTAGGTCTCGTGCCATCGCTCCCTCCGTCGAGGCGACCTCACTCTCCCTGGCGCCGCTCGTCCGTGAGGCTCGCGCCGGCGACGATCATCTCCAGGATCCGCTTCGTCGCAGCCAGCAGCGACACCGCTCGCCGTTGAGAGGCAGCGTCAGCGTCTTGAGGGACCAGCATCGCGTCAGTACTCCGCAAACGCGTCGTCGGGATAGCAATACAGCCACCGCTCCTCGCGCTCCGCGGAGGCGACGACGGGATGCCCGCTCGAGCGCGCGTGCTTCGAGGCGTGGCGGTTGGGCGAGCTGTCGCAGCACAGCGTAGCGCCACACTGTTGGCAGGTGCGCAGATGGACCCACTGCGCGCCCATCTTCATGCACTCGGCGCACTCCCGCTTTTCAGGGTGCCGCACCGTTGCGATCGCGCTGATGTGGGCGCAGGCTCCGTCGGCGCTCATTGTCCTCCCCCTTATTGGGCCAGCACTTGGTGAACGGCGGCGATCGCGATCGATCCCTCGCCCACGGCCGACGCTACGCGCTTCAAGCTCCCGGCGCGGACGTCGCCGATCGCGAACACCCCGGGGAGACTCGTCTCGAGGAGATGGGGAGCGCGAGCGAGCGGCCAGCGCGCGGTGGCCAGGTCCTCCGGCAACAGGTCCGGGCCCGTCTTGATGAACCCCTTGGAGTCGAGGGCGAGGCAGCCGCCCAGCCAGCGAGTGCTGGGCACCGCGCCTGTCATGGTGAAGACGTGCCGGATGCCGTGGGTCTCGAGGCGCCCGGTCTGGTTGTCGCGCCAGCCCACGCGCTCGAGGTGCCCATTGCCCTCGACGCTCACGATCTCCGTGTGCACGTGACGAACGATGGCCGGATGGTCCTCGATGCGACGGATCAGGTAGCGCGACATGGTGTCGGCCAGGCCCGCCGCGCGGATCACCATGTGCACGCGCCGGGCGGTCTCGGCCAGGAACACCGCGGCCTGGCCCGCCGAGTTGCCTCCGCCCACGACGATCACCTCTTCACCGGCGCACAGCTGCGCTTCCATGAAGGTCGCGGCGTAGTACACCCCCGCCCCTTCGAATCGCGGCAGGCCCTCGATCTGGAGCCGCCGGTACTCGGCCCCCGAGGCGATGATCACCGCGCGGGCCGGCAGCCGCTGCCCGTCGCCGATCTCGAGCGCGTAGGGCATCTTGTCGCAGGCGAGCCGTCGGGCCGCGGGCCCGACCATCAACTGCGTTCCGAACTTCAACGCCTGGTTGGTGGCGCGCGCCGCCAGCTCAATGCCTTTGATCCCCGTCGGAAAGCCGAGGTAGTTCTCGATCCGGGAGCTTGCGCCGGCCTGGCCCCCAGGGGCAGTCGACTCCACGACCAGGACATCCAATCCTTCCGACGCCCCATACACCGCCGCCGCCAACCCCGCGGGTCCCGCCCCGACGATGACGAGATCGCGGACCTGGGTCTGATCGATCGCGGCGTTGAACCCCAGGGCGTCGGCGATCTCCTGATTGCTCGGGTTCTTGAGCACGACCTTGCTGCACGTGATGACCACGGGGATTTCCGCGGGGGTGACATGGATGCGATCGAGAAACTCTTGGGCGCTGGGATCGCGGTCCAGGTCGAGCATGGTGTGGGGATGCCCGTTCCGTACGAGGAACTCCCGGACGCGGAGCGTCCCCTTGCAATGCGTCGAGCCGACGACCACGACGTCGCTGACGTTGCGGTTGATCAATTCCACGCGCCGCAGGATGAACGCGCGCATGAAGATCGGGCTCAGCTCGCCGTCGGTCTGGATCAGTGCCAGCAGGTCGTCGCGTCCGAGTTCGATGACCTCGCCGTCGGCGCCCGCCCGGATCTGGGCGAGCCCGCGCCGGCCTGACAGCATCGTCGCTTCGCCGGTGAACATCCCCGGGGTGAACGAGACCACGAGCTCCTCGGCGGCCGACGGGCGGACGACGTCGATCCGCCCCGACACGATGACGAAGATGCGCGACGCGCTCTCTCCCGGCTGCACCAGCACCTCGCCCTGCGCGACGTGGCGCCGGCGCCCGTGCGGGGCGATGCGATCCAGCTGCGCCGGTGTCAACGTCGGATAGAGGCGCTCCGGACGCGTGCCGGAGGATGGGGGAGCCGGCGGAGCGACGAGGGTCATGGGGTCACCCGCCCTGCTGGTGCGCTTCCACGAACCAGAGCCACTTGTCCACGCCCCGGGAGATCTCGGTGAGGATATCGGCGCTGTCCGCGTCCTCGAGCTCGTTCATCTCTTCGATGCCGACCCGAGCCGTGCGGCCGAATGCGGCGAGCGCGTCCGACAGCGCGGCCACGTGCTCCGCACCCGTTGCAAGCGCGAGCGGATAATCGAGGAGGGTGGACCGGTCCGCGACGACCCCCACGGTACCCTCGGCAATGCCACCGAGCTGCACGATCCGCTCGGCGATCAGATCGACGTACGCCTCCACGTCTTCGTTGATCTCGTCGAACAACTTGTGCAGCGCGATGAACGTGGGTCCCTTCACGTTCCAATGGGCCTGCTTGCACTGCGTCTGCAGGTCGATGCAGTCGGCGAGCCGCTGGTTGAGCAGGGCGACCGCCTCGCCGCGGGCGGCCTCCGGCAGATCGTTCTTCGTCGGATACGCCGCAGTCGCGGCGCGCGAGCGGTTCTCCGGAGCGCTTTGGCGCGAGCCGGCGTCATCGCGGCGGGGTGTGGTGGTGCGAGTCATCGGTCTCTCCTGATCAGAGTCGGGCCGGTTTCGGTGACCCAGAGATTAGACGAAATGGCGCGCAAGCGCCACCGAGGGTCGGCGATGTCGGCTACAAGCGCCATCTCCCCTCAAGGATCTTCGGGCTATCGGGGTTCCCAGATCGGGATCGGCTTGTGGACACCGGAAGAGGAGCCACGATTGTGAGCAAGATCCAACTAGGCCCCTATGTCAACTTTTAGGGGTGCGCGCTTCGAGGGACCAGACACGGGAAGGCACAAGCCCCGCAGCGCAGGGGCGCTGCGGGGCTCGGTGAAGGGACTCGGGGCTCGGGGCTATGCGCTCTTGGCCGGTTTCTCCTGCCGCAGCTGCGCGACGGCGGCCCGCACCGTGTCGGTGATCTCCCGCTCTTCCCGCAGCGTGGCGATGAGCGCCTCCGCCTGCTTCGTGTGGAATTCGAGCGACCCGGCCTGCGCGATGACCTGATCCATCAGAGCCTTCTGACCGTGCAGCATTTCGAAGCCCGCGTGGATATCCGCGAGCAGCGCTTCGACGCGACCCAGCCGCTCCTCGGCCTGCTCGACCTGGCGCTTCCGGTGGTCCAGCCCGTTGGCGGCGTCGTGTACGTGGCTCACCAGGCCCAGCACGTTCTCGAGCATGGCGCGCGTCTGCGTGACGTCCTCCTTCGCGGCAGAGATTGACCGCACGTCGTCCGTGGTGCGCTCGGCCACCTCGAACAGCCGGTGCATGTCGGCCTGGAGGGCGTCGAGAGTGGCCTGGCGCTGCGTCACCTGCTCGAGCGCCCGGTTGAGGTGCGACTCGACCGCTTCCCACTTGGCGAGCCGCTCCTCGAACTGGGCCATCCGCTTCTGCGCGAAGCGCAGGCCGCCCGCGCGGCTATCGAGCTCGTCGAGGGTCGCCGTGAGCTCGGTGAGCCGGGCGCCGGCAGTCGCGAGCGCCCCCGTGAGCTGCCCGGTCCGCTCTTCCAGCTGCTGCACGCCCGCGGCCGCCTGCTCCCGCAGCTGGGACGCCGCCCCTAGGTGCTCGCTGGCCTTGTCGAGCGCGCCCTGCCGCATCTCGAGCTCCTGGCCCAGCGCGCGCGTACGCTCGGCGAGCCCTTCCAGGTTCTGAGCGCGCGCCTCGAGCGACGCGACCACGGTGTCCACATCGGCCGCGCGGCGCTCCGCCCGCTCGACGGTGGCAACCGCGGTGGGCACGAGCTTCTCGATTCGCGCGGCCTCGTCGGCGTGAGCCGCCAGCGTCTGGAACCGCTCGTCGGCGCCGTCCATCCGGGCGAGCAGCCCGCGGCCCCGCTCCTCCAGCTGTCCGCCCAGGGACGCGAGCTCGGAGAGCCGCTTGTTCAGTTCCTCGACGAGCTGGCGGCGCGCTTCGATCTGCGCCAAAGACTGGGACAGCCGGTCGGCTTCGGCCCGCACTAGCTCGACCGTCGGCTTCATTTCCTCGACCGCCGCGAGCTCGCCGCGGAGCGCGCTCACCGACTCGGTCGCGCTCGTGAGCCACGCCTTCGTGCCGGCCTGGCCCTCCCGCATCCGGGCGATCTCGCTTTCGGCGACCTGCACCTGCTCGAGCGCGCCCTTCACGGCCTCGTGCGTGCCCTTGAGGCTCGCGACGTCCTGCAGCGCCGCTTCCATTGCGGGTTTTGCCTTCTCGAGCCGCGCCACCTGCTGGGTCATGTCTTCGACCGTCTCACCCAGCCGGCCGGCGTTCGCCTCCACGGCGCGCACCCGCTCGGCCTGCGTCTCGAGCTGGGCCATGCTCTCCGTGATGCCGCCGAGCTGCGTCGTGAGGCCGTCGGCCTTCGAGCGCACGTCAGTGATGGCGCGGCTCGACTCGTCGAGCGACCGGAAGCGCGTCTCCATATCCGTGAGCCCGCCGCGCAGATCGAGGATCCGCTGGCTGACGGCGTCGAGCCCCTGATTCTCCAGCTCGAACCGCTTCACCGTTCGCTGCACTTCGTCGCGGAGCGTGGCCAGGCGGCCCCGCAGCTCCTCGTCGGCCCGCTTCGCTTCGTCGTGCCGCCCGCGGATCTCCTCCGTGCGCTCGAGCAGGTCACCGTGGAGCGACTTGAGGTCGTTGACCTTGGCTTCGAGCTCGCCCAGGCCCTTCGCGCTCTCCTCGTGCTTGCGGATCTTGCCGTCGATCTCCCGCACCAGGTCGTGGAGATGGGTCACCTGACCGGTGACGCGCTCGACGACCTCGCGCTGCTGCTCGAGCGCCGAGACTTTCTGGGTGGCGGCGTCGGCGAGCGCCTTGAGCGTGCCGAGTTGGCGCTTGGTCTGGACCGCATCGGTGGCCGCCTGCTTCAGCTCCTGGAGCGTCTGCCCGAGCGCGGTCACGCGGGATTCGGTCGTCGCGACGCCGCCCTGGACCTGCTGCTGCCGTTCCTCGAACGCGTTGAGGCGCGTGGCGACCGCTTCGCCCGTGCGGCGCAGCTCCTCCTGGCGCTCGCGCACCCGGTCGAACCCCTGGGTGATCTCGCGCACTTCGGCCCCGAGCTTGTCCGCGTCCATGCGGAGCGCCTTGAACCCGCCGCCCAGCTCGAGGAAGCCGGTGAGGTCGTTCTTCAGGGCGAGCGCCTGCTCGAAGGTGCCGCGCAGCTCCTCGATCTCGCCCCGTAGCCGCTTCGCGTCCTCCGTGGTGTTGGTGAGCTGCGTCTCGGTGCGCCGCTGCACCCTCGAGACCGCTTCGGTCTGCTCGTCCAGCGTCGCGAGCACGGGCACGAGCCGTTCCAGCGCCTTCACCCGCGCCTGCAGCTCGCTCACGGTCTTCTGCGCGTCGCTGATCGGCTGCGTAAGCTGAGTGAGGTTCTGACTGGACTCCCGCGCCGCGTTCGTCAACGCTTCGAACGCCACGCGCTCGCGCTGCATCTGGGCGAGAATGGAGCGGAGCTCGGCGGGCAGCTGCTCCGTGGTGACGTCGCGACCGAAGAGCTTCCAGGCGGCCATAAACGCGGCCCTCACGAAAAGGTGGGGCTTCCGCACACGAGCTGCGGGAGCGTGGCGTTGGCGCCGACGCTGGTTGAGGAGATCTCGGGCGGGTGGGCGCACTGTCCCGTCCAGCGAACGGCGTCAGTGCGCCTCCACTATGCAGCGAGCGGTGAGCCCGTGCAAGCCGAAACATTCAGACCATCGGGTGAGACGAAGCCAGGTCCCACACCGGAACTCGATGTGAGGCTTGCTCTTCACCCAGTCGGGGACGGCGACCGAAGGAAGTACTTCAGTGCGGGATTTGACGCCTCCGGCCTAACCTCGACCTACCCGTCCCTACGCGTAATCCCTTCCAGGAGGAGGTTCCTAGCCGCTTCGATGGCCTCGTGCGTCCCGGCGAGGGCCAGGACGTCGCCCCTGCCGAGCAGCTCCTCGGCGCTCGGGATGATCACCCCACGTTCGCCGCGCGTGATCGCCAGCACCGTGGCTCCCGTGTGTCCGCGCAGGTTCAGCTCGGCCAGTGTCTTCCCAATGGCCGGGCTGCCGGAATCGAGGGCGACGGCGACCAGCGCCCCAAGGCCCGGCAGCAGCTGGTGGACCTGTTCCAGGGTCTCAGGCTGCGCCTGAGTCCCCCGCCCGCGGGACTGAGCGGCGAGCGCTTCCACGATCGCCTGAGCGCCGGCCCGGACATGGCCCTGAAGGTCGGTCGCGCTCCGCCAAAACGTGAACCCGAGCACTGCGAGCGACACTGCCAACACCCCCACACCCGGAACGGTGGGCAGAAATGGCTGGGTGAGGGCCAGCAGCGGCGCGCCGACGAGCATGACGCTGGCCAACTGCAGCGTCACCACGAGCGCTCGCCGCGGCGCGGCCGCGAAGTCGACTCGCGTGCCCTTGTGCACAGGGAGTGCGACTCTCGCGACGGTGACGCCAAGCCGGCGGCCTACACGGATCACCCCGACGCAAAACGGCGCCGCGAGCGCGATCGCCGCGGCGATGACCAGGGACCGCGCCACCGCGGGCGGAATTCCTGCCTTATCCCGAGCAAAGGCGACCACGGTCTCCATGGCGGCGGACGTCCCGACGATGATGCCTGCCAGCGCCGCCCCGTCGAGGACCAGCAACCGCAGTAGCCGCCGGATGCTGCCCACGGCGGTGTTCGCGCGCGGGGCAGACCGCAGCTCCTCGACCCAGCTGCCGTAGAGGGCCGCGAAGGTTTGCAGGGGCCTCGGCAGTTTGCGATCCACGTACGCCGCCACCCGCTCCGACGCGCGAATCCACCAGGGTGTGAAGAGGGTCGTGAGGGCCGAGACGGCGACCGCCACCGGGTAGAGGAACTCGCGCGTCGCCTGCAAGGAGAGCCCGAGAGCGGCGATAATGAAGGAGAACTCGCCGATCTGGGCAAGGCTCATCCCCGCCTGGACGGATGTCCGCATCCCGGCGCCGGTCAGGAAGGCGCCCAGCGAAACGCCCAAGACTTTGCCCAGGACGACGACCGCTGTCAGTACCGCGACCGCCGGCCAGTGCCGCGCGACGAGCGCCGGGTCGATCTGCATGCCCACCGAAACGAAGAAGACCGCCGCGAACACGTCCCGTACCGGCTCCACGAGGCGCACGACTTGCTGCTCTTCGCCCGACTCCGCGACGAGCGACCCGGCGATGAACGCACCGAGGGCGACCGAGTACCCGAAGGCCTGGGCGAGTAGCGCGACGCCAAAGCACAGGCCGATGCTCGCCACGAGCGTCGTCTCGCGCCGCTTGAGCCTGTTGACCGCGCGCACCGCCCGGGGGACGAGCACCATCCCCACCGCAACGAGCCCAACCAGGAATGCCGCCAGTCGGCCGATCGTCGCGGCGAGCGGGCCGGCAGACAGGCCGCTGCCCGAGGCGATCGCCGTCAGGATGGCCATCAGGAGGATGGCGATCAGGTCTTCGACAACGAGGATGCCGACTACGATCTCGCGCAGTCTTCCCGTGACTCCCTGCTCGTCGAAGGCCTTGGCGATGATGGTCGTGCTCGAGATCGCGATGACGGCGCCGGTGAAGAGGCTCTCCAGCGTGGTCCACCCAAAGAGCTGTCCCACCACGTATCCCAGCCACACCATGATGCTGGATTGCAGGACTGCGGTGAGGCCGGCCGTGGGGCCGACCTGCGCCAGCTTGCGGATGCTGAACTCGAGCCCGAGCGAGAACATCAGCAGAATGACCCCGAGCTCGGAGAGCGTCCGGACGACGGCGCTGTCGGCGACGAGCGGGATCGGCACATGCGGGCCGACGATCAGGCCGGCGATGATGTACCCCAACACAACGGGCTGGCGCAGCCGCTGGAACACGACCGTCGTGACCGCGGCGACGCCGAGGACGATCGTGAGAGCCTTGAGAAACGCGTGGGCGTCCTGCATCGTGAGCGCCGGGGTGGACGGGATTGTCGGGTTCGACAGAATCTACCGGGTCGGAGAAAAAGGTCCCACCGCGGACTCCGTTCGGTCGCGGCCCGTCAGGGGTGGGCGTCCTGTCTTTGGACCTCCTTGTTGAAGCTGACGCCGCCGGCTACGGCGAGCCGGATCCCCTCGTGCGTTCCGCCGGGTGGCGTGCCGAGTAGTTCGGACGCGGAGTCCCACGGTTCGTCGCTGGCTGCGAGCAGCCCGACCGAGCGCGGGACCACGGTACGCTGAGGGTGCGGAAAGACCCGGGCAATTAGGTCGGCGGCAGACTCCCCCTTCAGACGTTGCGGGACGGCGGGATGGTGAACGCCGACCGCCAGCAGTCGAGCGAGCGGCCCCAGAAGGCCGGTGGTAACAGCGTCCTCCAGCGCCGGCGCGCCCCCCTCAAGTTGGTCGCCTGCGATGTGAGCCGCCGCCTCATCGAACAGCCTCACCTCCAGCGCTTCGCCAAGTGAGTCATACAAGGCGGTGGGAACAGGCCGGGCCAACGATTTCATGGCCTCGTAGCCTCGGGTGGCCCAGTAGAATTGGCGCTGCAGCCTTTCGCACCATCCGGCCTCCGGCAGGACGTGGGAACGATCCCCAGTGGTGATCAGCGCTTCCTCCACCAGTGGCCAGGCCAACTCCAGCTGGCCTTTGCAAAGGTGGATCTCCGCCCTAGTCACGAGCGCGGTAACCTGGTGCCGCCATAATCCTGAGCGTTGCGCTGCAGCTTCACACAGTTCCACCGCCTTCTCCGCTTCCGGCACGCTGGCCAAGACGAGGGCAAATCGTGCGATGCTGGAGTACGCTTCCACCGATGCGCGTGGCGAAGACAGCGCTTCCAGCGGAGCCAGAATCGCGCGGAAGCACCTGACCGACGAATCGAAGAAGGCGAGGTCGTGGTATTGGTTCGCGAGACACATGCCGCTGTGGGCGATTGCCGCTGGATGCCCGCAACGTTCGGCAACTGCCACTGCTTCGCTCAGAGTACTGGTCGCGTCCCCGAACCTTCCCAGGCCTTTGTAGCATATGCCCAGGGTGTTCAAGACCCGGCGCAACTCCACCAGCAGTGCCAGCGATTCCAGGACCGGGGCGGCCTCGGTGAGTCGTTCCACGCCCTGGACGAGGTCGCCTCGCGAGAGTGCGCCTTGCCCGAGCGTGAGCCTGGCCAGGGCGACGGACTCGGGGGTTGCACCTGACGCGACCATTCTGGCGGCGAGTGACTCTGCTTCCGCCCGCGTTGCCGGGTCTCCTGCGTCCAAACTGACTTCCAATCGTATGTGGTTGGCTCGGGCAAGGAACCATACCGCGTTGGCCCGTTCCGCCAGCGCAATCGCCTCCTTCGCCGCCGCGATGATGGCCTCGTCGCCGCCCAGACGAGCGCGCTGCAGTGCCTCGGCACGGAGCAAGGCCGCCAGGGCCAGATCGGTCGAGGATGCTGCATCGGGCTGCCAGTCTGCGAGGGCCTCGAGCCCTCGCTGGTACTGACCGGCCGCGACCAGGGAGTGCGCCAGGAGCAAGCGGAGTCTGGAACCTGGAGCGACGGCGTAAGCCCGGAGTAGCCGCGTCAGGACCCGCTCGGCTTCCTGCGGAGCGCCTCGAGCGATAGCGACCTCGGCTGCCTGCAGCGCGGTCTCCATGGCTTGATGTCGCATGTCCGCGCCGATGAAGTGATGAACCAGTTCGAGCATCGGCTGGAGGTGATTCCGGTCCTGGGAGCCTGCCAGCCGCTGGGCCAGCTGGGCGTGATGGTAGTGACGCCGGTCCTCCCCCATCGCGTAGTACACATACGCCCGGTGCAGCTCGTTCTTGAACGACAGCCGCCCTTCCTCCACGCGACCGACTCCGCGATCCAGCATCTCGAGCGCCGCCCGCTCGACCACTCCGTCTTGGAGCCCCAGCAAACTCGCCAGCTCACTCGGGACCATCGCCTTGCCCGCCACCGACAGTAGCTGCAACACGTGCTGCGCGTCGGTCGAAAGGCCGCCGTATTGCCGTGCAAAGGCCGCGCGCAAGTCCTCCGGAGGCGTCCAGGAGATCGGCCCGCTGTCCTCCGAGCTCTCCGCCGCCGCCAGCGACTGCGCCCGGTGCGTCCGCCAATCCGCCAGCAGCATTTCGAGGTGATACGGATTCCCCTGCGCCAGTCGCACGATCGTTTCTGCGATCTGTGAGCTCACGTCCTCGGAATCACCCGAGTGGTCGCGGATCAGGTTCAGGGCCTGGGATCGGTCGAGCGGTTGCAGGTGAATGGTTTCCTTCCAGACCAATCCGCCGTGCCCGGTCTCCTCGGGCCGCAACTCCGCGTCGCCCGCCCGCGCTCCGGCCACGATGAGTGTGGGCACCCGCTCCAGCCGCCGCGTGATCAGGAACAACACCTCGCGGCTCGCCGGATCGAGAAACTGCAGATCGTCGAACGCGAGCAGCACGGGGCCGTTGTCCGCGACGGCTTCCATCATCCGGGTCACGGCCTCAGCCACGCGCAAGCGAATCGAGTCGGTGGGCGCGTCGGGAGCCGGGGGGATGCCGGGATAGATCGTCCTCAGGCCGGGACACACTCGGCTCGCCTCAGCCAGCCAGACGGGGTCCGTCCCGCCGGCCGCCGGATCACGCCCCAACGCGGTGATGAGCTCCGAGACGGTGGCATAAGGAATGCCCTGGCCGATTTCCTGACACGGGACCATGAATACGGGCCGCGCGCGCGCCCCCAGGGAGGTTGCGAATCGACGGATCAGCGAGCTCTTCCCGATCCCCGGCGCGCCGCTGATCAAGCAAGTCTGGTACCCGGCGCCACCCAGGCGACTCCAGATCGCTTCCAGCTGTCCCAGCTCCACTTCCCGGGCGACGAACGGGTGCGGCCGGGTGAGCCGCTCCGGGAGCGGAGATGCCTGAGCCAGAAACGCCGGTCGCTCACCGCGCTCCAACCGTCGGAGCAGCCGAGCGATCTCGGGGTTGGGATTGGTTCCGAGCTCGGCCTGGGTTCGCCGGAGTTGATCCTTGAGCAGCCGGACCGCGGCGACGGTATCCCCGTCGAGCAAGGAGCGCTCGGCGAGCGCGTATACCGCGTCGGGACAGAGCGGGTCAACCTCGTATAGCGCGGCCGCCACGAGATGCGTGTCCGACAGATTGCCTTTGGCGCGCGTCGCCTGGAGCGCCGCCCGGAGGGCGTCTCGCGCCTGGGCCTTGAGCCGCACCCGCGCGCCGTCCACCCAGTGGGCGAATTCCGCGCCGGCGCACTGGTCGAGTCCCTGCAACGGCTCTGCCACACGGATCGCCGTTACCTGACCCTGGCGCAGGGCGGAGAGGTCCGACGGCAACTCCGCGAGCAGCTGAACGTCCTGTTCCCGGCCCGTTAGCGCGTCTGGGCCCAGGAGAGACCGAATGGCTAGCAGGGCCTGCGACAGCGAATGCCGGCCTTTCTCGGGTGGGACGTCGGGCCACAGCAGATCGACCAGCTGATCGCGCGGGATCGAGCGCGCTCGTCCCTCGAAATGCAGGTAGAGCAGAACGGCCAGATGCTTCTTGGTCCGGAAGCGGACGGGCGAGCGGCCGCCGCGAGCGAGCTGGGGGGATCCGAAGACCTTGAGCTGAAACTGAGCGACCATTGCACTCCCAGCCACGCCTCTAAGTGTCTCCGGAACAGCGCGTTGAGACCTTGTTGAGGTCGGGCGGCCACGTTGTCCTCGTCCAAGGTACCGCAGGGTGTGTGGTGTCGTTAGAGGTGCCGCATTCGGCCGGCGCACTCAGGAAGGGGGTGAGACTCGATGACGCTGATCACGCTGCTGTTCGTGGCTTTCTCGAATTACGCAGTGGCTTGGTGACGAGGCCGGGGTCTCCCGAGACCCCTCTCGATTTCCCGGAGAAGTCGGGGGGGTCTCGGCGACCCGCGGCGAAAGGCTCGATACAGCTACAGACGCAGGGTCTCGATGAGCGCCGCGAGTGCCGCTGATAGCTGCCGTTGCCGGGGATAGTAGAGGAAGAAGCCCGGGAACGGCGGACACCAATCTTCGAGCACGCGCACGAGTTCCCCACTCGCGAGGTGCGGCGCGGCGCGGTCCTCCGACATGAACGCCAGACCCACGCCATCGATCGCTGCACGGACCATGATCTCCACGTCATCGACGATCAGCGGTCCGTTCACCGCGACGGTGAGGGACTGCTTGCCCTTGTCGAACTCCCAGCGGTATACGCCGGCGGATCCGTGTCGAAAGTTGATGCAGCGGTGGCTTGGCAGGTCACGCGGCGATGCCGGCTTGGGGTGCGACTCGAAATAGCGGGGCGACGCCACGATGGCCGGCCGGTGGTCCCGGGATACGCGGAACGTGATCATGTCCCGTTCGATGAATTCCCCGAAATGAATGCCGGCGTCGAAGCCCGCGGCGACGAGGTCGACGCGGCTCTCATCGGTCGTCACGTCGAGCACGACGTCCGGGTACTCGCGCGCGAATTGTCCCAGTTTCGGTGCGAGCACCGTCGTCGCGGCAATGGGCGACACGACTAGACGCACGCGTCCCGCCGGCCGGTCACGCAGCCCGGTAATCAGGTCCACAGCTCCGCGAATGTCGCCGAGCGCCGGGCGCAGACGCGCGATGAGCTGCTCTCCGGCATGTGTCGGGGCCACACTGCGCGTCGTGCGCGCGAGCAGGTGTACGCCGAACCGCTCTTCCAGCCCCCGCATCGCGTGGCTGAGCGCGGAGGTCGACACACCCAGACGTTTCGCCGCTCGCGTAAAGCTCCGTTCCTCCGCCACAGCAAGGAACGCAGATAGGACGCTGAGCTCGTCGCGCACCATTTGTGAATAATACTCACAAACCCTTCTCGATTTTACGGGCTACTCAGGGGGGCACTGTCCCGCTACGATTGGCCTCGAAGGACGAGCGGGAACACGGATCTAGGAGGTACCATGCCTCACAAGGCTGCCAAGAAGGTTTGGTTCATTACCGGTGCCGGCCGTGGCATGGGCGTCGATTTCGCCAAGGCCGCGCTGGCCGCCGGCCACGCGGTCGTGGCCACCGGCCGGGACACCGACGCCGTGGCCAAGGCCGTGGGAAAGTCGGACGACCTGCTGGTCGTCAAGCTGGACGTCACCAACCGCGACGACGCCGCGGCGGCGGCTGGGGCCGCCGTCGACCGGTTCGGCCGCATCGACGTGCTGGTCAACAATGCCGGCAACTTCTTTGCCGGCTACTTCGAGGAGCTGACGCCGGAGCAGATAGACCGGCAGTTGGGGACGCTCCTCCTCGGCCCGATGAATGTCACCCGCGCTATCCTGCCGATCATGCGCAAGCAGCGCTCCGGTCACATTATCTCGATCTCGTCGACCGCCGGCCTCGTCGGGTTTGCCTTCTGTTCGGCATACGCCGCGGCGAAGTTCGGCCTCGAGGGCTGGATGGAGTCGCTGCAGCAAGAGGTTGCGCCGTTCGGCATCACCACCACGATCGTCAACCCCGGGTTCTTCCGCACCGAGCTCCTGGAGGCGGCGTCCGTGACCTACGCCGAGCCGTCCATCGAGGACTACGCCGACCGCACAGCGGAGCAGCTGAAGTGGTGGCAGGCACAGCGCGGCCAGCAAGGCGGAGACCCCGCGAAGCTCGCGCGGGCGCTGGTCGCGGTCGCGAGCGAGGAGCCGCCGCCGCGCCGCTTCATCGGCGGCGCCGATGCCATCGGCCTCGCCGAACAGAAGATCGCTGACCTCCAGGCGCAGATCGCGGCCTACCGCGACCTCTCCACCTCTCTCGCTGTCGAGATGGCCTCGCTGAAGGAGCCCGCATGAGGCCACCGCTTCCTCTCGAGCCGGCGGTCACCCGGCCGAATTAACGCAAGGTTCGCAGACGATGATCATCACGCGAAGTGGCTCGCAACCCTCCAGCCAGGGGCCAGCCGAATACTTCACTGGCTCGGTACGCGTCGACCCCCTATTCCAAGCAAAAGACCCGTCACGCGGGTCCGGCGCCCGCGTGACCTTCGAGCCCGGCGCTCGAACGGCGTGGCACACCCACCCGCTGGGCCAGATCCTGATCGTCACGGCCGGATCGGGATGGGTTCAGCAATGGGGCGGGGAAGTCGAAGACATCCGGCCAGGCGATGTTGTCCGGATCCCGCCGGGCCAGAAGCACTGGCATGGAGCCACGGCGACCACGGGCATGACGCACATCGCCATTCAGGAGCAGCTCGACGGGAAGGTCGTGGAGTGGATGGAACAGGTCAGCGACGAACAATATCGGGGGCGCTGAAAATGCCTCACGTCATCGTGAAGCTGTGGCCAGGAAAATCCGAACAGCAGAAGAGGCGACTCGCCGAGGCAATCACGCAAGACGTCATGAAGGTCTTGAATTACGGAGACGAGTCCGTCTCGGTCGCATTCGAAGAAGTCTCGGCCGCGGACTGGGCTGAGAAGGTCTATAAACCCGACATCGTTGAGACCTCGGCGAAGCTGTATAAGAAGCCGGGGTACACGATGTGAATACGAAGAGGTAGATCGCGATGCGAGCAACCGTCCTGTACGGCGCCGGCGACGTCCGCGTCGAGAACGTCCCCGACGCCCGCCTGATCGAACCGACCGACGCGCTGGTCACCGTCAGCCGCGCCTGCATCTGCGGCAGCGATCTCTGGCCGTACCAGCTGATGAAGCCGGGCGAGCCCCCCCGCCGCATGGGCCACGAGGCGATCGGCGTCGTCGAGGCCGTCGGCTCAGGCGTCCGCACCCTCAAGGTCGGCGACGTCGTCGTGATGCCGTTCGCCTACTCCGACGGCACCTGTGTCTTCTGCCACGAGGGGCTGCACACGTCGTGCATCGGCGGAGGGTTCTTCGGCACGGTTGAGATCCCGGGAGCCCAGGCCGAAGCGGTGCGCGTCCCGCTGGCAGACGGAACGCTCGTCGTTCTGCCGGTCGGCGCGGACGACGCGCTGATGCCGTCGCTGCTCACGCTGTCAGACGTGATGGGAACGGGCCATCATGCGGCCCGCGCCGCGAAGGTCGGCCCCGGCAAGACGGTGGCCGTCATCGGTGATGGCGCCGTCGGCCTCTGCGCCGTCATCGCCACCCGGCGCCTCGGCGCCGAGCGGATCATCTTCCTGGGCCGCCATCCCGATCGGATCGCCCTGGCGCAAACGTTCGGCGCCACGGACATCGTGAGCGAGCGCGGCGAAGAGGCGGTCGCGCGCGTGCGCGCGCTGAACGGCGGCTTCGGCGTCCACTCCGTCCTCGAGTGCGTTGGCACCGACCAGGCCATGCGCACCGCGATCGGGATCGTCCGTCCGGGTGGGGCCGTGGGCCGCGTCGGGGTCCCCCACTACGAGGCGATTCCCGCCTCGGAGCCGGCGTTCTACAATAACGTCACCATCAGCGGCGGCCCCGCCCCGGTCCGCGGCTACATCGCGGAGCTGCTCCCGGACGTCCTGGAGGGCAGGATCGAACCCGGCCGCGTGTTCGACCGGGTCATGGGCTTGGGCGAGGTTCCCGACGGCTACCGGGCGATGAACGAGCGCAAGGCGATTAAAGTCATGGTGAAGCCCTGAAGGAGCGACCAATGCAAAAGCGCAAACTCGGAAAGAGCAACCTGGAAGTCTCGGCGTTCGGGCTCGGCTGCATGGGGATGAGCCAGAGCTACGGTCTCCCACCGGACAAGCAGGCGATGATCTCGCTCATCCGCACGGCCGTCGAACGCGGCGTCACGTTCTTCGATACCGCCGAGATTTACGGTCCGTACACCAACGAAGAGCTCGTCGGCGAGGCGTTGGCGCCATTGCGCGCTCAGGTGGTGATCGCCACCAAATTCGGGATCAAGATCGAGAACGGACAACAGGTGCAGGACAGCCGCCCCGAGCGCATCAAGCAGAGCGTCGAGGGTTCGCTGAAACGGCTCAGGACCGATGTTATCGACCTCTACTATCAACATCGCGTTGACCCGAACGTGCCGATCGAAGATGTGGCGGGAACGGGCAAGGAATTGATTGCGCAGGGCAAGGTGAAGCACTTCGGGATGTCTGAAGCAGGCGTGCGCACGATCCGCCGCGCGCACGCCGTCCAGCCGGTCACCGCGGTCCAGAGCGAATACTCACTGTGGTGGAGACGCCCTGAAGAAGAGCTGCTGCCAACCCTGGAAGAGCTCGGCATCGGGTTCGTGCCCTTCAGTCCCCTCGGCAAGGGCTTCCTCACGGGCACGATCGACGAGAAGACGACGTTCGTGAGCTCGGATTTCCGCAACATCGTTCCGCGCTTCACGCCCGAGGCGCGTAAGGCGAATCAGACCATCGTGGATGTCCTGCGGAACATTGCGGAAAAGAAACAGGCGACACCGGCACAGATCGCCCTCGCCTGGCTCCTCGCCCGCAAGCCGTGGATCGTGCCAATCCCGGGCACGACCAAACTGGCCCGCCTGGAAGAAAACATCGGCGCCGCCGCAATCCGCTTGACCGCCGACGATCTGCGTGAGATCGAGAGTGCCGCCTCACACATCACGATCCAGGGGGCGCGGTACCCCGAGCAGCTGGAGAAAAGGACGGGTCTATGAGCGCTCTCGGGGCCCTATCGTTAGGCGGGAGCGGCAGCCGGCTCCGGCGGCTGGGCGCCCTTGATCACGAGCCACAGCATGATCGCCAACTCCCCGAACAGAGCGGGCTGGGAAAGCATGAAGACCTTGTTCTGGTATGCCGGGAAGAATATCCCCGTGAGGCTCAACAGCACGTAGGCCGCGCCATTGATGAACAGCCACACGCCGATGAACCGCGGCACGAAGCCCGACCGGTATGCCAGGGCACCCATCGGGAAGAGCCACAGCCCCCACAGGATCTCCGCGGCCGTGATCTGATGGTGATGCAGCTGGAGGAATAGCATCACCAGGGCGTTGCGCTGGGGCTGGTCGAACACGGACAGGAAGTCGGCGCCCTGCGCGACCATGAGCGCGCCGGCGTCGGTCACCACGTTCACGAAATTGATCAACGCCGGCATCACGCCGCCGGTGATCACGAGGAGCACCGCGAGCTGCTGATCCACGCCCTTGAACAGGCGGTAGAACGCCAGCACCAGGAAGATCAGCACCACGGCGCCGAGCAGGTCGCTCGCCATGCCGAAGCGGAAGAGCCACGGGTGCGCGGCGATGTTCGCGGCGGTCGCGGCCGCGTCCCCGTGCACGAACAACTTGTTGGGGATGTAAATGAGACGCAGCGGGCCGGCCAGCACGAGGAGCAGGTACCAGAGTCCGGCCACTCGGCCGGGATTGCGGACCGCGTTCATGTCGCCTCCGTCGGTAACGGGCTTCTCCGGGCTCCCGGACGATACGCCGAATGTGGCAGGGAAAGTTTCGGCGGCCGCTGCTATCGATTGCGGCTGTTGCTATCGATTTCGGAGAGCCGCGTTCATCCTATCTTGGGTAGCCTAAGACAGATCGGAGCTCGAAGCCATGCGCATCGGCATTCTCGGTTCTGGATTGATGGGCGGCAAGCTCGGAACGATCTGGGCGCGAGCCGGCCATGAGGTGGTATTCAGCTACGCCCGCAGCGAGCAGAAGCTAAAGAAGCTTGCACGGGACGCCAAAGGGAAAGCGCGGGCGGGCACACCGCGGGAGGCCGCGCAGGAGGCGGACGCGGTCTTGCTCGCCGTGCACTGGTCCAGAGTCGACGACGTGTTAAAGCAAGCGGGCGATGTGTCGGGGAAGGTCGTCGTGAGCTGCTCGCTGCCGATGAATGCCGACGACACGGGCCTCGTGATCGCCCATACCTCCTCGGGCGCGGAGGCGCTGGCAAAGCGGGTTCCAGAGGCTCGGGTCGTCTCCGCGTTCGGTACGGTGCCGAGCGAAGTGCTGTTTGATGTGTTCGAGGCTCGGCGCAAGGCCACGAGGCCGAGCCTCGTCTACTGCGGGGACGAGGCGCGCAGCAAGAAGATTGCCGCTCAGCTGATCCGCGACGTGGGGTTTGACCCGGTGGACGCTGGGCCGTTACGGATCGCCCGGTACACGGAGCCCTTCACGCTCCTCATCGCCCAGCTCGCGTACGAGGGTGACGAAGGTCCCGAGCTCGCGTACCGCTTCGAGCGGTTCGGGAAGTAAGGGTCACCGCCGGTATGGCTCTCGTTGTCTTCCTCCGGGGTGTCAATGTTGGCGGGCACAGGACCTTTCGCCCCAGCATCCTCGCAAGAGCACTGAGCGACTATGATGTCGTGAATGTGGGTGCTGCGGGCACGTTTGTCGTTCGCAAGCCTGGATCTCGAGCACAGTTCCGTGCTGCATTGCTCCGGAAGCTGCCATTCGAAACGGACGTCGTGCTCTGCGACGGCCGCGATCTTATCCGTCTGGAGACGGAGAATCCGTTTGGAACTGAGCCGTCGCGCCCTGATGTCGTTCGATTCGTGAGCATCCTGACGAAAGCCGGCCGGGTCCGGGCTTCCATTCCAGTCACACTTCCGCCACGTGGGGCGTGGTTGTTGCGACTTATCGCGTCGAAAAACCGCTTCGTCTTCGGAGTTTACCGTCGTCACATGAAAACGATCGGCTATCTTGGCCAGATCGACAAACTGTGCGGCGTACCGGCGACGACACGGAATTGGAACACCATAGTCGCGATCGTGCGGATTTTGAAAGGCCAGGGGAAGAAGGGCCGCTGATTACACGTAAAGCCCCGCAACCTTGCTACCCCGTCCGAAGGATCCGGAATACTCCAGCCCCAATCACGATGAGTCCCGCCAATCGGGCCGGTAGCGCCGGCGCGCGTGCGATGCGTTCGACGGTGATGGCGAGCGCGGTCAGCGCGATGACGGCGACGTTCATCATTCCGGCGATCACGAGCGCGGCCATGAACGGCAGGCAGCACAGTGCGCAATGGCCCCCCAGCGCGATCCCGCGCCGCCACGACGCCCCAGGGTGCGCGACGCCGAGGCAGCCCTCGCGGTAGCACTCCAGGTGCCGAGCTTTCCAGCAGGTCAGCTGCACCCACCCCGCGACGACCAACACGACCCCGCGGGCGATCGGGATCACTAGCGCCAGTGTCGCCCAGCGTACCTCCGCCTGCGCCAGCGCGATACCCACTACGTACACCCCTGCGCCGATCGCCGCCCAGACCGCGAAGTAGCCCGCGCTCGTTAGAACATCCAGGCGAGTCCGCGCCAGCGTCGGGACCAGGGAGGGGAGCATCATCGCGGCCATCATGGCGATCCACATCCCCTCGAAGCCGACGGCAGCGCTCAATCCAGTCTGGCCAGGCATGGGCATCCATACCATCGACATGGTCCATCCGCCGGGCATGGTCATCCCCGCCGCCATGGCGCGCGACCAGCGGATCGTGGCTAGGGCGCTGACCACGAAAACAATGACGCTGACGGTCAGGAAGGGTCCCCGGCGCGCCGAGGTCAGAACGGTGTGGGTCACGACGTGAGCGTCCGCTCGAGCGCCGCGACGATGGCAGTCCAGCCCCGCCGGTGCGAGTCCACCTGGCTCGGCGGAAGTTGCCGGTGTGTCAAGATCAGCTCGGTGCTGTCGTCGCGCTCAAGCAGCTCCACTGTGACCAAAGTGGGCCGGTGGTCGGTATTGACCGAGAGCCAGGTGAAGGAGAGAAACGACGGACGATCGATGGCGACGTACTCCCCCCAGTGCTCGACCTCCCCGCCCCGGTGCCGCATGACGATGCGAAACTTCCCACCCACCTTGGGCTCGAGCACGGTCACCGCGGCGCCCTCGCCGGTGCCCATCCAGCGCGCCAGGGACGCCGGATCCAGCCAGGCGTCGAACACCCGGTCCCGCGGAACGGGAAGGACTCGGCGGATCTGCAATGCGTCGGTCGAATCGTGGGTCGGGCTCACGGCCGACGTCCCCGGGTCCCAACCAGCAGCGCCTCGAGCGCGTCGAGCCGCGCTTCCCAGAACTCGCGATAGTGTTCGAGCCACCGGGTTGCCTGCCGCAGCGGCTCGGGCCGGAGCCGGAGCCAGTGCTCGCGGCCGCGGACGCGCCGGCGAACCAGTCCTGCGCGCTCCAGCACCTTCAGGTGCTTCGAGACCGCATTGAAGGAAATCGGGAACCGGCGCGCGACGCTGCCGACGTTGCGCTGACCCCCCGCCAGGACGCCGAGAATGGCGCGGCGGGTCGGGTCGGCGATGGCCGCGTACACCCGGTTCAGCTGAGAACGGGGCGGCCGCGGGGCGGCTTGCGAGCGATGGCGGGGGGGCATATTATCATTCAACCGCATGGTAGAATATTGTCAATGCGGTGCGAGTTGTCCACCTATCACCCAGTCAGTGCAGGGAGATTCGAACCATGGCGCACGATGGCGCGAGTGGGCTGACCGGTCACCCCGTCGTATCTCACGAAAAGTGGCTGGCGGCGCGGACGGCGTTCCTCGTTCGGGAGAAGGAGTTCACGCGGCTGCGCGACCAGGTGAGTGAGGAGCGACGCCAGCTGCCCTGGGAAGCGGTCACCAAGAATTATGTGTTCGATGGCGCGACCGGCAAGCGCACCCTGGCCGAGCTGTTCGAGGGACGCAGCCAGCTGGTCGTCTACCACGCCATGTTCGATCCCCCGAACGCCTCGGAGTCGACGTCCTGGACCAAGGACGCCGCGTGCCACGCCTGTTCGTTCTGGGCCGACAACTTCAACGGGATCATCGTGCACCTGAATCACCGCGACGTGACCTTCGTCGCGGTCTCGCGGGCACCCCGCGCCGCGCTGGCCGCCTACGAGAAACGGATGGGCTGGAGCTTCACCTGGGTCTCATCGAGGGACAGCGATTTCAACCGCGACTATCAGGTGTCGTTCACGGCAGAGGAAGTGGCGAAGAAGCGGGCCTACTACAACTACACGATGCAGGACCCATCGCTGTCCGAACGCGAAGGGATGAGCGTCTTCTACAAGGATCCGGCGGGACGGGTGTTCCATACCTACTCGGCCTACGCGCGCGGCATCGACCTGCTCAACACGGCCTACAACTACCTCGATCTGGTGCCCAAGGGGCGGGACGAGGGGGGGGAAGGCATGTACTGGCTCCGCCGCCACGACGAGTACGATGCTCGTTAGCTTCGGGCATGGAAAAGGCCCCCGCGAATTACGCGGGGGCCGAGTCGGGACGGCGACCGAAGGAAGTACTTTAGTGCGGGATTTGACGCGCCCGGCGGAGCGGACGCGGTGGGGTGGGGGAGTGTGGGGGCGTCAACCCCATGCGAACCACTATGGGGGCGAGTTACGACACCCAGTAGCATTCACGCGGTGGTCTGGGCATCGGTGTCGTAACACCAGACCCGAAGATCAACCGAGTGTCGTGACAAACGCACAGCATTACTCACGGCACGGCGCTCTTGCGACACGCCGCGCGGGGCAGCGCCCCAGGCCGGCCGCGCTGCTACCTTTCTCGGATGCCGAGAGACATTGACGTGGTGGGAGTGTGGCACGGAACGCCGTACCAGGTCGCGTCGGTAAGCAGCACCGCCGACGGGGTGATTGTCGCCTGCGGTCCTGCGGGCAGGCACACGACCTACCCGAAGACCGGCCATCGGCACACCAAGGACCCGAGCTCGGGCACGAGCACATGGTACGAGCGGCAGGTCCTCTCTGACGTCACACTCGCGCAGCCCCTCCAGGTCATCGCGTTCTCGGGCGCCAAGCCGCCCGCGTGGGCGAAACCGTATGCGACCCGTCCGTCGCATGACAGCTTCACCTTCCAGGCGCAGGCGGACGGCCAGGTACGACTCGCCCTCGTGGGAGTGCGGGAAGCGGACGACGCGGTCGTGGTCGTGACCAAGCGGGCCGCGACCGCGCCCCGGCTGTTTCGCCGGTACGCGCCGAACGTACTCATGTGGACGGCGCCGTCCGACGAGGCCTAAGACGCGACTCGCACCCCCGCTCCTCTGTTAGTTTCCTCTTCATGACCGCTCCTCTAAGCGTAGCCCGTCTGCCGCCTCGTCGGCGGCGTCGCCTGGGCCTCGTCGTGCTGGTCCTCCTGTTCGCCCTCTTCCTGCTCCTCTCCAATCTGGTCCCGCTCGCCGCCGAATGGCTCTGGTTCCAGGCCCTGGGTTACGAGCGCGTGTTCACAACCCGGCTGGTGGCCGAGGCGGTGCTCGGCGTGGCAGTTGGCGGCGCCGTATTCGCGTTCCTTTATGCCAACCTGCGGATCGCCCAGCGCGGCCTCGTCCCGAACCCGCTGGTCGTCCAGGTCAGCTCCGGGGCCGCCGCCGTGGACGTCACCCGGCTGCTGCGCCGCTTGGCCCTGCCGACGGCGCTCGGCCTGGCACTGCTGTTCGGCATGGGAGCCGCAGGCGGCTGGCTTGGCGTGCTCCAGTTCCTGCACCGGACGCCGTTCGGCGCGACGGACCCCGTGTTCGGCCGCGAGGTGAGCTACTACGTGTTCACGCTGCCGGTGATCGCGGGCGCGATCGGTCTCGGCATCGCCGTCACGACGCTCGCGCTGCTCGCCACCATCGTGCTGTACGTGGTGCGCCGGGACATCGTCGTGTTCCGCCGCCAGGTCACGGTGGAGCCGTCGGCCCGCCTGCACCTGGCGGTGCTGATCGCCCTGCTCTTCGTGCTGGTAGGGTTACGGGTGTACTTCGTCCGGCTTCCGGAACTGTTGTACTCCACCACCGGGCCGCTCGTGGGAGCGAGCTACGCCGATCTCCACGCCCAGCTCACCGGCTTGCGACTCGCCGGGCTCGCGGCCGTGGCGAGCGGAGCGCTGGTCCTGTGGGGAGCCCGCAGCCACCGTCTGGCCCGCAACACCCTGCTCGCGGTCGGGGTCTACTTCGGCGTGTCGCTGCTCGGCGTCGCGCTCTACCCGGCGATGGTCCAGAAACTGGTCGTGGCGCCGAACGAGTTGGTCAAGGAGACGCCGCAGCTCGCCTCCCACATCGCGGCGACGCGGCGGGCCTGGGGGCTGGACAGCGTCGTGACGCGCGACCTCACCGGCGAAGCGCGACTCACCGAACGGGACATCCGGGCCAACCGGCCGACCATCGACAACGTCCGACTGTGGGACCGCGACCCGCTGCTCCAGACGTTCGGGCAGCTGCAGGAGATCCGCACCTACTACGACTTCGTCTCGGTGGACGACGACCGCTACTGGATCGACGGGCAGTACCGCCAGGTGCTGCTGTCGCCGCGGGAGCTGAACTCGGGCTCGCTTCCCACGCGGACCTTCATCAACGAGCGGCTCACCTTCACGCACGGGATGGGACTCACGCTCGGGCCGGTGAACCAGGTGACGCAGGAGGGACTGCCGGTCCTCTTCATCAAGGACCTGCCGCCCGCGTCCAGTGTGTCGCTGAGGGTGACGCGCCCGGAGCTCTACTTCGGCGAGCGCACCGATTCATGGGTGTTCGCCCGGACCCACCAGCGGGAGTTCGACTACCCCTCGGGTGAGGAGAACATCTTCACCTCCTATACGGGAACCGGGGGCGTTCGGGTCGGTTCGTTCCTACGTCGTCTGGTGCTCGCGACCTACCTCCGCTCCCTGAAGGTGCTGTTGTCGAGCGACATCACGAGCGACAGCCGCGCGATGTACGTCCGGAACATCCGGCTGCGGGCGCGCACGGCGCTGCCGTTCCTGTTGTTCGACGCCGACCCCTACCTCGTCGTCGCCGATTCGGGCCGGCTCCGCTGGATCCTCGACGCCTACACCGCGACAAGCGGCTACCCCTACGCGCAGCCGCTCGCCGACGGCACCAACTACATGCGCAACAGCGTGAAGGTCGTGATCGACGCCTTCGACGGCACGGTCACGGCCTACCTGGCCGACCCGCGCGACCCGCTGGTGCTTACCCTGGCGAAGGCGTTCCCCGGGATCTTCCAGCCGCTCGACGCGATGTCGGCGGATCTGCGCGCGCATCTGCGCTACCCCGAGGACCTGTTCCGGGTGCAGACCGACCTGTACGCCACGTACCACATGGCCGAGCCCGATGTCTTCTACCATCGGGAGGACCAGTGGCAGAAGCCGGTGTTGTCGCGGCCGGGCGAGCGGCCGGATCCCTTCCTGCGCCACATGGTGATGCGGCTGCCCGAGGAGCGGCAGGCGGAGTTCATCCTGATGGTGCCGTTCACGCCGCGCGGCAAGGACAACCTGGCCTCGTGGATGGTGGCGCGAAACGACGGGGAGCACTACGGCCGGCTGGTGCTGTATCGCTTCCCCAAGCAGAGCCTGGTCTACGGCCCGACCCAGATCGTCAACCGGATCAACCAGGATACCGACATCTCTCGCCAGATCTCGCTGTGGGACCAGCGCGGCTCCGAGGTGATCCGCGGCAACCTGCTCGTCATCCCGATCGAGGAGTCGCTCATCTACGTGCAGCCGCTCTACCTGCGGGCCGAGGGCGGGCGCATCCCTGAGATGAAGCGCGTCGTCGTGGCCCACCAGAACCGGGTGGTCATGGAGGAGACGCTCGAGGCCGGGTTGGCGCGGCTGTTCGGCGGCGCGGTGGAGCCCGCCGCGGCTGCTGCCGCGGCGACCGGCGCCGCCGGTCCCGGCGACGGGCGCGCAGCGGATCTCGCCCGCCGGGCGGCCGAGTCGTACCAGCGTGCCGTCGAGGCGCAGCGCAGCGGCGACTGGGCCCGCTACGGCGCAGAGCTCTCCCAGCTGGGGGAGGCCCTGCGCCAGCTGCAGGCCGTCCTCGGAGCCCGCCAGCCCTAGTCGTCAATCGGCGGCCAGGCGTCGGCGTACCGTCGGGGCGCTACGAGCGCTGATTCCCGAGTCCCTTCAGCTGGCGCCGGATTTCGGTCTTGATGGACTCCGGCAGGGATTCCGCGTCCCGACCCTCGGGCACGTAGACCGACACACCCTCCGGGTTCAGCACGTGGCGATGATAGTAGTCCTTCGAGGCAGGGTACTTCACGGGCTCCGCGGGCTGCTTTTCGGGCATCGTTCCGGGCCAGGAGATGAGCTTGTGACCGACCATGTGCGGGGGCAACTCCTGCGGAGGGCTGCCGTCCGCCGGGACGATCCAGCCACGCTGATCCCCCCACGACTGCTTCTTCCGGGTCATCACAGCCTCCAATCCTGAGGTCCGTACGCGCGCCGTCACTGCGGGCGAACGCGCCGGCCCGCCTTGCTTGCGGCCTATGGAGTGCGAAAATGGAGCGGGTCTCTGAGGTTCTGCAACTCCCGGTAATAGTAGAGGGGCGTCGGCCGCTGGCCCTGGAACTTCAGCCGCTTGAGAAACGCGACTTCCTCCGCGGTCGCGGTGCCGCTGAGGGAAGGATCCTGAAGGAGCTCCCGCAGCCCCGGCTCTTCGCCGACGGGCTGTTCGGCTTCCCGCTCGACAAACTCGAATCGCTTCGCCTGCCCCGGGACGACGCTGTGGTTTAGGACAATCTCCAGACCGAACGTCGCGAGGTCGATGTCCCAGGATTCAATCAGCGGATCTAAGAACGAGACGCAGTTCTCAGCGGACACGTGGAAGATGTCCGTATCGAGGAACGCGAGCACGGCGACCCGCATCTCCACATAGCTGCGGCGACTGAGCCGCGCCACCATCCGGAGCCAGTCGTCATTCTCGAGTTCGTCTTTCGCCACGCGCTTGACCACGTCCAGCAGCTTCTGGGTGACCAAGCGCTCGAGCTCGCCGAAGGGCTGCTTTTCAAAGATCGCGCGCACGTGTTCTTCCTTCTCACGCTTGCACTTGCGCAGGATCAACTCACGAAATTCGTGATACAGGGGTACGGGTCCCTCCCCCAATTCTCGCTTCAATTCTTCCTTGCGCTGGAGGTCCGCCAGCTTCGCCAGCTCCCCGCTCGGGAGCTTCAAGAACTTGTCGATCCGGCCATAGATGTCGGTGCGGCTCGGCGCGGGGGGCGCCTTCTTCCGAGTCAGCAATTGAGATATGTAGGAGTCGGTCACGCGGGCGGCGCGGGCGAGATCCTGCTGCTCCAACCCCAATTCCTCCAGCCGGTGCCGGATCACAAATGGGACATCCACGGGATTCCTCCTGAGGCCGACTTGGCTCCTTAACAAGATTATGTTAATCACTTTGGACAGAACTGGCAAGTTTATTGATGTACTTGACAGGTGAAGTACATCAATATATGCTCACAAGGCTGCAACTATTGCTAGTTAACTAAGATCCGTTGTTAAGTCACGTGCACGGTTCTATGTCAGGTGGAGGCGAAGCATCATGGCTACTGCAACGAAAGCGAAGCCGAAGCTGACGGTCTTCCCGCTCGCCGATCGGGTGGCGATCCGGCCGATGGAAGAGACCGAGGAGATGAAGGGGGGTCTCTACATCCCGGACACGGCCAAGGAGAAGCCGATCCAGGGTGAGGTGATCGCGGTCGGGCGCGGCCGGATGGAAAAGGGCGAGCTGGTCCCGATGGAGCTGAAGGTCGGGGACCGGGTGGTGTACGGGAAGTACACCGGCTCCCAGGTCGAGCTGGAGGAGGAAGAGATCATCCTGATCAAGGAATCCGACGTCATCGCCAAGCTCAGCTGAGCGGGGGAGGAATAGATGCCTGCCAAGTACCTCGAATTCAACACAGAAGCCCGCTCGCGCCTCAAGCGGGGCGTGGACCAGCTGGCCGACGCGGTGAAGGTCACGCTCGGTCCCAAGGGTCGCAACGTCGTCATCGATAAGAAATTCGGCAACCCGACCGTCACCAAGGACGGCGTGACGGTCGCCAAGGAGATCGAGCTCGAGGACGGGATCGAGAACATGGGCGCCCAGATGGTGAAGGAGGTGGCGACCAAGACCTCCGATATCGCCGGGGACGGCACGACCACCGCGACGGTGCTGGCGCAGGCGATCTTCCGCGAGGGCCTGAAGTCGGTCACCGCGGGCGCCAACCCGATGTCGCTGAAGCGCGGCATCGAGAAGGCGGTCGAGTTGGTGGTGGAGGAGCTGAAGAAGATCTCCATGCCGACCAAAGGGCGGAAGGAGATCGCGCAGGTCGGCACCATCTCCGCCAACGGCGACAAGGAGATCGGGGACAAGATCGCCGACGCCATGGACAAGGTCGGCAAGGACGGCGTCATCACGGTCGAGGAGGCGAAGGGCCTCGAGACCACGCTCGAAACGGTGGACGGGATGCAGTTCGACCGCGGCTACCTCTCGCCCTACTTCATCACCGATCCCGAGAAGATGGAGGCCGTGCTCGAGGACGCGTACGTCCTGGTGCACGACAAGAAGATCTCCTCCATGAAAGACCTGCTCCCGGTGCTCGAGAAGGTGGCGCAGGCGGGCAAGCCGCTGCTCATCATCGCCGAGGACGTCGAGGGCGAGGCGCTGGCCACGCTGGTGGTCAACAAGCTGCGCGGCACGCTGAAGGTGTGCGCGGGGAAAGCCCCGGGGTTCGGGGACCGGCGCAAGGAGATGCTCACCGATATCGCGATCCTCACCGGCGGCAAGGTGATTTCCGAGGAGCTGGGTGTCAAGCTCGAGAACACGGTGCTCGACGATCTCGGCCACGCGAAGCGGATCGTCATCGACAAGGACAACACCACGATCATCGGTGGCAAGGGCAAGCAGCCGGACATCCAAGGCCGCATCGGCCAGATCAAGGCCGCGATCGAGAAGTCCACGTCGGATTACGACAAGGAGAAGCTGCAGGAGCGGCTCGCGAAGCTGGCGGGCGGGGTCGCGGTGATCAATGTCGGCGCGGCCACCGAGATCGAGATGAAGGAGAAGAAGGCCCGGGTCGAGGACGCGCTGCACGCGACCCGCGCCGCAGTCGAGGAGGGCATCGTGCCGGGCGGCGGCGTGTCGCTCCTGTGGTGCCAGAAGGCGCTCGACAAGGTCAGGGGCGCCGATGACGACGAGAAGACCGGCATTGAGATCGTCCGCCGCGCGCTCGAGGAGCCGATCCGGATCATCGTTCAGAACGCGGGTGCCGAAGGCGCAATCGTCGTGGGAAAGGTCAAGGAGGCGGCCAAGCTGAACTACGGCTACAACGCCCAGACCGACGAGTACGAGGATCTGGTCGCGGCCGGCGTCATCGACCCGACCAAGGTCACCCGCACGGCGCTGCAGAACGCCGCGTCCATCGCGGGACTGCTCCTCACCACCGAGTGCGTGGTGG
>Ga0209376_1000309_pt1 | contig 54697 bp, 51 predicted proteins | sample GraSoiAngelo_134_FD_185891 | JGI IMG/M metagenome (GOLD analysis project Ga0209376, IMG submission 185891) | Grasslands soil microbial communities from the Angelo Coastal Reserve, California, USA - 14_0929_05_30cm (SPAdes) (version 2) | ecosystem: Environmental > Terrestrial > Soil > Grasslands ...
CCCGTCTTGATCACCAACGCGATGGATGGTTTGCCGCTCCCGCTGTACAACGACGGCTCCGCGGTGAGGGACTTCATCTATGTCGAGGACCACTGCCGCGCGATCGACCTTGTTCTCCATGAGGCTCCCGCCGGCAACGTGTACAACGTCGGTACGGGGGGTGAGACGAGCGGCCTGCAGGTTGCCGAGGCGGTGCTCGACATCATGGGCAAGCCCCGCAGCCTCATCGAGTTCGTCGCGGATAGGCCAGGGCACGACTATCGGTACGCGGTCGACATCTCAAAGATCACTGCCCTTGGATGGGAACCGCAGGTCACCTTTCCCGAAGGCCTCGAGCGGACGGTGCGCTGGTACGAGGAGCATCCAGAGTGGTGGCGGCCCCTCAAGTCGGGCGAGTACTGGGAGTACTACCGGCGCAACTACCGACCGCTGGTCACCTAGAGGTCAGCCGGAAGCAGAAGCCTCGCGAATCAGCCGCCACTCGCCGCCATCCCACCAGTAGTGCCCGTCGTCAGAGCGCAGCGCGTTGGGCGGAATATCGTGCGATGACTCGCGCCAGGCCTGGCCGTCCCACCAGTACCGCCCGTCCGGCGACATATGGAGCTCGATCGCGGGGGCGTGCTGCACGCGCGGCCGCCGCCGCAATACGAGGAGCACGATGAGGGCGGCGAGCACCGCGACCGCGACGGCAGCGCCCAGCACGTACGCAGCGGGCGCCACGAGCTTGAGAGGGTCGGCCAGGATCGACCGCGCCGACTCCGGCCACTGCGAAGGCGGGATCGTGTACGGCGGAGCGGTGTCGTACTGGCGCCTGGTCTGGCTTGGCGCGGAATCGCCGAGGTCGTCGGCCCCGGAAACGAGCCCGATGATGAAGTAGTCGTTGCCCTTGACGAAGTAGGCGACGTCGGCGTAGGCGGGGGTGGTCGGGTCGGCGAAGTGCACCCCGTAGGCCGTCTCGATCCCGGTAATCGACATCGCGCTCTTGTAGAACTGGTCCGCCTTGTCGAGCTCCTGCGACGTCCCCAGCCACTTCTTGGCCCCGGATCCGCCGCTGAAGGCGATCACGATCTCGAGCAGCAGGTGGCTTGAAGCCTGCTGGACCCAGCTGCGGCCATATCCAGAAACGAACCCGTCGCGCTGCAGGGTGGTCTGTGTCCCCGAAGGATCGGCGGGTCCGAGAAAGTCGACGTAGTCCTTGAGGCCGAACGGACCCTCGAGGGCGAGGCCCTGGGTGGTGTCCTCCTTGTAGTCGGAGGCCGGTGGCGCGGCCAAGAGGGTGGCCAGGCTTGGCGCTGGCGTGGGTGCGGCGAGGGCGACCGCTGGAAGGAACGCCAGCGCGGCGACGGCCGTCGCCACGATCAGGCGAGTCAACCCAGGGTCAGGAGGTTGGCGGCCACTCCTGCTGCGGCTGCTGGGGCGGGCCGGCGTGGGGGACTGGACGCCAGTTCTGCCCATCCCACCAGAGTGCTCCATCGCTGGATCTCTGCGCTGACGGAGGCGCCTCCGTCGCTGCGTCGCGCCAGTTCTGACCGTCCCACCAGTACTTGCCATCCGTCGACATTTGAACGCCGCCGGCCGGCGGGGAACCCATCGCGCCGGGTGCTGCCGCCATCGCGGGCGTCATGCCGCTGCGCCGTCGCATCATCAGGGCGAGCACCGCCACGACGGCGACCACGATCAGCGCTCCGATGATGCCCACCGCCAGCAAGGGGAACGAGCCGGCCACAGGCTTGGAGGCGTTCTCGGGCCACTGGGATGAGGGAATCGTTTGCCCTGGCGCCTGGTCGAACTGCGTCTTGGTCTGCGTCATTGCGAGGCTGAGCACGTCGTCCTTGGTCGACACGACGCCGACGATGAAGACGTCGTTGCCCTTCACGAATGAGAAGACGTCGCCGACCGTGTTGCTGGACGAGTACTTGAAGTGGCCGCCGTAATAAGGGTTGACGCCGGTGATCGCGTCGGCGCGGACGTAGCTCGGGTCGGACTTGTCGCCCGCCTCAGCGGCGGTCAGCCAGTCCTTGGCGCCCCGCCCGCCCGTGAACGCGATCACGGCCTCGACCATCGCGCGCTGCGAGGCCTGGTGGATCCATGTCTTCCCGTATCCATCGACGAAACCGTCGTGGTTCAGGGTCTTCTCGATCTCGGCCGCCTGGGCCTCATCGCTTGCCACCGCGTAGTCATGGGCGGTGAACGAGCCATGGAATGAGGACGATGTCAGCTCGGTGTAGCCGCTCGGTGGCGCCACCAGCACCGTGTCGAGCCCCGGCGATGGGATCGGGGCAGCCGCGGCGGTCAGCGGTCCAAGAGCCAAAAACGAGATCGCGAGGGCATAGATCAGGCGGTTCACGCGCGACATCTTAGCCTCTGGTCCGAAATCTTCCACCGATTCCGCGCCAGTACCAATGCAGATAGCGCGGAAGCCACTGCCAGAGCCGGAATCGGCTCTGGCCCGCGGTGCGATCGCTCCAGGTGGTGGGCACCTCGGCGACGCGCATCCCAAGCCGGTACGCCTTGACCGTGAGCTCCAGGCCGAGCTCAAAACCACCCCGTGACTCGATGGTGACCTGGTTGAGGAGGCGTTTCGAGTAAAGCCGGAAGTTGCTGGTGGCGTCGTGGATGGGCAGGCCTCCCAACCAGTGCAGCGACAGGCCGGCGGCGCGTGACATGGTGCGCTTGAGGAGGGGGCCGCCAAGCTGGCGCCCGCCCCGCATGTAGCGCGATCCGGCGACTACATCCGCGCCACCCCGGGCAAGCGCGTACATGTGATCGATGTCGGCCGGGTCGTCCGAGCCGTCGCCCATGGTGATGAGGACGAAGGGGCCTCGTGCGGCGCGCAGCCCGGACTTCATCGCGTTCAGTACCCCGCGGCCAAGCGTGTTCTTGTGCAGGCGCAGCTGGGGCAGCTCGGCCTGCAGGCGCTTGACCACCGGCACGGTCGTGTCTTCGTCGAAGTCATGAACCACAAGGACCTCGAGCGGCCTGGTCTTGGTGTGCTCGACGACGCCGCGCAGCGTGGGGACGACGTTCTCGCCCTCGTTGTAGACCGGTATCACGACGCTGAGCGCCGGCGTCTCGTCGCCCACGTGCCTAGATGCGGCCGGCCTCGATCTCGTCGCGGATCCACGGGATCACCTCGTCGAGCACTTCCTCGAGCGGGGTGGTGGCCTCGAAGCCGAGAACATCTCGTGCCTTGGCGACGTCTGGCACGCGCATCTGCACGTCGTGCTCGTAGGGCCGATCCGAGACGACCCGCAGCGGCCGGTCCTTGCCTTGGATCTTCCTCCAGACGATCTCCGCCAGCTCGCGAACCGTGGTCGAGCGGGCCGTGGACAGGTTGAAATCCTCGTTGAGCGCCCGCTCCGATTCGATGGCGAGCCGGATCCCGCGCGCGAGGTCCCCGCCGTAGGTGTAGTGCCTCACCTGGCTTCCGTCGCCGAGGATGTGCAGCGGGTCCTGGCCTTTCAGCACCTTCTGGACGAGGTCGGGGACGACGTGGCTCATAGCGAGCTTGACGTTGCCACTGCTCACGTCGCTGTCCCGTAGGGCTCGGCGCTCGCCGATGCCCACACAGTTGAAAGGACGCAGGATCGTGAAGGGCAGCGCGTACTGCTCGTGCGCCCCACGCGCGAAGTACTCGGTGGCGAGCTTCTGGAAGCCATACGTCGACCGGGGTGGTGGGCTGGTCAGCTGGGCGCCCTCAGGAGTGGGGAACACCGACGCCGACTCGAAGACCATGCTGCTCGAGAGAACAGTGATCTTCTGTAGGCGACCGTCGCGAAACGCGTTCAGCGCCGCATCGAAGGTCGCGGCGCTGATGCGTTCGTTCTCCGCCAGCAGGTCGTACGCGAACTCGTGGAAATACGAGATGCCGCCGATCATCGCGGCGCCGGCCACGATGTGGTCGCAATCCAAAGCGAGCCTGCGCAGGAGCCCGGCGTCCTTGGCGTCGCCCTCGACGAGGCGGTATCGAGGGTCGTTGTCGAACGTCCGTGAGACGCGGCCGTACTTGCTGAAGTTGTCCACGCCGACGACCTCATGGCCGGCGTCGAGGAGCTCGGCGACGAGGTAGCCACAGATAAACCCCGCAGCGCCGGTGACGAGGACTTTCAAGCGAAGGGGAGAGCAGCAGCGCGCAGCGCGGCGTTGAGAGGGAACGCCGCGTTCCCCCTCATAGTCTGATCGGGCCAGCTACGCCCCAGATGTCCACCACCTCGCGGCCGTCCAGCTCGAGGTTGCGATACACGCGATGCGGTGCCCCCACCACGATGACATCCGACTCGCGCAGGACCTTGTCGAGAGGCTCGAAGCTGGGGTCTGGGACGTAGGGGTCGGTGCACATGACCTTGGCGCCCTTGAACTGGGCCAGCTTGCGCAGCTTGTAGCTCAGCGATGCGCGGGGGTCGTCGGACTCTCCCTTGAACGCCATGCCGAGGATGCCGACGGTCCGCCCGAGAAGCGGCTTGCGTGAGTTCAGCGTGTCGACGATGTAGCCGGGAAGGCCCTCGTTGACCTGCATGGCCGCCTGGCCCATGGGGAAGTGGTCCGACGTGAAAGCGGAGAGCTGCATCGTGTCCTTCAACAGGCAAGGGCCAGCGGCAAAGCCAGGCCCAGGTAGGTCCTGCGCGCGCGGGTAGTCCTGCCGGATCGCATTGAGCACCCGGTTGTAGTCGAGCCCCGACCGGTTGACGATCTGGAAGAACTGGTTGGCGATCGCAAACTTCATGTAGCGCCAGGTGTTGGTGAGGAGCTTGGCCAGTTCGGACTCGAGCGGCGTCGTGCGGACCACGGAAACCCCCATCCGCTCGAACAGCGCCTTCGCTTTTGCAAACGCCGCGTCGGAGTTCACGCCGACGAGCTGCGGCAGGGTCCGCAGCTCCTCCAGCGCATGACCCTCGGCGATTCGCTCCGGACAAAACGCGACCTCCGCTTCGATGCCGGCGGCGCGTAGGCGCCGCTCCACCGTCTCCGTCGTCCCGGGATAAACCGTCGAGCGGAGAACGACGAGCGAGCCGCTCTGCACGTGAGGCGTGAGATCGTCGAGGACGCGCTCGAAGATCCGGACCGACGGATTCATGAACTCGTCGATGGGCGTGCCGATGACCAGGATGATCGTCTTGGTCCGGCGCAGCATGGCCGGGTCCGGCGACAGCTCGAGGCGGCCTGTCGGCAGCAGCGCAGACAGCAAGGCTTCGGCGCCCGTCTCGCTGAAGGGCACGCGTCCCGCCTTGACCTGGTCGATCTTCGCCTGGTCGATGTCGTTGATGCCGACCCGGTAGCCGCATTCGGCCAGCGACAAGGCGAGCGGCAGGCCGACATGGCCGCAGCCGCCGACGATCACAAGATCAAGGTCGTTCATGGCGGGCAAATTATGCTTCCTCGTGCTCATGAACTCACCCCGGAAGGGCGCGGGTCGCCCGACCGTGCTGCTGGACATGAGACCTCTACAGGGTCCAAGCGGCGGCCGCGGCGTGGGCGCGTACGCCCGGGGACTGCTCGGAGGCCTGATCCGTGCGGGCTTCGATTCGCACATGACTCTCCTCCTGGACGTCGCGTTTGACGAGCCGGACCTACCGCCCGGCGGCTACAGGCTCGCCGGGTGTAGGCGCCGCAGCCATGGGCAGCTGGCTGCGTACGAGGACGCGGTCGCCCTGACCGCTGACATCCAGCGCATTGCCCCCGACGTCTACCACGCCATAGATTTCCACCTTCCGGGCCGCAGCCCTCGTCCCATGGTGGTGACGCTCCACGATCTGATCCCCTGGGCTTGGGGAGGTCCTCGGATGCGCGGCGAGAGGTTGCGCTACATGGCGGCGTTTCGCCTGCTGCGCAGGGCCGACGCCGTGATCGCGGTGTCGAAAGCCACCGCCGAGGACGCAGCGAGGTTGAGGGTGGCGGCGCGGCAGCGGGTCCGTGTCATCAGCGAGGCGGCCGACCCGGTGTTCACGCCCAGGGAAGGCGCCGCGGAACGGGTGCGCGGCAGGTGGGGTGTCGAAGGCCCTTACCTTCTGTTTGTCGGCGCGCTGGACGCGCGCAAGGATCCGGCGGCGCTGCTGGACGCGTGGAACGCGGCGCGGTCCTCGCTCCCGGGCGTGCAGCTAGTTCTCGTGGGAGATCCGGGGCGCCAGGCGCCGCCGAACATGCCAGGCGCCGTCCAGGTCGGGCTTGTCGACGACGGATCGCTCGCCGACCTCTACTCGGCCGCCGGCTGCCTGGTCTTCCCCAGCCGGTATGAGGGCTTCGGCCTGCCGTGCCTGGAAGCGATGGCATGCGGGTGCCCGGTGGCGGCGTTTCGCAACTCGAGCCTGCCCGAGGTCGTGGACGAGGTCGGCATGCTCGTCGAGGACGGCGATGGCAACGCGCTGGGCGCAGCGGCGGCGGACATGATCGGGCAGCGTGAACGTTGGAGCCGAGCAGGGCTGCGTCACGCACGCAATTTCAGCTGGGACAAGGCCGCTCGGGAGACCATCGCGGTCTACGAATCGCTGATCAAGGCATAATCGGCGCGCCATGAGCAAAGTCGCCGTGATCGGCGCCGGCTACGTTGGGTTGACGACGGCCGCTTGCCTGGCCGACCTCGGTAATCAGGTCACTGTGGTCGACGTCGACCACGAGAAGATCGCCCTCCTCCGACGCAATCAGGTCCCGTTCTACGAGCCAGGCATTCAGGAGCTGGTCGAGCGCAACGCTAAGGCGAGGCGCCTCGCGTTCACGACCTCGTACGCGGACGCGGTGCCGGGCGCGGAGTACGCGATCATCGCCGTGAGCACCCCGGAGGGCGAGGGCGGGGAGGCCGACCTTTCCTATGTCGAGGCCGCCGCGAGCTCGATCGCGGACGCGATGGACGGACCGCTCGTCGTGGTCAACAAGTCCACGGTGCCCCCGCTGACCGGCGATATGGTGTCGGCGGTGCTCAAGCGGCGCAACGGCGAATTCGCGGCGACTGTCGTCTCCAACCCCGAGTTCCTTCGCGAAGGGTCAGCCATCCAGGACTTCATGCACCCGGACCGTATCGTCGTGGGCAGCCACGACCGCGACGCCGCAGAGAAGGTCGCGATGCTGTACGCGCCGCTCGAGGCGCCGATCCTGATCACTCCAAATATCTACACCGCGGAGATGGTCAAGTACGCGTCGAACGCGTTTCTGGCGACCCGCATCTCGTTCATCAACGAGATCGCGCGGATCAGCGAGCGTGTCGGCGCCGACGCCAAGCTCGTCGCCGAGGGTATGGGCCTGGACAAACGAATCGGTCCGAGCTATCTGGACGTCGGGCTGGGCTGGGGTGGTTCCTGTTTTCCAAAAGACGTTGCAGCCCTTACAGCGTTTGCTGAAAACTTCAATTACCACCCCGAGCTGCTGCACGCGGTGATGGACATCAACCGCGACCAGCGGATGCTCGTCATCGACAAGCTTCGCGAGTGCCTCGAAGAGCTGCCGGCGAAGGTCATAGGCCTGCTCGGCCTTGCTTTCAAGCCCAACACCGACGATATGCGCGAGGCGCCGAGCGTGGACATCGCCAAGGTTCTGCTCGCGGCCGGCGCCGAGGTGCGCGCCTACGACCCGGCGGCGATGGAGCGCTCCCGGACCCTCCTGCCCGATGTCGAATACCTGAAGGATGCGTACCAGGTCGCGTCTGGCGCGGACGCGCTCGTCCTCGTCACGGAATGGAACGAGTTCCGCCAGCTCGACATGGCCCGCGTCAAGCAGCTCATGCGGCGGCCGGTCATCGTCGATGGCCGCAACATCTACGATCCGGCCGTGATGCGCAGCCTGGGCTTCACCTACCGCGGCGTTGGCCGCGAGTAAGCCGAGAGCCGTAGTTTCCGGCGGGGCCGGATTCATCGGCTCACACCTCTGCGAGTCCCTGCTCGACCGCGGCTGCCGCGTGCTTGCGCTCGACAACTTCATCACCGGGTCGGCGGACAATCTGAAGGCGCTCCGTTCGAACCCCGACTTCGAATTTCGCCGGATGGACATCAACCACGGCATCTTCATCGGCGGCGACGTGCGCTATGCGCTGCACTTCGCTTCGCCGGCGTCGCCACCGCAGTACGACTCGAACCCAATCCACACCCTGAAAGTCGGCACGGTCGGGACGATGAACATGCTCGGCCTCGCGCGGGCAAAGAACGCGACCTTTCTGCTCGCGTCGACATCCGAGGTGTACGGCGACCCGCTCGTCCATCCGCAGCCGGAGTCCTACTGGGGCAACGTCAATCCCATCGGCCCGCGCGGTTGCTACGACGAGGCCAAGCGCTGCGCAGAGGCTTTTGCGATGGCCTACCAACGCACACACCAGGTCGACACCCGGATCGTGCGCATCTTCAATACGCACGGGCCGCGGATGCAGGTGTCCGACGGTCGCGCGGTTCCGAACTTCATGGCCCAGGCGATCCGCGGCGAGCCGCTGACCGTGTATGGCGATGGTTCGCAGACGCGCAGCCTGTGCTTCGTCTCCGACCTGGTACGGGGGATCCTCGCGGCGCTGGACAAGGGCGACGAGCTGCCGGTGAACCTGGGCAACCCGGAGGAGGTGACGGTGCTCGAGCTCGCGCAGACGATCATCCGGCTCGCCGGCTCGAAGAGCCGGATCGAACACCGCGACCTCCCTGTGGACGATCCGAAGCAGCGCCGGCCCGACATCGCGCACGCGAAAGAGCTTCTTGGCTGGCAGCCCGAGGTCGGCCTGGAAGACGGGCTGGGCCGAACTCTTGAATACTTTCGTTCGGTCCTATGACGACTCCTGAGGAGTTGAAGCGCTACGTCCGGGACGTACCCGACTACCCGCAGAAGGGGATCATCTTCCGCGACATCACGCCGCTGCTCGGCGAGAAGAAGATCTTTGCCGAGGTCGTCGAGATGATGTCGAGGCCTTGGACCGCCGACCCGCCTGACCTCGTGGCCGCGATCGAAGCGCGAGGATTCATCCCCGGCGCGGCGATTGCGGTCAAACTTGGCGCCGGCTTCGTGCCTATACGCAAGACCGGCAAGCTTCCCTGGACCACGGTCATGGAGTCGTATGACCTCGAATACGGGACAGACTCGCTCGAGGTCCACTCCGACGCCGTTCAGCCCGGCCAGTCGGTCTTGATCGTGGATGATGTTCTTGCCACGGGCGGTACCGCGTCAGCGGCCGTGCGGTTGCTGCGAAAGCTCGGTGCAGCCGTGGTCGGCGTACAGGTTCTGATCGAGCTCGGCTATCTCGAGGGACGTCAGCGCCTGCAGGACGTGAAGCTTGTCAGTGAGATCGTGTACTAGGAGTCCGACTTGAAGGTAAGTTCCAGGGGAAACGACGTCAAAGATCTGACCCTGGCGGCGCAGGGTCAGGACCTCATCGACTGGGCCGCGCGCGAGATGCCGGTTCTAAGCCTGATCCGCCAGCGGTTCACCACCGAGCAGCCGTTGAAGGGCCTGCGCCTCGCGGCGTGTCTTCACGTCACGAGCGAGACTGCAAACCTGATGCTGACGCTGAAGGCAGGCGGCGCGGACATCGCGCTGTGCGCGTCCAATCCGCTCTCGACCAACGACGCCGTCGCGGCAGCGCTTGCTTCGCATCACGCGATCAAGACGTATGCGATCCGAGGCGAGGACAACGATACGTACTACCAGCACATAGAAGCCGCGCTCGACCACCGGCCGCAAGTGACGATGGACGACGGCGCCGACCTCGTTTCGGTCCTGCATAAGTCGAGGCGCGACCAGCTGCCGGAGGTGATCGGCGGTACCGAGGAGACGACGACTGGCGTGATCCGTCTGCGCGCGATGGCGGAGCACAACGTCCTCTCCTATCCGATCGTCGCCGTGAACGAGGCCGACACCAAGCACATGTTTGACAACCGCTACGGCACCGGTCAGTCGACGATTGACGGGATCATCCGGGCGACCAACGTGCTGCTGGCGGGCAAGACCTTTGTCATCGCCGGCTACGGCTGGGTTGGCCGCGGGCTGGCGTCCAGGGCGAAGGGCCACGGCGCCGACGTCGTCATCACAGAGGTCGACTCGGTGAAGGCGCTCGAGGCGGCGATGGATGGCTTCCGCGTGATGACGATGGACGACGCGGCGCGCGAGGGAGACATCTTCGTCACGGTGACCGGTGACGTGAACGTGCTGGACCGCAAGCACTTCGATGCCATGAAGGACGGCGCAATCCTCGCCAACTCGGGGCACTTCAACTCGGAGATCAACCTGAAGGCGCTGGACGAGATTGCCACCGGCGTGCGGCAGGTGAGGCCGTCGGTCCAGGAGTACCGCGTCGGCGACGGCCGGCGGCTGTTTCTCCTCGGGGAAGGCCGCCTTATCAACCTCGCCGCCGCGGAGGGCCACCCTGCCGCCGTCATGGACATGAGCTTCGCGAACCAGTCGCTGTGCGCGGAGTACATCGCCAAGAACGCCAAGCAGCTCGAACGAAAGGTTTACGACGTGCCGGCGGATATTGACGCCGAGGTCGCGCGGCTGAAGCTGCACGCGATGGGGATCAAGATCGACACGCTGACCGACGAACAGCGCCGCTATCTTTCCTCGTGGGAGGAAGGCACCTAGCTGCCAATGTTTGGACCCGCTCGGCGCACGTGGGTGCTGGGCGGGGGCGGTGCGCGCGGTGCGGCTCAGGTCGGCGTGCTGCAAGCGCTCTTCGAGGCCAACATCGAAGCGCCGACAGCGATCGTCGGCACGAGCGTGGGCGCCTTGAACGGCGCCTCTATCGCCGCGTACCCCTCTCTTGCCGGGACGATGATGCTGCGCGAGGTCTGGATGTCCCGGCCGGCGCTTAGCGTGTTTCAGGCCCACCCGCTCGGCCTGCTCGTCTCTGGCATCCGGCGCGACACGCTGAGCGCCTTCCCTCAACAGAATGTCAGGCGGCTGATCGATCGGGCGCAGGCTCTCACCGGCGTCTCGACTTTCGAGCAGCTTCGCGTTCCCCTGGCGGTGGTCGCCACCGATCTCAACGCAGGCAAGCCCGCGGTGTTCCGGTCCGGCGACCTGACGCCCGCGCTCCTCGCCTCGACTGCCATCCCCGGCGTGTTTCCGATGGTGCGCATCAACGAGCGGGATCACCTCGACGGCGGTGTGGTCGCGAACACTCCGCTGAACATCGCGGTCGACGACGGGGCCAAGGAGATCCTCGCCATCAGCCTGATGGCGGGCGGCGAGCGTGAAGAGGCTCCCGCCGGCTTCAGCGAGCTGATCGCGCGCACGCTCCAGCTGTCCCTGCATCACCAGATGCTCAGCGACTACGAACGGCTGCGCGAGCGATGCAGGATCGTGGTTTTCTGCCCGGTGACCACCCCGACCGCGACGTGGGAGATGAAGCGCGAGCACCTCGAATCGGTGATGGAATCGTCGAGGGCGGCGATGGCGCAGCTTCTCCACGCACGCGGCTCCAAGCTGTTCCGGCATTCGGGTATCCACTACCTGCACCTGGGTTAGCATTCGCGCCGTCCCAGAGGTTTGAACCTGGCGCTTGGGGACTGGCCCAAAACGGCGGCCTGGCCTTGCCGGCGCGGGAGATGCAAAGGAGGACCGCATGCCGTCGCTATTCACGTCCGAGTCAGTCACCGAAGGCCATCCCGACAAGCTGGCCGACCAGATCTCCGACGCCATCCTCGACGCGATCCTGGCCAAGGACCCGCTGGCCCGCGTCGCATGCGAGGCGATCGTCACCACCGGCCTGGTGATCGTGGTGGGGGAGATCACGACGGATTGCTACGTCGACATTCCACGCATCATCCGGCAGACCGTGCGCGAGGTCGGGTACACCCGCGCGAAGTACGGCTTTGACGCCGAGACGTGCGGTGTCGTCAGCAGCATCGACGAGCAGTCGCCCGATATCGCGCAGGGAGTGGACGTCGGCGGCGCCGGTGACTCGGGGATGGTGTTCGGCTTCGCGTGCGACGAGACGCCCGAGCTGATGCCACTGCCGATCACGCTCGCGCATCGCCTCGCGCACAAGCTCGCCGACGTTCGACGCAACAAGACGCTGACTTACCTGCGCCCAGACGGAAAGGTCCAGGTGACCGTGCGTTACTCCGACGACGGCAAGCCCGAGGGCGTCGACAACGTCGTCATCTCGACCCAGCACCACGACGAGGTCGATGTCGACCAGCTGCGCAGCGACATCACGCAACATGTGATCGACGCTGTCATCCCAAGCCAGACGCGCAATGGATCGCCGCGCTCCTTCATCAATCCGACTGGGCGGTTCGTGATCGGCGGCCCGGTTGCAGACGCAGGACTCACCGGACGCAAGGTGATGGTCGACACGTACGGCGGTTACGCCCGCCATGGGGGTGGCTGCTTTTCCGGCAAGGACCCTACGAAGGTGGACCGCGCTGGCGCTTACGGGGCGCGTCACGTCGCCAAGAACATCGTCGCCGCGGGCCTGGCAAGCAAATGCGAGCTCCAGGTTTCCTACGCCATAGGCGTGGTCAAGCCGGTGGCGGTTCGGGTCGACACGTTCGGCACCGGAAAAGTGCCCGACGCGGCGATCGCCGCCGCGGTCACCAAGCTCTTCGACTTGAGCCCGCTTGGCATCATCAAGGAGCTGAACCTCCGGCGCCCGCTGTTCCGGCAGACGGCAGCCTATGGTCACTTCGGCCGGACCGACATCGACGCGCCCTGGGAGTCGACCGCGCGGGCGGCCGAGCTGGCCGAAGAGCTGTCGCAGCGGGCTTGAGCCGGGCCGCAGCGGGCAACAGCCCTCTCCGTTCAACGAGAGGGGGCAGGGGTGGGGCGACGATCGCCGTCATTCCAGCCGGCGGCGCTGGGACGCGGTTGTGGCCGCGCTCGCGCAGCGCGCGGCCCAAGCACGTGCTGCCGCTAGGCGATCGCGGCCGGCCGCTGCTTCGGGCCACCTACGACCGGGCGCGTGCGGTGGCCGATGAGGTATTCGTCCTGACGGAGGTCAGGCAGCGCGAGATCATCGCGGGCGTCCTGCCCGAGGTGGACGCCTCGCAGCTCATCCTCGAGCCCTCCGCGCGCGGCACCACCAACGCCTATGGGCTGGCGGCGCTCACGCTCAGCGAAAGGTTTCCAGACGCGGTGATGGTCGCCCTGCCCGCTGACCATGTGGTGCATGGTGCGGCCCTGGTCGCGAAGGCCGTACGGACAGCGGTGGCGGCCGCCGCGTCCAGCGACAACCTCGTGACGGTGGGCCTCAAGCCCACGTTTCCCTCGACCGGACTCGGTTACATCCACGCCCCCGGACGCCTGTCGCGCGGGACATTGCGTGTCAAGCGCTTCATCGAAAAGCCGAACGCCGCCAGCGCCAGACGTTTCGTGCGTGAGGGCGGGTACTTCTGGAACCTGGCCTGGTTTTCGTGGCGACTCTCCACGTTCATCGACGAGCTGGGCCGTCACGCTCCGCGACACCTTGCCGGCCTCCGCAACGTCGTCGCCGCGCGCCAAGCGGGCGACGAGCCTGCGGCGGCTGAGCTCTACAGCCGTCTCCGAGTCGAGGTCATCGATCGATCGGTCATGGAGAAGACCGATCGATTGCTGCTCGTGCCCGCCACATTTGACTGGGCCGACATCGGGAACTGGGCCGAGCTCGGCGATCGAGTGCACGCCGACGCGCGCGGCAACTCTGTCGATGGAGAAGCCGTGCTCATCGATACCACCGGCAGCCTGGTGTTCGGCGACCGCCGCCTCATCGCGACGATCGGGCTCGAGGACCTGATCATCGTCGACACCGAAGACGCGCTGTTGGTCTGCCGGCGCGATCGCGCGCAGGACGTACGCAAGGTCGTCGACGCGCTCAAGCGGGCTCGGAAGACCCGTTACCTTTAGGCCAATGGCCCAGCAGATCAAGTTCGGGACCGACGGCTGGCGCGGCATCATCGCCGACGACTTCACGTTCGGCAACGTGCGGCGCGTAGCGCAGGCGACCGCCCAGTACATGAAGACGAGGTCGAACGACCCCCTGGCCATCGTCAGTTACGACTGCAGGTTCGCGTCCGAAGATTTCGCCCAGGCGGTCTCGGACGTGTTCGCGAGCAACGGCATCAAGACATTGGTGTTTGACAGGCCGTCTCCGACTCAGGTCGCGTCATGGACCGTCATCGACCGCAAGGCGACCGGAGCGGTCGCGATCACAGCCAGTCACAACCCCTACCAGTTCAACGGCTACAAGTACAAGACTGAGACCGGCAGCGCCGTGCCGTCGGAGGTGATCGCCGAGCTCGAACGCAACATCAACGCGCTCGACGACGTGCCGGCTCCCGATCACAGGGTGGCGATCGGGCTGGTGAGCTCCTACGATCCCAGGCCGGCGTACTACGCGCAGATCGCACGCATGGTCGACCTCGATGCGATCAAGGACGCCGGGCTGCGCATCGTGCACGAGTGCATGTACGGCTCCGGCTATGGCTACATCGCCGAAATGATCGGCGGCGGGCGTACGGCGGTGACCGAGCTGCACAACCAGCGCAACCCGCTCTTCGGCGGTCTGAACCCCGAGCCGATCCCGCCGAACATCGACTCCACGGTGGCTTTCATGAAGGTCGGAGGCCAGGACCTCTGCATCTGCACCGACGGCGACGCGGACCGCGTTGGCATCATCGACGAGACTGGCCGCTTCATCAACCAGCTGCAGGTGTTCGCGCTGCTCATGCTCTACTTCTTCGAGACGCGCGGCCAGCGAGGCCCGGTCGTCAAGACGGTGAACATGACCGCGATGGTGGACAAACTGGGCGCTGAGTTTGGCGAGCGCGTCTACGAGGTCGCGGTCGGATTCAAGAACATCGCGCCCAAGATGATGGAGACGAACGCGCTGTTGGGCGGCGAGGAGTCGGGTGGGTTCGCCGTGCGCGGACACATCCCCGAGCGCGACGGGATCCTGATCGGCCTCTTGTTCGCTGACATGATCGTGAAGACGGGCAAGCCGGTCTCCCAGATCCTGGCCGGCCTCGAGCAGCGGGTTGGGCCTCACGCGTACGCCCGGCATGACATCCACCTGCCGCGGGAGACGTATGAGTCGGATCGCAAGCGAATCCTCGAGACCCTCGAGCACAACGAGCCGAGCGAGGTCGCGGGCGTCGCGGTGCAGCGCGTGCGCGCCGACGACGGGTTCAAGTTTTACCTTGCCGACGGCAGCTGGGTTCTGCTCCGTGCGAGCGGCACCGAGGCGTTGATCCGGATCTACTCCGAGGCGGCGGACGGCGATGCGGTCGAGGCGAGGTTGCGCGCCTTGGAGGACATCGTCGGAATCAGGCAACACGCTTCCGCGACCTCAGCCCCTCCGGTAGCCCCTCCGGCGCTTCGCGCCACCTCCCCATAAATGGGCACTACTTGTGCCATCTGAGTTCGGCCGGGTCGAGAGCGCCAAAGTCGAGAAACCCTGGGGCTACGAGCTTCGCTGGGCGATGACGGACCGATACCTGGGCAAGATCCTGCACGTCAACAAAGGCGAGGCGCTCTCTCTCCAGTACCACGAGAGCAAAGACGAGTATCAGTACGTGATGCACGGCAGCGTCGACATCGAGCTGGGTGACGCAGGCGGCGAGCTGACCACGCGGCGGATGAGCGCCGGCGACACGCTCCACATCACCCCGGGCACCCGGCACCGCCTGACGGCGATCGAGGACACCGACATCTTCGAGGTCTCCACGCCCGAAATCGATGACATTGTGCGGTTGGAAGACAGGTACGGGCGCGTCTAGAATGCCCCGACTGACATGAAGCTGCCTCCAGTCCTCGCAGAGAAGGTCGTCCCGGCCGACGGCGCGAGCAAGTCAGAACGCGATCGAAGCTTCTTGATCTTCGCGAGCGTCGTGCTCGTGGCGATCGCGCTCGGCTTCAAGTCGGAGCTGCTCGGGCCGGGGCAGGTCTGGGCCCTGGCGCTCGGCCTCGTGGTGATCGCGGCCCCCGCCCTTCTCGGCTACCTGCGGGGGACGGCGGAGTTTCCCCGGATCGAGCACTACATCCCGGTCGCGCTCGGCGCGATCACTCTAGCGGGCCTGTCGCTGTTTCCCGACGTCCAGCTGTGGAAGTACGCGACCGTGACCGCCCTCTTCGGCACCGGTTTTGTGATGGCGGCGCGCCTCGACTACCTGCGCCTGCGCGACCAGGAGAAGCGCGGCCACATCGTCCTCCAGGAACTCATGCTCGTGGTCGTCGTCTTCGGCGCCTACCTCGTGATCGTCACGCTGCACTTCAACCCGATCCTGCAGCTGCTGTGGATTTTCACGATCACGTTCCTCGCCTCTTACCGGAGCTTCCGGATCAACGGGGTGCCCATCACCCCGAGGCGTGCCTTCACGTTCGCGCTGTTCGTCGGGCAGGTCGTCACGTTCCTGGCGTGGGCGATCACGGCGCTGTCCCTGTACCTGGTCGTTTACGAAGGCACGTTCGCCGTGATGCTGCTCTTCGCCTGGTACATCAACCGCGGCCTGGTCCGGCACACAGTGGAGGACAGCTTCACCCGCAACGTCATCCTCGAGTACGGCGCTTTCGCGGTCGTTCTGATCTACCTGTTCGTCGCGAGCTACCAGCCCGGCCGCTAAGAGGGAAACTCTTCCCCCTTTCATGGGGGATTGAGGCCTACATGCCCAGGTAGGCCTTCTGCACCTCTTCTGACGCCAACAGCTGCTGCCCGGAGCCGTGCTGAACGATACTGCCGGTCTCCAATACGTATCCACGATGCGCGACGTCGAGCGCCTTGTGCGCGTTCTGCTCGACCAGAAGGACCGTCGTGCCCTGCGAGTTGATCTCGCGGACGATCGTGAAGATCGTCTCGACGAGAATCGGCGCGAGGCCCAACGACGGTTCGTCGAGCAACAGGACCTTGGGTCTCGACATCAACGAGCGGCCCATGGCGAGCATCTGCTGCTCGCCCCCGGACAGTGTGCCCGAGATCTGCGACCTGCGTTCCTGGAGGCGCGGAAACAGCGTAAACACCCGTTCCATGTCGGACGCGACGCCGGCTTTGTCATTCCGCGTGTACGCGCCCATGACCAGGTTGTCGAGCACGCTCATGCGCGGGAACAGCCGCCTGCCTTCGGGCGACTGGCCGATCCCCAGTCCGACGATCTGCGACGGCCGCGTATGGGTGATGTCCTTGCCGTCGAAGGTGATGGTCCCCGAGTTCGGGTGCATCAGGCCCGAGATAGTACGCAGCGTCGTGGTCTTGCCCGCGCCGTTGGAGCCGATCAGGGCAACTATCTCGCCCCTGTCGACCTTGATCGACACGCCGCGCAGCGCCTGGATGCGGCCATAGAAGGCGTCGACACCTTCCAGCTCGAGAAGCGCCACTTGGCGGCTAGGCCGACTTGCCCAGGTAGGCTTCGATCACCCGGACGTCTTTGCGGACCTCGTCTGGAGGGCCCTCCGCGATCTTCTCGCCGTGGTCGAGGACCACGATGCGCTCAGAGATCCCCATCACGACCTTCATGTCATGCTCGATCAAGAACACCGTGATCCCGCGGCCCAGGATCTTCTTCACGAGCTGCATCAGCTCGACCTTCTCTTGCGGCGTGAATCCGGCGGCCGGCTCGTCGAGCAGGAGAAGCTTCGGCTCCGTGGCCAGGGCCCGGGCGATCTCGAGCCTGCGCTGCTGGCCGTAGGCGAGGTTGCGCGCGTACTGGTTCGCATGCTTCGCGATGCCGACGAACCTCAGCAGCTCCATGGCTTCTTCAGTGACGCGATCCTCTTCTTTGCGCTCCCTCGGCAGCTTGAAAAGCGAGTCCCAGACCTTGGCCTTCATGCGGACGTGGCGTCCGACACGCACGTTGTCGAGGCAGCTCATGTAGTCGAAGAGCCTGATGTTCTGGAACGTGCGCGCGATGCCCCGTCGCGCCACCTGGTGGGGCTTGAAGCCCGTGATGTCGCGGCCGTCGAATAACACCCGACCGCTGGTCGGTTTGAACAGGCCGGTGACGTTGTTGAAAAGCGTCGTCTTGCCGGCGCCGTTCGGGCCGATCAGCGCGAAAACCTCTCCTCGCTTGATGTTGAGGCTCACGTTGTCGACCGCGACCAGGCCCCCGAAGCGTTTCGTCAGATCGGTGAGCTCGAGGATGTTGTCGGCGGCCGGCTCGCTCACGAGGCGTGCGCCTGCTCGACAACGGTCTCTTCTTCTTGCACGGCGGCGTGCTTGAGCTCCTGCTCACGGACCCGACTCGGCAGGATGCCCTGAGGGCGCAGCAGCATCATCCCGACCAGGATGATGCCGTAGATGATGAAGTTGAGCCGCTGAGTCTCCTCGGCAAGTCCTGGCCAATCGCCGCTGGCGGGAACGATTCCGCCCAAACCGACGTTGTTCGCCAAAGACACCGCGTTCTCGGGCAAGCCCGGGATCAGGTAGAAGATGACCGTGTACATCACCAGGGCGCCGATGATGACGCCGGTGATGTTGCCCATCCCGCCGAGCACCACCATGACGAGCACCGTGATGGAAACGATGAACAGGAAGGAGTCGGGGCTCACCAGGCTCACGCTGGCTCCGTAGTAGGCGCCCGCGAAACCACTGAAAGATGCGCCGATCCCAAAGGCGAGCAGCTTGGTGGTGACGGTGTTGATTCCCATCGCGGCGGCGGCGACCTCGTCTTCGCGGATCGCCATCCAGGCGCGACCCAGCCGCGAGCGATAGAGGTTGTTGACGAGGATGACCGCGACCGCGATGAGGATGACGATCAGGACGTAGTAAGCCACAGGGTCCCCGTTGAAGCTGAAGTTCCTCACGACCGTGAATGGACCGTCCCCCGACCATGGACCCTGGATCCACACCGGCAGCCTGGGCTGGTCGATCAGCCCTACCGCGTTGATGCCGCCGGTCCACTGGTCGAAGTTGTAGAAGAGCTGGGGCACGATCTCGCCGAACCCCAGGGTCACGATCGCCAGGTAGTCGCCGCGCAGGCGCAAAGTCGGAAATCCAAGGACTGCGCCGGCTGCCGCGGCGGCAAGCAGCGACGCGAACATCAGGATCCAGAAAGTGATGTGGACGGCGTGATGCGCCGGCGACGACTCGAGCTGCGGAGACGCGAACAGCGCGTAGCTGTATGCGCCGATAGCGAAAAAGGCGGCGTAACCGAGGTCCAGCAGGCCGGCGAAGCCGACCACGACGTTCAGCCCGATCGCCAGCAGCACGAAATAGCCCGCCCGCGTCGCATGGGAGACGAGGGCGGTGCCGTCTGTGGCGTAGATGGTCACCATCGGAAACAGGAGCGCGACGATGATCAGGACGCCGTAGACGGCCGTGTCTCGGTCACGGATCCGCTCCCGCAGGTTGAAACGCCCTGGCGAACCGCGCCGGCCGGCAGTCGCGGCCTGACTCACTTCTCGGGCACCCGCATGCCGAGGAGACCAGTGGGCCTGAACACCAGCACCCCGATGAGGATGCCGAAGATCACCACCTGCGTCCACTTGGACCCGATGTAGGAGTCGCTGAACGCGGCGGTCAAACCGATGACGAGGCCGCCGATCGCCGCTCCGGGGATGTTGCCGATGCCGCCGAAGACCGCCGCGGTGAACGCGATCAGCCCGCTGCGGAATCCGAGCTGGTAGTAGATCGTGTTGTAGTAAAGGCCCCAGATCATCCCGCCGGCGCCCGCGAGCAGGGCGCCGATGAAGAACGTGGCCGCGATCGTGCGGTTGATGTCGATCCCCATCAGCTGCGCGGCGTCGCGATCCTGCGCCGTCGCCCGCATGGCCTTACCCAGCTTCGTCCGGTTGATGAAGATCGCGAGCAGCGTGACGAGTATCGCGGCCGCCACCACGACGAACACGTCTTTGAATCCGAAGAAGACCCCGGCGACGGTGGCGGAAGCCTGGGGAAGTATGTCCGGGAAGTGGACGGTCGCCGGGCCCTTCCATAAGAACATGATTCCCTCGAGCGTGAACGACATCCCGATCGCCGTGATCAGCGGAGCGAGCCGAGGCGCGTTGCGGAGGGGCCGGTAGGCGACGCGCTCGATCGCGACGTTGATGCCGCCCATGATCACCATCACGAGCGGAAAGACGAGCAGGAGGGCGATCAGGTTCACCGTCGAGAATGAGCCCTCCGTGACCGAAAAGAAGCCCAGGATGGCGGTCCCGATGTACGCGCCGAGCGTGAACACGTCGCCGTGCGCGAAGTTGATCAGCTCGATGATGCCGTAGACCATCGTGTACCCGAGGGCGACGAGCGCATAGATCGCGCCCTGCGTGACGCCGAAGACCAGGATCTGGGCGAAGTCGGCGGGGTGGAGCACCGCCTGCGTCGCCAGCAGGACGATCGCCGTGGCGCAGAGGATGTAAAAGCCGTAGTCGGGCAGGCTCATGCCCCCGAGCTGCAAGGACCGAAATCGCTTCAGAGCGGAAGCGCCGCTCCCTACCACGCCCGCATCCAGAGCTCCCCTCCTGAGTCAAGGGCGAGGAGGCCGCTCGGGCCTCCTCGCTGGAATTTCGGGTAAAGGGTACTAGCTAGCCTGCGCGAAGTCGAATTGCGTCTTCCAAACGAAGCACGCGTTCTTGGCCGCCTTGCCGCAGACCCCGGAGGTCTTCGAGGGATCTGTCGCTTGCTGGACCACGTAGATGGACACGATCTTGAGGCTCGTGTCGCCATTCTGGTCGAAGTCGTACGTGCCGATGACGCCCTTGAAGCCCTTGATCTGCGCGAATGCGTCGCGGACCTGTTTGCGGGTCGGCATGTTGCCTGAGTTTGACTTGATCGCGTTGCCCATCGCCAGCAGCAACGCGTTGGTGGCGTCGTAGGCCTGCATGGTGTACCCGCCGAAGTCGTTTGGTCCGGGGAACGCCTTCCGGAAGTCGGCGATCGATTGCGCCGCGCCTGGAACCTGCGTGGCGTCGGCGCCGGCGGAGGTCGCGTAGATGTTCACCTCGTTGCCGGAGGCCTGGTTGATGCAGTCCGTCGTCTCGATGCCGTCACCGCCGGCGAACGGTACATCCCAGCCGATGTCCTTCATCTGCTTGCGTGGAATGCAGATGTTCTGGTCGTCAGTGCCACCGACGTAGACGGCCATGGCGCCCGCGTTCTTGAAGCCGGAGAGGATCGCCTTGAAGTCGCTTGTCTGTTCCTTCTTGTACTCGGAGTGCTTGGCGACCGTGCCGCCCAGCTTCTTGAACTCCGCCTCGAAGGAGCCGGCGATACCAACACCGAACACGGTGCTGTCGTCGAGGATGCCGACGTTCTTGATGCCGAGCTGCTTGTACATGTAGTCGGCCATCGCCGGACCCTGGTAATCGTCGGTCGTGACGACACGCCAGTAGTTGTTGGGGTTGCCTGAGCGAAGGTCCTGCGGGTGGTAAGCGCAGCCCGCGATGTCCTTCGTCAGACACGGGTTCGTGTTGGCCGGGCTGACCATCACGAAGTTCTTCGGCGCTGCGATTGGGATCTCCGCCTTCGCGACCGCGGAGTTGTACGGCCCGATCATGCCCAGGTATTTGCTGTCGTCCAGCATCTGCCGGACGTTGGCCACGCCGGCGTCGGCGTTGTATGCGCCCTGCCGGCAGTCGTCGAAGCTCTGGTAGGCGATGGTGAAGCCCTCGACACCGCCCGCGCTGTTCTTCTGGTCGACGGCAAACTTGACGCCGTTCGAGACCGCCTGGCCGCCGATCGTACATACAGGAAGGTCGGAGCCGATCTTGATGGTGCCTTTGTTGGTACCACCGCCACCTCCACCGCCTCCGCAGGCAAAGGCGACGAGAGTCGCCGCGGTGAGGACTATCAGTCCCCTAGCTCGAACCATATGGTTCCCCCTTGTGCTGGTTGGGAGGGCAATGCGCAAACCACACCAAACGCCTCCCATCACTTGCCGCCCTCTTCCCAACCGCGGTCGGGGCGAGAGTGCGCCGGCGGCGAGTGCGGCCACATGGGATGGCCGAACTGCTACTCCGAGGCAAACTATCGACTCGGAGGGCCCCACAAGTCAAGTCGAAGTTGGCCAGGTGCTGCTCGGGACCCCTAATAAGGTAGGCGGAGGCTGTAGTCCACGGCTCCGCTGAACTTCCACGGGACCATGGGGTCCGCCCCGGGAGCTTCGAAGACCGACACGACCCGGTTCGTCGTATCGCCGGCTGCATCGAATCCGAGCACTCCGGTCACGCCTTCCAGCCCGATTGTGCGCGCCAGCTCGGCGGTGACCGCCTCGCGGCTCGGCAGACGGCCGCCGCCGGCCAGGATCGCCCGGTTCAAGGCCGCGTACAGGGTCGCGGTCGCGTCGTATGCCAGCATCGTGTACGGCCCGAAATCGGTCGGGCGGCCAAACTTCGCCTTGAACTCGCCGATCACCGTTGCGGCCGCGGGGAGCGAGGCGGCGTCGACGATTGGCGCGGTGGCGTAGACGCCGGTGCTGTTGGCCCCGGCGGCCAGGATGCAGTTGGGGTCGTGCGCGATCCCGTCGCCGCCCAGAAATGGCGTCGCTTCACCCGGCGCGAAAACGGAAACCATCTGGGCGCGGATCGCGCAACCCACCGAGCTCACCCCGCCGAAGTAGATCGCCTGGGCGCCCGCCTCATTCATGCGCTTCAGAAATTGCGTCGCGTCGGTGTTGTCTGCCTCGACGTCCAGATGACCGAGCACCGTTCCTCCGCGCCGGACCAGGCGGGCGTTGAAAGCCCCCGCCAATCCCTGCCCATAGAGCTCGTGGTCGGTGATGACGGCAGCACGCAGCACATGCAGCTTCTCGACGGCGAAGTCCGCCGCGGCCGCGCCCTGAAGCTCGTCGGTGGTGGTGAGCCGGAAGAAGTTGTTGACGTGCGAGGGGCGGAGGTCGGAGGCGGGCGGCAGGCCCGCGACTTTGCAGCTGATCGGCGTCCGAGCAGGATTGAGCAGCGTAGGCATGTACACGTCCCGCGTCAGGCAAGGGTTGCTTGTCGCGGGGCTGACCATGGCGAGCCCCGCCACGTTGGCCAGCGGGATCTCCTTGCGCGCCACCGCGCCGTCAAACGGCCCGATCATCGCCACCACGTTCGCGTCGGCCAGGAAGCTCCTTACATTGGCGGCTCCCCGGTCCGGACTCGCGCTGCCGCCGCCCGCGGCCCCGTCGTCGGCCGTCACGAGCTCGATTGCGTACCCGTCGAGGGTCGGGTGCGTCTGCACGAAGAAACGGATTCCGTTCCACGCCGGGAGCGCGGCTCGAGTCTCGGTTCCGGTAAGAGGAAGGTCGACGGCGATCCGCAGTGGCCTGCCGGCGGGCTGCCCTCCGCCGATCGTGCAAGCGCCGAGAAGGATCGCCACCAGAGACGCCCAGAAGCGCACGGCGGAGAGAATGACAGACGTTGCCTTCCCCACTTGATGGGGAAGGTGGACCGCCGCTGCGTAGCGGCCGGGCCCGATGGGGGCTGTTGAGACCTCCGACTACCTCGCGGTACGTATACTCAGCATCCTTCCCGCCCTCAGCCGGCCATAGGAGCGCGCCTTTTGAAAACGGACACCAGCGAACACCTAAAGCCCCGATCGCAATACGCCGAGGACGCCGTGCAGCTTGCGATCGCCGGCAAGTGGGACGAGGCCGTCAAGTTGAATCGCTTCATCATCGAGAGCTTCGGCGCCGACGAAGAGACCCAGAACCGTCTGGGCAAGGCTCTGTCCGAGCTCGGCAAGTTGAAGGACGCGAAGGCCTCCTACGAGGCGGCCCTGAAGCTCAACCCGATGAACTCGATCGCCAAGAAGAACGCGGCGAGGATCAACGCGCTGCTGCACCAGAAGGAAGGCCTCAAGGTCGGAGGCACGAGAGTAGATCTCAACCTTTTCGTCGAGGAGATGGGGAAGACCATCATCACCACGATCGACAGTCCAGCAAGCGCGGACATCTCCTCCAAGGTCGCGGCGGGCGACGTCGCGGAGCTCAAGATCGAGGGCGACGGCATCCTCGTGGAAACGTCGCGCGGCATCCGCCTCGGCTCGCTAGAGGCCAAGCTCGCGCGCAGGTTGATCAAGTTCATGCGCGGCGGCAACCGCTACCAGGCCGGCATCACCTCCGTCGATGGCAACACCGTGAAGCTGATCGTTCGGGAAACCCACCAGGACCCCCGGTTCGCGGGCAAGCCGAGCTTCCCGATGCGCCGCAAGCGCGAGGTCGAGTTCCGGCCTTACACGAAAGAGAGCTTGATCACTCGCGAGGTCGAGGTCTTCGCCGACGACGAGGATGAAGGCGAGACGTTGGCCGAGACGCCGGCCACCGACGATATCGAGGAGGGCATGCACGCGGTCGAGGACGAGGGTGAAGCGCTCGACTTCTCGGAGGACGCCGACGGCGAATCAGAGGATGACGATGAAGACGAAAGCTGACAGAGCCGGTATTCCAGCGGCCACGGCCCGGAGGTCTCTTCACCGGGGCTGACCCCTCGGTCCCGGTGCAGCTCGGCGGCGTACCCGGCTTCCGGGATCTGCTACCGCTCGAGGCCGAGATCCTGCGCGAAGCGCAGGAATCGCTTCTCGCCGAGATGCGACGTTGGGGCTACCGCCACGTCATCACCCCGCTCGTGGAGGCGATGGACGTGCTCGACCTCGGTCTTGGCGTCGAGCAGCGGCGCCGCCTCTTCAAGTTCACAGACGGCCGCGGCGATGTCGTCGCGTTGGTCGGTGAAAGGACTGTCCCCGTCGCGCGGTTGGTCGCAGGCAAGCTGCGAACGGCCGCTTTGCCGCTTCGGCTCTGCTACGCGGGGCCCGTCGTCTCCACCGAGGAAAGCCGCTTTCAGCACCGGCGCGAGACCTACCAGGTCGGCGCGGAGCTGATCGGAGCGTCGGGGTCGGTCGCCGACGCCGAGGTGATCGCGCTTGCCGCCAAGTGCATGGAGGCGACGGGCATACGCCGCTACCAGATCGACGTCGGCCACGCCGAGTTCTTCCACGGAATCATGGATGCGGTCCGGCTGCCTGAGGACGTCAAGGCCGCGGTCCGCACAGCGCTCGGAGCGCGGGACTTCGTCGGACTCGAGGCCTTGCTCGAGGACACGCCCCTGCGTTCCGCCGAGCACGAGCTGCTGCTGCGGTTCCCGGCGTTGCGGGGCGGTCTCGAGATCCTCGACGCCGCGGCTGGCCTCGTGCGCAACGAGCGATCGGAAAAGGCTCTGGCGCAGCTCCGCGAGGTCTACGACCTCTTGACCGACCACGGGATTGGCGACGTCGTGATCCTCGACCTCGGTGCCATCCGCGATTTCGACTACTACACAGGCGTGATCTTCGAGGGCTACGGTCCGGACCTCGGACGGCCAGTCGCGCAGGGCGGGCGCTACGACGGCTTGCTCGCGCGTTTCGGCCGCGCGGCACCGGCGACAGGCTTTGTCGTCCAGCTCGACCTGGTCTCGGAGATGCTCACGCGCGCCGCAAGGCCACCTGAGCTGCCGCGCGTGGACGCGGCGATCGCGTGGCGTGGCGCCGCCGGCTTGCGCGGCGCGCTTCGTGTCGGCTCGACGCTTCGCCTGTTTGGCATGCGCGCTGTCGTCGATACGGAGTCGCGGAGCCAGGAGGCGGCGCGCAACTGGTGGGAGGCCGTGGGCGCGGCCAACCTCATCTTCTGCGCGGATGGATCGACGGTCACATGGTCGGCGCGCGGTCAGCGCGCGCGCCGGCTGCCGCCGGAGCAGGTCGCCGCCCGGCTCGCGGGGGGGATTGTTTGACGACCCAGGAGACGGTCTCGATCGCGATCCCGACGGGCGTCCTCCTTGACGGGGCGCGCGGTCTGCTGGCGACCTCCGGCCTGGCGGCGCTGAGCGCGGAGGATCTCGGTCGCCAGCTCCTGGTCGAACGCGAACGTGTCCGGGTGATCATCGTGCGGCCGACTGATGTGCCCGCCTATGTGGACTATGGGGCCGCCGACCTCGGCATCGTCGGGAAGGACATCCTGTGGGAGACACCCGGTTCGCACTACGAGCTGGTCGACCTTCACTTCGGCGGATGCCGTCTGGTGCTTGCGGTACCCAACGCATCGGCGCTCGACGGGCCGCAGACGTGGCCGCCCCTGATGCGGGTCGCGACCAAATACCCGCGGACCGCGAATGCGTGGTTCGAGGCGCGCGGCCAGGCGGTGGAGATTGTCCGTCTGCACGGCTCGGTGGAGCTGGCGCCGCAGGTCGGCCTGGTCGATGGCATCGTCGACCTGACCGCAAGCGGCAGGACGCTGCGCGAAAACGGCCTGCGAGTCACCGCCGTGCTGGGTAGCTCGACGGCGCGACTCATCGCCAACCAGGCGAGCCTGAAGACGAGATCCGCATCTGTGCAGTCGGTGGTTTCGAGACTTCGTGAGGCGTCGAACCATGCCGGTTAGGAGGTTCGACGCGCGGTCGTGGGTGGCCTCTCCTTTTGCGTCGCGACGCTTAGACCTCTCGCAGTTTGCCAAGGAGCGGGCGGCGGTGGCCGAGATCTGTTCGCGCGTCCTGACGGATGGGGATCTCGCCCTGAGCGAGCTCGGCCGGCGATTCGATGGCTGGGCGCCTCCGGAAGGGGAGTCGTTCGAGGTCCCGCCCGACGACTTCGCGGCAGCCATCGGACGCGTGGCTTCGGCCGACCGCGCGGCACTGGAGTTCGCGGCGGCGCGCATACGGCAGTTCCACAAGCGGCAGGTGGCGCCGGACTCCACTGGACAGTCCGTGCTGAGGCTCGTCACTCGGCCGATGCGCCGCGTGGGCCTCTACGCGCCCGGCGGCCGGGCCTCCTATCCCTCGACGGTGTTGATGACCGCGATCCCGGCGCGTGTCGCGGGCGTCTCCGAGCTCGTGCTCGCCACGCCGCCGCGGCCGGACGGCACGATTCCCGACGCCATCCTCGCCGCGGCGCACATCGCCGGCGTCGATCGCGTCTACCGCATCGGCGGAGCCCAGGCGATCGCGGCGCTCGCGTATGGAACGGCGAGCATCCCGCGCGTCGACTTGATCGCCGGGCCGGGGAACCTCTACGTCACGCTTGCCAAGAAGGAGGTCTTCGGCGCGGTCGGCATCGACGGCATCGCGGGGCCCACGGAGGTCGTCGTCATCGCGGACTCGAAAGCTCGGCCGGATTTCGTGGCGGCCGACCTGGCAGCGCAGCTCGAGCACGATCCGCTCGCGTGGGGGGTGCTCTTCACCGACTCGGCGCCGCTCGCGGACCGCGTGGAAGAAGAGCTCAGCAGCCTGGTTCGCGGCCTGGAGCGGGCCCAGATCATCCGCGAGGCGAACTGCTGCGTCGTGGTCGCGGAGAGCATCGACCAGGCGGTGTCGTTCGCCGATGATTTCGCGCCCGAGCACCTGCTCATCGTCACCGAGGACTCGGCCCGCGTCGCCGAGGCGGTGCGAAACGCGGGAGCTGTTTTCGTCGGTCCCTACGCGACGGTTCCGCTAGGCGACTACACGGCCGGATCCAACCACACCCTCCCAACATCCGGGGCGGCTCGCTTCGCATCGCCGCTTGGTGTGCATACGTTCCTGAAACGGACCAGCGTGCTGAGCCTAAGCCGGGGTGACGTCGAGACGCTTCACGACGCGACCGTTCGCTTGGCGCACCTCGAAGGTCTTGGCGCACACGCGCATGCCGTGGAGGTGCGGCTTGAGTAGGCAAGGGCAGGTCGCACGCAAGAGCAAGGAGACGCAGCTGACAGCGAAGGTCTTGCTCGAAGGGCGCGGGCGGGTCCAGGTCTCCAGCGGACTGCCCTTTCTGGATCACATGCTCGAACAGGTCGCGCGGTATGGCGGATTCGACCTGACCCTTCGCGGGGCGGGCGACGTCCATGTCGACCCGCACCACCTCGTCGAGGACGCCGGCATCGTGCTCGGCCAGGCTCTGTCGCAGGCCCTCGGTGATCGGGAAGGCATCGTGCGATTTGCGTGGGCGTACGCCCCGCTCGACGAATCGCTGTCGCGCGTCGTGGTCGACCTCGGACGGCGACCGTTCCTCTCCTACAACGTCGCGCTGAGGGGCCGCATCGGGACGCTCGAGTCGGAGGTGTTCGAGGAGTTTTGGCGAGCCCTGTCCATCCACCTCGGCGCGACGATCCACGTCGACCTCATCCGCGGCCGCAACCGCCATCACGTCGCCGAGGCGACCTTCAAGGCGCTTGGGCTCGCGCTTCGCGAGGCGATGGCGGCCGGCGCCTCCGCCGGCGTCCCATCGTCGAAGGGCCTCCTCGGTTGATTGACCCCAAAGAATCCGCACCCCGCCACCGCGATTTTTCGGGGACCCCCCTGTGATCGCGATCGTCGACTACGGCGTGGGCAACATCCGCTCCGTCGAACGCGCGCTGGTACACGTCGGCGCCGAGGTCAGTTTGACCTCGGCTCCGGATGATCTGGCCGCGGCTGACGGGGTTGTGCTGCCAGGCGTCGGCGCGTTCGCGCCGGCGCTCGCCAGGCTCATTGAATCGGGCCTCGGCAGCCGGATCGTCGAGCTGTCTCGCCTCGGCAAGCCCGTCCTCGGCGTTTGCCTCGGTTATCAGCTCCTGTTCGAAGAGTCGACAGAGCACGGTCGCCACGCGGGCCTCGGACTTCTGCCGGGTCGCGTCGTCGAGGTTGCCGGCACCAGTCGGCTGCCGGTGATCGGGTGGTGCCGTGTGACGCAGACGCGGCCGTCTCCGCTGTGGGACGGAGTGCCCGACCACTCCTACTTCTACTTCGTCCACTCGTTCACGCCGAGCGAGTCGGAGCACCAGGTCGGTTGTTCGGATCACTCGCCGGCGGCGGCGGCGGCATACGGCAACGTCATGGGCACGCAGTTTCATCCGGAGAAGAGCGGCGCGGACGGGCTTCGGCTGTACGCGAACTTCGTCGCTCTTTGCGGCTGATGCCGGCCAAGCGCGTGATCCCCTGCCTGGACGTCACCGAGGGTCGCGTCGTGAAAGGCGTCCGCTTCCAGGATCTACGCGACGCGGGCGACCCGGCGGAGCTGGCCGCCGCCTACGGCCGCCTGGGGGCCGACGAGATCGTCTTCCTTGACATCACCGCCTCGTCAGATGCGCGCCGGATCCTGCTCGACGCGGTGGCGCGGACAGCGGATGAGGTCTTCATCCCGCTCGCGGTGGGTGGCGGCGTACGCAGCGTGCAGGACATGGGCGAGCTGCTGACTCACGGCGCGGACAAGGTCTCCGTCAACACGGCGGCGCTCGCCGACCCGCGGCTGATCACGCGATGCGCGGAAGTGTTCGGCTCGCAGTGCGTCGTGCTCGCGATCGATGCCCGCGAGCGGCAAGACGGCCCTGGATGGGAGGTGTTCAGCCATGGCGGGCGTCGCGCCACCGGCCGCGACGCCGTCGAGTGGGCGGCGATGGGCGAGAGGTTGGGGGCGGGGGAGATCCTGCTGACGTCGATGGACCGGGACGGCACGCACGCCGGCTACGACGTCGAGCTGACAAGGGCGGTTAGCGATGCGGTACGTCTGCCCGTGATCGCGTCGGGCGGGGCGGGCTCGGCTCGGCACATGTACGACGCGATGACGGCCGGAGGCGCGGAGGCCGCGCTGGCGGCGTCGATCTTTCACTTCGAAGAGCTGTCCATCAGTGACGTGAAGAGAGACCTGGCGGCTCTCGGCCTGGAGGTGAGGCAATGACGCCCGACTTTTCGAAGGGGCTCGTCCCCGCCGTCGCGCAGGACGCCGACACCGGCCGCGTGCTGATGCTCGCCTACATGGACCAGGAGGCGTGGGACAAGACTCGCGAGACGGGCCGCGCCTGGTTCCTTTCACGCGAGCGCGGCCTGTGGGAGAAGGGCGCGACCTCGGGCAACACCATGGAGGTCGTCGAGGTGCGCCTCGACTGCGACCTCGACGCCGTTCTCCTGCGGGTGCGCCCCGCGGGACCGGCCTGCCACACAGGCGCTGAGTCGTGCTTCTTCAACACGCCAGATAACCCCTCGAAATCTGAGGCTCGGCCGTGATTTCGTGGGGACCACCTGGACCAACGCATCTTTATGCAGTTTGACTGTATACTCATGCGCCCGTGACCAAAAAGCTCCGGGCCGCCGTCGCCGGCGCCAGCGGGTACGCAGGGATGACCGCGGTGCACCTCCTCGCGCGCCATCCGGCGGTCGAGCTGATCCAGCTGACTTCGCGCTCGTACGCCGGTAAGCCATTCACGGTCGTCTTCCCGCTCCTCGAAGTCGAGGGTGAGTTCGTCCCGGAGACAGCAGCCGATGGCCTCGATGTCATCTTCAGTTGCTTGCCGCACAACCTGGGCGCGGCGAAGGTGAGGTCTTGGCTCGACGCAGGGATCCGGGTGATCGACATGAGCGCCGATTTCAGGCTGCACGACGCCTCTGAATACCCGACGTGGTACCGGCAGCCCCATCCAGAGCCCGCCCTCCTTCAGCAAGCCGTCCTCGGATTGCCGGAGCTACACGGGCAAGAGCTCAAGGAAGCGCGCCTGGTGGCGGTGCCCGGCTGCTACGCAACGGCTTCGATCCTCGGCCTGGCACCGGCGGTCTCCGCCGGTCTGGTGGGCTCCGACATCGTCGTCGACGCCAAGTCGGGCGTGAGCGGGGCGGGCCGATCCGTCGGTCTGGGCACTCACTTCAGCGAGGTGGACGAATCCGTCGGCGCGTACGCCATCGACGGCCACCGCCATCTGCCGGAGATCCTGCAAGAGCTTGGTGCCCTGGGCCGGAACGGCAAGGTGCAGGTGACGTTCGTCCCTCATCTCGTGCCGATGGTCCGCGGCATCCTTGCGACCTGCTACTTCGACCTGAAAGGCTCGGTGGAGCAGCTGCGCGACGTGTATCGCGAATTCTATGCCGGCCAACCGTTCACCAAGGTCGTCGAGCGGACGCCGACCACCAAGCTCGCGACGCACACGAACCTCTGCCTGGTCAACGTTTCGGCCCAGGGCGGAAAAGCAGTCGTCACCTCCGCGCTCGACAACCTGGTGAAGGGCGCGTCGGGCCAGGGAGTCGAGTGCTTCAACATCGCGTTTGGCTTCCCGCGCACGACCGCGCTCGAATGTGCGACGCAATGGCCGTGACATTCGCCCGCGGATTTCGGGCGGGCACGGCGGCGTGCGGCATCAAAGCGTTCACCACCGGCGCGTCCGCCATCCCGACTAACCAGCGCGACGACCTGTGCGTCGTCCACTCCGCGCATCCGTGCGATACCGGCGGCGTCTTCACCACGAACAAGGTGAAGTCGGCCTCTGTGGTGATCGACCAGTTGCACCTGCAGCGCAACCGCGTCCAGGCGCTGACGATCAACTCCGGCAACGCGAATGCTTGCACGGGAGCGCAGGGATTCCGCGACGCGCTGCTGATGGCGAAGCTGTCGGCGGACAGGCTCGACCTCGACCCGGACCAGGTGCTCGTCAGCTCCACCGGCGTGATCGGCCGCTTCCTGCCGATGGACGCGATCAAGCCTGGAATCGCGCAAGCGTGTGAAACGCTCAGCCCCGACGGGGGCGAGTCCGCGGCGCGCGCGATCATGACGACCGACACCCGCCCCAAGACCGCCCACGTCGAGGTCGACGTCGGCGGCGTCACGGTTCGCGTGGGTGGGATGTGCAAGGGGTCCGGGATGATCCACCCCAACATGGCGACGATGCTCGCCTACATCACGACTGACGCCGCGGTGGAGGCCGGGCTGATGGCAAGGATGGTGAAAACCGTCGCCGACCGCAGCTTCAACCAGGTGACGGTCGACGGTGACAGCTCGACCAACGACAGCTTCCTGATCCTTGCCAACGGCGCGGCCGGCAACGAGCCAGTCCGCGCGGGGAGTGTGGAAGAGGAGCAGCTGGAGGCAGCGTTGACTCACGTGGCGCAGGAGCTGTCGCGCGCCATCGCGCGAGATGGCGAGGGCGCGACCAAGCTGATCACCGTCAAGGTCCTGGACGCCGCGACCAACGACGAGGCGCGGACCGCGGCGCGCGCGGTGGCGTCTTCGAGCCTGGTCAAGACTGCCGTCCACGGCGGCGATCCGAACTGGGGCCGCATCGTGTGCGCCCTCGGCTACAGTGGCGCCGAGCTTGCGCTCGACCGCCTCCACCTGACGGTCGGAGGCCTTGTCGTCTTCGAGCGCGGCTCGGGCGTCGACGTCGACCTGGCGGCGGTACGCCGCGCGTTCGAGCAGCCGGAGATCGAGATCGTGGCGAAACTGGGCCTGGCGGAGGGAAGCGCCGAGGCCTGGGGCTGCGACCTATCGGAGGAATACGTGCGAATCAACGCGGACTACACGACATGACCCTCACCGTCGCGGAACGGGCCAAGGTTCTCGTCGAGGCGCTGCCCTACATCAAGCGCTTCCACGGCCAGACCGTGGTCATCAAGGTCGGCGGAAACGCGATCGAGCACGCGCGCGACGAGACGCTGCTCGACGTTGTGCTCCTGCGCTACGTCGGCATGCAACCAGTGTTGGTGCATGGGGGCGGACCCGAGATCACAGCGATGAGCGAGCGCCTGGGTCTCAAGGCCGAGTTCAAGAACGGATTGCGGATCACCGACGACAAAACTATGGAGGTCGTGAAGATGGTGTTGACCGGCAAGGTCAGCCCGGACCTCGTGGCGGCGATTCACCGTCTTGGCGGCCAGGCCGTCGGCATGAGCGGGGAGGATGGCCCGACGATCATCGCCGAGCCGCTTGACGAGTCGATGGGCTACGTCGGGCGCGTCACGCAGGTGAATAAGGAGCCGATCACGGCGCTGCTGAGCCGCGGCTACATCCCGGTGATCGCGTCGATCGGCCTGGGCTACGACGGCCATGCATACAACATCAACGCCGACACGGTCGCGGCCGAGATCGCGGTCGCGCTGGGTGCGGCGAAGGTCATCCTGCTGACCGACGTGCCGGGCGTCCAGGGCGTCGACGGGGAGGTGGTTGCCGTGCTGTCGAAGGACGACGCGCGCCAACGCATCGAGAAGGGCGAGGTCACCGGCGGGATGATCCCCAAGCTCGAGGCCTGCCTGCGCGCCCTGGACGGCGTGCCGCTCGCGCACATCGTCGACGGCAGGACCAAGCACGCGCTCCTGCTCGAGCTGTTCACCGAAGCAGGCATCGGGACGATGGTCACGCCGTGACAGTCGAGCTCGCCGAGCGCTACTTGATGCAGACCGGCCGCCGCCTGCCGGTGACGTTCGTCCGCGGCCGCGGTTGCCTGCTTTACGACGACGCCGGTCGCGAGTACCTCGACCTTGTGGCCGGCATCGCGGTCAACCTTCTCGGCCACGCGCACCCGGACGTCGTCGCCGCGGTGTCGAGACAGGCGGCCGAGCTGATCCACACATCGAACCTGTACTTCACGCAGCCGCAGGTCGACCTCGCCCGTCGCCTCGTTGAGCTGTCGTTCCCGTCGCGCGTCTTCTTCTGTAACTCTGGAGCCGAAGCCAACGAGGCGGCGATCAAGCTTGCGCGCAAGTGGGGGACCAAGAATCGCGACGGCGCCTTCGAGATGATCACCACCGCCGGTTCGTTTCACGGCCGCACCCTCGCCACGATCGCGGCCGGCGGGCAGCACAAGTACTCCGACCCGTTTCGACCGCTTCCCGACGGCTTCGTCCACGTCGCGTACAACGACGCCGAGGCCATTCAGGCCGCGACCACTGACAAGACCGTTGCCGTGATGCTCGAACCCGTAATGGGCGAGATCGGCGTGATCCCCGCCGCACCAGGCTACCTGCGACAGGTGCGCGAGTGGTGCGACAAACAAAACCTCCTCCTCATCCTCGATGAGGTCCAGACCGGCCTGGGCCGGACCGGACGCTGGTTTGCTCATCAGCACGCCAGAATCACGCCGGACGTGATGACTCTGGCCAAAGGGCTCGGAGGCGGGCTGCCCATCGGTGCATGCCTGGCCAACCAACGGGCCGACGTCTTCGAGCCCGGCGATCACGGCTCGACATTCGGCGGCAACCCGCTCGCATGTTCCGTCGCGTCCGCGGTGCTCCATGTCATCGAGCGCGACGGGCTCGTCGGCCATGCGGCGGAGATGGGCGAGCTCCTCCAGTCCTCCCTCGGCGACCTCGGAGCGAAAGACGTTCGGGGGGTAGGCCTCATGCAAGCGTTCGAGTTCGAGGACGCGAAGGCGAAGCCGTTTCAGCAGGCGTGCCTCGACGGCGGCCTGATCGTCAACGCCGTCGACGACCACTCCGTGCGCCTGGTGCCGCCGCTGATCATCACCGCCGAGCAGATCGACAGGGCGCATTCGGTCATGCGCAAGGCCGCGCGATGACAGCGACCAAGGCCGAGCGGCACAGCGCGATCCTCGAGCTGGTCACTCACGGCTCAGCCCACACGCAGCACGCGATCGCGGCGGCGCTCGCGCGCCGGGGCATGCGCGCGACCCAGGCCACCATCTCGCGCGACATCCAGGAGCTCGGACTCGTCCGGTCGGGCAGCGGCTACCGCAGCTCGTCCGGGCTGGTGCGCGAGCTCGTCCTCTCAGTCGAGTTCATCGACCCGATGGCCGTGATCAGGACGCCGCCGGGGACGGCCAACCTCGTCGCGCGCCGGATCGATGAGGCGGCACTGCCCGGCATCGCCGGCACGGTGGCCGGTGATGACACGATCATCGCGGTCCTGCGCAAGCGCAGCGCCGGCCGCGCGCTCAAAGAACTGCTGGCGAATGCCGGCTGAGAGGGGCGCCGGCGCGGGCTCTGCCAGGCCGCCGCGACGGGGGGATATCCCCCACCAAAACAAGAAAGTCGTGCTCGCCTATTCGGGCGGGCTGGACACCTCGGTCGCGATCCGCTGGTTGAAAGACCAGGGCTGGGACGTAATCGCGTTCACCGTCGACCTGGGTGAGAAGAAAGATCTCGACGCCATTCAGACCCGCGCCTTGAAGACCGGCGCCTCCGCCGCGTATGTGGCCGACGGGAGGCTGCCATTCATCCAGCTTTTCGTATGGCCCTCATTGCAGGCGGGCGCCGTCTACGAAAAGGAGTATCCCCTCGCCACCGCGCTCGGGCGCCCGCTGATCGCCGCCATGATGGTCGAGGTCGCCCGCCGGGAGGGCGCGCAGGCAGTGGCGCACGGCTGCACCGGCAAGGGCAATGACCAGGTGCGGTTTGACGTCACCACCGCAGCGCTCGCACCCGATCTGCAGGTCGTGGCGCCGGTGCGCGAATGGAACATGAACCGCGACGATGAGATCGATTACGCCAGCAAGCACGGCATCGAGGTGCCGGCGACGACGCGGTCGCCGTACTCGACGGACGAGAACCTGTGGGGCCGGTCGATCGAAGCGGGAGTTCTCGAAGATCCGTGGGCAGAGCCACCAAAAGACGTCTACGCGTGGACACGCGATCCACGCCAGTGTCCCGACGAGCCCACCTACGTTGAGATCGCGTTCAAGGAAGGGATCCCTGTCGCTCTGGACGGCAAGCCGACCGCCGCTCTCGAGCTTGTGACTGCGTTGAACAAGGTGGGAGGCGAAAGCGGCGTCGGCCGGATCGATCATCTCGAGAACCGGCTCATCGGCATCAAATCGCGCGAGATCTACGAGGCACCCGCTGCCATCCTCCTCTTGCAAGCTCACCAGGCTCTCGAAGACATCACCCTGCCGAAGGAGGTCGCGCGGTTCAAAGACCTTGTCGCGCAGCAATGGGCGCAGATGGTCTATGACGGCCTGTGGTTCAGCCCATTGCGCGACGCCCTCTACGCATTCGTCGCGGAGACGCAACGCCACGTGACGGGCGACGTGAGGTTGAAGCTCTTCAAAGGCTCGTCGCAGGTCGTGGGCCGGAAGGGTCCGCATCAGCTCTACCAGCTCTCGCTCGCCACGTACGGCAAGGGTGATCAGTTCGACCAGACGGCGGCCGCGGGCTTCATCAAGCTCTGGGGCTTGGGCGTGCGCACCTCGGCACTGGTCCAGGGCCGGCTCCAGGAAAGGGACCTCGGCAACTTGTTGGGTGACGTGAAGAGGCTCGCACCATAGCCCGCAAAGCGACGGGTAAGAAGCTCTGGAGCGGGCGCTTCAGCGGGCCGATGCTGCCCGAGCTCGAACGGTTTGCCTCCTCGCTCGAGATGGATTACGAGCTCTATCCGTACGACGTCGCGGGCAGCCTCGCGCATGCGCGAGGTCTTGCGGCGGCACATCTGCTATCGAAGACCCAGGCGACGGCGATCGAGCGCGGACTTCGCCGGGTCAAGCGGGAGCTCGACGAAGGCGCGTTCAAGTTCCGACCGACAGATGAGGACATCCACACGGCGATCGAGCGCAGGCTCACCGAGATCACGCCCGCCGGGGCTTCTTTGCACGCGGGTCGTTCGCGCAACGACCAGGTCGCACTCGATCTGAGGCTCTTCTGCCGTGACGCCGCGGCCGAGGCGACGGTCGGCCTCGCCGCCCTTATCGAGGCCCTCGCGAGCAAAGCCCTAACCCATGCGGGATGGCTCATGCCGGGCTACACGCATCTCCAGCGCGCGCAGCCTGTCACGCTGGGGCACCACCTCCTGGCACACGCCGAACCGCTGCTTCGGGACGCCGCTCGATTCCGGCAGGCATACGCATCATCGGGAGAAATGCCGTTGGGCTCGGGCGCGCTGGCCGCGACAACCCTGCCCCTGCGCCGTGACGTGGTCGCCCGCGAGCTCGGCTTCACCAGGCTCACGGAGAACAGCATCGACGCCGTATCAGATCGCGACTTCGCGCTTGACCTCGCGTACGCGTGCGCCATGCTTGGTATCCACCTCAGCCGGCTCGGTGAGGACATCGTTTTGTGGGCGAGCGCGGAGTTCGGGTTTGTGACTCTGGCCGACGAAATCTCGACCGGCTCGAGCCTGATGCCGCAGAAGAAGAACCCGGACATCGCGGAGCTGCTCCGAGGCCGTGCGGCGAGATCGCTCGGTTCGCTCGTCGCCCTCGCCACCACGCTCAAGGGCTTGCCGCTGGCCTACGACCGCGACCTTCAGGAGGACAAGACAGCCCTCTTTGCAACAGTTGACAACACGTTCGACTGCCTGGAGGCGGCGGCCATCCTGGTAGAGCACCTGGAGTTCGACCGCCAGCGCCTGGCTGCGGCGGCAGGCGACCCGAGCATGCTCGCCACCGATGCCGCGGAGGAGCTGGTCCGCGAAGGGACCGCCTTTCGCAAGGCGCACCAGGAGGTCGCAGGGCAGGTGCGCGAGGGCACCTTCACGACATCATTCAATGCCAAGTCTTCGGTCGCAGGCCGTGACCTCGTCGGCGGTCCCAATCAGCTCCGTGTGGCGGCCCGGGCCCGAGTGGTGCGGCGCGAGGCCAACGCGTTGCGGCGCTGGGGCCAGACGCGTCCGACCCCCCTTCACGAACGGTAGAGTTCGGGCGGCTCATGCTGCTCGCGATCGACGTCGGCAATACAAACGTGACGGTGGCGCTATTCGACGGCGATCGACTGGCCGCCGACTGGCGTGTGACGTCCCACCGCGAGCGAACCGCCGACGAGGTGGCGCTCGAGCTAAAGCAGCTTTTCGAGCTGCGCGGATTCGATCTTGGGGTCGTGAGCGGCGTGGTCATCTCGAGCGTGGTGCCGACTCTGAATCCAGCGCTGGTCGAGGCGTCCCGGCGCTACCTGAAATGCGAGCCGGTGATGGTCGGACCGGGCGTCAAGACAAGCGTCCGCATCCGTTACGACAATCCCAAAGACGTAGGTGCCGACCGGATCGCCAACGCGCTGGCTGCGTATTCGAAGTATGGGGGTCCGATCGTCGTGATCGACTTCGGCACCGCGGTGACGTACGACGCGATCAACGCTGAAGGCGACTACCTCGGCGGGGCAATTGCCCCCGGCGTGGAGATCTCGCTCGACGCCTTGGTGTCCCAGACGGCAATGCTGCGCCGGGTCGAGCCTGTGGCCCCCGACTCGGTGATCGGGCGCAACACGGTGGCCTCGATCCAGTCCGGCCTTGTCTGGGGCTTTGTCGCCCAGGTCGAGGGCATGGTGAAACGGATGGTCGACGAGCTCGGCGGAAAGGCGCGGGTGATCGCCACAGGCGGCCAGGCCTCGCTGGTGGCGGGACTCACCAACGTCATCGAAACCACCGACCCGCTCCTGACCCTCGAGGGTTTACGCCTTATCTACGCGCAAAATTCGGACGGGGGTGCTAGAACGTAGCCCGCTCATGAAAACGGCCCCGCGATTTCATCTCTACGTGCTCGACGGAGGCCGGATTGCGGGCCTGGAAGGCGCGGGTCTGGAACCTGAGATGCTCGGTGATCCCTCCAAGGTCCAGCAGCCGGCTCTGGTCGTGCTCGGGCCCGGGCAGAAGCCGCCCGAACAGCTCGCCGAGATCGCCATCGAGGTTCCTCCCGACGCCCCGCCCTCGGCCGTGCGCGAACTGGTCCGCGTCGGCATGGAGAACATCGCGCTCAAGCGGCAGGTCACGCAGCTCGAGGACGAGGCACACCGGCGGCATCGTCAGTTTCGCGAGCTCAACCGAATCGGCATCGCGCTGTCAGCGGAGAAGGACATCGACCGTCTGCAGTCCTTCATCCTCACCACGATGCGCCAGCTGACAAACGCGGATGGCGCGAGCCTATGGCTGAAGATGGAGGAAGAGGGCACGCCGAAGCTGTTCCTGGCCTCGAGCCAGAACGACTCGATCGACAAGGATACCTACTCGGCGTTCACCGTGCCGGTCGACGAAAGGAGCGTGGTCGGCTACACGGTGTCCACCGGCAAGAGCCAGATCTATGAGGACGCATACAAGCCCCCGCCCGGCAAACCTGTCGGCGGCAAGAGCTTTGACGCGCAGTTCGGCTACCGAACGAAGTCGATGCTCACCGTGCCGATGCGCGACTACAACAACGACGTGGTCGGCGCCGTGCAGCTGATCAACGCCAAGCGCCAATTCGAAACGAGGCTCACGCTTGACAACGTCGACGCTGAGGTGGCCAGCTTCCAGCCCGACGATGTGGAGATGATCGAGTCGATCGCGAGCCAGGCAGCCGTGGCCATCGACAACAAGTCGCTCCTCGATTCAATTCAGGCGCTGTTCGACGGATTCGTTCAGGCCAGCGTCACCGCGATCGAGCAACGAGACCCGACCACGGCCGGCCACTCGGGCCGCGTCGAGGGCCTCACCGCGCGACTGGCCCACGCGGTCACCGAGATCGACACGGGCAAGTACCGCGAGGTCCGGCTCACCGAAGACCAGTTCAAGGAGCTGCGCTACGCGTGTCTCCTGCACGACTTCGGCAAGGTCGGTGTGCGCGAGCACATCCTCATCAAGGCGAAAAAGCTGGTGCCAGGCCAGCTTGAGGTGATCCAGGCCCGATTCGAGTTCATCGAGCGGTCGGTGCAGGTCAAGTACGCATCGGAGAAGCTCGAGGCGCTGCGTGCCGGAAGGAATGGCTCGGCGCTGGACCAGATCGACGAGCGGTTGCAAGAAGAGCTCGTGCAGCTGAGAAAGTGGGTGCAGAGTGTGGTGGCTGCGAATGAGCCGACGGTGATGCCGGAGGACAAGGCCTCGATGATCGAGTTTCTCGCGCAGCAGACGTACTACGACATCTCAGGCAACCCGCATCCGATGCTGGAGCCGCAGGAGTTCCGATTCCTCAGCATCCGCAAGGGGACGCTCGATCCCCAGGAACGGCTCGAGATGGAGGCGCACGTCACTCACAGCTTCCACTTCCTGACCAAGATCCCGTGGACACCGGTGATGAAAGGCATCCCCGAGATCGCTTACGGTCATCACGAAAAGCTCGACGGATCTGGCTACCCGCGTGGCTTGACCGGCGAGCAGATTCCGCTGCAGGCCAGGATGATGACGATCGCCGACATCTTTGACGCGTTGACTGCGCAGGACCGTCCGTACAAGAGAGCGGTGCCGGCGACTACGGCCCTCGACATCCTTCATGACGAAGCGCGGCAGGGCAAGCTCGACCGCGACCTGCTCGACGTGTTCGTGACCCAGAAGATTTACGTCCCCGCCCGATGAGGGTCAAGTTTTGGGGCACGCGGGGAACGCGACCCACCCCGGGACGTCGAACCCTGCGCTACGGCGGCAACACGACGTGCATCGAGGTCCGCGACAAGGAGAGCAATCTCCTGATCATCGATTCCGGCTCGGGAATCGCCGAGCTCGGCAATGCGTTCAGCCCGACCGAGCCATTGCAGGCTCACCTCTTGATCACACACACGCACCTCGATCACATCCAGGGTTTTCCGTTCTTCCTGCCCGCATTCGTGCCAGGCACGCACCTCACGATCGTCGGGCCTGCCGGTTCCGCAAAGTCGTTGCAAGCGGCGTTCGCTGACCAGACCGATCCCGCGTACTTCCCGGTGCGCTTGAGCCACATGCCCGCCGAGATGGAATTCATCGAGCGCAACCCCGGCGAGATGTTCGAGGTAGGTGCTCTGAGGATCACCCCGCACCTTCTGATGCACCCGATACCGACGTTTGGTTATCGCATCGACGAGGGGGACTCGCGCTTCACGTTTGCCACCGACAACGAGATCGCGCTGTTCGCCAACGGCAGCAACGGCTCGTTGAAAGACCTCGCCAACTGGTGTCGTGATTCGGACCTACTGGTCCACGACGCGCAATACAGCTCCGAGGAGTACAAGACCCACGCGGGGTTCGGACATTCGACGTACGAAGAAGCCTTGTCGCTGGCCGAACAGGCCGGCGTCAAAGAGCTCGCGTTCTTCCATCACGACCCGGTGCATTCCGACACCGACGTCGACGCCCTGATCGAACAAGCACTCGGCAACCATCGGGCGGCCGGCGGCGCGGATGTGAACTCTTTCCCGGCGGCTGAGGAACAAGAGCTCAGCCTCTAGTTAACCTTTTCCGATCGTGACGGAAGAGACCGAGCTCGATCTGCCGGCTGTCATGCGTGATCGTCGCGAAAAGCTCGAGCGCTTGCGTGCATCGGGGGTCGATCCCTACTCGCGTGGATTCATGCCCACGAACACCACCGAAGGCGCCAAGGCCCTCCTTGGCGACGCCGAGCGCAGCCGGCCGGTTGCGCTCGCGGGCCGGCTGATGGTGAAAAGGCTGCAGGGTGGGCTGGTGTTCGCCGACCTGCAAGACGGTCACGGACGGATCCAGCTGATGGCGAACCGCAACGTCCTCGGCGAGGAGGAGTTCTCGCGCTTCGCAGACCTGGACGCCGGCGACATCATCGGTGCGTCCGGCCCGATCTTTCGCACCAAGCGTGGTGAGATCACGCTCGAGGTCCATTCGATTCAGCTCCTGACGAAATCGCTCCGGCCGTTGCCCGAGAAGTGGCACGGCCTCAAGGACGTGGAGATCCGCTACCGGCAGCGTTACGTCGACCTGATCGCAAACCCGCAGGTCCGCGCCGTCTTTCGCGCGCGGACAAAAATCATCACCGCGATCCGCGGTCTGCTCGACGAACGCGGCTTCGTCGACGTCGAGACCCCCGTCCTGCAGGAGATCCCCGGTGGCGGCCACGCGCGTCCCTTCCAGACGCATCACAACTCGCTCGACCGCGATCTCTATCTGCGCATCGCGCTCGAGCTGCACCTGAAGCGTCTGCTGGTCGGCGGCTTCGAGCGGGTCTACGAGATCGGGCGGGTCTTTCGGAACGAGGGACTCTCCCCGCGCCACAACCCGGAGTTCACGCTGCTCGAGTCGTACCAGGCGTATGCCGACTATGAGGACGTCATGCAACTGGTCGAAGACCTGATGGTGATCTCGGCGATGGCCGCCGACCGGCCCCTCGAAACTTCGTACCAGGGTGAATCGGTCAACCTGACACCGCCCTACCGTCGCGAGCGGATGGCGGACCTGGTGCTCGAGCACACAGGCCGCCATGCGGTGGGCGAAGAGCTCAACGACCTTTTCGAGGAGCACGTCGAGCCGCGGCTGCGCCAGCCGACGTTTGTGCTCGACTATCCGGTGGAGATCTCGCCACTGGCCCGGCCTCGCGAGGACGACCCGAGGTTCGTCGAGCGCTTCGAGCTGATCATCCTCGGCCGCGAATACGCCAATGCCTTCACCGAGCTGACCGATCCGATCGACCAGCGCGCACGTTTCGAGGCACAGGCCGCGATGCGCGCGGCGGGCAACGTCGAGGCACATCCGATGGACGAAGACTTTCTGCGCGCGGTGGAGTACGGGCTGCCTCCGTGCGGTGGGCTGGGGATCGGCGTCGACCGCCTGGTCATGCTCCTGACAGACCAGCCGTCGATCCGCGACGTGATCCTTTTCCCAGTCATGAAGTCCGAGGCGTAGCGGTGCTGTCTCTCGAATTCCTCCGCAAAAACCCCGACGCCGTCAAGCGCGCGGCGCAGCTGAAGGGCGAGCCGGCACCCGTCGACGACATCCTGCGACTCGACGAGGCGTGGCGTGGGCACCTGCACAAGGCCGAAACGGTCAAGGCGGAGCAGAACGAGCTTTCGAAAGTGTTTGCGAGGACGCGCGACGAAGCATTGAAGGACCGGCTGCGCCAGATGGCGGATACCGCGAAGAGTGAGCTCTCGGTCGCGGACGCGGTGAAACGTGAGCTCGATGACCTTCTGATGCGGGTGCCGAACGTCTTCCACGAGTCGGTGCCGATCGGGGAGACCGAGGCGGACAACGTTGTGACGAGGGACTGGGGGAGCAAGCCCGAGCTCGGCTTCGCGCCTCGCACCCACTATGACCTCGGCGAGGCGCTGGGGATCATGGACTTCGAGCACGCGGCGCGCATCGCCGGCTCGCGATTCGCCTTTCTGATCGGGGATGGTGCCCGGCTCGAGCGCGCGCTAGTGCAGTTCATGCTCGACGTGCACACCCGCGAACACGGTTATGTCGAGCTCTGGACGCCGATGCTTGTGAACAGCGCATCGATGACCGGGACCGCGAACCTGCCCAAGTTCGCAGACCAGCTGTTCAAGATCGAGGACCGCGACCTCTGGCTCATCCCCACGGCCGAGGTCCCGGTGACGAACTTTCACCGCGAGGAGATCCTCGACGGCGAGCGCCTGCCGCTCAAGTACGTCTCCTACGCGCCGTCGTGGCGGACCGAGGCGGGCGCCGCGGGCAAGGACACGCGAGGCTTCATCCGCATGCATCAGTTCTCCAAGGTCGAGCTGGTCAAGGTCACCAGCGCTGAGACCTCGCTGGAGGAGTTCGAGAAGCTGACGCGCGACGCAGAGGACATCTTGCAGCGCCTTGGCCTGCATTACCAGGTGATGGCCATGTGCAGCGGCGACATGGGCTTCGCGCAGTACAAGAAGTACGACCTGAACGCCTGGGCGCCCGGCCTGGACCGTTATCTCGAGGTGTCGTCGTGCTCGACCTTCAACGACTTCCAGGCGATGCGCGCCAACATCCGCTACCGCGCGGGCCGTGGGACGCCGCCGAGGTTTGCGCACACGATCAACGGCTCCGGACTGGCGTTGCCAAGGACCATCGACGCCATCATGGAGACGTATCAGCGGGCGGATGGGATGATCACCGTGCCGGACGTCTTGAAGCCCTACATGGGCGGGGTGGAGCTGATCGGAGCGCGATAATCGCTCGTGCCCTCGTGGAGGGGTGGCCGAGTCCGGTTGATGGCGACAGTCTTGAAAACTGTTATAGGTGCAAGCCTATCCAGGGTTCAAATCCCTGCCCCTCCGCCAATGTCGTAACCATTTGGCGCGCCGAAGCGCTTCAAGTGCTTGGTGGCCGACGTCACGCCTACTCACGTGGGTCAACTCTCTCCCGACGGCCGGTGGCGTTGGGACGGCGCGGCATGGCGCCCAGTCGCGACGGATCTCCCGGCCTGGGCGAGCACCAAGCTCAGATCCACCGCGACCTGGGCGGCCCTCGCATTCGTCGTCGCGACGGGGCTTCTGGCCGACCAGGCTCTCCGCACTGGGAAGTTCGGCCTCGCCGCCTCGGTCACTTTTCTGATCGGGGCCTTCGCGCTGGTCTGGGTCGGGCGCCCGATGCGCGTGGAGTCGAGAATCCTGGTCGCTATCGGGGCCGTGTTTGCCGCGTGGTTCAGCTTGCGCGCCAGCCCGTGGCTGCTCTGGCCGGATCTCATCGCCGCCCTCGTGATGCTCGGTGCGGCCGCCTCGCTCGGCGTCCGAGGTTCGGTCTACGACCTGGGCGCGATCGACGCGTTGGCGCGCTCAGTCCACGGCATGATTCAACTCTTCGCCGGCATTGCCTTCGTCGCCAGGCCCATCCTCCGGTCGCGCAATCGCGTCTCTTCGGCGATTCCGTTCGCGCGCGGCGTGCTGATCGCCCTGCCGATCGCCGCCCTTCTGGCAGGGCTCCTGGCCGCGGCGGACCCTGTGTTTGCCTCCTTCTTCAACCTCAACATCGACCTCGGGCAGCTGCTGCTCGACGTGTTCTTCGTCGCCGTTGGATCGTTCGTCGCGGCGGGCCTGCTGCGTCTGGCGCTGGCGGAGCCGCCGGACCGAGTGGACGGACCCGCCTGGCGACTGGGGGCAACGGAAGCGCTGGTCGTCCTCGCGATCCTCGACGCGGTCTTCCTGGCTTTTGCGCTGGCGCAGGTCATGGCGGCGAGCGGCGCGGCGGCAGAGACGTTGAGATCGGCGGGCCTCACGTACTCCGACTACGCCCGGTCAGGTTTTTTCCAGCTGTTGTGGGTCAGCGGCATCACGCTCGCGCTCCTGATCATCTTCAGCCGGATCAGCGCCTTCAAAGAGCCCAAGACCCGTCTCGCGTTTCTCGTCCTGGCCGAATGCGCGATCGCGTTGACCCTGATGATCGTCGTCGTCGCCTTTCGCCGCCTGAACCTTTATGAGGAGGCATACGGGTTCACCATGCTGCGCCTGTACAGCCACGTCTTCGCGGTGTGGATCGGGCTCGTGTTCCTGTTGCTGGCCGCGGACTTCATCGGCCTCTGGCGACACCGCCGATGGTTCATCGGGGCCGCGGCGACCACCGCGGCGGCGGTCCTTCTTGCGTTGAATGTCGCGAGTCCCGAGGCAATCGTGGTCGCCCTCAACACGAACCACGCGCAGATCACGCACAAGATCGACGGCGCCTACCTCGCGGAGCTTTCGAGTGACGCCGCGCCAGCGCTGCTCGCCTCACGCGAGGAGCTGGACTCCGGTCTGCGTAAGCAGGTCACGGATGCCGCATGCGCCGGCCCGCGAAGTTATTCGCCGCCAGTCGCGGCATTCAACTGGGCGGACGCCCAGGCCACAGCCGCCCGCCAGGCCGGGTGCTAGGCCATGGAAACGGCGCCTCGCCCAGACGACATCTCAGCCCATTAAGTTCGCACTACGATGATGCCGCGTGGTTCGACCGTGGCTATCTCATGTTTGCCGGTAGAGAATCGATGTCACGGACCCCTGGCCACGACGACGAGCGCGTCTTGGAGAACTTCGTGGACCTCGCGGGACGGTTGATCAGCATCCCGGTCCAGCACAAAAAGCGCCTCGCCGTGTTGAAGTGGCTCGTCGAAGACTTTCAGCCGGGCCGGCTCTACCCGGAGTCAGAGGTGAATCGCGTCATCTCGCGCCGGCATCCGGATTTCGCTGCGCTCCGGCGCTACCTGGTCGACGAGGAGCTCATGCAGCGCCGGCGTGGCGTGTACTGGCGGACAGGCACTATGCCCAACGTGGGGTTCGACCCGCCATCGTTCCCGGATTTGGACCGGAGAACTGATTGAGCCGGATCTAAGGCGGCCTGTTACCTGGGGCTGTCCGGTGGCGTTTCCGCAGGCACAAGGAGGTCACGCCACATGCCCCAATCCTTCCCGCCTTCTCGTCATCCCCATCGCCGTCGTGGTCGCTTGCTCGGTGGCCGTCGCGGCCGTGATCGTGGCCAGTCGTGCCCCTGTCCTCGTCAACGTGCGGTCCGCCACAACCGCTTCAGGGATCGACTCCGCGATCCTTGCAAGCGGCGACGCGACCGTGTCCAAGAAACCCGACCTTGCCTTGCTGAACGCCGGGATCGAATCGCGGGCGAGCACGGCCGCCGCCGCTCAGAGCGACCTGGCGACCAGGGCGGCCAAGCTGATCGCGAGGATCAAGTCGCTCGGCGTCAACGACAAGGACCTCAGCACCTCGGGCTACTGGATCGGCCCCGAATACGGATCGACCGGTCAGACCATCACCGGCTATCGTGCTGGCGAGCAGCTACAGGTCAAGTGGCACAACGTCGACACGGTCGGTAGGACCTTGGACGCCATCGTCCAGGAAGGCGGGGCGACGAACATCTCGATCGGCTTCGGGCTCGCAAACCCCAAAGCGGCGCAGGCGGAGGCACGCGCGCTTGCGATCGCCGATGCGAAAGCCAAGGCCCAGGCGATGGCCTCCGCGGCGGGGGTGCATGTCGGCCAGGTGATTCGCGTCAGCGATGTCTCGATCAACACCAGGACCCCTTATCCGTACACCTACGGGGCGGCCCTGGCCGCGCCGGACAAGGCGGTGACGCAGGTCCCGGTCGGCGACCTGGACGTGCAGGTCAGCGTGGAGGTCGATTACTCGATCGCGTAGATCGCGTCCCCGCCAAGTCGATCCAAGCCTGAGCCCTCGCGGCTCGGTTTGGTGGCCGGTGACTTATCGTGCGCGGGACGATGATGCTCAAGCCTTACCCGGACAGCCGATGGCCTGCATTTCTGCGGGTTCTCGCCGACACGGTCGTCTTCTTCTGGACGGTGGTCTGGGCCTACCTGGGATGGCTGATCTACCAGACCGTGATGGGATTGCAAGCCATCGCCGACGGCATGACCAATACAGGCGCCACCTTCAACAAGTGGATTGCCGCGTTCAGGCAGGTGATCCCTAACGACGTTCCTCTCTTGACCAAATTTCTCCAGGACATGGCAAATGCTCTGCAGCACTACTCCGGCGACCAACTGGTCTCAGCCGGTCACAACATCCACGACGCGATCATCCGCGTCGCCATCACCCTGGCGCTGCTCGTCGCGCTGCCGCCCATCCTTCTCGTGTTGCTTCCCTACGGCGGGTGGCGATGGCGCGACATGCGAGAGACAGGCGCCGCGCTCGCGTTCGTACGAGTGGCGTCGATCACAGGGCGGGCCGACGCCGCCCGGGCCGTGCTTGCGTATCGGGCCGTGTCCACCTTGAGCTTTCGCCAGCTGATGAGCGCAAGTGCGGATCCGGTGGGCGACCTGGTCGAGCATCGCTATGAACGGCTGGCGAACGCGATGCTGAAACGCGCGGGGCTCGACCCCACGCGGCTCGCGCCGCCTGACCTGCCTGAGCTGCCGCCGCATCGCGGCCCGTAGCGCTGTCTATCGTTGTGAGCCATGTGTCGAAGCATCAAGACCCTCCGTCATGCCGACGTTGTCGCCACCGATGACGAGATCCGCGAGGCTGCGCGACAGTTCGTCCGTAAGGTGAGCGGGTTCACCAAGCCCTCGAGCCGCCACGCGGCGGCGTTCGAGGTGGCGATCGACGAGATCAGCGTCGCTTCGCACCGCTTGCTGGAGTCGATCGCGGGCAACCTCGCCGGAGCCGGCCACCGTTCTTAACGGGCAGGGTTGACGCCGGCCTTACGCTGAATTGAGGTTGGCCGGTCGGGGGAGGGGCCGGAAGCAGAAGGGAGGGCCCGCCGGAGGTGCGGCTTCTTTTAGAGCTGGCAGCCCCGGCAGAAGTTCAGCGGCTCCCGGTTGGAGCCGAGCTGGCTGATCCGATGGCCGCACCTGGGGCACGTCTTGCCGCCCTTCATATGCACCGACATGAAGGTCCGATCCTGTTTCGATTCGTCGTAGTTGGGGTTGGCGAGGATGGCTTCGACCGCGCGTGACAGGACCAGAGGTATGGCTCGGAAAAGCGCCTCTTCTTCCTCCGGCTTGAGCGAGGTGCGGCGCCGCAACGGCAAGAGCCGCGCCTCGAACAGGATCTCGTCCGAGTATGCGTTGCCGATGCCGGCCAGGAACTCCTGGTTGCGCAACAGGTCCTTCAGCTCATCGCGAAAGCGCCGCAGCCGCTTGCGAAATACGTCCAGGCCCATCTGGCCAACTGAGTCCGCCTCCGGACCCTGGCCGTCCCACGCCGGCACATCACGCGAGCACTCGCTCACCCAGTAGATCCGGCCCATGTCGCGGAAGTCCAGGTAGCGCAGCTCCTGCTTGCCCTCGACTCGCAGCGTGAAGACCTCGGTCGCCGGGACGGGAGCGTCGCCGCCGACGATCTGAAATCGGCCACCCAGCATGGGGTTGATGACGAGCCACCTCGGCTGGCCTCCGCCGCCCAGCTCGGTTGCGAAGACCATGTGCTTTCCGCGGCGCGTGAGCGAGGTGACCCGTCGAGCCGGCAGCTCGAGGGCGAAGTTGTCGACTGGGTAGCGGAGCAGGTGCGCCTTCTTGGGATTGACCGTCGCAGCTGTGATCAGCCTGCCCTCGACCCGCGGCCCGATTCGCATCCGCAGAGCCTCCAATTCGGGCAATTCAGGCATGCCGAAAAGATACGGACAATCTGTTTGGCCCCCTAAACCGATTGGGATAACTCCAGCGTGAGACTTGACAGATTCACAGAGAAGGCCCAGGAAGCTCTGCAGGAAGCTGCGGAGCTCGCGCGGGCGACCGGCAATCAGGCCGTCGAACCCGAGCACCTCCTGCTGTCGCTCGTCCGCGAGGATGAGGGCGTCGCCCGGGCTCTCCTTGAGCACGCAGGCGCATCCTTCCAGGCGCTGCAGCCGGCGCTGATCTCAGCGATCGAGCGCTTTCCGAAGGTCAGCGGCGCCGGACAGCCCTACCTCAGCGAGGGCCTGAACAAGACCCTGGAGCAGGCCGAGCGCGAGGCCGAGCGGCTCAAGGACGAGTACATCTCGACCGAGCATCTGTTGCTGTCCCTCAGCGACCTGAAGATCCTGAAGGACGCCGGCGCTACCCATGAAGCCCTGTTCCGGGCGCTCCGCCCCCTGCGCGGCACGCAGCGCGTGACCGACCAGAACCCCGAGTCCAAGTACCAGGCGCTCGAGAAGTACGGTCGCGACATGACCAAGCTCGCCAAGTACGGCAAGCTCGATCCCGTCATCGGCCGCGACGAGGAGATCCGTCGCGTGATCCAGGTCCTGTCCCGCCGGACCAAGAACAACCCGGTCCTGATCGGTGAACCGGGCGTCGGAAAGACGGCGATCGCCGAAGGTCTCGCCCAGCGAATCGCCCAGGGCGATGTGCCCGAAGGTCTCAAGGGCAAGCGCGTGATCGCGCTCGACCTGGGCGCGGTGGTCGCCGGCACCAAGTTCCGCGGCGAGTTCGAAGACCGCCTCAAGGCGGTGTTGAAGGAGATCGAGGGCTCAGACGGCCAGGTGATCCTGTTCATCGACGAGCTCCACACGCTGGTCGGCGCGGGCGCGGCCGAGGGCGCAATCGATGCCGCGAACCTCTTGAAGCCCGCCCTGGCGCGCGGTGAGCTGCGCGCGATCGGCGAGACCACCCTGGACGAATATCGCAAGCACATTGAGAAGGACGCGGCACTCGAACGGCGCTTCCAGCCCGTGCTGGTCGACCAGCCGTCGGTGGAAGACACGATCAGCATCTTGCGCGGACTGCGCGAGCGCTACGAGGTCCATCACGGCGTGCGGATCAAGGACGCCGCCATCGTGGCCGCCGCCGCGCTGTCGAACCGCTACATCACCGACCGCTTCCTTCCCGACAAGGCGATCGACCTGATCGACGAGGCGGCCGCGCGGCTGCGCACCGAGATCGACTCTATGCCCGCCGAGCTCGACGAGCTCGAGCGCCAGATCCGGCAGCTCGAAATCGAGCGCCAGGCTCTCAAGAAGGAATCGGACCGCGCGTCCAAAGAGCGCCTCGCGGCGCTCGAGAAGCAGCTTGCCGAGGCGTCGGAGAAGCGCACCGCGCTGCGCTCCCGGTGGAACCAGGAAAAGGAGGCGATCGCAAAGATCCGCGCTCTGAAGGCCAACCTCGAGGAGGTGCGCGGGGACGCCGAGCGCGCCGAGCGGGCAGCCGACTTCGCCAAGGCCGCCGAGCTCCGCTACGGCAAGGCCGTCGAGATCGAAAAGCAGCTGGGTGAGGCCAACGCGCGACTCGCGCAGCTGCAGGGTGGACATCCGCTGCTCAATGAGGAGGTCACCGAGGAGGACATCGCCCGCATCGTCGCCAAGTGGACGGGGATCCCGGTCTCCAAGCTGATGGAGGGCGAGGTCGCCAAGCTCATCAAGATGGAAGATCGCCTGCACGATCGGGTGATCGGCCAGGACGAAGCAGTAAGCGCGGTGGCGAACGCAGTACGCCGCTCGCGATCGGGCCTCGCCGATCCGAACCGACCAGTTGGCTCGTTCATCTTTCTCGGCCCGACGGGTGTCGGAAAGACAGAGCTGGCACGTGCGCTCGCGCAGTTCCTGTTCGACGACGAGCAGGCGCTGATCCGTCTCGATATGTCCGAATACCAGGAGAAGCACACTGTCGCACGGATGCTCGGCGCGCCCCCCGGCTACGTGGGTTACGACGAGGGCGGCCAGCTCACTGAGGCCGTCCGGCGCCGGCCGTACTCAGTCGTGCTGTTCGACGAGATCGAAAAGGCGCACCCTGACGTCTTCAACGTCCTGCTGCAGATCCTCGACGACGGGCGGTTGACCGATGGTCAGGGCCGGACGGTCGACTTCCGCAACACCGTGCTGATCATGACCTCCAACCTCGGCGGTCAGCTGATCCAGGGTCGTTCGTTCGATGAGGTTCGCGAGGCGGTGATGGCTGTCCTGCGCGACCAATTCCGCCCCGAGTTCCTGAACCGCGTCGACGACATCATCGTGTTCAAATCGCTGACCCAGGAACAGCTGGGCGCGATCGTCGATATCCAGCTGGCCCGGCTGCGGAAGCGTCTCGAGGATCGTAAGATCTCGCTGACCGTCACCGACGCGGCCCGCAAGCTGCTGATCGAACGTGGGTGGGACCCTGTCTATGGCGCGCGCCCTTTGAAGCGTGCGATCCAGCGCCTGGTCCAGGACCCCCTTGCGATGCTGCTGTTGGAAGGGACTTTCACCGACGGAGACGCGGTCGAGGTGGACATCAAGGGCGACCAGCTCACCTTTGCCAAAACGAAGTCGCGCGCCGCTGCTCCAGTCGCCTAACCCGAGCAAACAGTTCCGGCGGCGGGAAGGGTCAGGCTGATCAGGTAGGCGTCTTCAGCGGCATGCGCGCAGGCACTCGAGTCGTACGACGTGTGGCCGTTGCCTTGTCGCGTCAGCAGCACTGAACCCGCGATCTGCCGGTTGACGGACTGCGCTTCGGCGTAAGGGGTCGCCGGGTCGTTGGTGCCGCCGACCAGGAGGATCGGGGGCGCTCCGCTGACCGTCAAGGGTCCCTGCCGGTTTTTCGGCTTCACGGGCCACAGAGCGCACTGCAGGTTGGAGTACTGGAACCACGGCCCGAACAGCGGCGAGGCTTTGGCAAACGCCGGACCGAGCTCGTCATACGCGGTGATGTCGGTGGGCACCGGGAAGTCGAGGCAGTTCGTGGAGTGAAAAGCTCCGTTGAAGAGATTCGAATAGGTGCCGTCCGCGTTGCGATGGTTGTATGCGTCAGCGAGCAGTAGAAGGATGCGGCCGTCGCCGCTGTCCGCTGCCGTTAGTGCCTGGTCGAGGTAGCGCCACAGGCTCTGGTCGTAGAGCGTGACGAGCAGCCCCGTCATGGCGAGCGTGCGCGTGAGCTGCCGGCCACCGAACCGGAGCGGCGTTGAATCGAGTCGCGCCATCAGAGCCGTGAGCTTCGTCCCCGGGTCGCCGGACCGTGCGTAGCCGCACGTGCTGCGCGAGCGGCAGTCGGCCAGGAAAGCCTTCAGGTTTTCCTCGAAGCCGATGACCACGCCGAGGAGGCTTTCGTTGGCGGGGACTGTCGGATCGACGACGCCGTCCAACGACAGCGCGCGCACGTGGGTGGGGAAGAGGTGCGCGTACCACTGGCCGATGTACGTCCCATAAGAGAATCCAAGGTAGGTGAGCTGCGGATCGCCAACCGCAAGCCGGATTTGATCCATGTCTCTAGCGGTGCTTGCCGAATCCATGAACGGAAGCAGGTCGCCGCTGCGTCGTTGGCACCCCGCGGCAAAGTCTTTGTCCGCCTGGATCGCGGTTTGTTTCTCACCTGGGTCGTCCAGCACCGAATCGATCGCCAGGTAGGCGTCTTCCTGCGGGCCGTCGACGCAGGTCACTGGCGTGCTTGCGGCGACGCCCCGCGGGTCCCAGGTCACCAGGTCGAATCGACGATTCAGGTTGCTCAGCGAGGAGAGGTCGCTGCGCAAGAACTCGATGCCGGACTCGCCAGGGCCGCCCGGGTTCATCAGGAGAGAGCCGATGCGATTGGCCTGATCTTTCGCCTTGATTCGGATCAATGCGAGCGAGATCTTTCGCGCGTCCGGATGGTCGTAGTCGAGCGGCACCTGCAAGGTGCCACATTGGAAGCGACCACCGCAGTCGGTCCATGCGACGTTCCCAGGCAGTGGCGGGTTGCTGGGGCTGTGCGATGGCGCCGGCGAGTTTCGCGTGCACGCAACGGCGAGGATCGTGACGAGCACCAGGAACTTTGCGACGCGACCCGTCACGCCTGGAATGTAATCACACCCAGTTCCCAGCTAGCTCTCAGCAGCGGATTCCGTCAACGTAGCCCCGGTGCGAAGCGCTGCTTGTTGCATTGCGATTCTCATCGCGGTCAGCTGTGCCGGCCAGCAGAACAAATCTCAGGGGCGGTCGCCGTCTCCATCCCTGTTCTGGAGTCCCACCAATTCGCCTTCGCCGACCCCGTCGCCGCCTTTGGCGTCACCCATTTCCGCGACGGTCAACAGCGGTTCATTCAAGCTCACACGGGTCGCGGCGGGCTTGAGGAGTCCGGTTTACGTAACGAGTGCCGGCGATGGCTCTGGTCGTATGTTCATCGTTGAGCAGGCGGGGCGCATCCTCGTCATGAAGGATGGGCGTGTGCTGCCCACGCCTTTCCTCGACATACGCTCGTTGGTCGTGGCAGGCGGAGAACGTGGACTCCTGAGCGTCGCTTTTCATCCTGATTTCGCGACCAATGGAGTTTTCGTCGTCGACTACACCCGCTCGACTGGCCATGTGGGCGACACGGTGATCGCGCGCTACAAGGCCGTGCCTGGCTTCGACGTGGCGGACCGCTCCTCGGGCCAGGCGTTGCTTACCATCACGCAGCCGCAGTCCAACCACAACGGCGGTCTGGTTTCGTTCGGACCCGACGGATACCCGTACATCGGAATGGGCGACGGAGGGAACGCAGGCGATATCGGCACGGGCCACGCGCCCCAGGGCAACGGGCAGAGCCTTACGACACTGCTCGGAAAGATCCTGCGGATCGAGGTCCAGGCGACCGGTCCATACACGGTGCCGGCCGGCAATCCCAACCTGGGAAGCGGGACTCGTCACGAGATCTGGGCATACGGAGTGCGTAATCCCTGGCGATTCAGCTTTGATCGTGCCACGCGTGATCTCTACATAGGCGACGTCGGCCAGAACGCATGGGAGGAGGTCGACTTCCGCGCGTCGTCGAGCAAGGGTGGCGAGAACTACGGCTGGCCGGTATTCGAGGGGTCGCATGTGTACCGATCGGGGGTGCGGCTGACGGGCGACGTCAAGCCGGTGGCGGAGTACTCGCACGCCGGCGGGAGCTGCTCCGTCACCGGAGGCTATGTATACCGCGGTTCGAAGATTCCGTCGATGTTCGGTTTCTATGTGTTCGCGGACTACTGCAGCGGAGTCTTGCGGACGCTCGTCCTGTTTCGCGGACACTGGACGATGGCGACGCTGATGGACACCGCGTTCCTGGTCTCGTCGTTCGGCGAGGACGAATCAGGCGAGGTGTACCTGGTCAACCTCGGTGGTGCTGTTTACAGGTTCGACCCCGCGTAGGGGCTCTACGCAGCGCTAGGCCGCCGCGCGGCGATTGGAGACTTTGCGCCGATATTCCAGCCGGCGCAGGCCTTTTCTGCGCTCTCGAGAGCGAGGCGGAGGGCCGGGTCCTGCGGCGAATCGGTGGTGAAATGTGGGAATTCGGCGCTCAGACGTGCGTCGCTCCGCCCCCGAGCGCCTGGTGGCACTCCTCTTTTCGTCCATTTCGCATCCCCCCTTGCCAGCGCACGCGGCCAATGAGGCTGCCCGTCCGGGGCAGCTCGCCGCAACGTGCCGGCGCTGCGGGTTGCTGTTCGGATCGGTGAGGAGATTGAGCGGGTCAGCCTCCTCACTCACTTGGAGAACGCCTAGTTACGCCAAAAAAACCGTATAAATGTCGCTGAGCGACAAATTGGTGGGTTGGCCTGGTCAGCGCGAGTCCCGTAACGGAGCCACGGGCTGTCTCGTTTGCGGATCATGAGGCGAAGGCTTGGCGGTACGACCTTTGGCGCAGCCGTGGCGGTCGTATTGCTCGCCGCCTGCGGTGCTTCCCCGGCTGCCTCGGTTCACTCACCGACGGCCTCTGCTCCGACGACAAGTGCTAGCCCATCGGCCGGCGCGACCGCGTCGCCTTCATCGTCGGACATCCGGCTCGTGATCGAGGATGTCCAGGGCAACCAGGTTCGCCTGGCGAGGCTCGACGCCCGCGACACGGCAAAGGTCGCTGGTTCATACCAAGGCATCGTCAACGATCACGTGATTTTGCTCAACGGACGAATCCTCGAGTCGCTCGACAGGAGCGGGACGGTGCGCAAGCTTGGCGAACTGGAGCCAAGTCTGAGCTTGTTCGATAGCGGCCGAGTCGCCGTAAGCCCTGACCTCTCGCATTGGATCTACACGCTGACCGACGCCCAATTCACGACCCACATACACCTCGGAACCCCGATGAGTGACAGCGAGATCGCCGCGGTGCCTGCGCCGGCCACTGACACCAGTTACGCCGCTTTTACCTGGAACGCCAGCGGTGTCTATCTGACCCAACAGCCGACGGGACTCGGCGGCGCCGGACCGTTTCTCGAATATCGCTTCAGCCTTGCGAAGTTCGATTTGAACAGCCAGAAGGTCACGATCGTGTCGCCGACGTGCACCGTGTACGCGGTTCTCGAT